>VFSW01010432.1_pt1 | contig 13159 bp, 12 predicted proteins | sample 5358111 | NCBI WGS metagenome assembly VFSW01 (sample SAMN11554181, study PRJNA540505) | mine drainage metagenome | isolation source: sediment from site ElyBrook_90M | place: USA: Ely Copper Mine, Vershire, VT | collected 2017 | reverse complement strand
GGGTTGATCTAACCCGCCCGGCGCTTTGCGGTTAGCCTATCGGAACTCAACTATGGTCGATTGGCACATCCACCGGCGCGGGATGCCTTGGCCCTTTTCAAGTAGATCCTTCAGGCACATTGGGGCAACTCTTTAGATGGTATACCGAACAGGCAAGGACTTCTCAACCCTGGTTACCAAGGTTGCTTCCGAATCGTATTAGCCGAGTAGTTTTGCAAGCACTTCATGGAATAATTTCACGCAACAGACTGTCAATCAGTTGTTCGGACTGGGCCAGATAACTGCCGCCGAACAGATTGAGATGATTCAGCACGTGGTAAAGGTTGTAGAGAGTCTTGCGCAGTCGGTAGTTGTCATCCAGTGGGTAGGCTTCCCGATAGGCATCGTAGAAGCGCCGGCTGAAGCCGCCGAATAATTCTGTCATGGCAAGGTCTGTTTCCCTGTCACCGTAGTACAGCGCCGGATCGAAGATCACCGGCGCGCCGTGTTCATCGAAACCGTAATTGCCCGACCAGGGGTCACCGTGCAGCAACGCGGCGGACGGCGTGTAGTCCGCCAGCAGAACAGGAAGCCCGACCATGAGTTGTTCGCCCCGGTCTTGCAAGCGACCGCGATAACCCTTGCCGGCCGCACGTTGCAATTGAAAACCCAAGCGCCGTGTGCGCCAGAATTCCACCCAGTCATCACACTCGGTGTTGTGTTGCGGCGTGGCGCCGATGGTGTTGTCGCGTGTCCAGCCGTAACGCGGCCTCGTGACGCGGTGCATGGCCGCCAGTTGCTGCCCGAGCAGTTCCTGACTGGTGGGGCCGCCGCGCCCCAGCGCGATGAATTCCAGCACCAGGTAGGCCTGACCGCCCGCCGTTCCATGACACACCGGCAACGGTGCCCGGATGGCCTTGGCGCGGGTTATCTCTTCCAGTCCCTGCGCCTCGGCCATGAACATATCGAGCCGTGCGGCGGCATTGAGTTTGACGAAGTAGCGCCGGCCATCATCTTCGAGAATATGTGCGGTATTGATGCAGCCGCCGCCGACAGCGTATTCACGGCGTGCGGTAAAGACTTCACCGGTGGTCTGCGTGATGTCGGCGGCGATGCGGGACCACAGGGGTGTGTTCATTTTGGTCGTCGATCAAGGTGATGCGCGCGTGAAATGGAGCAGCCTGTAGCCGTCCCTGCGGCTGGTACGCGTGGCCGCACTTATGGCGCGTGCGCCGGTAGACGCTGATGCAATGGGCTGGTGCGGGGGAAATGCGCGCGCAGGAATTCCATCTGGTCGGCGAGCACGCGCCGTCCCTGCAGGTAGATGTATTCCGCGTGGGTGGGTGTGAAGGGAATGGCAAGCAGTTGCATGCAGGCCTGTTCGGGTGTGCGGCCGGCCTTGTGGTTGTTGCAGCGCTTGCAGGCGGTGACCACATTGTTCCAGACATCGTCACCGCCATGGCTCAGGGGCGTGATGTGATCTCGCGACAGATCCTGCGCGCCGAAGTGCTGGCCACAGTAGAGGCAGAGGTTGGCGTCGCGCCGGAACAGCGCGTTGTTGTTGAGTGGTGGAATGTAGTGGGCGCGCGCTTTGGCGAGGGCGTGATTATTGCCGTGGGTGGCGATGATCGAGTTGACTTCGATGACGCTGCGCAGGCCGGTGATGGCATTGTGTCCGCCGTGCACCCGGTATAACAGAGTGCCGCAGGCGTAAGCGACTTGGCCGAGATGATAGAGCCGCACGGCATCTTGATAGTTGACCCACTCGAGCGGCATGCCGGCCGCGTCGGTGCGCAATACCTGCTGGTTCAGCGCGTACACACAAAAACCCTCTGTGAGCGTCGTGCCGGCTTGGCATGGCTGTTGGAGTCCGGCGCAAGGCGAACTGAGCTTACCATTTTCCTTGTGAGGCAACCAGACGGCCGGTGCATGCCCGCTGCACGGACCGATTAGCGCGGTGGTTGGTGCGAGTTGTCCGGTCGAACCGGCGACCCAGCGGAAGATTGTTCGAGTGGCGACGCGGGTAAATGCGTTCTCACCTGAGGGGGGGTTACAATGATGCAGTAGTGGATCGGCGGCGGCTTGTCAAGCCGTTCCGGCCTGCTTATGCACAATCAAGGAGCAAGCGTCAAGAAGCTCTGTCGACATCTCGCCGTAGCGCGGCATTTATTCGGTAAATAATTTTAAATAATTGATATTATTTATAATAATATTGTGAACAATATGTGACCAGTTTAACTGTCAGTGAGATGTGATGCGGTTTTGGGTCAGTTGACCCCAATTCATTAACAGAGTTGTCCACAGGTTTTGTGGATAAAGGGTGTTTTCAAAACCCAGTGATGGGGTTAGCTATATAGAGTTAATGAATGTTCTCAAAGCGTGACGCTAACAGGCATTGTTGGGTTGGCCGTGCTGAAATCGATTTGTCAAACAGGCGGGCGGGGTCAACCCGCGGGCACTGTCACGGCATGCAAATGCTAGAGTAACCGCATGTCGACACACATTCTGCGTATCGCCGTACCCTCACCGTTGCCGCAAACCTTTGACTACCTGCCGCCGTTGCAGTGCGCAACGGAGCAACTCAAGCCGGGGGTGCGGGTACGGGTGCCGTTTGGGCGCAGTCGCAGCATCGGTATTCTGCTGGCGGTGGGCGCGGACAGTGTCTGGCCGAGAGAGCGCCTCAAAGCGGCGATCGAACTACTGGATGAGACGCCGTTGCTGGCGGCCGATCAATTGGAGCTCGCGCAGTGGGCCAGTCAGTATTACCACTATCCGATCGGCGAAGTCTTGGCGGCGATGCTGCCGGCGCTGCTGCGCCAAGGTCATGTCGCGCGTCTTGAGACGTTGCGCGGTTGGCATTTGACGGAGGCCGGTCTGGAGGTTGATCCCGCGACGCTGATCCGCGCGCCGCGACAGGCGGCACTGCTGGCCATGCTGCGCCGCCATCCTCAAGGGTTGCCGTCGGCACTGCTGGCAACGGTATCCGACGCCGGCCGGTCCGCGCTGCGGGCCTGCCGCGCCAAGGCGTGGATAGAAGAGCGAAACTGTGTACCACAGTCGCAACCGACGCAGCCGGTCGTGGCGACAGCGCCGCAACTCAACGACGCCCAGCAGGCCGCAGTGTTGGCGGTGAGCGATGCCTTGGGCCGCTTCCAGGCGTTCCTGCTCGATGGCGTGACCGGCAGCGGCAAGACCGAGGTCTATCTGCGACTCATCGAGCAAGTCATCCGGCGCGGCCGACAGGCGTTGGTGCTGGTGCCTGAAATCGCACTCACACCACAACTTATCGAGCGTTTCCAGGCCCGGCTCAGCGTGCCCTTGGCGGTACTGCATTCGCATCTTTCAGAAGGCGCGCGTCTGCAGGCTTGGTTGCAGGCCCGTGCCGGCTTGGCGCCGGTAGTGATCGGCACGCGTTCGGCCTTGTTCACGCCGCTGGCCGCGCCGGGCCTGATCATTATCGATGAGGAACACGACCTGTCTTATAAGCAACAGGACGGCTTCCGCTATCACGCCCGCGATCTGGCGCTGCTGCGCGCCAAGCGTTGCGGGGTGCCGGTGTTGCTGGGGTCGGCGACGCCGGCACTGGAAAGCTTGTATAACGCGCAACAAGGGCGCTATCAGTTCTTGCATCTGCCGGAGCGGGCCGGCGGCGCGGTGCATCCCAGTTTCGAGGTCCTGGACGTGCGCCAGCGGCGCCTGCAACATGGCCTGTCCGCGCCGTTGCTGGAACAGATGGAAACCTGTCTGCAAGGCGGCGGTCAGGCGTTGGTGTTTCTCAACCGCCGCGGCTACGCACCGACCATGTTGTGCCATGACTGCGGCTGGGTGGCGCAGTGCCGGCGTTGCGATGCGCGCCTGGTCATGCATCGCGGCCAGCACTTGCTGTGCTGCCATCATTGCGGTGCGCAACGGCCCATCGATCAGCGTTGCCCGGAGTGCCACGGCACGGAATTGCGCGCGCTCGGTCAAGGCACGGAACGCCTCGAACAGGTGTTGGCGGAGCGCTTCCCCGCTGTCGAGCAGGTGCGTATCGACCGTGATAGCACGCGCCGCAAGGGCTCGCTGGAGGCGCTGCTCGAACAAGTGCACAGCGGCCGCGCGCGGCTGTTGATCGGCACACAGATGCTGGCCAAGGGCCATCATTTTCCCGAAGTCAGTCTGGCCGCCATTCTGGATATCGATCACGGCCTGTTCGGCGCCGATTTCCGCGCCGCGGAACGCATGGCGCAGTTGATCGTGCAGGTGGCCGGGCGCGCCGGGCGCGCCGATCGCCCCGGTCATGTGGTGATGCAGACCCATCATCCAGATCACCCTTTGTTGCGCCTGCTGATTACCGAGGGTTACCCCGCTTTCGCTGCTGCGGCACTCGCGGAGCGCCGCGCCGCTCAACTGCCGCCTTACACGAGTCTGGCGCTGCTGCGCGCCGAAGCCGCGGACGCCGCCGTGCCGCCGGCCTTTCTGGAGCAGGCGCGCGCCTTGGCTAGCCACACCCCCGGCGTGGTAGTGTTCGGTCCGATGGCCGCGCCCATGGAGCGGCGCGCCGGTCGGTACCGCGCCCAATTGTTGCTCCAGGCCACCCAGCGCGCCGCGCTGCAGCGATTGCTCAATGACTGGACGCCGCAACTGGCGACGCTCAAGCTCAGCCGCAAGGTGCGCTGGTCGTTGGACGTGGATCCCATGGAAGTACTGTAAGCAATGGGGCGGGCGAACTGGGTTGAGGAGTTGAGCCGGCGCCTGGCGCCTGGGGCGGAGATTGGAATGGAGGCGTGCGCCTCGGCCCATCACTGCGGCAGAAAGCCGCAGGCGCCGTGCTTTGCCGGATTGGCTCGAAGATGCCACGAACGGTTTGACGGATGAGTTCCGTGTACTGCTGGCGGAACTGGCCGCAGACCCCCGGTACCTTGATGAGCGGGTCACCAGGCTGGACGAAAGATCACGCAGGGGGTGAGAACGATTCGGTGACGCGACGGCTACTGGCACTGCGGGGCGTTGGACCGCTAGCCAGCGCACTGGCTGGTGCGCTGGGGATGGGCCTCGTTCGGCAAAGGGCGTGAATTTTTGCCGCCCCCCTCGGACGCACGCCACGCCAGCACAGCTCGGGAGGGAAAGAGCGGCGGCTGGGGATCAGCAAGCGTGGCGATTCCTATCTGAAGAGGCTTCTCGTGTATGGCGCACGGGCCGTACTCAACCACGCCAAGGATCAGAACGACGTGCTTACCCAATGACTGAAAGCACTGTTGAACGAGAAAGAGGCGTGGGTCTCGCGCCGTCTGTGCAGCAATCGCAGCGGTGATATCGCCGCCCTGTTCACACTGATCGCGCAGGTGCGCGTCGGTAACCGACCGGGACGAATCGAACCCAGGGCACGCAAACGTAGACCCATTAAACTTTACCCCTGGCTGAAAGTTCCTCGTGCTCAGGCGCATGCACAGGTTGCAGTTCATGGTCATCCGTAGAACCTTAAGTCAGCGCCATTCTGCTATAGCACATCTTTCCTTGATGTGGCGACAGCACCCGGTGGTGTGGGAGCGCGGCGTGGGTGAGCCTGCGCCTAATCCAGCATAGGCGCAATCTTGGCAGTGTAAGTTCTCCCATAAGCTGTGCGCGGCGAATGGAGCGCGCGACCGCATAAGCATAGGAGGGCGTGTAGACACGGGCGGGTTCAGGTTAAGCAGATTCCGTCGATTTACCCTTATAATGTCCGGCATCGGTAGTTTTGGAGTGTTGCATGAAACTCAGCGTTGACGAATTCAGTGCCTGGCGCAATAAGCGCGTCACCCTGCTTGGCATGTCCGGCGTGGGCAAGACGCGGCTCGCTTATATGCTGCGCCAAAGCAACTGGTTTCACTATTCCGGTGATTACCGGATTGGTACGCGCTACCTGGATGAGCCGATCCTCGACCATATCAAGCTGCAGGCCATGCAAGTGCCATTTCTACGCGACCTACTGCAGTCGGATTCCATCTATATCCGTAACAACATCACGGTAGATCACCTCAAGCCGGTGTCGAGTTTTCTCGGCAAGCTGGGCGATCCGGAGCGCGGTGGCCTGGGTCTGGCGGAATTCAAACGTCGGCAGGAGTTGCATTATCAGGCGGAGATCGCCGCCATGAAAGACGTGCCGGAATTTATCTCCAAGGCCAACGCTATTTACGGCTACCAGCACTTCGTCAATGATGGCGGAGGCAGCGTCTGCGAGCTCGATGACCCGGAAGTACTCCAGGTACTGAGCGAACACACGGTTATTCTGTACATCAAGGCCACCGCGAGCGATGAGCAAGATCTGATCCGACGCGCAACGCTCGATCCCAAACCATTGTACTATCGGGAATCCTTTCTCGACGAGCAGCTTGAGATTTACCTGCGCGAAATGCATTTGCCTTATGTGGCTCAGATTGACCCTGACGATTTCGTGCGTTGGGTATTCCCGCGGTTGTTCGCGGCCCGTATTCCACGTTACGCGGCAATAGCGCGCGATTACGGTTACAGTGTGACGACGGCGGAACTTGCCGAGGTTCACGACGAGGCGGATTTCCTGCGGCTGATTGAAACCGCCCTGGCACGGCCGGCCTGAGCCATGCCGCTGGTCGCTAATTCCGATCTCGATACCTTTGAGCGCCTGCGCGCCGAAGGCGAAACTATTGTGCCGCGCGACGCCGCGCTGCAGCAGGACATCCGTGAGTTGCACATCGGCCTGCTCAATATGATGCCGGATGCGGCGCTGTCCGCCACCGAGCGGCAGTTCTTCCGCCTGGTCGGCGAGAGCAATCAGATTGCCCAGTTCTACATGCACCCGTTCACGCTCAAGGAACTGGCGCGCGGTCCCGAGGGTCGTGCGCATGTCAGCCACTACTACGAGAGTTTCGAGAAGATCCAGGCCGAAGGCCTCGATGCCTTAATCATCACCGGCGCCAATGTCTCACAACCGGATCTGGCGCAGGAGCCGTTCTGGGTACCGCTGATCGAAGTCATCGACTGGGCCTACCAGAACGTGACCTCGACACTGTGCTCGTGTCTGGCCACACACGCCGTCATGCAGTTCCGTTACGGACAGAAACGTCGGCCGCTCGATTTTAAGCGTTGGGGCGTGTATTCGCACCGCGTCACCGCGCGTCATCCGCTGGTGGCCGGCGTTAACACGCGCTTCGATGTGCCGCACTCGCGTTTCAACGACATCAGCCGTGCGCAGTTCGAGGCCGCCGGATTGCATGTGCTGGTCGAGAGCGCCGAAGCCGGCGTACATCTGGCTGTCAGCGAGGATCGGTTCCGCCTGGTGTTCTGCCAGGGCCATCCGGAATACGATACCATCAGCCTGCTCAAGGAATATAAACGCGAGGTGCAGAATTTCGCACGCGGGCAGCGCGACGATTACCCGCCTTTCCCCGAGCATTACTTCACGCGCCAGATCCAGGCGGTGTTTGAGGAATACCGCGAGCGCTTGCTCTTGGCGCGCCGCGGGGGCGGGGCGTTACCGGAATTTCCGGAACAACTGGCGGTGCACTCGCTGGATAACACTTGGCACGACACCGCCGAAGCCGTCATCAACAACTGGGTCGGCAAGATCTATCAGCTCACCAATAACGACCGCAAGCGTCAATTCATGGACGGGGTCGATCCGCGGGATCCGCTGCGGTTGGACTAGAGAATCGCTGACCATTCGGGTTTTGCGCCGTCGTGTATGCGGTCTGTGTTATTGCGGCAATATAGACTATCATCGCGCCGATTTATTTTTCCTGTCTGGAGGATATTCACATGTTCTCGTTGTCACGGCGTAGCGTCAGCCTCCTGTTGATTCTGTGCCTTGGTGTTACCGGCGTCGGCATTCCCACCGCTCAGGCCGCTCTGGTCAGCACACAGGCGGTATTGGCTCGGCAGAATGCCCAGCACAGTCGCGATAGACTGCGGAGTCTGTTGGCGCGTGCCGAAGTGCGCGCCGGATTGCAGGCGCGCGGTGTTGATCCGGCGCAGGTGCGGGCGCGCGTCGCCAGCCTTGACGATGCCGAGGTACAGCAACTTGCGGCGCGAATTGACACGCTACCGGCCGGTGGCGACGGTTTGGAGTTGCTGCTGCTGGTGTTCATTCTGCTGTTGATCACCGACATCGCCGGTATTACTCACATCTTCAGGGGCGTGCATCATCACAGGAGGCGCTAGCGGCCCCTGTTTGTTTGCGGCCGGCCCGCCGGTCTGCGCCTCGGTTGCATGTCACGTTGAACGTGACATGGTTATAATGGCCCATTGCCGAAAATTTGGAGAGTAGCGTGAATATTATTCGTTGGCTGCTGGGTCGTGTGATCCTGCTGGGTGAGTGGCTGTTCAGTCCACGCTGGCCGCAGCGCAGCGCCGAGGCCCAGGCCATACTGGATCGTCAGACCCATGATTTGGCGCTTTATCAGTTTCAGGCCTGCCCGTTTTGCGTCAAGGTGCGCTTTGCCATGAAGCGCATGGGCTTGAGCATTGAAACCCGCGATGCACGCCGGGTGCCGGCCTATCGTCAAGAATTGCTCAATGGCGGTGGCCAGATTCAGGCCCCGTGTCTGCGCATAAACGAAGCCGATGGTCAGGTGCGCTGGCTGTATGAGTCCGCGCAGATCATTCGTTATCTTGAACAACGTTTCGCGGCCTTGCTATAGCAGCGTCGCGCCTGCCGCGGTGCCCGGAAATATCCGGCAGGGTAGCCGCACTGTTGTAAGCAGGCTGTTAAAATACCCAGGCCTGCGCAGGGTGGCCATCCCGGGTTGCCGCTCCAAAGCGGCCGGGACTACACTGTGATTGTTGCCCGCGCTAGGTATGCCGGCACAGTCCTATAGGGCTGAACCATTTTCTCTCTCGAACAAGGAGTCGCTATGAAAGTCGTATCGTTGGTGGTGTTGGGCGCGGTATTCGCCGTGGGCCAGGTCTGTGCGGATGACACGGTGTCCAAAACCGACAAGGACAAGATCAGTTACAGCATCGGTTTTGGCATGGGCAGCAATTTGAAAAGGCAGGGTGTGGATGTCGATGCCGGGAAAATCGCCAAAGGCATGAGTGATGGGCTGTCCGGTGCGAAGCCGATGCTGACCCAAGCCGAAATGGATAAGACCATGAGCGACCTGCGCACCCGATTGATGGCGCAACAGCAGGAAAAGATGCAGTCGCTTGGCGCCAGGAACAAGGCGGATGGTGAGGCGTTTCTGGCCAAGAACAAGTCTGCGCCCGGCGTGAAAACATTGCCGAGCGGTCTGCAGTATCAGGTGCTCAAGGCGGGTACCGGCAAGACCCCCAAAGCCACCGACAAGGTAACTGTAAATTACCGCGGCACACTGCTGGACGGCAAGGAATTCGACAGCAGTTATTCGCGTGGTACCCCCGCCACCTTTCCGGTCAATGGTGTCATACCGGGCTGGACCGAAGCCCTGCAGCTTATGAAGGAAGGCGCCAAATGGAAGCTGTTCATACCGGCCAATCTCGCCTATGGCGAACAGGGTGCCGGCGGCGTGATTGGCCCCAATGCCGTGTTGCAGTTCGAGGTGGAACTGCTCAAGGTTGAGTAATCCGAGAGATTGTTGACGTTATTGCCGTTTGATAGGTCGGCGTGAGCGTGGCGGCGGACGGTATGACTGTCCGTCGTGCGCTTGGTGCGCTGGTGGATTCCGCGTCGGTATTCATCTGGTCGGCACGGGTGTCGATGAAATGCTCAGGGCTTTGCCGTGGCCGTGCGTATGGGCGCCGGCAAGGCCGATTTCGACCGCACTATCGCCATTCACCCGAGCAGCGCCGAGGAACTGGTGACGCTGAATGTCGGTCGTCGCGCGCGCAGCGAACCCTCGGACATGCAGGCAGCGTGAGAGAGTGACGGCCGGCCTGCCGCAGTTCCTATTTGCTGCGCTGGGCGACTGATTTGCGGGGTGGGCGCGGAATATTTTCCGTGCAGGTCAGATTGCAGCCCGCCACCGCGTCGCGCAGCGCATCGATCACCTGCGGCCGCGGAAAACTCACGCGCCAAGCTAATGCTACATCACGGTGCGGCGCCTTGCCGGTGAAGCGACGGATCGCCAGCAGACGGCGCGCGTAACGGTCCGCACCCGCGGCAGTGCAGGGCAACACGGTGATGCCCATGCCCGAGGCGACCATGTGTCGGATGGTTTCCAGTGAGCCGCCCTCGACGATATGGCTACTGTTTGCGGCACCCTGACGAACCGGCGCGCAGTCCGGGCAGGCATCAATGACCTGATCGCGGAAACAGTGGCCGGCACCCAGCAGCAATATCGCTTCATCGGCGAGATCGCCGGCGCGCAGCCTTTCGTGCGCCGTGAGCGGATGGGCCGCCGGCAGCAGGACGACGAACGGTTCGCGATACAGCGGCAGGGTAAGGATGCCCGGTTCCGAGAATGGCAGCGAGATGATGGTGACGTCCAGTTCGCCGCGTTTCAGCTTGCCGGTCAACACCCCGGTGAAGTTTTCCTCGATCACCAGCGGCATATTCGGCGCCGCTTTATGCAACAGCGGTATCAGCGACGGAAAAATGTACGGGCCAATGGTATAAATGGCGCCGATGCGCAGCGGACCACTGAACTGATCCTGTCCGGCCTTGGCGATATCCTTGACGGTATCGGCCTCTTGCAGAGCACGCTGCGCCTGCGCGACGATACGCTCGCCAATGGGCGTGATCGCCAGATCGCTGCCGGCACGCTCGAAGAGCGCGACGCCAAGTTCGTCCTCCAGTTTTCGTACCGCAACACTGAGCGTGGGCTGACTGACAAAGCAGGCCTCGGCGGCGCGACCGAAATGGCGTTCGCGCGCCAGCGCGACAATGTAGCGGAGTTCGGTCAGTGTCATGGATGCCTCATGGACCGCGGATAACGGCTGCATTGCGCACAGTGTACCGCGATCCACTGTCAGCCAAGAAGTCTCGTGCAAGTTGGCGAAGTAACAAACAGCAATAGCGGGCTGTCGACCCGTTAGCTAATATTCACTGTACCGTTGAACGATCATTATCTATTATGCAGTGGTTGTTGCTATTACTGTCATCAGGAGATATTCATGAGCAAAAAAAGCATGGCAATTGATATCGGCATCAGCAATAAAGATCGCACAGCCATTGCCAACGGCCTGTCACGTCTGTTGGCGGACAGCTACACGCTATACCTCAAGACTCATAGTTTTCACTGGAACGTTACCGGTCCCATGTTCAACAACCTGCACCTCATGTTCGAGGCGCAATACACCGAGTTGGCGCTGGCCGTGGATTTGATCGCCGAACGGATTCGCGCATTGGGCATGCAGGCGCCCGGCAGTTATACCCAGTTTGGCAAGCTCACCATCATCAAAGAGTCGACCGGCGCACCCGAGGCGATGGAGATGGTGCGGCAACTGGTGGCCGATCAGGAAACAGTAGTACGCACCGCGCGCAAAGTCTTTCCGGTCGTCGACAAGGCGCACGACGAGGCTAGCGCCGATCTGCTCACCCAGCGCATGCAATTGCATGAAAAGACAGCGTGGATGTTGCGCAGTCTGCTGCAATAATTCATGTGGCGTGATGGGCAACATGTTTTTCCGCGCTACATTATTTTCCGGCCTTCAGCCGAGCGAAGGCATCGGCCATGGCGCTGGACGGTTCGGGTGTGGTGGGGCGTGGAATATCGCGCGCCTTTTCCGGCCGGATATTGGCCGGACGTTTTTCGCCGCTGGCTCCGTGCGGCGGTTTACGCACCGCCTCGTCGCTAAGGCGCATGGTCAGTGCGATGCGCTGGCGCGTGCTGTCCACTTCCAACACCTTGACCTTTACCACGTCACCGGCCTTGACGACCTCGCGCGGGTCTTTTACGTAGTTGTCCGCGAGCATGGAGATGTGCACCAAGCCATCCTGATGAACGCCGATGTCGACGAAGGCGCCGAAATTCGTCACGTTCGTGACGGCGCCTTCGAGGATCATGCCCGGTGTCAAATCCTTGAGTGATTCGACACCCTCTTTGAAAGTCGCCGTCTTGAACTCGGGACGCGGGTCGCGGCCGGGCTTTTCCAGTTCGCGGAGGATGTCGCGCACGGTCGGCTCGCCGAAACGGTCATCGGTGTAATCATTGGCGGCAAGCGTCTTGAGCAGGCCGGTGTTGCCGATCAGTTGCGGCATCGCCAGTTTGCTTTTCGCCAGGATGCGTTCCACGACCGGATAGGCCTCGGGGTGCACCGAGGAGGCATCGAGCGGATTGTCGCCGTTGCGGATGCGCAGAAAACCGGCGGCCTGTTCGAAGGCCTTGGGGCCGAGACGCGTCACCTTGAGCAGTTGCTGACGGTTGTGGAACGCGCCGTGCTGCTCGCGATGAGTGACGATATTCTGCGCCAGGGTTTCGGACAGGCCGGCGACACGCGTCAGCAGCGGCACGGATGCGGTGTTGATCTCCACGCCCACGGCATTCACGCAATCCTCCACCACCGCATCGAGTTTGCGCGCCAGGCGCAATTGACTGACGTCGTGCTGGTACTGGCCGACGCCGATCGCCTTGGGGTCGATCTTCACCAGTTCCGCCAGCGGATCCTGCAGGCGCCGCGCGATGGACATGGCGCCGCGCAGTGTCACATCGAGGTCGGGGAATTCCTTGGCGGCGGCGGCCGATGCCGAATACACCGAGGCGCCGGCCTCGCTCACCACCACGCTGGTCATGCGCAGTTCGGAGTGTTTGGCGATCAGTTCCTTGGCGAGCTTGTCGGTCTCGCGCGAGGCCGTGCCGTTGCCGATGCTGATCAGTTCAACCTGATGTTTCTTGACCAGCGCGCCGAGCGTGGCGAGCGCGGCGTCCCATTGATGCTTGGGCGCATGCGGATAGATGGCGGTGTGATCGAGCAGCTTGCCGGTCTGATCGACCACCACCACTTTCACGCCGGTGCGCAGACCGGGGTCGAGGCCCAGCACCGCGCGCGGGCCGGCCGGAGCAGCCAATAATAAATCGCGCAGATTTTCGCCGAACACGCGGATGGCCTCTTCCTCGGCGGATTCGCGCAGGCGCATGAACAACTCGGTTTCGATCTGCATGCCGAGCTTGATGCGCCAGGCCCAGCGCACCGAGGTCGCGAGCCAGGCATCGGCGGCGCGGCCGCGCTCGACGACGTTATAACGCGCGGCAATGCGCTGATCGAAACTGCCCATGTCATTGGTCGAGGGCAGGTCATCCTGTCCCGGCACTTGCAGCTTGACGCGCAGCAC
>VFSW01010431.1_pt1 | contig 13159 bp, 12 predicted proteins | sample 5358111 | NCBI WGS metagenome assembly VFSW01 (sample SAMN11554181, study PRJNA540505) | mine drainage metagenome | isolation source: sediment from site ElyBrook_90M | place: USA: Ely Copper Mine, Vershire, VT | collected 2017 | reverse complement strand
ACCGGTGTCACGGATGTCGCGACTCAGGTGTCACCGATGTCGCGACTCAAGACATTGGCGCGCCCGGAGGGATTCGAACCCCCGACCCTCTGATCCGAAGTCCCCTTCCCGTCAGAGGGGTCGCAGCCGGCCGATTCCTGCGCGGGCGACGGCCTCGCGAGAGAGCGCCATCGTCGATACCGGGGTGAGTCAGATTCCCGCCCCGAAGAGAGTTTTCGTCCCGTCGTGGAGAACCGAAAGAGTCCGATGCCCTCGGCGGGTTCGGGTTCTTCAGATGCCCACGACGAGAGGAGGATTGTAGGGCGAGTTGAGCGAGCCGCCAAACCCAGATGACCGACTCAACCCAGGCGTCTCGTTTGGGACGCTCGCAACCGGGTGCGGTCTGACGTCTGGGCCTGCTGGAAGTAGGCGACGTTTTCCGGAGTGGGCGCTCCGAGAATCAAGCCAGGAGTAACTTCAATTCCGCCCCAATGCCGACGGAGATGATGGCCGCGCGCAAGGCCGTGGGTGGCAAGCGACGCCCCACTCCGGAGCCGAGCTGCCCTCCGGCGGTCGAGCCGACGGCGATCAAGAGGGCGACCTGCAGATCGACTGGCCCAACCGCGAGGAACATAAGGCCGGCCGCGCCGTTGATGATGGCCGCCAGGACATTCTTCAGGCCATTCAGGCGCTGGATATCGTCCGGAAGGAAGAGCGTCAGCAGGGAGATCATGATGATCCCCATGGCGGCTCCGAAGTAACCACCGTACACGGCCGTCGCGTAGAACGCGGCCATCATCGGCCAGGACTTGTGGGCTTCGGGATGTCGGTGCCGGGCGAGCACGCGGGATAATCGGGGCCCGGCAGCTACCAGGACCAGCGCCACTCCGACGAGGGCCGGCACCACGACGGCGAACGCCCCGGGCAAGATCCGCAGGAGTATTGCCCCGGTCAGTCCGCCAGCCGCCGCGGCCGCTCCTAGCCGCAAGACACGGGGGCGCTGGCCGGCAAGCTCGCGCCGATACCCAAACGCCCCGCTGAGGGAACCAGGCACCAGGCCGACGGTATTCGAGACGTTGGCGATGAGCGGCGAGTAGCCCATGGCCAGCAGGGTCGGAAACGTCACGAGCGACCCAGAGCCAACGATCGTGTTGATCGTGCCAGCGGCGAATCCCACTCCCAGGATTGCGCCTGCCTCGAGCGGCCCCATCATGCGGCTGTGAAGACCGCGATATGAGTGGCGCGCCTGAACGCCCGCCAGCACCGGGAGTCCGGCCGGCGCCTAGACATTGATGGACTGGCCCGACACCGCCATGGCCGCCTCGGCCAGAGCCTCCGACAGCGAGGGATGGGGATGAACCGTGTGGGCGAGCTCCTGGACTCGCGCCGCCAGGTTCATGCCCAGGGAGCCTTCGGCAACCAGATCGGTCACGTGCGGCCCGATCAGGTGAATGCCGAGTATCTGCCCCGTCTCGGCATGCGCAAGCACTTTCGCGAAGCCCTCGTGGTCGCCGCCGATGACCGCCTTGGCGTTGGCCAGCCAGGGGAACTTGCCTGCCACATACGGAACGGAGTCACGCGTCAGCTCTGCCTCGCTCCGGCCCACCGAAGCGATCTGAGGCCTGCAGTACGTTGCCCTCGGCATGATCGAGTAGTCAACCGGCTCCGGGTCCAGCCCGGCGATCGTCTCCACGGCGACTATCCCTTCGTGAGCGGCGACGTGGGCCAGGAGCAAGCCGCCGACGAGATCGCCTATCGCGTAGACATTGGGTTCCGCGGTCCGCATGTACGGGTCGACGCGGATGACTCCGGACTCCACGACCACCTGCGTGTTTTCCAGGCCGATTCCGGAGACGTTGGCTGACCGCCCGGTCGCCACGAGCAGCTGGGCCGCATGTAACTCGCGCCGCCCGACGCCCGCCACTGTCTCTACCGAGACCGTGACCCCGGCGTCATCCGCGACGGCGGCCTCAGGGTCGAGCCGAGCACCGACCATCACCTCGATCCCCCGGCGCCTGAAGGCACGCTCGAGGACGCGACCGATCTCCGCGTCTTCGAGGGGAACCAGCGACGAGAGGTACTCGACCAGCGTCACCTCTGTTCCCATATCCCGGTAGAACGAGGCGAACTCAACTCCCACCGCGCCGCCACCCACCACGATCAGGCTTGGGGGGATTACCTCGCTCGTGAGCACGTCGTCGCTCGTGACGATCCGCCGCCCATCAGGGACGAGACCGGGCAGACTTCGGGGGCGGCTGCCCGTCGCCAGTATCAGGTTCGTGGCTTGAATGACGCGTTCACCTTCAGCCAGCCCGTCCGGGCCGGCCAGAGCAACCCGGACGACGCGGGAGCTCTCGAGCACTCCGCGCCCGTGGATCAGTTCGACGCGGTTCTTGCGAACCAGGCTCATCAGGCCGCCCGTCAGCCGGTTCACGGTATCCGTCCGCCGGCGCGCGATCGCGGCCATGTTCGCTCCGACACCGGCAGCCTCGAGACCGAACGCGCTCGCGTCGCGCATGCGCGCCAGGAGATCCGCCGACTCGAGCATTACCTTGGTTGGTATGCAGCCCCTGTGAAGGCAGGTCCCTCCGATCAGGTCCGCTTCCACGAGAGCCGTCCGGAGTCCCAGCTGACTCGCCCGGAATGCCGCGGTGTAGCCGCCAGTGCCGCCGCCGAGCACGATGAGATCGAACTGGTCCGCAGGTGATTCCATCCGACTCCCACAAGGCTCCAAAGGTTCCGCGAAACGTTTAACATGATACCCTGTTCACTGCTCGGCCCGCAGGTTGCAGGCTGGAAGGGAGTCTCGAGTGACGTGGTGCGGGGTCTGCGTCTCGGCGTAGCGCCACCCCCGCGGACACGGAGCCATGGCGGCTACACCACCGAGTGCTAGGAGAGACAGAGGCGATGGGAGCCCCACTCGAAGGGATCAGGGTCCTGGATGTCAGCCGGGTTCTGGCTGGCCCGTTCTGCTCGATGCTGCTCGGAGACATGGGAGCCGACGTCGTCAAGGTCGAGCGCATTGGGCGCGGCGACGACAGCCGATCCGTCGGCGAGAAGGTGGGCGGCGAGAGCACCTACTTCATGGTGATGAACCGGAACAAGCGCGGGGTCACCGTCGACTTCCGGAACCCTGAAGGGATTGAGTTGCTCAAGCGCCTCGCCTGCGAGGCTGACGTCCTGGTCGAGAACTTCCGAGCCGGCACGTTGGAGGAGATGGGTCTTGGCTGGGAGACCCTCCACAAGCTCAACCCGCGCCTGATCCTGGCCAGCATATCGGGCTTCGGGCAGAGCGGACCCTACGTGGACTACGCCGCATTCGACATGATCATCCAGGCCATGAGCGGCATGATGGACATGACCGGCGAGCCGGATCGTCCTCCGGTCACCACCGGCACGTTCCTCGTCGACTACGCCACGGGCCTGTACACCGCGTTCGGCATCCTGGGTGCCCTCCGCGCCCGAGATCAGACCGGTCAGGGGCAGCGCGTCGACATGGCCCTGCTCGACACGGCCTTCTCGTTCCTCGTCACGGCCATCCCGGATTGGCTGCTGCTGCACAAGAAGATGGCGCGGCGTGGCAATCGCGACCGATACTGCGCACCCACGAACCTCTTCACCTCGAAGGATGGACGGTACGTGTTCGTCGCGGCGGCGACAGACGGGCTGTTCCCTCGCCTGGCCAGAGTGATCGGGCGCGAGGATATGCTCACCGACCCGCGCTACTCCACGAACGTGGAGCGGATGAAGCGGATCGAGGAGACCGAGAAGATCCTTGGCGATTGGGTTGCCGAGCGGACCGCGGATGAAGTCATCGAACTCGTCCGGGCCGCCGGGCTGCCGTGTGCCAAGGTCGCCACGATAGACGAGGTCGTCGAGGATCCCCAGCTGAAGCACCGCGAGATGTTGGTAGAGATCGACCACCCCGCCGCGGGCAAGTTCCCGATGCACGGCCTGAACGTCCACTTCTCGGACACGAAGGAAGAAATTCGAAGGCCGGCACCCCTTCTCGGCCAGCACAACAAGGAGATCTACGGCGAGTGGTTGGGGATGACAGATGAGGAGCTCGCTCGGCTCAGGGGGAAGGGCGTGATCTGATCGTCGCATCCAGCCCGCGCCGCAGGGCTCGGGCCGCCAGCTGCTCCACGCGAAAACAGACGAGAGGCAGAGGAACATGAAGTCCAAGCTCGTATCCATGGCTGAGGCCGCCGCCCTGGTCCCGTCGGGAAGCTCGATCGCGATAGGCGGAAGCATCATCCGCCGCTCCCCGGTCGCCCTGATCCGGGAACTGATCCGGCAGGGCAAGAAGGACTTCACCGTCCTTGCCTATCCGGCCGGGTTCACCACGGACATGCTCGCCGGGGCCGGCGCCCTCAAGCGCGTCGAGGCCGTCTACGAGGGGCTCTTCCAGTTCGGGCAGTCGTACAACTTCCGCCGCGGCGTCGAGGCCGGGGTCATCGACATCCGCGACTTCAGCGAAGTCGCGATGGCCGCGCGGTTCCGTGCCGCAGCGTCGGGCCTCCCCTTCATGCCGACCGACGCGCTGCTGGGCACGGGGATGGCCGCGAACAATCCCGAACAGATCCGCGAGATCACCTGCCCGTTCACTGGTCGCAGGTTGCACGCGGTGGAGCCGGCCAACCCGGATTTCACGCTTCTGCACGGCTACATCGGCGACGAATACGGCAACGTCCAATTCCCCCTCGTCCGCGACGCGGACGACCTGGACCCCGTGTTCGCCAAGGGAGCAAAGCGGCTGATCGTGACCGTCGAGAAGATCGTGCCGCACTCCGAGATCCTGAAGAACCCAAACCTCACCTACATACCCCACGTGTGGGTCGAGGCGATCGTCGAAGCCCCCTTCGGCGCCCACCCGCTGAGCTGCGACGGGTACTACGACGAGGACGAAGAGCACATGTACTACTACCAGGCTTGCTCCAAGCCCGGGAATTTCGCGGAGTACGCGGACAGGTACATCTACGGCACCAAGGACCACTGGGACTACCTGGCCAAGGCCCTCACCCCCGAGCGCATCTTTGCGCTCTCCGCCCGATAGGAGGCCGAACGATGGCGTACGCCGACGACTACACGCTCAACGAGCTGATGGTGGTTGCCGCCTCCCGGGAGCTTCGCGACGGGGACCTGATCTTCATCGGGGTCGGGACCGCGGGTCGGGCTTTCACGGTGGCGGTGGGGATACCGATCGCCGCCGCCAGATTGGCCCAGGAAACCCATGCCCCCAACCTGGCCATCTACTGGAACAACCTGCTCAGCCCGGACCTGAGCCAGATCCCGCCGCGGCTGACGCAGCATCACCTGACGACCTGGCCCACGTCCGCGCAGCTGCACAACTGCAGCGACAAGAACGACATGCTTTCGAGACGGCTGTTCGACGTCTCGTTCGATTCCGCTCCGCAGGTCGATCGCTACGGCAACCTGAACATCACTGCCATCGGCGACTACCGCCACCCTAAGCCCCGCCTGATCGGCTGCCTGGCGCAGACCGACCATTTTGCATACGTGAAGCGACCCATAGTCCTCACCGACCTGAAGAAGCGCACATTCGTTGAGAAGGTTGACTTCATCACCAGCGTGGGCCACCTGAACGGCGGCAAGTCCCGTGAAGAGGCCGGGCTATATCCTGGCGGGCCGTGGCGGGTCATCACCGACAAGGCCATCTTCGGCTTCAACGAGAAGTCCAAGGAGATGGAGATCCTGTCGATCCATCCCGGTGTGACGCTGGATCAAGTGCTGGCCGAGATGAGCTTCCGACCGCTGACCCCCGACTCGATCCCCTCGACGGAATCGCCTACGACCGAACAGGTACGGCTGATTCGCGAGGCTATCGACCCGAACCACATACTCCTGGTCGCCTGACGCCAGGAGTTGCCCTCTGGCGGTCCGCTCCGGCTCTCTCTACGGGGCGGACCGCCAGCATCCAAACCGCGGATATCGTGGAGCTTCGCCGGCTCCCGGCCCATTGACGACGCGCCTCAGACGAGATGGAAACGACGATGACGGCACTGATGCCCCTGGACAACATTCGGATCCTTGACCTGTCGCGGTTCATCGCGGGTCCCTATTGCGCGGCGCTGCTCGCCGACATGGGCGCCGATGTCGTCAAGGTTGAGCGGCCGGGCGGCGAAGACAGCCGGCGCGTCGCGCCGTTCTTCAAGGGCCAGGCCACCTACACGCTGGCCTTCAACCGCAACAAGCGCGCCGTCACACTTGACACGCGCGCGGCCGAGGGCCAGGCCATCCTGCGCCGGCTCGTCGCCTGGGCGGACGTCGTCGTCGAGAACTACCGACCCGGAACGATGGAGCGTATGGGCCTGGGCTTCGCCGAGCTCCAACGCATCAACCCCCGGATCATCCTGACTTCCATCTCCGGGGTCGGCCAAACGGGTCCGGATCGAGACTCGGCCATGTTCGATTGCATCGCCCAGGCCAAGTCCGGCCTGATGTCGCGGAACGGAGAGTCGCCCGACCGACCTCAGCTCGCCGGGACGTACATCGGTGACTACCTGACCGCCGTATACGCCGCGCTCGGCACCATGTTCGCCCTCTACACACGCGAGCGGACCGGGATCGGCCAGCTCGTGGATGTGGCCCTCCTGGATTCGATGTTCTCGAGTGTCGGGATGTTCGCGCTGCAGCAGGCGCTCCTCGGCGAAGCGCTGCCAAAGAGAGGCAACCGGGATCTGAATGCGGCGCCTGCCAATCTCTTCGCCGCCCTTGACGGAAAGATCTACGTCCACGCCGGAACGGATCCCCTGTTCGAGCGATTTGCCGACCTGGCGGGCCGGCGAGACCTGCTCGACGACGAGCGATTCCGAACGCTCGCGGACCGCATGGCTCACGCGGATGAGATCGAAGCCATCGTGGCCGATTGGGTCGGCCGGCGGACCACGGCCGACGCGGAGCGGATGCTCAATGAGGCCGGCATCCCTTGCAGCACCGTGCTGGACCTTGACGCCGTCGTCAAGAGCCCCCAGCTGGAAGCCAGAGAGATGCTCGTCTCCGTGGCGCACGCAAAGCTCGGCGCGCTCGTGGTTCCCGGCATCCCGGTGAAGCTGAGCGCTACCCCGGGATCCGTTCGGCAACCACCCCCAATGGTCGGCGAGCACAACCGAGAGATCTATCGCGATCTTCTCGGGATGTCGGATGACGACCTCGACGCTCTTCGCGCGAAGGGCGTCATCTAGCCCAAATCAATCCGCCTCGAAAGCGCGCCCGAGGCACCTTCGAAGTCTTGCGTGAAACGATTCGCGAACCGTTTCCTATGAATGGAGGGACCATGGAGTCGGTCTTTGCCACTGGCCTGCGATCAGCTGCCCGGAGTCCGAGCCGCCTGGCTTACCTGAGGGGAGCGCTGCTCGTACTGGGGACTGGGGTTCTCTTCGGGACCATCTCGACTCTGACCAACCTTGCGGGACGAGAGGGTATGAGTTCGTCCACGTTCACGACCCTTCGAGCGCTGATCGGCGTCCTGGGCCTGAGCGTGGTAGTGGCATGGAATGCCGAGGACTGGTCCTGGTCGAGCACTCCGACTCGCCAGCGCATCGCTCTCCTGATCGCCGCGACTGCGAACGGGCTGACTAACCTGGCGCTCTTCGCCTCATACGGCCTCATGGCTGTTGCTTTTGCCGTTGCGATCTACTTCTCCTATCCGGTGCTGGTGACCGTGATGTCCGTCTGGCTCGGACGCGAACGTCTGACCGGTGCTCGAATCGCCGGTGTCGTCATTACCCTGGGCGGGTTGCTGCTGGTCCTGTTGAGCCGGGCGAGTGGCGCGGCCAGCCTTTCCGCTCTCGGGCTGGCCTGCGCGGGCGCGGCGGCCGCGTCCCAGGCTGTCTATTTCGTGGTCTCGCGGGCCGGCTACCCGTCGGTGCCGCCGGAACGAGCCATTCGGATCATCCTGCTGGTTGGCGGACTCATCTCCCTCGCTGTGGTGGCCGTCCTGGGCGAGTTGAGTCCGGGCGGACTCAGATGGGTTGGCTCTCCGGCCGCCTGGCTGATCGCGCTGGCCGGAGGCATAGGGACCGCCGCTGTGGCCAAGGTGTGGCTGCTCCGGGGCATCCGTGTCGTTGGCGCGACACGGGCGGCCACGCTGATGACCAGCGAGCCGCTTCTGGGCGTGGTCCTGGCCGCCGTGGTCCTGGGCCAGCCGGTCACCGCCCTCGTGGCGATAGGTGGCTGTTGTGTCGTCGTCGGGGTCCTGCTGTCCCAGCGTCCGGCCGCCGGTGCGAAGCCGGTTACCTCGCCGGCCCGCTAGCCGGTTGAACGACCTACCAGGCCGTCCACCCGCCGTCGACGATGAGGTTCGAGCCGGTCATGTAGGCAGAGGCATCCGAAACCAGGAAGATCATCGCGCCGTTGAAATCGTCCGCCCTGGCCATGCGACCGATCGGGATGCGGGCGGTGTAGTTGGCCTGGAAGGTGGCATCCTGCGTCTCGCGTCCGACGCCGGAGGGGGTCAGCGTGTTGACCCGGATCCCCTGGCGGCCCCAGTAGGTGGCGCAGTAGCGAGTCAGGTTGTAGACGCCCGATTTGGCGGCGCTGTAGGCGACCGGTTTGACGAACGCGATGCCGGTCCGTTCCTTTCGGTAGGCGTAGATGTCCTGAACCGGCGAGACCATGCCGTAGATCGAACCGACGTTGACGATCGAACCCGGTTTGCCGGCCTTGCGCATTCGTGCTCCTACCGCCTGAATCATCAGGAACGTGCCGACGAGGTTTACCTCCACCACCTCGCGGAAGATCTCCTCGGGGAAGTCCTCGAACGGGCCGGAGACTTCGGGCGGGGCGCTCGGTTGCGTATCCAGGCCGGCGTTGTTGATGAGCGCATCGGGCACGCCCCATTTCGCCTCGAGGGCGTCGAGGCCGGCCCGGATCGATTCCTTGTCGGTGATGTCCACGGCGTGCAGGGACACCCGGTCGTCGGACGCGATCTCGCCCAGAACCGGCCGGGCCGCTTCGACCGACGCGCTGCGTGAGAAGACGGCCACGCGCGCGCCTCGGGCGTTGAGCGCCCTGACCATCTCGGAGCCGATCTGGCCGAGACCACCCGTCACGACCACAACTTTGTCCATGACGGAGAAGAGCGGATCCTGAATCATCGATCCCTCCTGGTCTGGCGCCGAGCTCAACTGCTCGACGGTGGGGCGGCCGAGCCGGGCCTGATTGACCAGCCTAGAGCCCTATGCCGGCCATGATTGCGAGAACCTCCCGAGCCGCGGCCTCAGGGTAGGGCGCCAGCGGCAGACTGACTGTCGTCGTCGCGATCGTACCGGCGTTGCGGAGTACGGTCTTGAGGGCGCCAAGCTGCGAGGCATGGAGGCCCAGGCCGTACTTCTGGCCGACGTTCAGGATCGAGCTCACGACCGCGATGTGCTCCGCACGGCGCTGCATCTCCGCCTTGTCGCCACGGAGGTGAGCGTCGTAAAGGCCGACGAACAGGTCCGAGCAGACGTTCCCGATGCCGGGTACGACGCCGTCAGCACCGCCTTCGAGCCAGTCTCCGGCGCCCTTGTCGGTGCCGCAGATCATGGACTTGCCAGATCGATCGCCCATCTCGCGCAGGATTCGGAAAAACCCCGCTATGTCGCCGGACGTGTCCTTCAGTCCGGCGATGACGTTCGCGCGCAGCAGCTCGATGGTCACGTCGGCGGAAAGCCTCCGGCCGACGTTGCCGGGGATGTCGTAGGCGATGATCGGGAACCTGCTTGCGGCCGCGACGGTCGCAAAGTGGGTAATGGTCTCCGCGTCGCTCACATTGGCGTAGAACGGCGCAGTCACCACGATCGCGTCTACCGGGAAATCCGAGATCCAGCGCACCTGCTCGATCACACGCGCCGTCGAGCCGTCGACGGCGCCCGCGAAGACGGGCACAGCTCCGGCTACGCTGCCGACTACGACCTCGAGCACCTGCCTGCGCGCGGCATCGTTAAGGTAGATGGCCTCGCCGCTCGACCCGAGCGCAAACACGCCGTGGACGCCCGCATCGAGCTGCCGGCGGACCAGCCGCTCCAGGCTGCTCCTGTCGACGGATCCGTCCGCGGCAAGAGGGGTGCATAGGGGCGGAATGATCCCCTTGAACGCCGTCATGTGGAGTTCCTCGTTCTCGTCAGGAGACGCGGTGCTTCTCGAAGTACTCCTTGTCCCAGTCCAGGCCGTGGCCCGGCAGGCCGTTGGGAGTCATGTATCCGTCGATCACCTTGATGGGGTTGCGCAAGGCGTGAAGCGCGCTCAGCGAGCCCCCGTCGGTGTCCTCGGCAATGTAGCCGTTCGGCAGTGCGCAAAGGATCGGGGCGGAAAGCTCGAGCATGAAATGCGGCGCCATCGGCCGGCCGAAGGCCAGTGCCAGGTCCGCGATCTCCAGGTAAGGAGTGATGCCGCCGACCCGCACGAGGTCCGCCTGCACGTAGTCCACGGCGTTCTGGACCAGATAGTCGCGGAACTGGTACATCGTGTAGACGTTCTCGCCGATCCCGATCGGGGTGTCGATCTGGCGACGAAGGGCCGCGTGAGCCGGGATGTCGTCGGACTTGAGCGGTTCCTCGACCCAGGTCAGGTCGAGTCCCCGCAGCGGATTGATCCGGCGTGCGGCATATTCCGGACCCCAGCCCTGATTGGCGTCGGTCATAAGTGGCAGGTGGCCGATCACTTCGCGGATCTTCGTCAGGCGCTCGATGTCCTCGGCCACGTCGGGCTTGCCGATCTTGACCTTGAAGGACCGGTAGCCGGCGTCGTACCAGCCCTTGACCTGGTCGATCAGCTCCGACTCGGTAAGGCCGAGGTTGATGCCGCTCGCGTAGACGGGGATCTTCTCGCGGAAGCGGCCGAGCATATCCATGATGGACCGGTTCTGGGCGCGACCGACGAGGTCCCACAGGGCAATGTCCACGGCGCCGAGGGCATGCGTGGTCACGCCGGCGCCTCCCAGGTCGTGAAGGAAGTGCCAGGCCTCATGCCAGAGGGCGCGAGGCGAGATCTCCTTCCCGACCAGGAAGGGCGTCAGGCTGTACTTGATGACCGACTCGATCGTCTTGCCGCCGTCGCCGGACGTGTGGCTGATACCGGTGCCGACGACTCCGGTGTCGGATCTGATCTCCACCAGCACCAGCTCGATGTGAGTCACGTGGTGGATCGTGTCGCGCCAGTCCCCCTTGAGCAGGGGGAGCCGGGCGACGGTCGTTTCGATGGACTCGATTCTCATGCGGGGCGGCCTTTCATCGGTCTTGCTGTCCGGGGAGGTTGGAGAGCCTGCGGTCAGCCCTTGACGGCTCCGGACGACAGGCCGGCGACAAGTCCCTTCTGGGCGTACATGAAGCCGATCAGGATCGGGATCGAGGCAAGGACGCCGCCCGCGGTCAGGAACTCCCAGCGGATCAGGTTCTCGCCGACGAACAGGCTCAGTCCAACCGGCATAGTCCGAGTGGAATTGCTGAAGGTGAACGTCATCGCGAACAGGAACTCGTTCCAGGAGTAGATGAACGCGTAGGTGGCGGCGGCAGTGATCCCCGGGCGGGCGAGCGGCAGAATGATGTGCCGGAACGCCTGCCACTTGGAGCAACCGTCCACATAGGCCGCCTCTTCTATCTCCCGCGGGATCTGATCGACGAAGCCCTTGATCAGCCAGGTGCTGAACGCTAGCGCGAACGCGGTGTCGACAAGTACCAGGCCGATCTTGTTGTCGATGAGCCCGATCGTCTTGAGCTCCACGTACAGCGGGACGATCAGCAGAATGCTCGGGAACAGCTGCATGAACAGCACCCCGGCCAGCACGACGCTACGTCCCCGGAACCTGTAGCGGGACAGGGCCGTACCGGCCAGGAGGGCACAGGCGACCGTCAGCACGACCGTGCCGACCGCCACCTCGATGCTGTTCACCAGGTACTCGAAGAAGGGCGTCTCGGTGAGGAGTGACGGGAAGGCCGCCAGGGTCGGGTGGCTCGGGAAGAGGATGATCGAGGACAGATCGGACGGCGGCGTGATCGAGGTGATGAACATCCATACGTACGGACCGAGCACTCCCACCAACCAGGCCGCGATCAAGAAGTAGATCGGGCGGATTCTGCTGAGCTGGGGGACCTTCGAGACGGAGGCTCGAGAGTTGGCGGCGCTCATGCGATGTCGCTCTTCCTAATCTGGCGCATGTAGAGGACCACGAGGATCGCGAGGAACGCGGCCTGGGCGACCGCCAGAGCCGCACCCAGTCCGAAGTCCATGCCTCGGTAGGCAGTCTGGTAGGCGTAGAGCGGAACCGTCAGCGAGGCGTTCGCCGGACCGCCGTTGGTCAGGATCAGGATCAGGTCGAAGAAGTTGGCGGTCCAGATGAGGCGCAGCGTGGTGGTGATCAGCACCGCGGGAAGGATCAGCGGGAGCACGACGCGCCAGAACGTATTCCAGGCATTCGCGCCGTCGATCCTGGCCGCCTCGAGAAGCTCATGCGGTACTGACTGCAGCGCCGCGAGAATCATCACCGCGAAAAACGGGATGCCGAACCAGACGTCGATGAAGATGAGGGTCGGCAGCGCCGTCCCCGGGTCGGAGAGCCATGGCTGGGCGCCGATCCCGATGAACCCCAGCATCCGGTTGGCGATGCCGAGGTTGGGATCGAGGATCCACATCCACATCAGGGCGATGAGGACGCTCGGCGTGGCCCAGGGCAGCAGGACCAGGCCGCGAATGAGACCGCGGAACTTGATGTTCTGGTTCAGGGCGAGCGCGCCGATCATTCCGAAGAGGAGCTGGAAGAAGACGGCGCCGAAGGTCCACCAGAGCGAGTTGACCAGGGCGGTGTAGAAGACCGGATCCGCCAGCATCGCCCTGAAGTTGTCCAGGCCGATGAGGGTCTGTTCGCTCAGGTTCAGCAGGTTCGTGGACGTGAACGACAGATACACCGCGTTGATCGCCGGCCAGATCATGAACCCGATCAGGATCAGGAGCGCCGGGGTCAACATGATCCAGGGAACGGGAACGGACAGTCGTGGCGCGGTTCTCTTGCGGGCCGCGACAATTGGCTTCGTCTGGGTGGGAACTTGCGCCACGAGGCTCGAGCCTCCCTCCGGTTGTGGGGTTGGGGGGCCGGGGCGCCCCGCCCGGCGCCCCCCCCGCCGGGCGAGGATAGATGGGTGGTGGGGCGCTGTGGTCCACCACCACCAGAACGGGTGGGGGG
>VFSW01010430.1_pt1 | contig 13160 bp, 14 predicted proteins | sample 5358111 | NCBI WGS metagenome assembly VFSW01 (sample SAMN11554181, study PRJNA540505) | mine drainage metagenome | isolation source: sediment from site ElyBrook_90M | place: USA: Ely Copper Mine, Vershire, VT | collected 2017 | reverse complement strand
TGATCGGCATCGGAACCTGGCTTGCATTCGGCGCGATGGGCATGGAGCAGGCAGGCATATGGGGGGTCATCTCGGGCGTACTGTCTTTCGTCCCTTATCTGGGCCCGGCATCAGTTGCGGGCGCCAGCGGAATCGCGGCATTCCTGCAGTTCGGCTCGCTGCTCCATGCGCTTGCGGTCACGGGCGTATCGCTACTGGTGACGGGCATCGTCGGATTGGTATTCATGCCATGGCTACAGAGCAAGTTTGCCCACGTAAACATGGCCGTGATTTTTATCGCATTGTTCTTTTTCGGATGGCTATGGGGAGTATGGGGCGTGCTGCTCGGCGCTCCGTTGGTCGCCATCATCAAAGTGATCTGTGACCGGGTCGATTCACTCAAACCTATCGGCGCGCTGCTTGGACGGTAGCAGCCTTGCCTGCAACAGTCCTAGACAATCAGCGGACACCCATTCGTTCCTCCCTGTTTGGCATCAATGTGCGCTAACGCACTGAGTGCATATTCGAAGAGGTGTCCAATCATCACAAATTCATGTGGATGCCGTGTGTCGCTCATGGTGAATGTTTATTTGTCCGCAAACATCCGGGTTGCACATGCTAGCTTTAAAGAATCAGGTAATCGTTGCAATCCTACGGAAATCGTTTGTAACGGTTGAGTTCAGCGTTAAATTCATGAATGGAAAATGTGATGAAAAATCTCAATAGCTCCAGAGCGCATCAAACACTACGCGGGATCGGCATGTCACTTGTTGCCGTGATTCTTATATCGGGTTGCGCCAGCGTCCCTCCCCCGATCGAGCAGATGGCAGTTTCAAGGGCTGCACTTAACAATGCCAACAGTGCCGGAGCCAATGAATTTGCACCGGTACAACTCAAGTCGGCGATGGACAAAATGCAAGGTGCCGAGCAGGCAATGACTGCAGAGCATTATCAGCTTGCCAGCCAACTGGCCGAAGAAGCGGAGGTCGATGCCAAACTGGCCGGACTGATCTCCCGCTCGATCAAAGCACAAAAAGCCGCCGAGGCGATACAGGAAGACAGTCGTGTGTTGCGCAATGAGATCGACCGTAAAACCAAGTAATTCTCAATGGAGTCCATCATGAAAAAAATCCAATACCTTCCCTGGGCGCTCATCGCCATTGCGCTTTTGGCGGGCTGCAACACAGTCAGGACCAATTCGGCTCTCGCCAATGCACACAGCAACTACAACAATGCAAGTGCCAATGCTGAAGTTACCAATCTTGCAGCGCTTGAATTGAAGGAAGCCAACGACTCCCTGTACAAAGCAGATACCGCCCTGAGCGATGGTGACGACACTGCCTTAGTCAATCATCTGGCCTACCTGGCCAATCAGCGCGTGTCCATCGCAGAGGAGACAGCCAAACGCAAATCGGCTGAATTGGCCGTCGCCAACGCCACGACCGAGCGCAATAAGGTTCGTCTGGATGCGAGAACGGCTGAAGCCGATGCGGCAAAAGAGCAGGTATCGAGCATGCAGAAGGCCGCTGACCAGCAGAATAAGGAATTGGAGGCTGCCAGCGCCAATTCGGCGAATGACCAGGCTCTGATCGCCAAACAGGCACTGGAGCTCAAGGCATTGAATGCCAAGCAAACAAATCGGGGCATGGTGGTCACGCTTGGCGATGTGCTGTTCGGTATCAACAAGGCACAGCTGAAATCCGGCGGAACGCACAATGTGCAAAAACTGGCCGACTTCCTGAAGGAATATCCGCAACACAAGGTGCTGATCGAAGGCTACACCGACAGTACCGGCAGCGACAGTCTTAATCAGGATCTCTCCGAACGTCGCGCAGAGGCAGTACGCAGGGCGCTGGTCGATGGCGCGGGCATCAGCAGTAATCGTGTCTCGACGCGCGGTTATGGCAAGGAGTATCCCGTCGCGAGCAACGACACAGCGACCAACCGCCAACTGAATCGGCGTGTAGAAGTCATCATTTCAGACGATAAGGGCAATTTCGCTCCGCGCTAGTCATCTGTTCCATTAATTCAGACAAGGAAAATTTATATGTCATTGGGAATGATTTTATTGATCATCGTTGTGTTGATGCTGATCGGTGTGATCCCGGCTTGGCCGCATAGCAGGACATGGGGCTATGGTCCCAGCGGAGGACTCGGACTAGTCTTGGTTGTTTTGCTTATTCTGTTGTTGTTGGGGCGATTGTAATGTGCTCCCAATAATTCGCGGCACGACTGTCGCGAATTGATAGCGCCAATATTTTCAATATTGCACACGGGTAAATTGCCCAACCATCCATCGGGAGATCGAACATGAAACAACTCAAGTATTTTGCCGCACTGTTTATAACTGCCGCTTTGCTGTTTTCTTTGGGGTGCGCTTCCACGGCAACCAAGGAAAGTACCGGCGAATATTTCGATGACAGTGTTGTCACCACCAAGGTCAAGGATGCCCTGTTCAGCGAATCCACTTTAAAATCATCCGAGATCAAGGTTGAAACTTACAAGGGCATCGTTCAGCTGAGCGGCTTCGTCAGCTCGCAGGCAAACATGGACAAAGCGGTTGAAATCGCGACCGGTGTCAAAGGCGTGCAATCCGTCAAGAACGACATGCAGAAAAAGTGAAATATCGCATAGCCAATAATTCAGTTGGTCTTAACGCAGTTAAACATGACATTTCAACCAGGGAGTAAAGCAATGACAACGAAGACAATGCATACAAACATATCAATCCCAAAAGACAAGCTTATGGAAGACTTGCGCTTGGTGGTTGCCGATGCAGAAGAACTGCTGCGCGCGACTGCCAGCCAGGCCGGTGAAGGTGCGACTGCCGCGCGTGCACGTATCCAGAAGAGCCTGCAAACCGTGAAGGAGCAGTTGGTCGATGCAGAAGATGCCGTGATCCAGCGCACCAGAGAAGCTGCAAAAGCCACTGATCAATATGTCCACGACAATCCCTGGAAAGCGATCGGTATCTCAGCCTGTGTGGGAGCCATCGTTGGGATGTTGATCGCACGGCGCTAAACATGCCGCAAGCTACCGGACTCCTGGAGTCGTTAAGGAGGATGACGAGCACTTTGCTCGCCATCATCCAGACGCGGCTTGAATTGCTGGGCAACGAGATCGAGGAAGAGCGGCTGCGTGTCAGGCAAATGCTGTTCTATGGAAGCGCTGCCCTGTTTTTCCTTGGCATGACCATCATGCTGCTGACGGTATTTATCGTGGTGGTGTTCTGGGATAGCTACCGCCTGCAGGTATTGGGCGGACTGACTTTGCTGTTCCTGGTTGCCGGCCTGTCGTTCTGGCGTATCTTGCGCAATATCGCGAACACAAGACCCAGACTGTTTTCCGCGAGCCTGGCCGAATTGTCCGACGATATCGACCGCCTTACCCCGCGCTCATGAACAAGCATCTTGCCCGTATTGCTCGACGTCGCATCGAGCTTCTGGAGCGGATTGAAGCCCAGCGCATGGTTATGGCCGAGACCTCCCTGCATTTGCATAAGCCACTGGCAGTAGTCGATGTCGGCTTGCATGCAGTTCGCCTAATCTACGCCCATCCCGTATTGTTTGCAGGCGGTATGACGGCACTGCTGACATGGCGCCGTCACGGCATAGTCGGCCTTGCAAAGAACGGATGGCGCCTGTTGTATCTCTATCCTTCTGCCATTTTCTTGGGCCTGAAATACCTTGGCTCCGCTCTCGGTTCAAAATCCGGGGATTCCGATACTGAAGTTCTGTAAGCACTAGGGTCGGCATTCTTCCAGCACTCACGTAATCCACAGGAGTATGAAATGTCCAAAATCGACTATCACGAGTCCAAACATGAACTGTCCGAAGCAGTGTGCAACATGCACAAGGCCCTCGTTTCCCTCACGGAATAACTGGAAGCCATTGACTGGCACAACCAGCGCGCCGATGTTTGCAAGGACAAGGAACTCAAGGCGATCCTGATACACAACCGGGACAACGAGAAAGAGCATGCGTCCATGTTGCTGGAATGGATCCGGCGCAACGATCCCAAGTTCTCAAGCGAATTGAAGGACTGTTTATTCACCAGGAAAAGCATTGCAAAGCTGTAAATTCAGGAGTCGCCACGACAAAAGGCCGTCTGCTGCATATGGCAAGCTTTGACTGTGCGGCATGAAACTACTATCAGTCACTGCTTGTTGCGACGGCCTTTATCATTACTTCACAACCGGCACTTCATCGCTTACGGAACTGTGATCGTGTTCTGATTGAGCGTCACGGCACTTTGCGCCAGCAGTCTGCCGTTCACCTTTGCACCCGCCTGCAGATTGATCGATGTCTGCGACAATATCACTCCCTGCATGAGTGCGGTCGTTCCAATATCCACTGCGCCCGCAACCTGCCAGAACACATTCTTGGGTAACGCACCTCCTGCCAGGATGACTTGCGTTGCGGCAGACTGTGTCAGCCCTTGCGCAAACTGGAACACCCACACGTCCGTTGCCGTGCCGCTGAGTGTGATACTCGTTGGTATGGTAACGCCGTTGGCACATGTGTAGACGCCAGGCGCAATGGTCAACCCACTCATAATGCCAACCCCCGGACACGATCCTCCCGCCTTGCCGGCGGCAGCGGTATAAGCAGTCTGCATGTCGCCCACTGCCGTCGTCAGATTGACTGACGTCGTCCCGCCCACATTGTCGGCCGCATATAACCTTCCGGGTGCTGCAACTTGAGCAGATGAAAAAGAGGTATCCGTCGATTCGGATATCAGTGACCATCCGGTCAGAAATGTCCTCGCGGCCGGGCTCAATCCGATATTCCCGGTTACCACAGAATTGGGAACGGTTGAAACACCTGTTTTTGCCAGAATCACGTAATTGGCCGCCGTTCCAAGAGGCACGCAACTCGCTCCCACACAAGCCGCCCCCACCGGACCAGCACTTGCAGGACCAGCAGCCGCGGCCGACACACTCCCTCCACCACTTCCGTCCATCCAGCATCCAGTTGTCAAAGCAGTCATCAGCAATGTCATTGTCCACGTCAGTGGCTTGAAAATGATTTTAGATTTGTACATGTTTGTTTCTCCCGAAAGACGAAACCTCGAAATGAGATCTTGTTGGCCAAATGCGATTCTTTGCAGCGGCGTTCCTTTACGCAGCGCGTCAAGGTAGGGTCTTTATCCCCTTCTGTCGGAAAACTCTCTGTTCGCTATCGCTCATATGGCCCACAATTGCATGCCGGATCAAATCCTTTCTCATTTATTTCGACGCGCGGCTGTCTCTGATTTTGATCATTACCCTCTCACTGTATGCAAACGCACATACAAAAACTGATCCCTGCTATAGCTTCTGTCTTGCGAAAAATCATCGAGAAGCAATAGCGTGATTGCACTTGCAATACGGCTGGGTGTTCACCGGGCGAATAGTTTGGTACCTCCCGGAAACTATGGCTATACCAGAAAAGAATCATGACGCTTCAATCCACCGTACAAGCCGGAATTTTGTTTCTGTTGTCATTGGGTGCACTCACCATGCTTCCGGTGTCGGCGTTCGGTGATGACCTTGTCGGCCCCCCCGCTCCTCCACCGCTTCCCGACAGAAAAAACAAGCTGGACAGTTCGCGCGATTATCTGTCCGATGAATTCGTCGACTTCGTCAGCTATGTCGACCGTTTCTTTGGCAGTGATCGCAATTATCAGGATGCAAACGACAGTGTGATGCAACTCGATATCATGCGGGTTTCGGGATACGGCGGAAATCGCTCGTTCGTCCTGTCGGCCAGGGCAAATGTACATCTGCCCATTGCGGAAAAAAAACTTCACCTGTTGCTGGAAACAGATCCGGACAAGAATGCGACTGTCAACCCGAGACAGACACTGTCGCCACCTCTCGCGCAACCCTCCAGCCTGCAAAGCTATGCCGCTGCCTTGCGCATAGAGGAAGTCGCTGCGGAGAAATGGCATTTCAATTTGGACGGGGGCCTGAAATTCGCCGGACTTAATACGGCTCCCTTTGCACGTACAGGAGCCGTATTGGCAGTCCCGTTGGATCTGTGGCGCGTGAGGTTTTCGGAAACTGCGTATTGGTTCAATACAACAGGCGTAGGCGAAACCACCGAACTCGATCTGGACCGCCCTATCAGCGAACCCGTCTCGTTCCGCTCCACCAGCGTTTCTGTTTGGCTCGACAGGACACAATATTTCGATATGCGTCAGGACCTGACAGTCTTCCACAAACTGGATGAGCGCACTGCCCTTATGTATCAGGCAAGCGCCTTCGCGGTGAGTCGCCCGAATACGGTGGTGACAGAATATGTCGTCTTGATGCTATATCGCTATCGCCTGCATCGGGAGTGGATGTTCTTTGAAGTGAGTCCGCAACTGCATTTCCCGAGAGCGCTCAACTTTCATAACAATGCGATGCTCAGTTTGCGACTCGAAATGCTGTTCGACGGAACCCAATAATGTTCGCGGGCGGCGCCCACCGTGTTCACAATTCGGGATACTGTTATATCTCCGCTCACCGGCCTCACAAACAAGAAAAAACGGGCATGGTCTGCGACCATGCCCGTTTAGGGTTGCGTGTGTTGTTCTGTCGTCAGGCTTTGACGTTGATGATAGCGCCTACCGTCTGACCGCTGGTATTCACTGTAGGTTTGGGCTGAGTTTGGGGCTGAGCTTGAACACCGGCTGCAGCGGCCTTTTTGGAGTCATCGCCATCATTATCGTTTTCCACCTCACCGGCTCGCTCAGCTTGGGTTTGCGGCTGCGGCTGAACTTGTGACACGTAACTGCTGCCTGCATTTGCATTGGCCGGATTGACTACCATGTGTATCTCCTTATATGTCTGGACATGGACACTATTTTACGTGTCTATAGTTCACAGTATCGGCAAAAATCAGGACAACTTTAATCGCTTTTAAATCCCATAGTGTAAACATGGGATATTTATTCGTAATAAAAGTGCTTCCTGAGTGACAACGCAAAAGTCTTCGAAACACAAAGGTGTAAAATTCTCCAATAGCTCTATAAATAGACACTGTCGGTCGACTAAAGCTGCAAAACACTGCAAAGACACGACGTGCAGCAGGCAGGAGAAGGGTGCTTCACCGGTATGTTTCGTGCATTTCAAAATCTCAGTTTAAAAATCAAGGTGACCGTGTTCACCCTGGGCCTGTTCCTGCTCTCGATTGCAGTGATTACTTACCAGTTTTCGATCCATCTTGAACAGGAGATGGAGGTATCGTTATCCAACCAGCAGTTTTCCGAAGTCTCATTTGTTGCAGAAAGCATAGACAGCGCAATCAGGTTGCGCGTCGACTCGCTTGCTTTGGTCGCCAGTTCGATTACTCCGTCAATGATGGCAGATCGGAATCGCATCTCTTCCTTCCTGGAAGAGCGCAGAACCATCAATTCACTTTTCAACCTGGGGCTCATCCTGATTTCCAAAGACGGGCATGGCATTGCCGATTTTCCGCAGATTGAAGGAAGGGGGAATGCAGACTTCAGCCAGACCGATTTTTACCGCCAGGTGATGACAACAGGCAAGCCTTCTTTTTCCAAACCGAGTGTCGGGCGCTTTGTAAAAGACCCGCGCCTGGTCATCGCGGTGCCCATCTTCGACAACCACCACCACATCAGTGGAGTGTTCGCAGGCGTCACCAGCCTGAGCAACAACAAACTTTTGAGCAACTTCGACACCAAGTCACACCCCTATAGCAGCGCCTACCTGGTCATCTCTCCCCGCGACAACCTGTTCGTCATCGACACCGACAATCTGCGTACCTTGAAGCCTCTCCCTGCCCCGGGCATCAACAAGATGCATGACCGCTACATGAACGGTTACGAAGGTTCCGGTATCACGGTCAATGCCTATGGCGTCGAAGAACTCACGTCGTCCCGGCACATTCCCAGCACCGGCTGGTTCGTGGTGGCGCGCCTGCCCACCTCCATGGCGTTTGAACACATCGCGCACATACGCAACGAAGCAATTGCCACCGCCAGCATTGTTTCCCTGCTCGCCATCGTGCTGCTCTGGCTATTCTTGCGCCACGAGCTTTCTCCCCTGTCGCGTTCAGCCAAGCTGGTCGAACAGCTTGCCAACAGCAAAATTTCTCCTTTGCGCCACATTCCGCTTGAGGGAAGCCCGGAGATTCGAAAGATGCAGGCAAGCTTCAACCGATTGCAGGAAAGGCTCCTGAATGACGAAGTCGACTTGCTTGCAGATAAGGCGTTGTATCGCTCGATGTTCACCAACAACTCGGCAGTCAAGCTGCTGATCGATCCCAGGGACGGCATGATCGTGGATGCCAATCCCGCCTCGGCAAACTATTATGGCTGGCCGGTGAAGGAATTGCGCAGGATGCGCATCACCGACATCAACACCTTGAAACCGGAATTGTTGAAACATGAAATGGAGCTCGCCATGCGCGAACAGCGCCAGTTTTTCCGGTTCCAGCATCGCCTGGCCTCGGGTGAGGTGCGCGATGTCGAAGTACACTCCGGACATGTGGAATACCGCGGCAGGGATTTGCTTTATTCCGTCATCAACGATGTCACCGATCGTGAACAGGCGCTGCAGCGCGAACGGATACGCAGCGAAGTGCTGGAAATGCTGGCTCGCGGCGGTGAATTGAGCGACATACTCAAAGCCATCGTGCATCAGGTAGAGTCCGAACAACCTCAGGTGCTGTGTTCCATCCTGCTACTGGACAAGAATGACAAGCATCTGAACATTGGCGCAGCGCCAAGTTTTCCCGATTTTTTCAACAAGGCCGTGCAGGGTTTTGAAATAGGTGCCGGACGCGGTTCCTGCGGCCACACTGCCGCCACCGGCGAACGCGCCATCGTCTCCGATATCCAGCATCATCCCAACTGGGCGCCATACAGAAAATTGGCGAGCCAAGCCGGTTTTGCCTCGTGTTGGTCCGAACCTGTATTCTCATCCAAAGGAAAGATACTGGGCACGCTGGCGCTGTATCAGCGCCAGGTTGCTTCGCCGAATGCAGCCCAGACTCTTCTCATCGAGGAGATGGCGAAGATCGTTGGCATCGCGGTCGAACGCAAGCTGGACGAGGAAGATCTGCAACTTGCCTCCACCGTCTTCCAGACCAGCTCTGAAGCGATCGTCATTACCGATGCGAACAACAAGATCATCGCTGTCAATCCGGCTTTCACCCGCATCACGCAATATGATGCCGCCGAAGCGGTGGGGCGCGATCCCAAGCTGCTCAGCTCGGGGCAGCAGGGAAAAGAGTTCTATCGCGCAATGTGGTCTACCATCGAGACCTTCGGCAATTGGCAGGGCGAGATCGTCAACCGCCGCAAGAACGGCGAGATATTTTCAGAATGGCTGACCATCAACACGGTGCGCGACGAGAACGGGGCAGTGCGGCAACGCATCGCCATCTTCTCCGACATCACCGACAAGAAGCGCAGCGAGGAAATTATCTGGCGGCAAGCCAACTACGACGTGCTCACCGGACTGCCGAACCGCCGATTGTTCCATGACCGCCTCATGCAGGAACTGAAGCGCGAAGAACGCGAACAACATTCCCTTGCGCTGATGTTCATCGACCTCGACCATTTCAAGGAAGTGAACGATACGCTGGGACACGAGGCGGGCGACAATCTGCTGGTGCAAGCCTCCAAGCGCATCGCCGGATGCATCCGCGAATCGGACACCCTGGCGCGGCTGGGCGGCGACGAGTTCACCATCATTCTGCCAAGCCTGTCGGATCCCAAACGCTTGGGCGTACTGGCCGACACCATCATCCAGATCATCGCCAGGCCGTTCATGATCGGCGAAGCGACCGCCTATGTCTCCGCCAGCATCGGCATCACCTTGTACCCGCAGGACGCGGACAACCTGACTTCGCTATTGAAAAATGCGGATCAGGCGATGTACGTTGCAAAGGGCAAGGGGCGCAACCAATACAGCTACTTCACTTCGTCCATGCAGGAAGCCGCACAGACCCGTTTGCAACTCAGCAACGATCTGCGGAAGGCGCTTGATGGCGGGCAGTTCGAAATCTACTATCAGCCCATCATCGACCTGGCTACCGGGCAACCCGCCAAGGCCGAAGCACTATTGCGCTGGCATCACCCCAGACTCGGCCTGGTCAGCCCTGCCGTATTCATTCCGCTGGCTGAGGAAATCGGCCTGATCAACAGCATCGGCGACTGGGTGTTCCGTCAGGCCGCGCTCAAGGCCAAACAGTGGTGTTCCAGCAATAACAGCCGCTTGTCTGCCATGCAGATCAGCGTAAACAAGTCGCCGCGCCAATTCATCACGGGCGAAAGCAATCTTGGCTTGCTCGATTGGCTGCGTGCACTCGATATCCCGCCAAGCTGCATCGTGGTGGAGATCACCGAAGGGTTGCTGATGGACGACCGTGCCGAGGTGCAGGAAAAGCTGCTGGCCTTCCGCGACGCGGGCATCCAGGTCTCGCTCGACGATTTCGGCACCGGCTATTCGGCGATGTCCTATCTGCAACGCTTCGACATCGATTACCTGAAGATAGACCAGTCCTTCGTGCGCAACATGGTGCAAAACCCCGGCGATCATGCCATCGCCGAGGCGATCATCGTCATGGCTCACAAGCTCGGCATGAAGGTTGTTGCCGAAGGTGTGGAAACTGTGGAGCAAAGGGATTTGCTGGTGGCGGCCGGATGCGACTTCGGGCAGGGATATCTGTTCGCCAAACCGATGCCGGCAAACGATTTCGACCGTTATCTGGAAAACAGCGTAACCGTTTAGTCGTTCACCCGGCCGCGCAAGGCTTTGGTTTCTCCGCGTCTGACTTTACTCTCCAGACGTTTCTTCCTGGCACTGCGGGAAGGCCTGGTCGCAACGCGCGGTTTCGGTTTCACGGCGACCGACAGCAACAGGGCTTTCAGGCGACGCAATGCTTCAGTGCGATTCTGCTCCTGGTTGCGGTATTCCTGTGCCTTGATGATGACCACGCCGTCCTTGGTGATGCGCTGGTCGTTGAGCTGCAGCAGACGTTCCTTGAATTCCTGCGGCAGAGATGAAGCGCCTACATCGAAACGCAGATGCACCGCACTCGACACCTTGTTCACGTTCTGACCGCCCGCGCCCTGTGCGCGCACCGCGGAGAGTTCAATCTCGCGCTCGGGAATGATGACGTTGTGGGAGATGTATAACATGGCCTAATTTTTAGGAAACTTCAATTGGACATCAAGACATCCACATTCCCTCTCCCGCCTGCGGGAGAAGGGAGAAGTATTCCCGAACAGCCCTATTCACCCCAACACCTGTATCAGCACATCGCCCAGCGTCACCACCTGCCCTGCATGAATCTTGGCGGTCTTGCGCAGTTCAACCTGACCGTCAACGGAGACCACACCCTCTGCAACCAGCGCCTTGCCTGCCCCGCCGCTGTCGCACACGCCGGTGAGTTTGAGCAGCTGGTTCAGCTCGACGAACTCGCCGCGCAGTTGGAATTCGATTTCCTGCATCACAATTTCACCGCATGTTCGCGCGTCGTATGGAACACCACTTTCGGCCAGCGTTCCTGCGTCAGCTTGAGGTTGACGTTGTTCGGCGCGAGATAAGCCAGGTTGCCCGCCGCATCGATCGCGAGGTTGTGCGACAGCGCCTTCTCGAAATCGGCCAGTATCTTCTTGTCGTCGCAGGTGACCCAGCGTGCGCTGGTGGTGCTGGTGCCCTCGAACATCGCATCCACGCCGTATTCGCCCTGCAGGCGGCTGGCCACCACGTCGAACTGCAGCATGCCGACCGCGCCCAGGATCAAATCGCCGCCGTCCACCGGCTTGAACACCTGCACTGCGCCCTCTTCGCCCAGCTGCTGCAGTCCCTTGTGTAACTGCTTCACCTTGATCGGGTTGCGAATGCGCACCGAGCGGAAGAAGTCCGGCGCGAAATAAGGAATGCCGGTGTACTGCAATACCTCGCCTTCGGAGAAGCTGTCGCCGATCTGCATGTTGCCGTGGTTGGGCAGGCCGATGATGTCGCCCGCGTAGGCCTCTTCCACCTGCTCGCGGCTGGAGGCCATGAAGGTCACCACGTTGGACACGCGTATCTCGCGGTTGATGCGCAGATGCTTGATCTTCATGCCGCGTTCGAAATGACCGGAACACACGCGCAGGAAGGCGATGCGGTCGCGGTGGTTGGCATCCATGTTGGCCTGTATCTTGAACACGAAGCCGGAGAATGCCTGCTCGTTGGGATTCACGACACGCGCCGTGGCGTCGCGCGCAATGGGAGACGGCGCCCAGTCCAGCAGCGCATTCAGGATTTCGCGCACCCCGAAGTTGTTGATGGCCGAGCCGAAGAACACCGGCGTCTGCTGGCCGTCGAGGAAACGTTGCAGGTCGAACGGGTGCGATGCGCCGTGCACCAGTTCCACCTCCATCTTCAACTGTTCGATTTCCAGTGGGAAGCGTTCGGCCAGGATAGGGTTATCGATACCCTTGATGACCTCAACTTCACCGTCAGCCTTTTCTTCGCCCGGCGTGAACAGCAAAATTTCGTCGCGCAGCAGGTGATACACGCCGCGGAAGGTCTTGCCCATGCCGACGGGCCAGGTCACCGGCGCGCACTGTATCTTCAGCACCGACTCCACCTCGTCCAGCAGCTCCAGCGGATCGCGCACCTCGCGGTCCATCTTGTTCATGAAGGTGATGATGGGCGTGTCGCGCATGCGGCACACATCCAGCAGCTTGATGGTCTGCGCTTCCACGCCCTTGGCCGCGTCGATCACCATCAACGCGGAGTCCACGGCGGTGAGCACGCGATAGGTATCCTCGGAGAAGTCCTGGTGGCCGGGTGTGTCGAGCAGGTTCACCACATGGTCGCGGTATTCGAACTGCATCACCGAACTGGCGACCGAGATGCCGCGCTGCTTTTCGATCTCGAGGAAGTCGGAGGTGGCATGGCGACCGCTCTTGCGCGCCTTCACCGCTCCCGCCAGCTGGATCGCGCCGGAGAACAGCAAGAGTTTTTCCGTGAGCGTGGTCTTGCCCGCATCGGGGTGGGAAATGATGCCGAAAGTGCGGCGGCGCGCCACTTCGCGCGAGATCTGGTCGCGCGGAACGGCTGCGGGTTCTTTCAGTGTCTGTTCTGTATCAGCTGACATGGTGCTTGCCTGTGAAAAAGGCCGCAAGTCTAATGGCTTGGAGGGGGAATGTCTAACCGGGTTTTCGGGTAAAGCCAGCCAGGCGCAGGCGAT
>VFSW01010429.1_pt1 | contig 13163 bp, 6 predicted proteins | sample 5358111 | NCBI WGS metagenome assembly VFSW01 (sample SAMN11554181, study PRJNA540505) | mine drainage metagenome | isolation source: sediment from site ElyBrook_90M | place: USA: Ely Copper Mine, Vershire, VT | collected 2017 | reverse complement strand
CCCTTGGGAATCGCGAGCGCCGGACCCTTGGTGGGAAAAGTTGCGATCAGCTCGGGCGTGGGACGCGGCGAGAAGCCCAGGTAACCGGGTGTATCGTCGGGGGAAATCAGTTGCAGCACGCGCAGCCCGTTTTTGCCGTCGGCCAGGTATGCGAACACGCTCGCGTCGGTCATCGCCAGCTTGGTGTCGTTCAGGTCGTTAATTCTGCCATCAGCGGTGTAACTCTGTGCCCGCGACGGACGCTCGGGGTTTTCGACGTCCGCAATAATCAAACCCTCCGCGCCGGCTGAAATGTAAGCATAACTGCGCGCGACATAGATGTTTCGCGCGTCCGAAATAGGCAGCGCGGCGCTGTCCACAGGCCGCGGATTTTTCACGTCGGTGACGTCAATAATCTTGAGGCCGCTCGAATCGACCACGAACGCATAACGAAACTGCACCGCAATCGCACGCGGCTTCTCCACGTGTGGAGCGCTTACTTGGCTGACGACCTGCATGTGATCCGGATCAGAGACATCAACGATCACCACCCCGCGGTCGCAGAGCACATATGCGTAGTTGCCAGCGATCGTTCCTCCGATCGCACCGTCAAGCACTCCTCCCGGGTTGAAGGCGGCGCTCCGATGGAAAAAATTATCGTCAGGATTGCCGTTGCCCAGCGTGATCACGTCCACCGGTATCAGTCCCTCGAACTTGTCGGTGACGTAGGCATACTCGGCTTCGAGCGGCACTTTCTGCTCCAGATTTTCCGGACGCTGCGATCGCTTGGGATCGATCAGCATCGTTGTCGGCAACAATACATTGGTCGCGTACCGGGTCGAGACGTAGGTTCTCTGCCCGAGCGGCGAGACCGGCGCGGAAGTGAAACGCTCCGAAAATCCCTTGTTGTCGAGGTTGGCGATGTCGTACACAACGAAACCACCCTTTCCTTGTGCTGTGAACAAGTATTCTCCGCGGTTCTGGATGCTCAGGCATTCGTTGTGGAATTCGGGCAACGCCCCGTTCCATCCGATCTTGAGCGTCGAGCCGTGCTCGAACGAATCGTGCAAAACACGACCGCTCTTGACGAACTTTTTGAACTCGTCCGGATAGGCCATCTCGTGCAGATGGCTTCCGATGACGGCTTGCGGTTCGTCGCGCTCTGTAACGGTCACCGCCTCCATCCCCTCATCACCTTCGGCTACCCAGCAATAGCGGCCGATGAAGTTTACGAAGTTCGTACCTTGCATCAGCAGTTGCGCCATCTTTGCATTGTTGTCGTTGTCAGAAGACAGATGGCAGTCGGTGCACTGCTTGGTCTCCTTGCCGCGCACCGTGTGGGGCGCCGTAGTGCTGAATGCCTGCCCCGAGAACCCTTCGGCGGAAACCGTTTGTTGCTGAGTGTAGATCACTTCACGGGTCGCATTGTACGAGCGGACTTCCACGGCGCACGAAGAGCGAGCCGGTGAGATTCTATTCCCGGTCGCGGCGCCATCCTTGGCTATCATGAAAACGTCGTTGCGCAACGTTTGAAAGTTATAGGAAGTCCAGTTGCGCGTCATGTCGCCGTTATAATGTAAAATTGGCCGGCGCATGTTCGCCTTCATCGGCAGATGGCAGCCGAAACAGCTTGGCACCCACGATGAATGGCAAGTCTGGCATGACATCTTATCCAGCGGATGCGCCAGCTTATCGTCCGAGACGTTGACGTCACCCCAGCTCTTATTGTCTTTCTGAATCGTGTGTGCGTAGGCGGCCTCTTCCCATCCCGATCTCCATCCAAAAGCTTTCGGATTGTCGTACAGCGCTAACTGGGGCACCGGCCAATTTTGCTTCTTATCCGACCTGGTGTCGGCGCCATCCATCGACGAAAACTGTGTCAGTGCAATCTGCCCATGCGATCGCCTTATCTGGAAGCGAGAGCCGCTCGCCACGCGGCTCCTCTGAAAACTGACCTGGCTTCCGGCGTCTATTTGGGCGTTACCGGTGGCGAGCAATGTCGCAAATTTCGAGTAAGTGCCATGACAGTCTTCGCAGCGGATCTCGATCGCATTGCGCACTTCGCCGTAGAGCTTGCCGTTGCCGTGTGAGTCACCCTCGAAATGACAATCTGCACATTGCATGCCATATTCGCTGTGAATGTCTTGAAGCTTAACCGCTTTTTTCCACCGATATGCGCTATTTTCGGCGACCTTGTGGCCATCCCGATCTAGTAGGTTGCCATAGGTGTCCATTTTCCACACATATCGAAATAGCCACCCGTGGCCGTGAAAGTCCGCCAATTGAACATGTTTTAGCGTGGAATTAAAACTATTCTTAGGACTCGGATCGCCACTCGCCTGCAAAAACTTGGGATCTGACCACAGTCCTTTAACGTTGGCGCCCTCGGGATTGGCCATAAGGTCGACGGCCTCTTCATTCGCGCTCAGATGCTTCGCTTTCGGCGGATAGAAGGATCTGCCGTCACTCTCGTTGTCCCACCATATCGTACCGAAGTAACTGTTGGTTACCGTCGTACCGGGATGCACGTGGCACACGACGCACTGCGACGATGGAATAGACATCGTGAATTGATGTTTGACGGGGAAGCCTGACACGTCCTTTGGAATAGACCGGTCGTTTGAGGCGCTCATGCCCATGTTACCGTATCCCGAGTATTGCGAGGAATGAGCCGCATCGCGATCGTTGGCGTAGATAACATGACAACCGGCGCATCCACTGCTGCGAAAATCGCCCGGATGATCGTTGGTGCCCAGGAACCACAACGTCGGATCAAACAATCGCGTCTTATGCAAGCTGAGAAACACCGGATCAGTTCGCACCTTGGTGCCCAAACCACGAAGGCTTAGCCGGTCTTCTCCGCGCTCGAACACGCGCAGTATGTTGCCGGGCTGAGAGATCTCAAAACGCGGCAACGGATCGAGATAAGGCAGTACGTCGTGCTCGATCGTTTCCTCTTCGGTAGGTGGCGGGACGGTTTCGACCCGCGTGGGATTGCCGTCTTTCGAATATGACTCACCGAAGCGCGCGATCTTTTCGGGATAGACGCCGTTGTTGTAAAGCGCGGCTTCCCACAGCATTGGCGCCGTCGCCATCATGCTCTTGGGAACTTTCTCGGTCTCGGCAACGTGACATCCAATCCTTCCGCAAGTCAGGCTCGCCACACGCAAGTCAGATGGATTGATGAATCGCACAAACTCGCTCGATTCGTTGTTGAGCATCGAGTACGAGCGCACGGGCATCTGCCCGGTCTTAGGCCAATCCTCGGCATAGAGCGGCCTTACGTGCGCCGCTTCCTTGCTGGTTGTCCGCGCGTTGCCTCCGTGACAATCGGTGCATCCTATCGGTTCGTTGCCGTTGTGCATGTCGCGGGTATCTCGCGGCGCGCCATCGTGCGTGTCCGCCGCCTCGATTCCCGCGTGGCAATTCGACGCCAGGCAGCCGCTGCTCTTCGCCTCCATTTCCTCCTTGGTCTGCTTGCGAAGGTCCGGCTGCTTTACCTCTTTGAAGGCTAGCGCTCGCGACGGCACGGAATGTTCGGGCGGCATTCCGCCGGGCGACGATGGGTCGTAAGCCTGGTGGCATCCCGGTTCGGCTAGCGCGAATACCAGCACAGCGGCAATCGACACGAACAACAGTCTGAGCGAAGTTGCCCGGCGCTTAGTGCTCGGATTGTAGCGGGAAATCAAGGTTCGCGGGCTCCGCTCGACTCGATAGCTAGTAGGTCAGCGTCACACCTAGGAAACTCGAGAACAGCGTGCGCGCCTGGAAGATTTCCCGAAAGCCGCTGCTAGGAGTAAGTACCGAAAACGCGCCGGTAACTATTATGTTGTCGATCAGCAACGGTCGATAACGAAAAGCGGCGCTGTAGTCGAATCCGACATCGTGACCAAGATTGTTCTGGTGCAGCACCGACTCGAGCACTGCGACCTTGTCGAACTGGATGTAATTAAGGTTGAAGAACGTCATTAGCTCCGGTGTGACCTTCGCATCGATGCCTGCGTTGTATTGCAGCACTCCGGGATTCACGAAATTTGCCTGACCTTGCAATTTGTCGCGCAGGTCGGGTACCAGGCTGAGCGGATTGATCAGCGGAACCTGGGTGCCCGGAAGTCCTATCCCTACGCGGTTGAAATAGCTGAAAGGCACCCCGGAAAAGTTAGGATTGTCAGAGATTGTGTCGAAGCCGCTGGCCGTATGACCACGTGGGTTGCCACTTCCCGACGCGTAAAAGAAAGACGTGCGGAATCTCAGCCAGTCTTTGTCGTATGACAGTTCCAGCGCAGCCATCTGCGCGTTGATGTTGACCTTGTGGCCGGCGATGTCATTGAAGCCGTCAGTCCCGACTGCTTCATAAAATGCGTGGGAAACATTAATGCGGCCGATATGGCCGTCGCTGCTTGTGCCGAAATACGCGGTGTTTACCGAGTGCGGCTTGACCGTTCCGATCAGCGACGGTCGCACCAGGAAGCCGTTGTCATTATATAGGATGTGGCCGTTGTCGTTGTTGTAGTCGAAATCCAACTGCATGTCGTAGCCGTCGATCAGAAAATCCTGGCGCGTGAAGTTGACGACCCCGATATTCTGATCGCGCCCGACGAAGGCGGTGTTCAGTCCGCTATTGGTGTCTTTTTCCAATGGCCGGAAGTACGCGATGTTCCATTGGTCGCGATTGGATTCGAAATTTCCAAAGAGCTTTATCCCCGGATCATTGTCGGAAAATATAAATCCACGAAAATCGCTGGTGAAACCCTGGATGCCCGCAGTCACCGACACAAAATCGTAGTACGGACTCAAGTCGGCCAGCTTGTACTCGACGAATGCCTCTTGCAGCGCGATGTGACCGTTGCTGCGATTGGTGCCCTTCGCTGGATTGACGTCCACCACTCCGAGCTCGTTGGTCCCCAGATAGTTGAGGTTGAACACGGGCGTAAACCTGATCTCCCAATCGACCGGCTTGAAGCCCGCGTCGCCGTGAAACAAATCAAATGACGCAGCCAGGTTCTCCTGCACCGCATTCTCGTCGCCGCTGCCGAAGAAGTTTGGATTATTCGGACTCTCCGTGCTCACCCCACTGGAGACCGGCAGGCGCTTGAAGGTCCAGAAGACGTCGTTGGTCGCGGTCAGGTCGAAGAAGGTGTGATCGCCGATTATCGGGTAGTCGCCCTTCAGCACATTCTGATCGTAAGGATCCCACCATCGCCCGGGCACGTACGGATACTCGCCGCTGACATTGCTCGGGTAACGCTCCCATGACGGAAACCCAATTCGCCAGCGGTCTGGAATGGGAATGAAGTCCTGATTCGGCGTCGGTTTTGGTGCAGAGGCCAGCGACGGCGCAAACCCTAGCGGAGACATCGGGGCGCTCGCGGCGGCTTTATCCTTCGAGACCTTCTTCTGCGCCTTTTGCGCTTTCGAATCCTCATGCGGCGAGGACGACGCCGCCTGATTGCTCGATTCTTCGGCAACCAACGTAACGGGCTTCGAGCTGGAGGCCGAAGCGGCGTTGGAAACAGGACTTACCGAGAGATCGGGCGCGGCAAAATCGGTCAGTTCCGCGGACTCGGCGGGATTCGCGATACCAAGAATCAGACAGGCGACGGATGCCAGCAGCCGGCCACCTGCCAATCGGACTCTTCGAGATCGTTCGCCTTTACGCTGAACCAAGATTCACTCACATCCTGAGTTGCGTATCAGTGGCAAAGCGCTGGCGGACATTAATGTAGAGAGTGGCTCAGAGTCAAGGCATACGTGGCTAATCGACACTCTGATAGGGCGCTGAATTGAAATATCCGCTGACTAGTAGTATTCCTGCCATGCCTGTTTCGATGCGACACTATCTGAACGGTTGACCGCAAGCGGGGAGATCAAACGCGTGCTACGCGTTAACAATCTGACCGGTGGTGTGTCCTTGGCGACCCGCGACGGACTGCGCGCAGAGCGGCGATCGCGTCTTGCAATTATTCTCGCGGCGCTCACGATGCTAACCTGCCGCGACAGTCGCGCGGCCGGTTTCCCGGTCCTGCCCACGGCGACTCTCCAGGTCAGCGACGTCCAGAACCTGATCGCCGCGGCTGTCAGCCGCGCACATAAAGACAAGGCTCCGGTAATCGTGGCGGTGAGCGACCGCGAGGGCAACGTGCTTGGCCTGTTCGATATGACCGGTGCGCCCACGACTCGCAATGATGTCGATCTGATCAACAAAACTACCAATCCCTTTCCGTTCCCGACGACTGAGACTGAACGTACTGCGATCGAAAAGGCCCGCACGGCCGCGTTTCTAAGCAGCGATCAAAATGCCTTCTCCACGCGAACCGCATTCGCGCTGGTGCAGGTGCATTTTCCGGCGAACATCTCGAATGCGCCGCAAGCGCCTCTGTTTGGATTGCCATTTTCCTCGCTGCCGTGCGGCGACGTTCAAAAGAATGGCAACGGCTTGACCGGTGCGTACGGCGGACTACCGGTGTACCTGAGTAATGCGATTGCCGGTGGAATCGGCATCGAGGGAGCCTCGGGGCAGGAAGACGAGCGAATCGCTCTGGCCGCGGCCACCAGGCAATACTCGGTGCCGTCTTCGATAACGGCCGACAACATCTATATCAACGGTATTCAATTGCCGTGGATAGGAGTTACCCCGCCCGGACGTGGCCATCCTATTCCCTATTCAATGCTATCGCCGGGCTTGGGCTCGCCGAACTCGAATTTTCCGGTCATTGCCACGCCCCCAACCTCCTTTCCTGCCGCGAACTTCGCCGGCGTGCCAGGTGAGATTCGGTTTCCAATTATCGACAGCCCGATGATCGACCCCGACAAACTTACCGCAGCCGACGTGACCAAGTTGATCACGAATTCCATCGCGCTCGCCAAAGCGACGCGCGCGGCTATCCGCCAGCCCATCGGCGTGCCGGCGCGGATGCAGGTCGGCGTCCCTGCCCTGGATGGCAACATCCTGGGCGTCTTCAGGACCAACGACGCGACCATGTTCAGCCTCGATATAGTGATCCAAAAGGGGCGTACCGTGACGTCTTTCAGCGATCCCGCCCAGCCGCTTGGACAGATGCTGCGGCAAAAGTTAGGCGTGCCGCCCAATGCCGACATCGCGTTCACGTCACGCACCGTGGGATTCCTTGCGCAACCGTTTTACCCTCCCGGAATCGATGGTACGTCTCCCGGACCTCTGTTCATGCTGCAACCGGAGCTTTTTAGGATGTCGTCAGCGACACTCTGCCTGCCAAATGGCGACGGAATCACTGCGTTTCCGGGCAGCACTCCGCTTTACAGGAACGGCGTGCTGATCGGAGGACTGGGAATCAGCGGCGACGGCGTCGATCAGGACGACTACGTGACAAATGCGGGGGCATCGGGTTTTCTTCCCGCGCCGGCGATTCGATGCGACCAGATAACCTTCCGCGGAACGCCGCTGCCTTTCTTTAAGTTTCCTCGCCAACCTGGCCTGTGACCCGCCGGGGTCCATGCGCTTGGCGTGGCGGTTTGATATGGATTTGTTGCGATTGAAACAGCGGCAATCGGAAAGGAGAGAGTATGAGCCGGAAGGAACTACTGATTGCGGGAGCGTTCAGTGCGCTTGGATCACTCTGCAGCCTGACCGCGCCCCGTCTGGCCTACGCGCAGCACGCATACGTCGGTGAAGCCAAGTGCGAAGAATGCCACGACTCCACTCACGAGGCTCTCACTAATCTGATCGGCCCCGACGGCAAGGCCACCGACCCGGTCACCGTCTGGAAAGCGGACAAGCACAGTCAAGCTTTTAACAGGCTGGTCGGCAATGACCGCGCGACTGCCGCCGCCGCGAAGGCACACTTAAGCGGTGGGCCGCAGGACGACGGCTCGATGTGCCTCAAATGCCATGCGACCGGCGTCAGCAGCAGCAGCCCGCCGGACCCGAGCGAAGGAACCACTTGCGAAGCGTGCCACGGCCCGGCCGGCGACTGGGTGTCCAGGGACGCGCACGGCCAGATCAACGATAATCCTGCGAAGATGCAAGCCGCGGTGGCGCTCGGGATGCTCGATGTTCGGAAGATGGATGTTCGCGAACAGAATTGTCGCACCTGTCACGTTAACGATCGACCTTGCTTTTCCAGCGCTGACCCCGCTTTCGACGTGCATAACGATAAGAAATTTCACCATTGGCGCGCTAGCGTCCCGCCAATTTGAGTGTTGGTGTCTCCAAGGTGTGAGAGCGATGCAAAATGCTGGCCCTTGCCGACTTCGCCGCCGAGTGACTCGGAGAACCCCAGCGCGCAATCGCCCCTTTAGTTGGAGAGAACCGTCCGCACTTTAGATAAGGATGCGCACAGTTCATGCCGACTGATATCCAGATGCCCGAGTCCGAGCTGTGGCCGCTGCTGCTGAAATGCGAGTTGTTCCAGACGGTGCAGCCGCCGGAGCAAGGCGATCTCCTCAAGGAATATCGCGCCCGCCACGGCATGCGCGTCAGATCGTTCAAGCGCGGCGAAACGATTTGCGCAAAGGGTACATACGAACTCGATCTGTGCGTAGTTCTGAACGGAAACGTGGTATTCCGCGACCAGTTACCCGGCGCTCAGCTCAAGATCGACGTCGGCAGCAGAGCTGCCGGCGGCTTCTACGGCGAGGCCGGAGCGCTCGGCGGATTGCCGCGTTCAACCGACGTGATGGCGGCCGATGACTGTCAGATCTTTTATTTGCCCGGGCCGGATCTCAAATTCATCGCGCATAACAACCCGCCGGCCCGCGATAAGCTGGAAACCCTTTATCGTGATCGCGCAGTGCGCATCCTCGCCGAGCAACTGGACTTGTTCGATGGCGTCTCGCCCGAGTTCATCAACCAGTTGATTCCGCTCTGCAAGATTATCAGACGAGATACGGCCGGGGTCGAGATAATCAGAGAGGGAAACGCTGCCGACTCGCTGTTCATCATCCGCGACGGATGGATTCGGATCTCGGTTCGCGCGGAACACGGCGATCAGCAGGTCGTCGCCTATCGAGGTCCCAACGAGTACATCGGCGAGATGGCCTTGTTCCAGGGCGGGGTCCGCGAAGCGACCGCGATCACTGCGGGCAAGTGCGAGCTGATCGAGATTCAGTACGACGACTTCAGAAGGCTGATCGCGGAATTCCCGCGCGCCGAACAAGCCGTGCGTGCGACGATTGCGCGGCGTCACCAGGCGCAACGAACCCTCACCGACGATCTCAAGCGACGGCTCGAGAGCTGGGGCGAGATGGGCGTGCTTCAGAACGAAGCGTTGCTGGTGATGGACCTCGACCTCTGCGTCAAATGCGACGAGTGCGTGAAAGCTTGCGAGTCGCTGCATGGTGAAAGCCGCCTGGTCCGTACCGGCATCCAGATCGACACCTATCTTATCCCGCGCGCGTTCCGGCATTGCGACGATCCAAAATGCATGAGCGCCTGCCCACCCGGCGCGGTCAAACGCAGGCCGGCGGGCGAAATCTATTTCGAGTACGACCAGTGCATCGGCTGCGGAAACTGTCAGATTGCATGCCCCTACGACAATATTGCGATGATCGAAACGCACAAGTTCGATCGTGCGCAGCAGCGCAAGTCAAAAGCGCTCCATCGCGATTTTTTCCGCCCCTATCCCATCACGCCACATTCGGATGTCGACGCGGCTACCTTGCGCGAAACCTTTGGAACCGGGTCGGCGGCGCCCGATGCGGTAACGGCCGCGCCAACGACCGGCGCCGAGGCCGGCCATATTCCACCGAACTATCCGATCAAGTGCGACTTGTGCGACGGACTTCCGATAATGGGCTGCGTTCACAATTGTCCGACGGGTGCGGCAATTCGCGTCGAACCGCGCACTACATTCACGACCGGTTCGGTAAAGGTGCTGTCGCGCGTCGGGAAAGCGGTTGCGGTCCCGAAGAGCGAGCCGATGCCGGTTACCAGCATAGCGCTCCTAAGCGCGATCGCGGCACTGGTCGCCGCAGCCGCGACCGACGCCGTCGCGCAGACCTGGAGCCCCAACCGTTCGGGTGCGCTCGCTCTGGCTGCATTCGCGATGGCCGCAATCTACGGCGCGCGCAAGCGTTCGCTCTGGATGTCGATTCGCGTACTGCGCCTCGCCGATCGCGTTGTGACAAGCGTGAGTCCCGGCAATTTTGGCAAAAGCGTGCTCGCCGCGTTGAGTTTAATGGATCGGCTCCAAACCTGGCGCGCGATTCATGTCGCCATCGGCATCCTTGCGATGCTTCCGCTCTGGTGGCACATCCGCAGCGCACATGGCAGCCCCAGCCCGATCGAGTGGCTCCTTCTGCTGGCGATCGGCGTGCTGGTCCTGACCGGAATTTTTGGCAGCGCACTTCAGGACCTCTTTCCGCACCTTGCGGCGAGCAAGGACGAACATGAAGTGCGGCTTAAGGACGTCGATTACGAACTGCGCGGGTTGCTAAAGCAGGCGGCGGACAGCGCTCCGGGGTGCGGCGTTGAAGTGAATTCAGCTTATAGAGCCGAAATCGAGCCGATACTGCTCAACCGGCAGCCGGCGCTTTGGCTGCTCTGGAGCACGCTCAGCGGGCACGATCCCGCGGTGCGCGCCTGCGCGCGGGCCACGACACTCGTCGGCAAGTTCGGCGACAAAAACGAGGGCTACGCCGGCCTGCTGAAGCTGGCGCAACGAAAGGTAAGACTCGATCAGAACCTCATCAATCTGCGTTTCAGTACTGGCTGGCTTCCATTTCACATCGGTGCCGTGCTCACTGTCGGCTTCCTCCTGATCTTCCACATCGTCAGCGCGCTCATGTTCCGATTTCGATGAATCGCCGCCGGACGCTGATAGCCGCGACCACGATCGGCGTCGTAGCTGCGGTATTTATTCTCGCGTCCAGCAGAGCTTATTCCCCCGGTCGCCTTTCCGCCGGTCACGCGCCTTTCGAGGGCAATTGCGCGTCATGCCATCAGCCATGGCACCCTCTGGACAATTCGGGATGCACCGCCTGTCACGGCGACTATGTGGCAACCAATCCGCATCGAAGCGTGAAGCTCACGGGAGCAAGACCGGATCTGCTGGCTGGCAAGATGATCCGGGTGTTTCGGAATCCGGAAACCCACGCCGACACGATGAGTTGTCTGTCGTGTCACACGGATCATCGCGGCCGCCGCCCGAATCTGGCGATTACCGCCTCGACCAATTGCACCTTCTGCCATCCGCACGTCTCGAACGACGACCCCACCCCGCAGAACCGCAAGGACCTTCAACGGCCTTACGGTTCCACCCTTGCCGTCAAGTCGGCGTTCGTCCATTCGAAGGAGATGGCCGTGTTGAAGACCCGCGATCACTCGATTCGTCATCTTCCGTGCGAGGCCTGTCATCGACTCGAAAGCACCGGCCCCGAACACGCCGAGACTTTCGTTATCCTTCGAACCGGTCTGAAGATTACCGCTATTCCGTCATCTCCATTGGAAACAAATTCCGTTCCGCCGACGCCGGCACTATCAAATTCCGCGCCTCCGCTGGTAGATGAGTACGCAAAAATCTGGGATTCGATCCCATCGACTACGGCCGAAGTCCCTCTCTTCACGTCGGTCAAGCACCTCAATGCGTTGTTCAGACATTCGGCGGCGCATCTTGGATACAAATGTGGCTCGTGCCATTCGGACATCGACAAGAGCACGCGGGCCGGCGATCCAAACGCGCGCACGGTCGAGCAATGCTTCGATTGCCACTCGAAGAAGCCGCCCGGAGAGCTCACCGTTGCGTCGGAGAAATCCGGCAGCCGATTCGATCTGCTGGGTGCTTCGCTTGCGCTGGCGGAGATAGCGCCCTCGCGAAAGAATGCGCCGCAATATAAAACCTGCGGCGAATGTCACAACTTTCACCTGAGTGGGACGGCGCCGACCAACGATTTTCCACGTCGCGCGCCGAGCGTCCGGCCACAGAGCGTGCATGGCCACCTTACGCTTGCCGCCTTTACGATCGATCTCGCTCCGCTTGAAACCGCATCGACCAAACGGCTCGCACCGGCGCGAATCGGATTGGTCCCGCTGCTCGGCCTGATCGCGATCGCACTCGCTAGCTTGAGCGGCGTTGCGTTGGTGCGATGGTCTTCGCGTCGCGACTCCGCGCCCGATCCTACCGTACCTGCGGTGATTCCCGACGTCGCCTATCACACGGAAAGTTTCGAAACGAATATCGAACGGCTGTACGTGGTGGGTGAAGTCGCCGGGATCGGCTCGATCAACCTGGCGATCCGCTCCGGACGCCAGGCCGTTGATGCAATCGCGAGCAAAGTTCGGCTGAGCAACTTGCCCAATGCGGACGGCATCTATCACGTGGCTATCGTTGGATGCGGCCCGGCGGGACTCGGCGCCGCGACCACCGCCAAGGTCGAGGGTCTGTCGCACTTGATACTCGAGCGGATGACGCCGGCCAGCTCAATTCGCGACTATCCGCGCGACAAATTTCTGCAAGCTGCGCCGATTGAGATTCGCGAGTACGGCGGCGAATTCATCATGGAGACCGACAACACCAAAGAGAGTCTCATCGCCGAATGGGAAAAAGCGATCGCCCGAACCGGACTCGCAATTCACCAGCGCAGCGAGGTTGTCGCGATCGAGCGTGCCGGCGACCTGTTCGATATCAAGACCGCCGCCGGCGAGGTCTTCAAATCTCACTTCGTCGTGGTCGCGATCGGCGTGCACGGATCGCCGAACCATCTCAACGTTCCCGGTGAAACGCCCGATCGCGTCTTCTACTAGTTGATTGAACAGGATGAGTTTCAGAATAAGCGCATCTTGGTGGTCGGCGGCGGCAACGCGGGCACCGAAATCGCCCAGTCATTGGCCAACGAAAGGCTGCAAAACCAGGTGAGTTACTCATTCCGCGAACCGGCTCTCAGCCGTCCATCTGGAGAAAACGTCGAAAAAATCAGCCTGCTGCAGAAGCATCGTCGCCTGACGATCTATCCGCATAGTCAGGTCAAGGAAATCAACCCAGGCAAGTTGGTGCTGATTCCCAGTGCCGCGAAATTGGACGGCGCCGTCGCCGAAGGCACCACCATCGAAAAACAGCTCGAAATCGACAACGACTTCGTGTTCGCGATGCTTGGCGCGTCGCCCCCGCCTTTCATCAAGAGTCTCGGCATTCGGATGATCAAACGCGGGGTACGCAACTAAACGCGCGCGCCGCTTCGTAACCACCTGCGTGTTCTGCGGGAGGTCGGGC
>VFSW01010428.1_pt1 | contig 13164 bp, 14 predicted proteins | sample 5358111 | NCBI WGS metagenome assembly VFSW01 (sample SAMN11554181, study PRJNA540505) | mine drainage metagenome | isolation source: sediment from site ElyBrook_90M | place: USA: Ely Copper Mine, Vershire, VT | collected 2017 | reverse complement strand
GAATGCCATGCATCGCTCCTTGGCGTTGCATCGCGTCGGTGACGTTCGGGCTCGAGACCTTCAAGAACGCCTCCCGGATCTCCGTTCCCGAGTACCGCCGGAAGAGCTCGGTGGAGACCTCCTTCTGCGTATCGATCGCGCGTCGGATCTCGCGGGTCGCGTCCACGATCTTCGGGCTCTTGGTGATCGCGCCGCCGACGATGAGGATCTGCGCGCCGGCGCGGGTCGCGTGCGCGACGCTCTCGCTGTTGAGGCCCCCGGCGACCGCCACGGGGATCGGGGACCCCTTCGCCAGATCCTCGATCAAGGCGAACGGCGTCTTTCCCTGCATCTGCATGTCGATCCCGACGTGCCAGCAGACGGCGGCCGCTCCGAGCTCGGCGGCGCGCCGTGCGCGTGCGACGGGATCGGGAACGTTCAGCAGATCCACCATGACCTCCGCTCCGTAGAGCTCGCCGCCGCGCACCGCGTCGGCGATCGTGTCGTCGTCCGCGGTTCCGAGGACGGTGACCACGTCGGCGCCGGCCTTGGCCGCGATCTCGACCTCGAAGGCGCCGGTGTCCATGATCTTCATGTCGGCGACGATGCGATGGCTCGGGAAGGCCTTCTTCAGTTCCCGGACCGCGTCCAGCCCTTCGCTCTTGATCAGCGGGGTTCCGGCTTCGACCCAATCCGCCCCGCCCGCGACTGCCTCCCGAGCGGCGAGCAACGCGCGAGAGAGGTTCTCGAAGTCAAGCGCGACCTGGAGAACGGGCCGGTCGAGCCTCATCGCGCGATGGAGGCCGGTGGCGGTATTAACCATCGCCTCGCTCTCGCGGATCGATGGCCGGGATTCCCCCGCCGTCGGTGACGCTCCTCCGCGGCGACGCCCGCTCGCTGCCCGGGGTCGCCGACACCTCCGTCGATCTCGTCGTGACCTCCCCCCCGTATCCGATGATCCCGCAGTGGGACGAGACGTTCCGGCACCTCGGGGCGTGGGAGTACGACGAGATGCACGCGGCGCTCACCGAAGTGTGGCGGGCGTGCCATCGAGCGCTCGTACCCGGGGGGATCCTCGCGATCAACATCGGGGATGCGCTCCGGTCAACGAACGGCTCGTTCCAGTTGTGGCCCAACCACGCTACGGTCCTCGCGGAAGCGCGCGCGCTCGGATTCCGAGCCCTCCCGTATCTCCTCTGGAAGAAACCCACGAACAAGCCGAACGCCTTCCTAGGCTCGGGCTTCCTTCCGCCGAATGCGTACATCACGCTCGACTGCGAGTTCATCCTCCTGTTCCGCAAGGGCCCCCTGCGGCGGTTCGCTCCGAGGGACCCGCGCCGACGTTCGAGCCGGTACACTCGGATCGAACGGGATCGCTGGTTCTCCCAGATATGGACCGATATCCGGGGAGCGCGCCAGCGTGTCGGCGCGCAGCGGACCGGCGCGTTCCCACCCGAGATCCCGCGCCGGCTCGTCCGCATGTTCAGCGTGGTCGGCGACACGGTCCTCGACCCGTTCGCCGGTACGGGGACGACCCTGTGGGCCGCGGCCAGCCTCGGCCGGAAAGCGATCGGGGTCGAGCTCGATCCCGAGATCCACGCGCGCTCGGTCGACGAGGGGCGCCGCCAAGGCTTCGAAGTCGTAGTGGAGTAGAAGGGGGCGGTCGATGCGACCCTACTCGGGTGGGGGCGCCGGCGGAGTCCGTTTCGAGCGCGTCCGGTGAACCCGCTCTTCCTCGACCGCGTGACCGAGGTAGACCAGCGCCGTGTCGCTCAGACGATCCATGTGCAGCAAGAGGTAGTGCAGATAGAGCCGTTCCGGACGAGCGAGGGGCCCAGAGGCTCGCACGCTGCTCGCGGGCGCGTCCGGGCCGGTGCGATGGCGCGCGATCGTCTCCGCGTCGTGCTCGTGGGCCTTCCCGTGATCCTCGCGCCCGAGCGCGCCGACGAGCGGCGGGTAGATCGCATCGATCGGATCGGGATCCGCGGCCTCTCGCGGGTCCGCGGCCGCAACGGGTTCGTCCGGCGGGGCAGAGGCAGCCACGCCGGCATTCGAACGCGGGGCCGGAGGGGTGGGAAGCGATTGCGGGGGATCCTGAAAGTGCGCGATCGGGTGGCCCGAGACGTTCTCGACGATCGTCCTCAGGCTCCAGTTCGGGCGGCGTCGTGGGGGTGCGGTCGCGGTGGCCCGGTCCTGCGTCGCCACGTCGATACGGTTCGGACCGTTTCCTCATAAGGGTGGTGCTGGAGGCGCAGGGTGGGGTCCGTTCGAGGTGGGGTCGGAGGCCAAGACCCGAACCAGGAACTCGTATTCCGGGGTCGAGGCGACCAGGGCGATCGGGAGGTGGAGATCTCCGAGACGGAGCAGGCCTTCGGAGTACCCCGCCTCGCGGGGAAGCCGCGCGCGAGGGATCCACTCCACCTCCGCGTCGGTCAGCCCGAAGAACACCTGCACGTCCGGCGCGACGTGGGTGAGCCGCAGCAGAAAGGTCGCACGGAGGTTCCCGAGCAGCGAACGACCGCTCGCATGGAGCAGGAAGTCGTCCGGATGCTGGCTGAGCACCACGACGCCTCCCTGGAAGTGCCGCACGTGCCGAACGATCCGATCGAGGAACTCCGCTGTGGCACCGTGCCGCACCAACAGGTGAGCCTCGTCGATCACGAGGAGCTTCGGGCCGGGGCGGTCCCGCAGCCGTCCGTACGCCCAATCGAGAACGTACGCGAGGTGGAACGGCAGGTGGTCTTCAGGGATCCCCCGAAAGTCGACGCTGACGACGTTCGTATCCACGTTCACCGAGGTTGGGCCGTTCACGCGTCGCAGCGAGCCCGAGCGGAACGGCTCGAGCAGGGCCTCCAGACGCTCGGTGGCCGGTCCGCGACTCACTTCAGCGAGGAGATCGGAGAACACCGGGATCTCCGGCCCCCGATCGTACAGACGGCTCACCGCCGCGTCCAGCGCCGCGGACTCCTCGTCCCGCAGGCTCGGAAACAGCGTGCGCAGGATGGCGCCGACACGACCGGCCTTCTCGGCACGATCCCCGCCCGTGGAGATCGGATCGAGGGGGTTCAGGCGAACTTCGCTCTGCGCGCCAAAGGCCAGAACGGTACCTCCGAGCGCCTGCACGAACCCCCCGAACTCGCCGAGAGGGTCGAGGAGCACGATGCCTGTTTCCGGACGGAGCCAGCGCGTGCGCAGGACGGTCAGCGCGGTTGCGAAGGTCTTGCCGGACCCGGTCGCTCCGAAGATCCCCCAGGAGTGGCTCGGGTGCGACCAGCGGTCGAGGAAGACCGGCGCGGCATCCTGCAGCAGGAGCCCGACCAGCACTCCACCGGGCTCGAGCACGGTCTCGTCCACGAACGGATAGAACGCTGCGAGGCCGTCGGTCTGGAGGGTCTGCCAGTAGCCGGCGGGTCGGGCCTCCGATCCGGTCGGTCCCGGAGGGGCCAGCGCTTCGCGTACCGAATAGCGAGGCACGCGCGTGCGGAACCCCAACGCGGCGAGGCGTCGCTCGAGTCCCGTGCGCACCCGTTCGGCCTGACCCTCCGAGCTCGCGACCGCGGCGAATCGAACTCCGACCCGCCAGAGTTCCTGCTCGCGCCGAGCGACCTGATGGCCGAGCTCCTGGGCGCTCTCGCGCTCGGCATGGAGCTGGGCGGATCGACCGTCGCCATCGCCTCCGTGGGCGAGTTCCGCCTCGGCGACCGCGCGCGCTCCGTGCAGGAGCTCGAGCGCTCGTCCCGAGCCGATGGGGTGCGCCTCGACGAGGACCTCGAGCGACTCCGAGGTCGGGCAGAGGCCACCGAGGAACCCGAACGGAACCTCCCTCGGGAACTCCCGGATCAACAACGGCGCGACGTAGCGCCCGCGCGTGCGGAGCCACCCCGGCCCTTCGCCCGCAGTCGATCGGGTCATGCGAGCCCTCCTCGGTCGGCGGCCGGAAGACGGGTCGCCCACCACAGGGGCAGAAGGCTCACCGCGAGGATCGGCGCGCGCACTGCGCCGAGCGGAGTCGGGGCCGCCGCGTAGAGAAGAGCCGCTAGGGCCACGATCGATATTCCCGCGAGCTCCTCGCGGGGTGCACGCCGTCCGCGCGCGGAGGAGCGCAGGTGCACCAGCCGCGACGCGACCGCGAGCGCGACGAGCGTGAGCGAGAGCGCGCCGAGCTGCGGGTCCTCGATCGACGCGAGCGAGGTGGCGATCGCGAGAACGGCGGCCATCACGAACGGATCGTGGTCGAGCGGTCCGCTCATGGTCGCTCGCTCCGCGGACGTGCCTCGCCCCATCCAAAGTGTCGGAGCGCGGCCGCGAGCGACCGGTCGCGCAGGCGAGCGGGTTCCGCCCCGAGGGTCGCGAGCCCCCGGCGCATCGCCTCCACCCGGTCGCGCAGCTGGGGGGCCCCGTCCGTCCGGACGGCATGCTCCCAGAGGAGCACGTAGACCCGTCGCCGGCTACGACGAGAGCAGAGCAGCTGGACCATCTCCGAGTAGGCGGCTCGTGCGGCGCCGTCCGGGCGGTCGCCCTCCGAGCTCGGTGGGAGCCAGGGCCGGGCGTCGATCGGCGTTCCGACCGAAGCGAGCACGATCCCGCCCTCGCTGCCGCGCAGGAGGTCTCGGTACCCTCGGAAACGCCGAAGGAGCTCCTCCGGAGGAAGGAATGCGACCGGGGATCCCGCGCACCTCAGCACGGCGACCCGCACACCCGAGGCGAGGCGAACGGTATCTCCTAGCTCCGCGCGGATCGACGCGCCGTTCATGGCATCGACCGTCCGATGCGTCCGCAACGTCCAGCGAACGTACGCAGCGATTCGCTCGTCGAGTGCCGTCCCCTCGGGATGCCAGACGGTGACGAGGAACGCCCCACCGACGATGGGAAGCCACGTCCAGGTGCCGGCCCAGGGAATGACCAGCGCACCCAGTGCCGCATACGCCACACAGCGAAACGCGTCGCGAACCGAGGGGAAGGGGCCGAATCGCATTCGGCGGTCGATCCGCTCCGGTAACGGGATCCGCTCGGGCCGGATCTCGGCCAGGGCCATCTCATCCGCCGCCCCCTCGACCCACCGCGGCGAACCGGCGCGTCGAGGTCTCCATCGAGCCGCGGATGTGGCGAGCGAGGTGGGCTGCGCTTCGCCCGAAGGCATCCGCTACGAGGATCGGAGCCGCCGCCGGCATCGCCGCTCCCGAGAGCGAGCGCGAAGACCCCTGGATCGCTGCTCCCGCGCCTCCACGGCCTCCGCCGCCGCTGCTCGAGAACGCCTGCGCCCCCGACGACGGCCCGCGGGACGCCTGGGCGAGACCCCGCTCGACCCCGTTCGAGAGCGTGGAGCCGACGTTCGGGAACCCGAAGGAGGAGAGCTGCGTACCGGACATCGACAAGAGGAACGGCGAAGCGAGGGCGATCGACAGGTACGCGACGAGCAGTCCCACGTTCGGTGAGCCCACGGCGAGCTCGAGCGGGATGACGAGAACGCACGGCAGGAAGGCCAGCTCGATGAACAGTAGCCATCCGCGTTTGGCCCAGATCGAGAATGGGCGGATCGGCCAGACGATCGTGAAGAGCGGCAGGATGACGATCAGTACCGCGAGGAGCGCATCTCGCACGCCGATCGCGAGCGCTAACAGGAGCACGAGGGAGAACTGAACGAAGGCGAGGACGAACGTGAGCGCGCCGTTGCTCCAGGAGAAGCTGAACTCCGCGCTCCCCGCGAGATTCACCCAGTGCTGCCAGGCGCCGCCATCGTAGCCGGCGATGGTCGGGTACATCCCGCCGGCGACCCCAAGGATCCCGCCGGCGATTGGGACCGTGAAGTTGGCCAGGACGACCGCGACCACGAACCGCGCGATCAGACCGTCGGCCCATGCCGGCGAGCGCGGCCAGACCGACTTCGCGAGGTAGACGCCACCGATGCCGATCGCGACGAGCGCGATGAGGGGATCAACGAGGCTCACCAGAGTGAACGAACTGAAGTTCGCGGCCTGGGCGAGATAGCTCGGGCCCCCGTGGCCTGCCGGTCCGAGCGATGGGAACAGCTGGCCGACCTGCAGCTCGGGAACGACCAGGTTGTCGTATGTGGGTCCGATGATCGCGGCGAGCGCCGCGGTCAGCGCGGCGAACAGCCCGAAGAGGATCGCCTGGACGATTTGGCCGATGTCGACCATGGGGGCGTTAGACCCCAGTGATGACCCACTGCGCGAGGCCCCAAACAAGGCCCGTGATCGCGGCGGTGAAGACGAGCGTTCCGATCAGCGCGTCGCGAGCGCGGTCCTTCGCTTGCACCTTCTTCGTGATGTCGTTGGAGAACCAGCTGAAGGCGACGCGTGCCCACACCAACGCGAGGATCCCACCGCCCGCCACCGCCAGGAGATCAACCAGGCGGTTCACCGCCGCGGAGAAGTTTCCGACCGGGCTGTTCACCGACGCCGCCGATGGGGCCGGATGCAGAGCGTGGGGTCCGGCCACGGTTCCAGGAACGACCGCCGTTCCCGCTCCCAGACTGAGGAAACCCGCGACGAACACCGCGAACACGGCCGGGCCGAGCCGGTGGTTCATCGTCCCTCCCGACGCTCGATCCAGGTCAGTCGGACGACCCCATCCTCTCCGCGATCCGATCGGATCCGGCCCGTAGCGCACAATCGATCGATCGTGCGCCGCACGCGCGCCCAGGGCACCCCTTCCTCCTCCGCGAGGAGCTCGACCATCGCCCGCTCCGCCCCATCGCACGGCGCGATGATCCGTCGTAGGACCTCGACCGCGTCGGGAGGTGCCACCGATGGAGGGGGACGCCTCCCCCACAGCCAGCCGATCCAACTCCCGCGCGCCGTGGTCTTCTCTTCGTCGTCCATGCATCCACCCGTCGGTGCGACGGGGGGTTGGTATTTGCGGCTCGATCGGCCCGCGAACGGTGAACGATGGGGGCTCGGTTTACGACCGGACGAGGAGCGCCGTGTGCTCCCGCGAGAACGGGACGAGCGCGGTCTCCGATAGGACGGTCAATCCGCCCCGCGAAAGCTCGGATCGAGCCGCGTGGACGATCGCCGGAGCCGGGCGGGTCTGGGTCACCGAGCGGACCTTGAGCATCATGAGCCCCCGCCCGCCGGTGGCGAGGAAGGTCCTTGCGTTCTCCGCAAAGATCGCCGCCTGCGTTCTCTGGGCGATGTCCTGGTAGAGGAACTCCACCGTCCCGACGTCCGCCGCATATCGTTCGGGAAGCTGCGCGTCGGCCAGGATCGGGTAGAGATTGGTGCGTCGACGTGCGAGCGCGAGGAGGGGAGCGAAGGAGGTCGGGCTCTTTTCGACCACGAAGATCCGCGCGTCCGGCAGCAGGTCGGACAGGTGGCTCGCGGTGGTCCCATGCGCGGCCCCGAGATAGAGCACGTTCTTCGCTCCGACCCACGGTGCCTCCTCCGCCCCGCGCAGGAGCCAGGCGGCCAGCTTCGAGCGGAAGGGATCCCACTGGCGGTACTCGACGCGCGCAGAGACGCGGAGCTCTTCACCGTAGACCCGCTCTCCGGGCCGCAGGTTGATCGTGAAGAGATCGCGCCCTTCTCGAAACACGCCCGGCCAGTTCGTCGGATCCATCGAGCCCCGCTCAGTCGATGGCGGCGACGATCTCTACTTCGACCGGTCCGTTCAGGGGAAGGGCGATGACTCCGACCGATACGCGGGCGGGCCGCGCCGACTCCCCGAACAGCTGGACGAGGAGATCGGTCGCTCCGTTCGCGACCTCGTGCTGGCGGACGAAGCCGGGAGAGGTGGCGACGAAGACGACGACGCGCACGATCCTCCGAACCCGGTCGAGCGATCCCAGCTCCGCCGAGAGCGCGCTCAGAGCCTGGAGAGTAGCGCGACGCGCGAGATCCTTCGCGATCTCCGCCGGGACGTCCCGATCCACGAGCCCCGGATGGACGACCGCTCCTCCCTCCACGACGATCTGGCCGGAGACCCAGGCGATCGCCCCATCGGCCACGACCGGGGTGTAGGAACCTACCGGCTTAGGTGGCGGGGGAAGCAGGATCCCCAGTTCGCGTAGGCGTTCGGTAACGCTCGGCATGAGGAAGGGTATCCGGTCGCAGGGAAAATGCTGCGGGAGGGCGCCCGGAGGGGTCGGAGTGGGGCCCCAAGCGGACCCGTGACCGTTTAGGAGGGAACCGCTTCGGCGTGGCGATGACACCGAACGTTCCGTCCGCGGATGGGGAATTCGAGGCACTCGAGCGCCAGGTCGTGGACCATTTCTTCGAGCTCTATCCGAACTGGGCGGTCTCGCTCGGGCTGCACGAGTACGATGGCCGGCTGCCTCTGGTCTCCCGCGCCTCGACCGATCGTTGGGTCGGAGGGGCGGAGGCGCTGCTTGAGCGGCTGTCGGCCATCGATGTGAGAGACGACGCGAATCGGAACATCGACCGGTTCCTCCTGCAGCTCCTGCTCGAGGGCCCTCGATTCGACCTGAAGGATCTCGGCGAGTTCGACCGCAACCCGATGGTCCCCCTCGGCTCGCTCTCCCTCACCTCGTATGTCGCCCGAGACTACGCTCCCATCGCCCAGCGAGTGGAGGGACTCGTCCAAATCTTGGACGCGATCCCGAGGCATCTCGCCGAGGCCCGCCGGCGCCTCGGAGCGAAGCTTCCGAGGCCGTTTCTCCAACTCGCGATCTCGATGGGCCGCGGCCTGCCGGCCCACTTCCTCGAGGCCGAGGAGTTCGCCGCGAAGGCCGATCCGCTCCTCGGAGCTCAGGTAGCGAAGGTGCGTCGGCCGGCCGAGGCCGCGATCACCGCGTTCCTCGCGCACCTCCAGGACGATCTCCTGCCGCAGTCGACCGAGGATTTTGCGCTCGGGCCCCCGCGATTCCAGCGACTGCTCTTCGTGCGCGAAGGGCTCGAAACCCCGTTCGCGGAGATTGAGAAGGCCGGCTGGGTGGACCTGAAGCGCAACCAAGCCCGATTGGCGGAGATCGCAGCGGCGGAGCACTCGAGCGAGGACACGCTGTTCGAGAGCCTCCGCCAGGACCACACGAGCGCCGCCGGCCTGATCCCAACGGCGCAGGCCGAGGTCGAGTTCACTCGACGGTTCGTCCAGGATCGCGAACTCGTCTCGATCCCGGATCCGGCCAACTGTAAGGTCGAAGAAACGCCGGCCTGGGGCCGAGCGCTCTCCACGGCGAGCATGGACTCTCCCGGTCCGTTCGATACCTCGAGCGGGCAGGGGATCTACTACGTCACCCCGGTCGATGCGAAGTGGAGTGCGAAGGAGCAGGAGGAATGGCTACGTTCGCTCAATCGCACCATGCTGCGTAACATCACCGTGCACGAAGTGTTCCCGGGTCACTTCCTGCAGTTCCTCCACCTGCGACAAAGCTCCGGAAGTCTCTCTCGGAAGGTGTACATGTCCCCGTCGTTCGTCGAAGGTTGGGCGCACTACTGCGAACAGCTGGTCATCGAGCAAGGGATGGGAGGGCGCGGAACCTCCGACGAGGTAGCGCAGATCCACGACGCGCTGCTGCGGGACTGCCGCCTGATCGCGTCGGTCGGGCTCCACACCCGGGGCTTGTCCGTGGCCGACGCGACACGCCTGTTCGAGACGGAGGCCCATTTCGAGCACCTTCCGGCCGAACGCGAGGCGATCCGGGGAACGTTCAACCCGGAGTACTTCTGCTACACGCTCGGGAAGCTCGCGATCCTCCAGGCTCGGTCGAAGCACCTCGAACCGCGGTTCGGGGGTTCGTTGCTCCGCTTCCACGACACCCTCCTCGGATTCGGGTGCCCGCCGATCGGCCTGTTCGATCGGCTGCTGGCGCCGGTGTAAGGAGGGTGCGGTGGATGTCGGAAGTGACGCCGAGCGGAGGGGCTGGAACGGAGGTCGTGACGCTCGGCGGAGGGTGCTTCTGGTGCGTGGAAGCGGTCCTCTCGGAATTGCGGGGCGTCCAGCAGGCGGTCTCGGGGTACTCCGGCGGCACGGTGGAGAACCCTTCGTACGAGGAGGTCTGCGGAGGTCGGACCGGCCACGCCGAAGCGGTGGAGATTTCGTTCGATCCGGCCGTGCTCTCCCTGCACGATCTCTTGTCGGTGTTCTTCACGACCCACGACCCGACGCCCCGCAACCGCCAGGGAGGGGATGTCGGTCCCCAGTACCGATCGGCGGTCTTCTACCGGAACGCGGCTCAGAAGGCGATGGCGGAACGAGTGTCGGGTGAGATCCAAGCCGCGAAGATCTGGCGCGGGCCGATCGTGACCGAGATTGTTCCCTTCGTGAAGTTCTACCCGGCCGAGGAGTACCATCAGGACTACTTCCGGCGGAACCCGGAAAAGGCGTACTGCCAGCTCGTGATCCAGCCGAAGGTCGTGAAGTTCCTACAGCATTTCGCTGCCCAGCTCAAGCACTAACGCCCGTCCGACCGCCGACGGCCCGGTGAAACTCTCTTAGGGCGTCGCCCCTCACCGAGGGCCATGACGCCGCCCCCCGGTCTACCGCAGTCCGGCATGTCCGCTCCCGGACTCTCTGGGTCGGTCTCTTTCGTGAACTGGCCGATCGCCGCGGCCGGAGCGAAGAAGCGGACGGGGAAGCGGCCCTTCTCGCACGTCACCCTCGAGGTCGACCTGAAACCCTCGAGTGCGGAGCTCGCGAAGCACTCGGCGCTCCGTCGCTTCGAGAGGATCCTGAAGGAGCGGAACATCGAGGAAGGCGACGATCTCCTCCGCCTCGTCGGGAGCGCGCTGCATGCGTTTTCCGCGGCCGGGTACGGTCGGGTCAATCACTGGGAGCTGATCCCGGGAGGCTGGCTTCCACTTCCCGGAGCCCCCACAGGAACGGGAGTCGAGCCGCTCGGTCTGCTCCTCAAGGCCCTCGATAGCGAGGAGTGGAAGCCGTTCTCGACCGCGCGCGAGTTCTCCGTTCGCCTATCGGGCGAGGGGAATCGCGCCGACCTCACGGTGCGCCGGACCCATCGCGAGCGGCGCCACTCGATGACGGTCGATCTGTACGGTTCCGTGACCTCGGCCGACGTACACGCCCTCGTCGGAAAGCTGCGCGAGCGGCTGCCCGTGGCGAGCTCCGACGTCAGTACGTTCACGTACGCCTGAGCCATCGGTCCGCTCACGCCCGCGGGGAGCGCTGGAAGTTGGTGATCGATTCGCGGGTCACCACTCCGAGGAGGCGGTGCGAATCGTCCGTATCGACAACCAGGATCGCGTCGGCACTCTCCGCGTCCATGCGCCCGAGCGTATCGAGCAGCGTGCTCCCCGGACGGACGGCGGGATAGGTTTCGCGCGCGACCTGCTGCACCGTCTGCCACGCGCGATCCCGGAGCGACACCCCGAGCAGATCCGCGAGCCGCACTTCCCCGACCAGGCGGCCCTGGTCGATGACCGCGAGCACGGAGATGTCGGATCGGCCGAGCGCGAGGTGGGCCGCTTCCACCGACGCCGTAGGTGCCGCTCGTGGGACATCCGCGCGCATCGCGGCGGAGGCCGGAACGTGTTTGAGGAACTCGGCGAAATACTCGGTCGTATGCGCGGGGGACGCGAGCCGATTCTCGACCTGTTCGGTGTACAGGTTGTGGCGAGCGTTGACGTAGTACGCGATGAAAATCGCCACCATCGCCGGGACGATCAGCGACTCCGATCCCGTCATCTCTACGACCATTAGGATCACCGCCACGGGAGCCCTCGACACGCTCCCGAAGAATGCCATCATCCCGATGATGGCGAACGCGGCCGAATCGCCCGCTACCGCGAGCGAAGGAACCAACTGATCGGTGAACCCGGATACCGAGAACCCGATCAGCGCGCCGATCACGATTCCGGGCCCGAAGAGCCCCGCACTCCCCCCGGAGCCCACCGTCAGCGACGTCGCTACGATCTTGACGAAGATGAGGCCCACGAGCCGCGCGAGCACCAAGATCGGAAGGGGTCCTTGGAACAGGAGCCATTGTACGACGCCGTAGCCGATCCCGATGCCTCCCACCGCCATCAGATGGCTCTCCTGGGGGACCAGATAGTACAGGGCGACGAACAACGCGCCGACGATCGCGACGCCGATCGCCGGACGCGCCCAGGTCGGAGCGTTCACGCGATCGAACGCGCGATGGGTACGGTGGAACGTGACGACGTAGAGGATGCCGAGGAGACCACAGACGACGCCGAGGATCACGTAGAGCGGGAGCTGTTCCGGGGACCACCCGAGCCCGGCCGGGGTGGCGAACTCGGGCCCGAACCCTTCGACCGATCCGAAGATCGAGTAGGAGATCACGGAGCCGAGGATCGAGGGCATGATGACGTCCGGCTCGAAATCGGAAAGGTACAGGATCTCCGCGGAGAGCAGCGCGGCACCAAACGGGGCCTTGAAGATCGCCCCGATGCCGGCGCCCACGCCGACCATCATCGCGATCCGACGCTCGCGTGTGGAGAGGCCGAGTGGGCGCGCAAGGAAGGTCGCCAGGCCCGAGCCAATCTGAGCGGTCGGACCCTCGCGGCCTCCGCTCCCTCCCGTTCCCAGCGTCAGGACCGAGACGAGGAACTTCGTGGCCGGGACCCGGGCCCGCACCACCCCGCGGCCGCGGTGGAAGGCGTGGATCGCCTGATCGGTCCCGTGTCCCCCCGTCTCCGGGGCGGTGTTCGTGACCAGAAGACCCACCGCGAGGCCGCCGGCGACGAGCAGCAGCGGGAGGATGAAGAAGGTCGAGGGGTTCGTGCTCCAGCTGAATGACGTCCCAGGAGGCGAACCGTTCGTGGGCAGGCTGATGCCCAGCAGACCTCCGAGCATGCTGTCGCTCGCGAACTGGAGCGCATAGAAGAACGCGAGCGCGACAAACCCCGCGATCACTCCCACCGTGATGCCGATGAGCGCCCACCGGTAGAGCGCCCGGGTGTCGGTGAAGGAGTGGGCCCATGCCTTCCAGCCCTTGGGGGCCGGAGGGTCTCCGGGCGTAGGCGGTTGCGGATCCGTCCCTGCGGAGGTCATCTTCGAAGGAGGTCACTGGCGGCGAGAGAGCGTCTGGGATCCCGTTGCGACCCAAGCCCGCGGTGTGACCGCGAGGACGGCCCCGTTGGGAAGGTCCCGTGGTCCGCGGCGGAGCCTCTCTGTGGGTGGACTCGGCTCTTGTACGTGGGGCCAGCCCGTCCGGTGTTATATGCTTCACGCGCGCCCAGAATCGGGCTTCGCCTTGGGGAGGGGAACCTCGAGGAGGGCGCCATC
>VFSW01010427.1_pt1 | contig 13165 bp, 13 predicted proteins | sample 5358111 | NCBI WGS metagenome assembly VFSW01 (sample SAMN11554181, study PRJNA540505) | mine drainage metagenome | isolation source: sediment from site ElyBrook_90M | place: USA: Ely Copper Mine, Vershire, VT | collected 2017 | reverse complement strand
CGGCCTGAGCTATCCGGTCTACAACATTATTATCATCGGGGTCTCGGTTCTGGCTGGCATTTGCGTGGCGGTGGTTCTGCGATACACGCGGAGTGGGAAGCTACTGCTGGCGGTCATTCATGATCGCGAAGTCAGCATGGCGATGGGCATCAACGTAAACCGGTTCTACACGGTGACTTTCACGGTTGGCACCATGCTGGCCGCCATCGGCGGGGCGCTAACTGCGCCCACCGTTTCGGTAGTGCCGGGGATGGGAGTTGAGGTCATCGTTTTGGCATTCGCAGTTGTGGTCATCGGCGGGCTCGGCAGTTTGCCGGGCGCGGCGCTGGGCGCGCTCATCGTCGGCTTGGCGCGATCTGCGGCCGTACACTACCTCCCACAAGTGGAGTTGTTCAGCATTTACGTGGTGATGGCGCTCGTCCTGATCTTCCGGCCGAAGGGGCTGTTCGCCGCTGCTGAGGTGCGCAAAATATGATCGGCAAGAGCTACACCGTCCACATCGCCGTTGCCGCACTAGTAGCGCTGCTGGTGGCTGGCCCTTTCATGCCCAAATTGTTGTTTATGCTGACCGTATCCATGGGTAAGGGGCTGGTAGTCCTGGGACTCCTCATCCTGCTGCGCACCGGACTGGTTTCCTTCGGCCAGGGGCTTTACTACTGTGTGGGCGCGTACACCGTCGGCAGCTTGGGGCAGTTCCTGGGCTGGAAGAACGCGCTCGCCCTACTGGCAGGGGGCACAGCCGCTGCGGCGGTGCTGGCCATAATTCTGGGATTTCTGCTGGCGAATTATCGTGGCATCTTCTTTGCCATGCTCAGCCTGGCATTTTCGATGATCCTGTTCGGCCTGCTGGTGAAGACCTCGGCATTGGGCAGCACCGATGGATTCAACGTTCCCGCGCCAACTTTATTTGGCAAGGCGCTTTCCGGGGCGGGACACCAGTATCCGCTGTTCGCTCTGGGATGTGTGGTCGCGTTTATCGCTGTCTTGCTGACCCACGCGTATTTGCGAACGGCGTTAGGACGCCTGTCGCCGGCCATCCGCGACAACGAGATTCGCGTGGAATACATGGGCGCGTCGGTTCGCAACGCGATCCACACGAAGTATGTGATCGCCGGAGCACTGGCAGGCTTGGGCGGCGCCTTGACAGCGATGACCATCGGACATATCGATCCTGAAATGGCGTACTGGACAACTTCTGGCGAATTCGTTTTCGTCGCCATACTCGGCGGTACCGGCAGTGTGATGGCACCTTTTCTGGGCGCCATCATCTTCGAAATTATTCGCACTTACGCCTATCAATATTTTCCGAATACATGGCAGATGGCCCTGGGTAGCACCATGTTGCTGGTGATCATCTTTTTGCCCGCCGGTCTGTGGTCCGCGTTTGCTTACCGGCGCAGGAGAGGTTGAAAATGGCAATCCTTGAAGCGCGGGCGCTGTGTAAGCAGTTTGGAGCGGTCACAGCGGCCTCCAATATCTCGATTGCAATCGAATCGAACACAGTTGTAGGGCTCATCGGCACGAACGGCGCCGGCAAGACCACATTCGTGAACATGGTTACCGGCTACATTAAACCGGATTCAGGCACCGTCTTATTCAAAGAACGTGGTATTACCGGCCTGCATCCGCGGGACATCACGAAGCTCGGTATCTGCCGCTCGTTTCAGATCCCGCAACTCTACGATTCGCTTACCGTATTCGAAAACCTGATCGTGGCCTTGGGGATCGTGCAGCGCAATAAGAAAGGCTCGATTGTGTCCCGCACTTTTAAGCTGGTTCCCGGCTCTAACGCCGCCTTGGTTTACGATGCCGAAGCCATGCTGGAACGCTTCGGGTTAATGGAATTTCGCGAGAAGCTGGCGGCCGTGCTGCCGGAAGGAGTGCGCAAGCTGCTGGACATTGCTGTGGCGCTGGCGGTGAAGCCCGAGGTGCTGATACTCGACGAGCCTACAAGCGGGGTGAGTTCCGATGAGAAGTTCGCAGTCATGGAAACGGTCATGAAAGCGGTGCGCGCGAATGGCGTCACGGTGATCTTCGTTGAACATGACATGGAGGTAATCAGCCGCTATTCGCAGCGCGTGGTGGCCTTCTACGAGGGCCGAATTCTGGCCGATGGCAGCCCCGCAGACGTGCTCGCCAATAGCGATGTGCGCAAGTTCGTAATCGGCGGGCCGAGCACTGCTCACCTGACTTCGCCGACTGAGGGCCGCCATGCTTAAAGTCACGGGCCTGGATGTGTCGATTCATTCGGTCGCAATCCTGCGCGCCGTCAGCCTGGAACTGCCCACAGGGACCATAGCAGGACTGATCGGGCGCAACGGCGCAGGGAAAACGACGTTGATGCGCAGCATCATGGGCTTGCTGCGTCCCACTCGCGGATCGGTGCAGTTCGATGACTTCGATCTTGGACGCGTTCCTTCGTATGGCAGAACGCGCTTAGGAATTGGTTACATGCCCGAAGACCGCCGGCTGATCCCGGAATTGACGTCGGAAGAGAACATTCTTGTTCCCGCTTGGGCGATGGGCGAGAAGAACGGCGCAGCGCGGCTCAAAACCATCTACCAGATGATCCCGGAGCTCGAACCTTTTGCCCAGCGCAAGGGCTTGCAACTCTCGGGCGGGCAGCAGAAGTTGGTTGCGCTGGGCCGGGCGCTGATGGCCGGCACCAAGCTTCTGTTGCTGGACGAGCCGTTTGAAGGTGTCGCGCCGGCGCTTTCGCAGCGCATCGCCGAGGTCATCGGTGGGCTTAAACAGCAAGGACTTTCCATTATTGTTTCCGAATCCGATCTGCAGCATTCCGCTCGCATGCTCGATATGGTTTTTCGCATCGAGCGTGGCGAGGTAACCAAGGCAATCGAAGACCATCCCCGCACGAATCAGAGCCCGAGCCAATCGGGAATTAATTCATTTTCGAAAGGTTAATTCTTATGCCAGCAAACGAGATCGAAAAATCCGACAGTGTCGCAGTCAAAGGCTTAAAGACAACCTTGAAGGATCCTGGACTGTTCCGTCAGCAATGCTACATCGATGGCGAATGGCTCGATGCCGATGGCCACGATACCATTCCAGTAACGAACCCCGCCAACGGTTCTGTTTTGGGGCGTGTCCCCAAGATGGGCGCGGCTGAGACGCGCCGCGCCATCGAAGCCGCAAATGCAGCTTGGCCTGCCTGGAGGGCGCAAACCGCCAAGGAGCGCGGAGCAATTCTTCGCCGCTGGTTTGAACTGCTCATGGCCAACCAGGAAGATCTGGCGAAGCTGATGACTGCTGAGCAAGGGAAACCCTTGGCCGAGTCAAGAGGTGAGGTGGCCTATGGGGCTTCCTTCGTGGAGTGGTTCGCGGAAGAAGGCAAGCGGATTTATGGTGACACCATCCCACAGCCACAACGGGACAAGCGTCTGGTGGTCATCAAGGAACCTATCGGCGTCTGTGCTGCGATCACGCCGTGGAATTTCCCAATTGCGATGATCACACGAAAAGTAGCTCCGGCGCTGGCGGCCGGATGCGTGGTCGTAGTAAAGCCTGCCGGGCTTACCCCTTTCTGTGCCCTGGCGCTAGCCGAGTTGGCGGAGCGTGCCGGTGTGCCCAAGGGAGTTCTCAATGTGGTGACCGGCGACACGAAGGCGATTGGCGCCGAGCTCACCTCAAATCCATTGGTGCGCAAGCTAACTTTTACCGGATCAACTTCGGTAGGCGCGCTACTGATGAAACAGTGCTCTGCGACGATTAAGAAGATGTCGCTGGAACTTGGAGGCAATGCTCCGTTCATCGTCTTCAATGATGCGGATCTGGATGCCGCAGTCGAGGGTGCGATCGCGTCCAAGTACCGCAATACAGGCCAGACCTGTGTCTGCACGAACCGCGTTCTTGTGCAAGATGGAGTGTACGAAGCGTTCTCCGCCAAACTCGTTGCGAAAGTACTCCAACTGAAGGTCGGAAATGGGATGGAGCCCGGTGTGACGCAGGGCCCCCTGATCGACATTGCTGCGGTTGAAAAGGTCGAGGAACATATCGCCGATGCGATGGCTAAGGGCGCACGCGTCCTTGCAGGTGGCAAACGACACAGCCTGGGTGGAACATTCTTCGAGCCTACCATCTTGGCAGACGTTACCCCGAAGATGGCGGTCGCAAGAGAGGAGACGTTTGGACCAGTTGCTCCCTTGTTCCGCTTCCATACCGAGGAAGAGGCCGTACACATGGCGAACGATACAGAGTTCGGTCTTGCAGCGTATTTCTATTCGCGCGACATCGGTAGGGTCTGGCGCGTGGCCGAGGCGCTCGAGTACGGGATGGTTGGCATCAACACCGGGTTAATCTCGAACGAAGTAGCGCCATTTGGCGGCGTGAAGCAGTCCGGCATTGGACGGGAAGGTTCCAAGTACGGAATCGAGGAATTCCTGGTCGTCAAATATCTGTGCATGGCTGGAATATAGTCAGGCTCAAGCCTCAATAGAACCGGAGATCATATGAAGATTAGAGCTGCGGTGTTGAATCAGGCAGGAGCAGAGCGACCCTATGCGGTATCCAAACCGCTTACCATTGAAGAAGTCGAACTGGATTTACCTGGTTACGGCGAGGTATTGATCAAAATTGGCGCTGCCGGACTTTGTCACTCGGATTTGTCCACCATTAATGGCGTGCGGCCTCGTCCAACTCCCATGGCAATGGGGCATGAAGCGGCTGGCGTGGTCGAAGAGGTTGGACCCGGTGTTAGCGATCTAAAAAGGGGCGACCACGTCGTTCTGACCTTTGTTCCAAGCTGTGGCCACTGTCTTCCTTGTGCCGAGGGACGTCCGGCTCTCTGTGAACCCGGCGCAGCAGCAAACGGAGCGGGTACACTTTTGTCGGGAGGCCGACGGCTACATCGTAACGGAATTGACATCCATCACCACCTTGGCTGCTCTGCCTTCGCAGAGTACGCTACGGTTTCCCGCCGGTCTCTGGTTAAGGTCGATCCAGAGCTTTCCTTCGAGGAAGCTGCGCTGTTCGGTTGCGCTGTCCTGACAGGCGTAGGTGCGGTGCTGAACACGGCCCGTGTCAGTCCGGGGGCGACCGTTGCCGTGGTTGGACTTGGTGGTGTCGGCTTGTGTTCCATCCTCGGAGCGGTCGTGGCAGGAGCACGCCAGATCGTTGCGGTTGATCTTTTCGATGACAAGCTCGCCTTAGCCAAAAGCCTGGGAGCCACAAACGTATTCAATGCATCTGATCCGGAATGTATTCAGCAGGTCCGTGCCGCCACCAAAGGCGGTGCGGAGTTTGCATTTGAACTGGCAGGATCCGTTAAGGCAATGGAGCTTGCTTACAAGATCACCGGGCGCGGAGGCATGACGGTAACCGCAGGCCTGCCCCCGGCAGCCGATACTATCCCGGTTCCTCAAGTCAACCTTGTCGCAGAAGAACGCACGATTAAGGGTAGCTATATCGGCAGCTGCGTTCCCGTCCGCGACTTGCCGCGCTACGTTGCACTTTACCAACAAGGACGCCTGCCGGTCGACAAGTTGGTGTCCGGCCGGTTAAAGCTGGATAACATCAATGAAGCATTCGATCGCTTGAGCGAAGGCAAGGCGATTCGGCAAGTGGTTGTGTTCTGACTCCCCCTACACCAGTCGGAGTCCCTCGTGGGCTCCGACTGGGCCGTCCCCGCTTCCCAGTTCGAGTACGTCAGCTCAGTTCGGGTCACCTTTTAGAAAATTTTCGCGATCCCTGCTGAGAGTGGCGCGTCGGTGAGCATACTCACCACCTGTAGTCGATGTTGTCCTGCCCGAAGCGCAACAGGGCTTGTCATACTGGCGAGCCTATGCGGGGCCCGTTTCTGCGATCTCTTCCAGCACCTCGGCTTCGACTATCGGGTTCGGTTCGCCATCTGCTGTGGCGATCAATTCCTTCGGCACCAGCAGGATCAAGGGCAGGATCAGTGCGTACACGACAGTCGTCGCTATCACGCAGTACAGGAATCCATTGGTTGGGCTGCTGTTATAGATCTTTGAGCCCAACAGGTCGCCGCCGCGCGCGGAAAGCGCGAATACGCCGTCCACCAGCATCATCAAGGTTCCTTGCAGGCCGGGGGGGCAGGATCTCATCGCGAGGTCGAAGTACGAGGCAGTGGCAATGCCACCCATCAACCCTATCGGGACCGCCAAAACAAGCGCGAGCTTCCCCGAGTGAATGAACGCCAGCGGAATCATCTGCGGCACCGCGATGATCGTTCCCCACCACAGCAGTTTGTTCAGCGGCACTTTCTTGCAGAGAAATCCATATAGCAGAAATGTTGGTATGAACGCAGCGGCGAAGATTCCGTTGTAATAAGAGAATACGGCATCGGAAGCATGGAGCCGGTCGGTCAGATAGAACTGCAGCGGAGTTGCCGATCCGGGAGCAAAGTTCCAAAGAAAGCAGATGAGAACGGCTGGATAAACCGCCCGATGCTTTACGAGCCGCCGGACATTTCCGACAAAATTCGCACCACTGGCTTGCGGCCTCTCATAGGTATGGCTGAATACGGAACGCGGCTTCCAGAGCCCGAAGAAGGCAATCAAGGAAGTGAGCGCCGCTACCAAATAGAAGGTTTCGTTCGGGGGCAGATGTTCGGAGATGTACCCGGAGGCGAACGCTCCCGCAATCACCGGAACGGAGCTGACTAGATTCCACAGCGCGCTCAGGCGCCCGGACATGAGCAGTTCCTGGCCCACCAGAGCCATCAACCCCTGATAGGCTGCAGCCAAGAGTCGGGACGACAACATCACCAGCAACATCCCGGTCAGCAGTCCCCGGTAGGAGAGACGGGAAGTCGCCATCCAGATGAACGCACCCGCCGTTGCCGGAGCGAAGATCAAGAAGAAGCCGCGGTCCCGAAGCCCGAAAGGGTTCCACTGGTCCCGCAGCAGGCCAAACGCGAACGCAAAGTACACGGGAATGCCCGTAAGCAGCCGGAATATCGAGATCTGCGTCGCCGTTGCGTGCAACTGATTTTTCAGCATGTACGACGTCTGTATGTCAATGAGGTAACCGGCAGGTGTTGCCAGATACAAGAACAGCGTCAGCCAGCCAAAATAGAAGAAGGTTTGGCCAGTGTTCGAGGAACTATTTCGACTGGAATCGGTCGCCATGCCCGTTATCTTAACAGTCGGGCCGCGGACGGATGACGGGCAACGCGGAAGTTGAGCTGGAGCAAAACCAACTCCCCAGTACCGACCCAACTCTGGCCCAACTTCCTTGTTGCCAACTGATGGAAGGTTTGGTGTCCGGCGGCGGAGCGCCTCTTGTGCCACACAACGCGGCTTGCTCGCTACAGCCAACGGAAATCTTCGCTCTAATCGATGCTTCCAACGTCCTTTGCTTCTTCCTGGATGTAACGAATCGCTGTACCTTCTACTGCGATGGATCGCACGTCGGGAAAAGCTTCCTGGATCAGAGATGTAAGAACGTGCGCTGGGGGCATCTCTAGGAATAGCTTTGTTCCAAGTTCGACAAGAACCGTGGTTGCGTCATGCCATCGCACCGGAGCTTCGACATTGGTCGCCAGATCGGCGCGGATGGGGTCCGCGGAACGGAGAGTGCGAGCACGCCTATTGCTAATGTAAGGAATGACCGGCGGCAGCAGTTCCATCGTCGCCAAGGTCCGTTCCAGACCGCGCGCAACGGGAGAAAGCAAGGAGCAGTGGGAAGGTACGGAGACCGGCAACCGTTCCGCCCTGCGCACTCCCTTCTTTCGTGCTGCTTCCAACACGGAATCCATGCCCTGCAACGATCCGGCTATCACGATCTGTTGCGGCGCATTGATATTACCCATAAAGACCGGGGCTTCCGGCGTGTGATATATGGACAAGAGCTCGGCAACTTGCCGTTCACTCAATCCCACGATCACTGCGAGCCCGTACCCTTCCGGGTAGAGACTCTCCATACCTTCCGCGCGCTGCTTCACCAAGGCCCAGCCGTCGTGAAACTTGAGAGATCCGCAAATAACGGCGGCAGCAAAGGCACCGACTGAGAGTCCGGCGACCGCATCCGGACATATCCGCTCTGCCATTAAGGCTCTGGCGACAGCTACACCGGAAACATAGAGAGAAAGTTGTACGGCTGCACTGGAGCGCAGCGCCTGTTCTGTATCGAGGTCCATTACGGACCGGCCCAGCAGGCGGTCAGCCTCCGCGAGAGTCTCCGCAATGATCGGATGTTGGGGCAATTGGTGAAGGAAGTCAGTGTGCTGGGAACCCTGACCCGGAAAAAGGAACGCAATACTCAATTCTTCTGCTCCACGGGGAGAATCTCATCCCAAGGATCGTTGACCAATAACGAGCCGCGATTGTTCCGTAAAAGTATTCTGGAAGTCTGACTCGCATACTCCACAAGCGCAACAGCACCGCGAGGAGTCTCAATCTGAATATCGAGTCGCAACTCTGCTGATTTCACCGTTGAAAGCAGTTTCCACGCTAGCTCTTTAGAGATCCTTTCCTCGGAGCGAATACTGATGTCCAGATCGCTCTCCTGGCTGGCAACGGGAGCGCCAGTCGCCAACTCGAAGCCTACGCTGCCGGTTGGGCCCCAAATAATTCCGAACGGCTCCCACGCGCTCAGAATAGATTCCAGGTGCCGGATAGCAGGAATCTTTTCTCTCCTTGGATGAGAACGCCAGAGGCGCTTGTCCACTATATGTGCCGGAGTGATTGTTTCCAACACCGTTTGCGCCGGAACGAATCCGGCGCAACGGTGAGAGCGCGAACGCCCCCTCACGCCGACTGGAATTTGACGAACAGTGGAAGCTCCACGTCGCACAACAACCGTACGGGTCTCAGCCAGAACCTCGCGAACCCAGGAATGCTCGGACGAAGTATCACTTACAAACGCATCCTCGGTCTCCAAACGGAGGAGATCATTGGGAGAGAATCGTTGGCAATCAACATCCGTCCGAGTATTCACTTTATGCACCCACATCTAAATGAAATCTGTTCGAAAAATGGGCTCCGGCTTAGTGTGGCCCAATTAACATGATGACCACTGCCAGAGTAGCTGCCGAGAGCAGCGACGAAAGCACTAGAGTGGAACCCGCCACCTCGTTCCGCACATTGTGGTTGGCACCAAACACCATGCCAAAGAAGCCGGCGGGAATGGCGATCAGCAGGACAGTTTGACCGGCAATTGGATTGGGAACGCCCAGCGCGCGTACTACCCCGTAGGCCATCAGCGGTTGCAAGATATTTTTGAAGAACACGCCCAGCATCACGTCGGTGTTAATGCGCAATCGCTGCGACGACAAAATCAGCCCAGTCAGGAACAATGCGGCGCCAGCCGTGGCCTGCCCAATAAGGGTGAAACAGCGGCCAGCAACGTCGGGTACCGGAACAGCAGCTAAGGCGACGACCAAACCGGCCAGTGGCGCCCACACAATCGGACGTTTGATTGTGCGCAGCAGGGCCGACAGAAAGCGTTTCACGGGTGACACATTATCGGTCGATGTGGAGCTCTCCAGCAACACCAGTGTGAGTGGCGATACCGTGGTAGCGCCAACGGCAATTGCCACCGCCACGCTCAGAGCGCTGGTCGGCCCATAAACGCTGCCGAGCAGCGGCAGTCCGATGGAGGCATAATTGGGCAGCGACACGGTCAAGGTCTGCACCGCGGCCTTGCCGGTCTCCACTTTGAAAACTTTAAATTGCAGGAACAGAATCACGGCATAGACAACGACCATGCACAGAGTCAGAACTCCCATCAATTGCCCGTTGTCCAAAATCACATGCCGGGGCGTACGTGAAATCGCCGTGAACAAAGCGGAGGGCAGGGCAAAGTGCATGACAAAAAGGTTAAGTGTGGCGACCTTCTGGTGGTCGATCATCTTCCGGTAACCGGCGTAATACCCCATGCCCATCACAAAAAAGACAGGGGCAAGGGCGTTTAATATCATGGATCTCATTCGGGGATATCCTTTCTCCGCTCTGATTCGCTCGACCTGCAGTCTGTTCGACAACTGGGCAATCCGCCGCCATGTTACGCCCTTGTTTCTACTCTCTATTCCACTGTTCTGTTAGCTTCTCCCGAACTTCGATAGAAGCTTTGCGGAAAATTTTTCCACCCTCTGAATCCAGACGGTTGCTCAAGTCGCGCGCTCCTTTGCGAGCGTCGGCGACAGCGTCAATTAACTCTCGCCGCACCTCCTCCACTTCTTCCCTCCCTGGATTGCCGGGATTTTTGATTTCAAGCAATTTATACAGAGTGCCCAACTTCGCGTACGAACGGATGTCATACGCCATCGGAACGACTTGCTCGGCCAGCTTTTCGAGATCGGCCACGCTTCGCTTGGTGATGCGCGCAGCGGCAGCTTTGCCCATGGCATGCACCATGACATCGGGAGAGTTGAAGGCAAGGATTCGATTGGCTTGATAGCCATGCGACAGGAAGGCTCCGGAGATAGCCGGACCTACCACGAGTGCAATCACCGGATGCCCGGCCATGCGCGCGGTTGCGTAAGCATCCACGGCTGCGGCGCAGGCAAGATGAATTCCGGCAAGTTCTTCACGGCGTCCATAAGCCTGGCTGGTTACGTCCACCACGGCGATGATTGGCCGCTTGGTTCCCTTGCTGTCTTCCTTGATTACCTGGCGCAGCGAACGCGCCAAGCTCCAGCCTTCTTCCAGTCCAACCTCTCCGTTGCGAACGCTAGGGAATCGGCTGCTCGGATTTGGGACCACCGCCAGAAAACGTGCTTGCTCCCCGTTCAACTGCGCATCTGCGACCAGCACCGAACCAGGCATATCTTCAGCCTGTTTCTGCTTTCCTGCCAGGGCTTCTATCCAGATTCGACCATGATTCTCTGCGCCGCTCACTTTGTCACCTCCCGGCCAAACTGCTTGCGAATCAACTCGGCGTTCCACTGCTTACTGGCATCCATGGCCGATAAACGTTCCCAATAGCGCTCAACCTGTGAGCGGCGATGCTCCGCTGGAATACCTTTCGCGAGTTCGCCTCGAACCGCCTTCGCAATGAGCTTGGTATCGTCGGCGACCAGTAGATCGGCAAAACCTGCCAGGTAACGGCGCTCGCCTCCATCGACTTCCCATACCAGAGCACGATCGCCGGAGTTGAACTCTTCCGCGCCCGCCTCCTGTTCGATCACCTCTGGGCCGTTCATTCCCAAACGGGCCTGGCGAGTAACAATCAGATAACTGCATAACGCAGCCGCCAACGACATACCGCCGAAGCAGCCAACCTTGCCGGCAACCACTGCCACAACCGGAGTATGCTGGCGAAGCGCGATAATTTGCGCGTGGATTTCAGCGATGAGCGCCAGGCCCAGATTCGCCTCCTGAAGACGGACGCCGCCCGTTTCAAGAAGGAGAACGGCGCGTGTATGAATACCTTTCTCGTTGTCCTTCCGTGCAAGTTCCAACGCGGTGGCCAACTTCATGCCACAGACTTCGCCGATGCTGCCACCCTGAAAAGCGCCTTCGATGGCGATCACGACGGCAGGCTCTCCATCGATCTTGCCTTTGACCACAATGCACCCGTCATCCGACTCGGGAACGACATCTTGCATTGAAAGCCAAGGCGAAATAACGCGGTCAAATGGTCCCAGCAACTCACGAAAACTTCCTTCGTCGAACAAGGATTCAGCGCGTTCCCGCGCATGTAGTTCTAAGAAGCTTCGCCGGGTACGAAAATCAACCTGCGCTTCAAGTTGTTCTGTGTTGTTCATGCTTCGCTCACCTCTACGGCCTGCTCCAGACGCAACATGACTGTGCCCGGCGTGGCCCCGAAATCGTTGATCTCAATGTCCGCAGCGCGCTGATAGTTGGCAAAGAAGCGGTCCAGCACTGCCTTCCATATCTCTACGTACCAATCGACACTGGTCGTGATCGTGACCGTAGCGTTACCTGTTTTCGCAGGCTCGAGAAGGATCTCCAGGTCTCCGGAACCGACTACGCCGACATGAGCCCGGCGCGGCACCTTGCCCGTCATGGCATACTCAAAATTCATCTTTTCCATTCTTGCAGCTCCCTTCCGTGTTGCTAAGGAACACAACTCTTGGCTTCAGTGAATCGAGAAACAACGTCGCCGCCAGCAGATCGGCGCTGCCTCCAGGTGAGGCATTCTGTTCCAGTAGAGCTTGCTCTAATCTTGCAAGAGCCTGACGGCCTTTCAAAGTGGACGTGCCTCCGGTCGCCAGCACCTGCCGGGCACCGGCTTTAGCCGCCATCAGGCCATTCATTCCAGCGCGATGAAGCAAGCAGGTATCATCCAGTTCGGACATGATTGCCAATAGCGTGTCCAGTTGGGCTGATGGCTCTGGAATGCCCCGTTGTCTGGCGTTTTGCAACACCGGAAGCCCAAGCTTCACCACATGCGGGAATCCCTCATAAGCTTCGCCGCGAGCCCCCGCTACCCCGAACTTGCGGGCGGCTGAAAGGCCATGGGTAAACTGAGAGACGTGGCTTGAATCGGGGTAACGGGCAATTTCCCCCGCAATCTCTGCAATTGTTTGCGGGTCACCTCCTCCGCTCATCGAGGCTCCAGACAAGAGAAGTCCCAGCGCCCAGATGGCCCCTTTGTGAGCATTGCAGCCGCCGGTAACGGCATACATGGCCTGTTCTCCGGCACGGCCTATCTCCGCCAGTTCCGCCCTCAGCGCTGAACTCGGTTCAGCGCTCGCCGATGCTGCAGCCATCTGCACAAAGCAATGCAACAGTGAGTTTGCAGAGCGAAGTAGAATGTCCAGGCTCAAATCCGTATGAGCTCCCGGTCCCCTGCAATCAACCAACGCAGGCTTGGGACTCAGTACTGCTTCAGCGATCAGAGCGTCCACGGCGGCTCGGGCGATCTGCCAGGGAATGCAATCCACCGCAGCCACTTCCATCGGCGGCGATCCTGTCCACTCTCCGCAATCCAACTGGCGCTGGGAAATGAGCTCTGTCATTTACCAGCTCCGAAACCTTGCTGGCGGATTGTAGAGACCTTCCGACCACTCCACCAACTCTTCCACACTACGGGCAGCAAGCAGAGAGCGCTTGGCATCTGTTCGCCGAACACCCAGGTCTTGTGGAAAAGCTACGATCCCCTTCTTGCGCAACTCCGCCGTGCGCTTGTGATCGGCCTTCAGCCCAATGGGACTTACACCTGCAACGGCTGCCAATGCCGCACGGCGCTCCTCGATGCCTTCAGCCTTATAAAGGTAGGC
>VFSW01010426.1_pt1 | contig 13166 bp, 13 predicted proteins | sample 5358111 | NCBI WGS metagenome assembly VFSW01 (sample SAMN11554181, study PRJNA540505) | mine drainage metagenome | isolation source: sediment from site ElyBrook_90M | place: USA: Ely Copper Mine, Vershire, VT | collected 2017 | reverse complement strand
CGAGCTTGGCCAGGTCGGTTTGCATCTGCTTGTCGCCGGGCAGCGATGCGAGTACGGCGGTTAGGATGGAAGCCGCTGCTGCATTGGCAGGAGGATAGATGCTGTAGTGCATCCATTTGCCTTCGCGGCGAGCCGTGACGATGCCAGCCTTGCGCAGAAAGGCAAGATGCCGCGATATTTTAGGCTGGCCCTGGCGAAGGATTGCGACCAGATGGCAGACGCAAACCTCACGGCCGGCGATAAGGTTGAGCAGGCGGAGGCGCGTGGGGTCGGCGAGGGCCGCGAATAGAGCGGCCAGCTCGGCGGGTTTTGAGGAACTGCTCATGGGATGATTATATATGCATTGACAAATATGAAAAAGTCGATATATTCGTATTAGCGTATATGACGAACTCGAAAATGGATACCAAGACATTAGTTCAGGAAAAATACGGCGCCGCGGCGCGGCAGGTGCGTGAGACCAGCAAGGCCGCATGTTGCAACCCGGCGTTCAGTTGTTGCGACCCCATCACAACCAACCTTTACAACGAGGCCGAGAAGAGCGGGCTGCCGGAGAGCGCGGTGCTGGCTTCGCTGGGCTGCGGCAATCCTACCGCACTGATTGAGCTGAAGCCCGGAGAGACGGTGCTTGACCTGGGCTCTGGCGGCGGCATCGATGTGCTGCTCTCTGCCAAGCGCGTAGGGCCAACCGGAAAGGCTTACGGGCTGGATATGACCGACGATATGTTGGCGCTGGCCCGCGACAACCAGCGCGCCGCGGGTGTAGAGAATGTTGAGTTTCTCAAAGGTGAGATTGAACAGATTCCCTTGCCCGATAACTCGGTGGACGTGGTGATTTCAAACTGCGTCATCAATCTCTCCGCGGATAAAGACAAAGTGCTGCGGGAGACCTTCCGGGTACTGAAGCCGGGCGGACGCTTTGCCGTCTCCGACGTAGTAACGCGCGGCGAGGTGGACGATCAGGTGCGCCAGAGCATATTGCTGTGGGTGGGCTGCATCGCCGGCGCGCTGGAAGAGAAGGATTACGCGGCCAAGCTGGCGAAGGCTGGATTTACAGGCATCTCAATGGAGCCGACACGGGAATACTCGATAGAAGATGCGCGGCATTTTCTGGAGGAGGCGGGCATCGATGTGGATGCCATTGCCCCGCTGGCCGAGGGCAAATTCATGAGCGCCTTTATCAGGGCATCCAAGCCGGGCGGCGGCTGCTGCTCTCCAGGATGCTGTAACTAAGTAAACTCCTACGGAGGAAGTTATGCAGAGGCCTTATAACATACTGGTGCTGTGCACTGGTAACTCGGCGCGCAGCATCATGGGTGAAGCGCTCTTCAATACGCTGGGCGCGGGCCGCTTCAAGGCTTTCAGCGCGGGCAGTCATCCCACGGGTCGCGTAAATCCCTACGCCATAGAACAAGTTACAGCGCTGGGTTATCCGGTAGAGAACTTGCGCAGCAAGAGCTGGGACGAGTTTGCGGCACCCGGTGCGCCGGAGCTGGACTTTGTGGTGACAGTCTGCGACAAAGCGGCGGGAGAGATGTGCCCACTGTGGCCTGGGCAGCCGGTAACGGCGCATTGGGGCTTCCCTGACCCAGCCGCGGCGGAGGGCACGGACGACGAGAAACGCGCGGTCTTTGCGCAGATTCTTCGCCAGATGCGGAACCGCGTGCAGTTGTTTCTCAGCCTGCCGTTGGAGGCGCTCGACCACCTCGCCATCGAGAAAAAGATGCGCGCTATTGGGCAGCAGCCACTGTAACTGCATGGCCTGTCTCCAGGGAGAATTTGAATGGCCACAGATGTCGAGTTATGCTGTCCGGTGCCGGGCAACCCCAAGCTATCGTTCATTGATCGCTATCTGACACTATGGATCTTTCTTGCTATGGCGGTAGGTGTCTCGCTGGGACGCTTTGTGCCCAGTGTGCCCACATTTTTTCAGCGCTTTCAGTCGGGCACCACAAACATTCCCATCGCCATCGGGCTGATACTCATGATGTATCCGCCGCTGGCCAAGGTGCAGTATGAGCGGCTGGGCGATGTCTTTCACAATCGCAAAGTGCTGGGGCTTTCGCTGCTTCAGAACTGGGTGATCGGCCCGGTGCTGATGTTTGCGCTGGCGGTAATTTTTCTGCGCAACTACCCAGAGTACAGAACAGGTCTGATCCTAATCGGCCTTGCCCGCTGCATTGCCATGGTAATTGTATGGAACGAACTGGCGCGCGGAGATACCGATTACGCCGCGGGGCTAGTGGCATTCAACAGCGTCTTCCAGGTGTTGTTCTATAGCATCTATGCATGGTTCTTTCTGGCCGTGCTGCCGCCGCTTGTCGGACTGAAAAGCATTGTGGTTGACATCCGCATGAGCCAGATAGCAGGCAGTGTCTTTATCTATCTCGGCATCCCGTTCCTGGCTGGAATGTTTACGCGCTTTGTGCTGGTGCGCGCCAAGGGCCGCGACTGGTACAAGACGCGCTTTGTACCCGCCATCAGCCCGCTCACGCTGATTGCACTGCTGTTTACCATCGTGGTGATGTTCAGCCTGAAGGGCAGCCTGATCGTGCAGCTTCCGCTGGACGTTCTACGGATCGCCGTACCGCTGCTTATCTACTTTGCGGTGATGTTTTTCGTTAGCTTCTGGATGGGCCGCATGGTGGGCGCCGATTACTCGCAGACAGCCACACTCTCCTTTACCGCAGCCAGCAATAACTTTGAGCTTGCCATCGCGGTTGCGGTCTCTGTTTTCACGCTTAACTCCGGTGCGGCTTTTGCCGCTGTCATTGGCCCGCTGGTGGAGGTGCCCGCGCTGATTCTTCTGGTACAGGTTTCCTTGTGGATACAGAAGAGATGGTATGGAACCAACGGAGTTGCGCAAATTGGCACACCCGCACCGCAGGATTGAAATGTATTCTGAGCGGGGGCGAGCTTTACGATGCCGCGCACTGCATTGACCGTTGAATTTCTGCTGCTGTTTGTGACTTTGCCGCTAGGTTACCGCTTTTCTCCGGTGAGGATTCCGGCGCTCCCACTGCTATGGTTAGTAGCCGGCTACGCGTCTTGGCAGTTGCTGCGCAATCCGCACTTTGACCGCGCTCACCTGTGGAATCTGCACACACTGCCGGGCCAAGTGGGCGCGATACTGGCAGTTTTTGCGCTAATTGCGCTGTTGTTGTGGCTGGGTGTGCGACGGTTTGCGCCGCAACTGGAGTGGGGCTTCGTGCGCCAGCGCCCAGCCTTTTGGGCAGTGGTGATGGTGGTCTATCCAGTGCTCTCTGTCTATCCGCAGGGGCTGCTTTACCGGGCCTTCTTCTTTGATCGGTACGCGGTGTTGTTCCCCGGCAAGTGGATGCTGGTTGTGGCCAGCGCGGCAGCCTTCTCATTTTTGCACATCATCTTCCGCAACTGGCTGGCCGTGGCGCTCACCTTTGGTGGCGGCCTGCTGTTTGCCGCTCGCTATGCGGAGACCGGTTCGCTGGCTACCTCCTGTTTTGAACATGCGCTCTATGGTTGCTGGCTGTTCACGGTGGGGTTGGGCCAGTATTTTTATCACGGAACTATAGCTTCAGTGGGCACAGTGATGCGGCGGTAGATTCACAGGATGCAATGTTGCTTAGCGCAAGTATCGAAAGATCCTTCGATAAGCTCTCAACTATCTCCACGACAATCGGAAAATAGCGGGGATTATGCACTGAGGGCCAGCCGATTGCGGCTGGCCCTCAGTCCTTGCGGTGGAATGAGATTTAGAACTTGATGGAAGCGGCGCGGGGTGAGCTGCCGCTGATCTCCGCGGCGCGGGCCTCGGCGTAGGCGGCGGCGCCCATCAGCGCGGCGCGGCTTTCAAGAATAATGCGCACCGGCATGTTGATAAGCAACTGGCTCATGCGGCCCTTGTCAGTGAATGCCTTCATGAAGGTGCCGTCCTTGAGTTTCTCAAGAATACGGGGAGCGATGCCGCCGCCGATGTAAACTCCGCCCACGGAGAGCAGCTTGAGGGCCAGGTTGCCGGCCTCTGCTCCATAGACTGAGACGAACATATCCAGCGATTTCTCGCAGATTTCGCTCTTGGCCGCCAGGGCCATCTCGGTAATCACGGCATTGGGGTCAGGGACGGCGGCGATGCGCTCGGCCAGCCAGGCAGGCTCATCCATGCCGCGGACCTCGCGCAGAAACTCATAGATGCCGCTGAGTCCCATGCCGCTGACCACGCGCTCATAGCTGATGCGGCCGTTGTACTTCTGCTTGAGAAAGCGCAGCAGGTCGATCTCGTCCTCATTGCGGGGCGCAAAGTCGGCATGGCCTCCCTCTGAGGGATACGGCACATGGCTGTGGCCATTCCAGATCAGGATGCATTCGCCCAGCCCGGTTCCGGCGGCAACCAGAGCGCGGTTGCCCATCTGGCTTGTGTCGCCCTCGCTGAGAGTAAAAATTTGGTCGGCCGTAAGCTCGGCCACGCCGTAGCCATTGGCCTCCAGATCGTTGATTAGGAAGACATGCTCTATTCCGAGATTAGCCGAGAGTTCGCGGCTGTCCAGCGTCCAGGGCAGGTTGGTGAGCCGCAGACGGCCGTCGCGCACTGGTCCTGGCACGCCAAAACAGGACGCGGTTACTTTTTCCGCGCCCAGAAACTCTTTAACGATCTCTTCCAGGCCGGAATAATCCTTGGCCGGGTAGACCTTATCGCGGGTATATTTGAGTTTGCCGTTGGTAAAGTCATACAGCGCCAGATGGACCTTGGTGCCGCCTACATCGCCCGCCAGAATCATCGTTCCCTCTCCAAAACTCCGCAACCCTCTGCATTTGTTGCAGGCAAAAGTGCAGCCGCGGCCTTATCCAGAATCAAAGTCAGTATACCGCTAGCGGGCCAAATCAGCTGGCTCGGCAGCCGCTCCGGGTCATGCGGCCCGGTAAGGACTTCCTTTAGAATCTCCGCCTTATCCGCCCCAGCGATGAGGAAGAAGACAGAGCTGGCGTGGTCGATAACCGGCCAGGTGAGGGTGATGCGCCAGGTGTCTTTTTGGGGGACGTGATTGGCCGTCACCAGCCTGCTCATTTCATGAATGGCTGCGGTGTTGGGGAAGAGCGAGGCGGTGTGGCCATCCGTGCCCATGCCCAACGCAATGAGGTCGAAGCGCGGGCTCTCTGCGCCCTCCAGTCGGAAGCTGCTGCGCAGCTCGGACTCGTAGCGGGCGGCGGCGACTTCGGGCTCCAACTCGCCCTCCATGCGGTGAATCTGATCGGGGTGCAAAGGAACGGAATTCAGCAGTGCTTCGCGAGTCATGCGATAGTTGCTTTCCGCGTCGTCCGGAGCCACGCAGCGCTCATCGACCCAATAGATCTCCAATTGACTCCAGGGCATACGCGAACGCCAGGGCTGCGCGGGGTCGGCCAGCAACTGGAAGGCGGCTTTTGGCGTGGAGCCGCCGCTGATGGCGATGCGCGCCCGCCCGCGGCCTGCAACAGCTTCTCCGGCCATCTCAACAAAATACTGCGCTGCCCTGCGAGCCAGGGCTGCCGCATCCGGCTCGACATAATACTTGATCCTGAGTCTTCTGGCCATGAGTGAAAAGTGCCTCTAGTCCTAGCCTACACGGCGGTGTCGCAGCGGGCTTATTGCTTTGAGAGACCGATCGTGCCGTCGGCATTTACCACAAAGGTGCGCCCAGACGGTGTGCCAATGTACTCCGGCATGGAAGGCTTGCGCGATAAGACATAAAACACGTCGGTATCCTCGGGAACATCGCTCAGAATGTGCGTGTGATAGCCAGCCACGGTGCTAGAGCCGGGTTTGATTTCCGCGTCGAGAATTGTCTTGTGAAGTTGATGCTTTTCAATGACCCGCTGTCCATCCGCCGAGACGGTATAGCGAACATCGCCGCCCAGAGGCCAGATTGTATCGACCGTCTGCGCGGGATAGATATAAACGTAGTAGTTATTGTCAGCATCGGGAAGGATAGCCGTATCGTAAGGACGATTCTGATGTGGAAAGTCGCTCAGGGCGAGTTCCAGAGCCCTCTCCATGGCGGTCAAATCGCTTGTGGCTTCTTGCGGAGGAGCTATCACTCTAGCCGTAAATTGCCCTGGGTGCCCCGAATCCGAAGCCTCGTATGCAACCAGGAGCCGGTCGTGAGTTTCGTTCCATTTACTAAAAGTCACCACCCATCCCGAGGGAGTGAGCGTGCAAATGGAGTGAGTGAATCCTGCAGTGTTGGGATGTAATGCGAGGAAAGCATCGGTTCCATGCCAGGCAGCCTGGTCGTAGTCATAGAGGGCGCGCCCGCGTTCCGTCACCCCAGACAGATAGGCGGCCAGGTTTTTGTCACCCTTGTCTTTTGACTTGCCTAGGGCATGGCTTACCAACAGACACAGGCAGACAAACAGAACAGTCGCCGACCGTTTCATTGCAGGCTCCTTTGACAAACCAAACCCCTGCACGCTTAAGAGATATCTGCAAGCGAGCTGAAGTCCTACAAACTATAAGTGAAAAGGATACGCCGATGGAATGAGTTGAGGCGGTGACGCCTTGGGGTGATTTCTAACGTCCCAGATACACCCGGTACTGCTGTTCAATGATGCCGGAAGCGCGAGCCAGGGCCAGCTTGGCAAGGTTGTACTGATAGAGGCTTTCAACCAAGTTGCTCTGTGCCGTGGCCAGTGTGGACTGAGCGGTGACCAGGGGCAGGTTGTCGTCCACGCCGGCGTTGACGCGGTCAGTCTCGTCGCTGAGTGCGTGGGTGGCCAGATCGACATTGGAGCGGGCTACCTGGACCAACTTCGCGGTGGCGTCCACATCCAGCAGCGCTGAGCGCACCTGCTGGTCAATTGCAGCACGGAGGTCGGCAAGTTGGGCGTTCACGGCATCCAACTGGGCCTGGGCCGCGTCTGTATCGCCGCGCAGCCGAGCCTCGCGGAAGAGCGGAACGCTGAGCGTGCCTTGGGCGACAAAATTGCCGTGGGAGCCGGCGCCGTTAACCTGGCTGACGCCGTAGTAGCCGCCAAAGCTGAGGCTGGGCAGCCGCTGGCTGCGGTAGGCGGTGTGAATGGCCTTGTATTCAATGGCCTGATTTTTGAGATTTTGGTAATCCTGGCGGTTCTGATACGCTACGGCGCAAACCTCTTCTGGGGTTTGCTGCGCCAAATCGCTGTAAGGAGCGGGGTCAGTGAGTGCAATTTTCTGGCCGGGGTCGATGCCGATTTCGCGCTTGAGCAGAATCAGATCCTTCTCAAGCATGTTTTGGGCAGAGATAAGCGCCTGCTGCTGGGCCTGGAGCTGGACCCGCGCCCGCAGCTCATCCAGATTGGAGACCGTTCCGGCCTCGTGGGCGGCATGAGTCTGGCTGAGCAGCACCTCACCGGTAGCCTCCAGGGCCTTGGCGTTGTCCACCTCGCCGGAGGCCGCAATGGCATGCAAATAGGCCGAGGCCACCTGCTGAACGACCTCGCCGCGCGCGGACATTTTGGCGAAGAATGCTGACTTCTCCGCCGCTCCGGCACCCTTGAAGGCGGCGATGACCGGGCCGGAAAAGAGCATCTGGCTAAATTGGATTTGCCCCTCAGTCAGATCGTCGCGGGTGATGAATGAGAGACCCGATGGCATGACCCCGCCGGGAAAGAGCGAGGAGAACATGCCGATAACGCCGGGGCCGAAGCCGAGCGCTGCCAGGTTGTGCTGGTGCACGCCGGTGTCTCCGCTGAGGGTGATGGTAGGCAGAAAGTTCTGGAAGGCTTCAAGCTTTTGGCCGTGGATGGACTTTTCGCCGTTCTCGGCTTGCTTGAGGCCCAGGTTGTTCTTGAGTCCCATACTGATGGCGTCGTCGAGCGAGAGCTTGAGCGTGTCATCGCTGGCCGGATGAGCCGTGACGCTGCCAAAGAACGGGTTGGCGGCGGAACTGGGGTTGGGCGCCTGAGCGTTGAGGGTCACCGCGCCGGCCAGGGCCGCAACGGCGAGAAAGGCCGGCATCGCCGCCCGCAGGAAGAATGATTGTTGCGCTCGATTCACTTCCATCATTATTTCAGATGAACGAGGGTGCAGGAGGATTCCGAGAGCGAGAACAAAGGTTCCGCGGCAAGGAGCGGGGGACTCCAGGCGCCGGAAACTTCGGAACTTTCTTGCCTGCGGGCCGATGGAGTTCGCTATCTTGCCCGCGCCAGCGCAGGCTGCCTGAAAACGACGGTGGTGAAGAACTCGATCATCAGCCCGAAGAGTCCGTTGACAAAGAAATTGACCACCGGCATCGGTCCCGCACCCAGGGTCATGAACATGAAATAAGAGAAGATTGAACCGACGGCCAGCCCCATAACAATGCCGTTCCAGGCCCAGCGCAGCTTGAGGCCGGAGACGCCGATGGCAAAGCCCATCACCGCCCGATTCAGCAAGATGAAGAGCAGAGTGACTACCGAGAACTTGAGCATGTGGCCGTAGAATGCCCCGGATGCACAAAGAACGCCTGCAACCAGGCCGAAGAGCGTTGCAATCATAATCCGCATCATAGATATTTCCTCTTTCAGAGCTTTAGCTCGGGCTCTGACGAGGAATACGATGCGGCGCGAGGGATGGTTCCACTGCGGCTACGGAAGGATGGGGCGCCCAATTCTCAAAGACGGGCCATCTCTCTATTTTAAGGCTTTTGAAATGTGTGACTTGTGGGAGGCGTACAGCCATACAGCCGCTGTAAACGCCCTTGGTGAGTATCTGTAAGCTTATGAAAATAGATAGTTTAAGAAGCTTTTACTGGCGTACAGGAGAAAATGAATTTTTCTTGGAGAAAGGGGCTGAGGATGCGGGGTTGGGGTTGGTAGCTACGGTGATGTTCCTGACGGTTCGCATGTTTTCGTACTTTCGAGGCGGTGACAGTTGCACTCGCCTCTCATTTCCAGTGTGCGCCGAGAATGGGTAATTGCCTGCAAAGCCAAGTCATGGCGGGCGCGGGATTTATGGGCTGATCAAGGGTGAACCCCACCCGCTCATCGCGATAGGCCGCGATGAACGGACGGCTGGCGCGGACTACCCATTGGATTTTCGGCACGGATCGCTGCGCCAGGCGCAGCTCCGTTCACGGCGTTCGCTTGGCGCAGGGGCACTGCGGCGCTCCTGGCGGACGGCCGAGTCTCTACTGGATTGCTCCAGTAGATGATTTCAAGGGTACAGGGGCACTGCTATTCGAGGTTTGGGGTAATTTTGGCGGCTGATGAGCGGGCCAACTGTCTTGTTATCGAATGTTTTCGCTGGTCGAGGTTCATTGTCCCCACATCTCAGAAGCGAGATGTGGTCCACCCGCGGGTTAATCTGCGTCATTTCGGCCCGGGACGTAATGGCCTCGAACATTGCCACCCATATCCCAATAGATGTGCTGACAGAATAGTGTGAAGTGATTTTCCCCAAATACATCCTCGTACGTCACACGTCCCCACACATACAATCCCTTGTCTCCCTTGGCGTATTTGATAGAATCCACATCCTTGTCTGCGCAGAACCCATCAACGATAGCAAACAAATTCGCATTCTGTTGAGGGCCGAGAATGTTGCCCCCAATGCCCTCATCAGGAGCATCAGGAAGGTAAATCTCTTTCGGCAATGGGATTGGCATGATTGCGGCTCTTGCCTTGAATGTAATGTTCCGTGCTGGCGTTAGACCGGTATTTACGAGAAGAGGGTCACTCTCAAATTTCAAATCCCCGCCCTTGTTTTCGTCTCGGCGTTGTTGAAAGACAGCGGTACCGATAGCTACTGTCAGGTACGCTCTCAACTCTCTTTTCGAAGCCTCGTCGGAAGCAAATACTGATTGGCGCATGAGAAGAGCCTGCCAAGCAATGAAGAAAAGGGTGAAGAGAACCGCCAGTGCGGTGACCCCTCCCGGCCATGCGAGAATTTCGCTTGGGTTCTTATAGCAGGACAGAGCGATGACAACAACCGAGACAATCCCGAGCAGGACAATAGGCAGTTGTTTTTTCATGGATATGGATTGTATCCCCTTGCGATACAACTTCGCCATCTGATTCGCATCTTGCATCGAGCTGTCTTCAAAGTCGTGGTCCCAGGTCTCGATGTTTTGAGACCTAGAAAACCACGATACCAGAAAAGCAACCGCAGATCCTTCGACTCCCCCTTCCCCTTCGCTATGCTCAGGGTCAGGGTCGCTCAGGATGACAGTAGTTAGTGCAGTTACTCTTCTTCTTCCTCCACGGGGCGTTTGGCGTTGGCTAAGATTTTTTCGGCCACTAACTGCGGGACAATGTCGTAGTGGTCCATCTCCATGCGGTAACTGCCCTTGCCTTGCGTCATGGAAGTTAGCAGTGTTCCGTAAGTCAGCATCTCAGCCATGGGAACCTGGGCGTTGATAACTGTTGTACGGCCCTTGGACTCCATGCCGCCGACGCGGCCACGTCGGGAGTTGAGGTCGCCCATCAGGGTTCCGGCGAACTCGTCGGGAGCCTCGATTTCAACCTTCATGATGGGTTCAAGCAAACAGGGCTTACATGACTCCATAGCTTTGCGGAAGGCGAGCCGCCCAGCCATCTTGAAGCTCATTTCGTTGGAGTCCACGTCGTGATAACTGCCGTCGTAGACGGTGGCCTTGAAGTCGACGACCGGGTAGCCGGCGAGATAGCCGCGGGCGGCCGACTCGACAATACCTTTCTCGATGGCCGGAATGAAGTTACGAGGAACCGCGCCGCCGAAGACCTCGTTGCCGAACTCGAAGCCGCCGCCGCGGGGCAGTGGTTCCATGCGAATTTTGCAGTCGCCAAACTGGCCGTGGCCGCCGGTCTGCTTTTTGTGGCGTCCTTGGGCCTCAGCCTTGGCGCGAATGGTTTCGCGGTAAGGCACCTTGGGCGCTTTGAGGTGGTCTTCAGCGTGATAGCGCTTTTTGAGGCGGCTGACGATGGCCTCAATGTGCGGTTGGCCGGCACCGGCGATGAGAAATTCATTGGTCTGCGGGTCGCGGAAGAAGCGGATGAGCAGATCTTCTTCCATGAGCTTGTGGATGGCGGGCGCGAGCTTGTCCTCGTCGGCGCGGCTCTTGGGCTCGATGGCGTAGGTCATGGCCGGCTCGGGGATGGGGAAAAGATCGATCTGAATTTCGGCGCCCTTCTGCCCCAGGGTGTCGCCGGTGAGGGTATCGCGCAGCTTGGCCACGGCGCCCAGATCGCCGGCGTGCAGCTCTGGCACCTCGACGGCCTTGCGGCCCTGCATGATGCTGAGGTGGCTCAGCCGCTCCTGGGTGCCGCGGGTGTAGTTCTCGACAGTGGCGTCGTTTTTGACCACGCCGCTGACGACCTTGAAGAAGGTGATGCGGCCGGCGAAGGGGTCGGTCATGGTTTTGAAGACCATCATGGCCACCGGCTCGCTGTCGTCTACCTTGCGGAGGGAGACGCCGGCGCTGGCGTCCGCTGCCGCAACGCCCGGAGTGCGCACAACGATGGGAGCGCGCTCGACAGGCGAAGGGGCATAGTCTTTGATGAAGTCCAGCAGGTGATCAAGAGCCATGTTGGCCAGGCCGCTGGTAAAGAGCACCGGGAAGATGCGATCTTCGCGAATAGCCTCATGGAGCGCGGCAATGAGATGTTCCTGGGGGATGGTGCCTTTCTCGAAGTACTCCTCCATCAACTCGTCTTTGCCCTCGGCAACCAGCTCGACCAGCGCCTCATGGCGTGCCTTGGCGTCTGCGGCCACGCTGGCTGGAATTTCTCCGGTAGCTTTGCCCCGGCCGTCGCCGCCGGGAGTGTAATAAAAGGCCTCCATGGTCACCAGGTCAACTACGCCGTGAAAGCCCTGAGCGTCTGAGATGGGCAATTGGACAGGAACACAGTTGCGGCCCCAGCGGTCGACCAGGTCATCCATCAGGGCGCTGAGCCCGCCGCCACCGCCAGCCTTGGGGTGGTCCATCTGATTGACCACGACGACGCGGGGGACGTTGGCCTCTTCGGCATATCTCCACACCCGCTCGGTAACGGCCTCGACGCCGTTTTGCGCATTGACCAGCACTACGGCAGCCTCAATCGGCAGCAGGGCCGCGCGGGCCTCGTGAGTGAACATATGAAAGCCGGGAGTGTCTACCAGATTGATTTTGACGCCTTGCCACTCGGCGAAGGCAACGGCGTTCTGCATGGTGACGCCGCGGGCTACCTCTTCCTCGTCATAAGCGGTTACGGCCGAGCCGTCTTCTACGCGGCCCTGGGTGGGAGTCATTTTTGCGGCATGCAGCAGAGCGGCAATCATGGTGGTTTTACCGCTGTGCGCATGCCCCACTACAGCTACGTTGCGGATCTCACTTCCCTGGTAGGTTTTCATGATGTTCTCCTTGTGTATTGCAGAACTGGATTGGCGAATGGGCGCGGGAGGACCGAAATGCAGATCCTGCGGCAACGCCTTTTATCGCTCAAGATGACAGTGCGAGGGTGAGGTGGATGCGGGAGGCACAGGGAAAGATTACGGCCGCCCGTGGGGGCGTCCAGGTGGCCGGATTGGAGGGCCACATGTCCCGGTCTGCCGTCTGCCTCATCCATTGAGAGGGTCTCGGACCGGCGCCATGCAGATGAATAGAGGGCGAATCCGCCAGGCGTCTATCACTAAAAAGCGGATGCTATCACAGCCGGAGTGTGAACGTCCTGTGACTGGAGGCACAAACCGGGCCGAGGGAGCGGGGGGGAGGGATCAGTGACTAGCTTGCCAAAGGCTGGACGATGGCCTCGGATTGGCGGGCGGTGCGATCAGGATGTCGGCGGCCGGCGAAGGAGCCGAAAGTTGCGGATTCGCCAGAGATAAATGCCAAGATTGAGAGCGCAAACGGCCACTCCGACGCAGCCTACAAGCCAGCCTGGAAGGTTGGGATAGACGATGGCGTCGAGGTAGTGGAGAAGAAAACTGCCTTGATATGCGGCCCAGCCAGCTTTGATTTCAAAGTACTGCTCCGCGAGCGTGAGCGGGCAGGGCCAGGGGCCAGCCTCGACGGCGATTCCCCAGAGCAGCGCAAGAATGTGCAGCGCACTCCAACGGGGCCTGCCACGAGTCCAGAGGGCGCCAAAGATGACAAGCCCCAGCCAGGTCAAGTGCGCCAGCAAAACCGAGATAGCGAGTGCAATCATTGGACACGCGGTCTGGCTTCATCGTAGCGCTGATTTTCTCAGATAGGGGTATTTACTTGACGCCACCAACCACAAGATATAGTGTTTTGGGCCAT
>VFSW01010425.1_pt1 | contig 13166 bp, 8 predicted proteins | sample 5358111 | NCBI WGS metagenome assembly VFSW01 (sample SAMN11554181, study PRJNA540505) | mine drainage metagenome | isolation source: sediment from site ElyBrook_90M | place: USA: Ely Copper Mine, Vershire, VT | collected 2017 | reverse complement strand
TTTGAAGGGGACTTCCCCCTGTCTCCCGCTGTGCTTCCATCGACGTGAATGTGTAGTCAACATATCTTTGTATCCCGTTCGCCACTGAAATCAGCCTTACGAATAACGTGCGGCTATCTGTTGTTAGCGCGGTTTGATTCCCTGCCCCAGGAACTCTCGGTTGATTATTTGACCGCTCCTTAAATGCTCGGTTGCCATTCGCCGATGAGAGGGTGAAGGAACCACAAAAATCGTGAGTTCTCCAGCCATATTTCTCTGGTGGGGAAGCCGATCGTCCGACAAGTCACCCGCAGCCGCCATTCGGGAGGACATCCCGCTATACTTATGACAAGGCTTGGCTTGCGAGGACACGAAGATGCGCCCACAGCTCGTTGACGCGATCGCACTGCTGCGGACTGCCGATCCGGAACGGATCAGCGAAGCGATTCGCCTCATGCAGGGCACCGTGTATTCCTTCAGCATGAAGGTCTGTGGCCATCCGGAAGATGCCGAGGACACGATGCAGGAGGTACTGATGCGTTCGCTCCCTCACCTGGCGCGCATTGAAGATCCCCGTGCTCTTGCGGTGTGGCTTTACACCGTGACCCGCAATCGTTGCTGGAGAATGCGTCGAACCGGGGCAGGCGCGCCACGGCAGTTGCTCTCACTCGATGAGTTGATGCCGGATGAAGGGGAACTGAGCCGCCTTCTGCAGGATGGCGCCGCCAGCCCGGAGCAGGAAGCGCTCAGCGGCGAACAGACTCAACTACTTCACAATGCAGTACTTGAGCTGCCGGCAAAGTACAGGATCGTTCTAGTCCTGCATGACATGGAAGACCTGGAAACCGAGGACGTTGCAAAGGTGCTCGGCCTGAGTCCCGGTACGGTTCGGGTTCGGCTTCACCGCGCGCGCCTGGCTTTGCGTAAAGCAATGGACCAGCGGACGGCATCGCTGCTGGATTCCCCTTTGCCCGCCACTCGCCCCGCGGGCGCGCCTCGCAAGAAGAAGAGCGCGAACACTCGTCCTGCCGAGTGCCGCAAGCTCTTTGCCGGTCTCTCTGATTATGTCGATGGCCGCCTGCACCCGCAGACCTGCGAACAGTTCCGCAATCACATTGAAGCCTGTCCTTCCTGCGTGGCCTTCCTCCAGGACCTGCGCAACGCCATCGATCGCTGCCAAAAGGTGGAATTGAAGTGCGAGGACAAAATGGCTCAACAACTGCGGGCTCTGCTCACACGCGAGTACCTGCGCCTGATCGGCCTCCCCGAGGGGTCAAAATAAATCGCGCCGATTTGTAACACTTTTGCGTTCCCTTGTCTTTATTCCGGTGAGCACCCTAGCTGGTGCAGGAAGATGCGTGGGGATCAGTGGTGCAAATCAAATCTCATTTCCGATTGATAGTAGCGTTATGCATTGCGGCGGCGCCTGCATTTCAGCTTCAGGCCCAGAGTGCGGCTCCCCTGACGCTGAAAGACGCCATTGCGATGGCCTTAGACAAAAGTCCGGACCGAAAAGTCGCGCAAACTCAAGTGGGAGCGGCTCGAGTCGGCTCCAGCATGGCCAGGACTTTCCTGCTGCCGAATATCTCCTTCGCCGAGAGCGCCACGCGCGGTAATGACCCCGTGTACGTATTCGGCAGCTTGCTCCGGCAGCAGCGCTTCGGGCAGGCCGATTTCGCGCTCAACAGCCTGAATCGTCCGGCGCCGATGAACAACTTCACCAGCCGCTTTGCCGGCCAATGGCTGGCGTTCGACTCCTTCCGGACCGAGCTTGAGATCCGCAAGTCCGACTTGCAACTCAAGAGCGCCCAGGCGTCCGTCAGCCGCTCCGACCAGGAGATTGTGCATGGTGTGGTTGCCAGCTACGAAGGCATCCTGTTCGCGGCAAAGCATGTGGAAGTGGCGCAGCACGAGGTCGACACCGCAAAGGCGCTGCTCGACTCCAGCCAGAGCCGGGTCGATGCGGGCATGGCCGTCGACTCTGACCGCCTGGTGGCAGCCACAAACCTCGCCGAGCGCCAGCAGGAAGTGATCGAGGCCGAGGGAAATCTCGAAATCGCCTGGGCGCAGTTGGAGCGCGCAATCGGAGCCCAGATACCCGCCGAACAGCGTCACCTGCAGACCATCGCGGAGAAGAAGTTTGAGGTCAGCCCGCTCGACCAAGCCGTTCTGCTCGCGCAGCAATCCCGTCCGGACCGCGAAAGCCTCAAGCAGCAGTTGGCCGCCCAGAAGGTGGGCGTGCAATCCGCGAAATCCGCTTACGGCCCAACCATCAGCACCTTCGGATCCTGGGAAACGGATCGTACCTCCTTCGCCGGTTCGGGGGGCAACAACTGGATGGCGGGCGCGGAACTCCGCCTCGACCTGTTCCCCGCTGCAAAGCGCCAGCAGGTTGCCGCGGCAAAAGTCGCCCTGGAACGTACCCAGGCTGCCAGCGCTTCCGCCGACGACCAGATACGGCTGGAAGTTACCCAAGCCTGGTTTGCCCACCGCGCCGCCAGCCAGAAGTTGGATGTAGCGCGAGCTTCGGTGACACAAGCTGAGGAAAGCCTGCGCATTCTCAAAGACCGGTACGAATCCGGCCTTGCCACCGTAACCGAGCTTCTTCGTGTGGAAGACGCTCAGAGACAAAGCACGGCCAACTACTGGCAGGCTGTCTTTGGCAACACGCTCACCTATGCCGATCTCCAATATGCGATGGGAAAGTTGAACCCCGCCAATCAAGAGGACCTGCAATGAACAAGACACTTCTCACCAGCACCTACACCGTCGCCATTGCGGCCCTTGTCGTCATTCTTTCCGGATGCAACACGAAGCCGAGCGCACCCACGGCGCCCACGGTTGTAACGGGGCTCGCCGTCGGCCAAACGAAACTGGAGCAGGTTCAGGAGGCAAACCGCGCCGTCGGCACCATCCATGCCAGTGAGTCGGCCGTGCTCTCCGCCCAGGTGATGGGGCGAATTCTCTCCGTCTCAGTGCGCGAAGGCGACCCAGTGGCAGCGGGCCAGACCCTGGTGACGCTGGATGACTCGCTTTCCCAGGCGGACGTAGTCCGCGTGCAAGCCAATGTAGCCGGCGCCAAACAGTCGGTTGACGTTGCCCAGTCTGAGTCCGCTCTCGCGGCATCCACCCTGGCTCGCTACCAGATCCTCCGCGAACGAAAGAGCGTCAGCCCGCAGGAATTCGATGTCGTGGAGCGCCGCTCGCAGGAAGCCTCCGCGCAACTCGAGGCCGCCAAGGCACAGCTCGCCGCAGCAGAAGCCGGTTCGACAAGTGCACGCACCGCAGCCGGCTACTCCCGAGTTACGGCGCCTTTCGCTGGTACCGTTACTGCGCGGCACGTAGACCCCGGAACCCTTGCGGCCCCGGGCGTCCCGCTGCTCGAAATCGAGAAGTCCGGTCCACTGCAATTGCATGTCACGGTGGACGAATCGCTGCTTCGGTCACTACGTACCGGAATGACTGTTCCCGTAGAGGTATCCGGCTCAGAGCAGCCGGTCAACGGAACCGTCGCGACCATTCTGCCCGCTGCTGATCCCTCAACGCACAGCTTTGTCGTAAAGATCTCGCTTCCGGCCGGAAAAGGCCTGCGCGCCGGTATGTACGGAACAGCGGATGTCGCCACGGGAAGCCGACCGGCGATCCTTTTGCCCCAAGCTGCGATCCTGGCGCACGGTTCGCTGAACAGCGTATGGGTCCTGGACAACAACCACCTCGCATGGCTTCGTTATGTCACCGTTGGTGCGCAACGGGACGGCATGATCGAAGCGCTCTCCGGAGTCGGCGCAGGCGAAACTGTGATCCTCAATCCCGGTGATCGCGAACTGAGCGGGAAGCGTGTCGAGGTGCAGCCATGAAGGAAAACCTTGGCATTGCCGGGCGAATGGCTGCGGCATTCATTGACTCCAAGCTGACGCCGCTCTTCATTGCTGCATCGCTGGCCATTGGAATCTTCGCAGTCGCGATCATTCCTCGTGAAGAAGAACCACAGATCCTGGTACCCATGCTCGACATCGCCACAGCGATGCCCGGCGCATCACCGGCCGAGGTCGAGCAGCGCGTGACGCTGCCCATTGAGACCCTGGTGCATGAGATCTCGGGCGTCGAATATGTCTACTCCACTTCCGGCCCCGGGCAGAGCCTGGTGATCGTGCGATTTCTCGTGGGAACGCCCCAGGAAGACGCACTGATCAAGGTCTATAGCAAGCTCTATTCAAACTTTGATCGCATGCCGCCAGGAGTGTCGCAGCCGCTGATCAAGGCGCGATCCATCGACGATGTTCCCATCCTCTCCCTGACGCTGTGGGGCGAGCACTATAACGGCTATCAGCTTCGCGCCATGGCCGCCGAAGTTCAACACAACATACAGCAGGTTACGGACGTATCGCAGACCAAGATCATCGGCGGCCTTCCGCGCACCATGCGGGTCGTTCTCAGCACCGCCAAGCTCAATGCATACGGCCTTTCGCCGATGGCGATCGTCGGTCATCTTCAAGCCGCCAATGCCAGCGTGCAGGCGGGCAGCTTTGCTGAAAACAACAGCGAGATTCGAGTTGACGCCGGTAACCTGTTTACCCGGCGGGAAGATCTTGAGTCGGTCGTCGTCTCCGTGGATCATGGACGCCCGGTATATCTCCGTGATGTAGCCGACAAAATCGTCGATGGCCCGGCAGACCCAACCAACTACGTGCTCTTCGGAACGTCGAACGCCGACTCGCTTTCCCACCAGGCGCCACAGCAATATCCGGCTGTCACCATCACTGTGGCCAAGCGCAAGGGCACCAACGCCACCGATATCGCAAATGCGGTTCTCAATCGCGTGCATGAGATGAAAGGCACATCGATACCCAACGATGTGACCATTACCACTACGAGAAACTACGGTGAAACCGCCAAGGACAAGTCGGACGAGTTGCTGGAACACCTTCTTCTTGCCACCCTCTCTGTAACCATACTGGTGGCGCTGTTCCTCGGTTGGCGCGAATCAGGCGTGGTGTTGCTGGCTATTCCGGTCACCCTCGCGCTCACCATGTCGGTCTTCTATTTTCTGGGCTACACCATCAATCGCGTGACGCTGTTCGCGTTGATCTTCAGCATAGGCATCCTTGTAGATGATGCCATCGTAGTGGTCGAAAACATCGTCCGGCACTATCGACTGGCCGGGAATAAGAACCGCTCCTGCACCGATGTGGCTGTCGAGGCGGTCGCCGAAGTTGGCAACCCCACCATCCTCGCCACATTTGCCGTGCTCGCCGCAGTGCTGCCCATGGCCTTCGTTCGCGGACTCATGGGACCATATATGCGACCCATTCCGGTCGGTGCTTCGGCTGCCATGTTGTTTTCACTACTCGTGGCCTTCATCGTTTCTCCGTGGGCGGCGATGCGGCTTTTGGGCAAAAACATGGGCGGGGCCCATCTGCTGGAACCCGAACACGAAAACTGGAGAACCCGCATCTATCGCCGCGTGATGACGCCCTTGATCGGCTCGGCGCGCAATCGCCTCTTCTTCTTTATTGGAGTGGGCTTGCTCCTCCTCGTCTCGATGGCGCTGGTTCCCCTCGGCCTGGTGCGCGTCAAGATGCTGCCCTTCGATAACAAGAGCGAGTTCCAGGTTGTCATCAACATGCCCGATGGAACTCCGTTGGAACAGACCGCTCGCGTAGCGCAGGCCCTGGGCGCCGAAATCGGCCAGCAGCCCGACGTGCTCAACTACCAGGTTTATGCGGGCACATCCGGGCCTTACAACTTCAACGGGCTGGTGCGCCACTACTATATGCGGCGCATGCCCAACCAGGCGGACATTCAGGTCAACCTGCTTCCCGCCAAGGAACGCAAGGACCAGAGCCACACCATCGCCAAGCGACTTCGTCCGCTGCTGCTCGCCATCGGTAACCAATATGGTGCACGTATCCAGGTCAGCGAGGTGCCGCCAGGGCCACCTGTGGTTCAGACGCTGGTAGCAGAGGTCTATGGTCCCGACCTCGCAGGACAGACCCGCGTGGCGCAACAGATCAAGACCATCTTTAACCAGACGCCGGGCGTAGTCGACGCCGACTGGTATGTAGAGGATCCGCAGCCCAAGCTCTCCATCCACGTGGATGAGGTCAAAGCCGCTCAACATGGCATCGCAGTCTCCGATGTTGCCCGCACTCTGGCGCTGGCAACCTCAGGCATGGAGGTAGGGCTTGACCACGATCGCACTGCGCGCGAACCGATCCCTGCGGTCGTTGAACTCGCGCGAACAGACCGTTCATCCGAGCAGGCACTCCAGAGTATCCACCTACCCGGAGCCGACGGCGCCATGGTCTCATTGCGCGAGCTGGTGACCATCGATCACCAGACAATCGAGCCCAGCATTTATCACAAGAATCTGCGTCGCGTGGTGTATGTCACGGGCGATGTGGCCGGCGCGGAGGAGAGTCCGGTCTACGCGATTCTCAAAATGAACCAGGCTCTCGATCACCTTACCCTTCCGGCCGGGTATACGCTGGCGCGTTACAATGCCGTTCAGCCTGAGTCCACCGATCATTACTCGATGAAATGGGATGGCGAATGGCACATCACGATCGAGGTCTTCCGCGATCTTGGTCTCGCCTTCGCCGCCGTACTCATCCTCATCTACGTCCTTGTGGTGGGCTGGTTCAGGTCGTTCATTGTGCCCCTCGTCATCATGGCTCCCATTCCCCTGACCCTGGTGGGCATCCTGCCGGCACATGCCATGTTGGGCGCCTTCTTCACGGCCACCTCCATGATCGGCTTCATCGCCGGCGCGGGCATTATCGTGCGCAACTCCATCATCCTTGTTGACTTCATCGAACTCCGTCGCCGTCAAGGAGCCGCGCTGGCCGACGCCGTCATCGACGCCGGAGCCATTCGATTCCGGCCCATGCTGCTCACCGCCGCCGCTGTGGTCGTGGGCGCGAGCGTCATCCTCACCGACCCCATTTTCCAGGGGCTGGCAATATCGCTTATCGCGGGCGCCGTGGCTTCCACGTTCCTGTCGTGGCCGACGATACCAATTCTCTATTACATGATTCACTCCCGAAGTGAATCCCGAATCACATGCGAACCAACCAAAGATGAAGGAGTGACTCTATGACCGTTGAACGTGGACTGCGCTTGATGGGCGGCGCCGTGGTGTTGTTGTCGCTTGTCCTTGCCTACTTTTTCTCCCACTACTGGCTCTGGTTGACAGCCTTCGCCGGCCTCAACATGCTTCAATCGGCCTTTACAAACTGGTGCCCGGCAATGCCGATTCTTCGGATGCTGGGGTGCAAAGACCAGGAAAGCCAACAGTCCTGCTGCAGGTGACCCCGATGCACGAACGAAGATTCAATCCGGCACAAGCTCACAAGCTGGACGCACCCGAACGCGGGACCTGGCTCCCGGTCAACGAGGTTCTTGCCCAGCTCGCGCTGTTTCCAGGAATGACGATAGGAGACATCGGCGCCGGCACGGGATACTTCACACTGCCCATGGCAAGCGCCGTGGGCGCGGCTGGTCGCGTCTATGCCGTAGACGTTGAGCCTCGGATGCTGGAGCTGGTCCAAGATAAGCTGACGGAATTTCGCACCACAAATGTTCAATGCGTTCAAGGCGAAGCATCCACGACCAACCTCGCGGATGCAGCTTGCGATCTGGTTTTCATGGCGAATGTCTGGCACGAATTCGACAGCCATCCTGCTGTATTGAAAGAAGTAACTCGCATTCTAAAACCCGGCGGCAGGATCGCGATTCTCGATTGGTGCGCCGATCTGGACTCCCCTCCCGGTCCACCCAAAGCCCATCGGATCCCAAAGCAGGATGTGTGCGATCTTCTTGCAAAATCCGGCTTCAAGGCACTCTCGATGTCCCACGCGGGCAAGTTCTCCTACCTTGTCCAGGCTTCTCGCGCTTGATAGAACTCCTGTAATTCAGCCACTTGGCAATTCAAGCGCAATTGACTTTTCCGTTTGAGTGCAGCCACAAAAGTTCCGGTGAAGGAAATATCTACACACCTGTTGATTAAAACAAAAATCTTCAGGAAATTGAGCGTAATGTCATATTGCGGACATACGAGGCTCCAAAAGCTATCACGGTGCGGGAGACTTTAGGCTGCGAATGCAATGAGACGAGACTTGGTCAGGCTAACCCGAATGATTCTCGAGGCCGTCTCCGAGGATTTTGTGCCGTTCGAGACAGTCGCTCACGAAATTTCTGCCTGCCATGTTGAAACGTTTCGCCTCTATGAAAATACTCAAATCGAGAGCATCTTATTAAAGTCGATAACAGATAAAGACGTTGGAGCGTATCTGCTTCATTCAGATCCCCCTTATGTCACTGCGGTGGAAGCCACTTCCGACACATTAGGAAGATATTGGTTCCATATCACTGCAAGTGGTAAAGAGTACCTAAGCGAGCTGATTGAAAAGGAATCTCGTTCATTACATCGAGTACGACATGGCCGGGCCGTCCTGCAAAGCAAAGTAAAGATCGGCGCTTCCGAGCCCACTGAGTGACTTCGACTACCCCGCTCATTGCCAGAATATTCCGCAAAGAAGAATTTGCGCAAAGCAGCCCAGGACTGGCATACTCATCCGAAATCAGATCCTGCAGGCAACCCAGATAATTCCTGGAGCCTTCGCCAAAAGCACGGACGCGCCGCAAGCGGCTCACATTACCGATGACTTCCCTGCCTTGGGACCGTCTTTCATTCTGGTTGACGTTCCCGTTTGTTCCTCTGCATCGGTCGAGAATTGGCACGTTGACCGATGATTCTCAGAATCGCAATGGGACACGAGTAAGGTTCGTGCGGATGAGCAAGTCAAGAGAGAAGAACCCCACTCCGGATTGTCCGGAAAGTGAACGCAGCAAACCTGCGAACAGCGAGTCCAGATTGAGAATCTGGGGTCTGCTGCTTACATTCGTGTTCGGCTGCAACCTCATGGGAATTGCGCAGATCTCTCCTGGCCCGCTTGCCCAACCACACCAAAGCCTCGAGGGCGGCGCGAACTGCATCAAGTGCCATGAGGTTTCGACCAAGGCTCCTTCGTTTCGCTGTCTAGATTGCCATATGGAAATTGCTGCCGAAGTGCAGCATAATCGCGGACTTCACGCCACATTCCCGCGGACAGGTCCGCCGGGAGAGAGCTGCGTAAAGTGCCACTCCGATCACAACGGATCCGACTTTGCCATGGTGCGCTGGGATCCCACCTCCAAGGGCTTCGATCACTCGAAGACTGGATATTTGCTTGACGGCAAACACTCAGGAGTTAGTTGCCGATCCTGCCATAATGCGCAACATATCTCCGCACCCGCTCGCGCGCTGCTCGCAACCAAGAATCTCAATCACACGTGGCTAGGTCTCTCCCCGAGTTGCTCAACCTGCCATGTCGACAAGCATCAAGGCCGCTTTGGAACGGAGTGCAAGACCTGTCATTCGACGTCTGATTGGAAGGACGCAAAGATCGATCAGCAGCACTTCGATCACTCCAAGACCCGCTATCCGCTCACCGGCGCGCACCGCGATGTTGAATGCCAGAAGTGTCATACCGCGGGGAGTGACGGACAACCTCGCTATGCCGGAACCCAGTTCATCACCTGCGCCTTCTGCCATCACGATCCACACAAAGGCGAGTTCAAGCAGACCTGCGAATCCTGCCACAACACTTTCAGTTGGAAGAAGTCCTCCTTTACATCCACATTCGATCACTCCACGACTCACTTTCCCCTGCTGGGCAAACATCTCCAGGTCTCGTGCCTCGACTGCCACAAAGACGGGGACTTCAAGGCTGCTATTCCACACGATTCCTGCTCCGATTGCCACAAACCCGATCCTCATCAAGGTCAATTTCAAAAGCGGCCCGATGGCGGTCGGTGCGAGAGCTGCCACACAGTCCAGGGGTGGAGCCCGTCCTTATTTTCTGCCGCCGATCACGCGAAAACCGGATTCCCGCTTGTCTTCCCGCACCAGAAAGTAAGTTGCGCCTCCTGCCATGTTCCGGCCGGCAAGGAGACCAGATACAAGATCAAGTTCGCCCTTTGTATCGATTGCCACAAGGATGAACACCAAGGCCAGTTTGCCGCCCCTCCGTGGAATAACCACTGCGAGCAATGTCACAACGGCGCCACATTCAAGACGTCCAGCTTTACTTTGGCAAGGCACCAGTCCTCCACTTTCCCGCTCACCGGAGGGCACATGGCAGTCGCCTGTATTGATTGCCATAAGCCGGCAACCGGATCGAATTTGGCTCTTTACCACTTCAACCAACTCGCCTGTACGAGCTGCCATGAAGATATTCACAAGGGCCAGTTTGTCCAGCGGATGACTGTCATCGATCCGTCAAGCAAACAATCAGGCTGCCAGGTCTGTCACTCCACCAAAGGCTGGGACGATCTTGCAAAATTCGACCATTCCAAGACCGAATTTCCACTTATAGGCTCCCATCGCGCCGTAGCCTGCGCAGAGTGTCACAAGCCTCCTAACATGGAGCTGAATATGATGCATGTTCAGTTCAAGAGCGCGCCCAAGGCTTGCAACGAATGCCACGCCAATCCGCACTCCGACCAGTTCGCTACACGCGGCAACGATTGCGCGTCCTGCCACAACAGCAATAAGTGGAGGCCTTCTCTCTTCGATCACAACAAGACGATATTTCCCCTTAGGGGTGGACACGAGAATGTCGCATGCTCGGCTTGCCATACTGCTAAGAAACCCGTAAATGGAACCCTGGTGCTTTTCTACAAGCCCACACCCACCGCATGCGTGGATTGCCACGGAGCAAGCATTCCAAAGGCCTCCGGACTTTAGTAACCGGAGGCGGGATCTAGATGTATAACCTCTTTACAATCTTTTGACAGCTTTTTCTGATAGACCGATTCGGGTTACCTGATGTAATCTGGGTCAACAATGGATCTCCGGTGAGATTTGAATTACTTGAGGGCCAGGGTTGTTTACCTTACTTATTGCTGTACTTGCTCCTGCTTATTGCCTTTCGCAAAGAGAAACTTCTGATTCTCTTCCCATCAAAGAAAGGCCGCGCCAAACCGTCGAAGCCAGTTGACTGCTTCATTGGCAGCGAAGAGAGCCTCCAGTAACCCCAGTGTTTGAAAGTTGAAATTTGGCGCCCGCGATGTCGCGTGAATTCGCATCTTGCGAGTTCACCGGGCTCATTCGTTTGAGCAGGAGAGAACCTTTTGCCTGCCTGGCGGTCTTGAGAACCTGTGCGTGAGCCAGGTTTCGTGTGCGTACTCCGCGCTTGCATGGCGACAGGTCGAATTCACTTCATTGGATTAAACGGGAGAACGATGGACCGTACACGCTGGCTGATCATAATAGCGCTCGGGTTTGCGCCCTTGCTTGTCGGCATGGCTTCGGAAAAGCCAATCGACAACGTGCGGCCCCCAGTAGGCGGTCCTCAGGCCAAGGTAACCAATCCTCATGGTTCCATCTCGACCCCGTGTCAGAATTGCCATACCTACACGAGTTGGAAGCCAATACGATCCAATCCTGAATTCAATCACGATCACACCGGTTATCCCCTGCGTGGCATGCATGAAAAGGTGGGCTGCACCAAGTGCCACACCAGCCTCATCTTCAAGAACGTCAGCACCCAATGCGCGGATTGCCACGCAGACATTCATCGGCGCCAATTCGGCGCCAACTGCGAAAGCTGCCACTCCGTAAAAGGCTGGCAGGTTTCAATTGATGCAATTCGCAATCATGAAAATCGTTTTCCCCTGGTCGGGGCGCACGCCATGGTGGAGTGCGACCAGTGCCATACGGGTGCTGCCAGTGGACAATTCGCCGGACTTTCAACTTCTTGTTACTCCTGCCATGAGAAGGATTTTCTAACTCCCGTAATCGATCACGTTGGAGGTAAGTTCCCGACCACGTGCGAAACCTGCCACACAATGAACAGCTGGTTCGATGCTAAGTTCGACCACCTGAAATACACCGGCTACGCGCTCACGGGAGCACATGCAACACTGCCTTGTACTTCCTGCCATCTCAACAATGTGTTCAAGGCGACCCCGGCAAGCTGTTTCTCCTGCCACACCAATGACTTTTCCAATAGCAACAACCCTCCGCACGTAAAACTTGGCTTGCCTCGCGACTGCGGTACTTGTCATACCACCGCCAACTGGCTCAATGCGAAGTTTGATCACACGCTTTACGCACACTACCCACTTACGGGCAAGCATGCTGCTGTGCCGTGCGCGCAGTGCCACACAAACAACAACTTCCAATCAACTCCGTCAGACTGCTACTCCTGCCACAAATCAAATTTCGTGGGAACCACGAGTCCACAACACGTCTCCTCCGGGTTCCCGACAAATTGTTCTATGTGCCACACCACCAATGGATGGAGTCCGGCAACTTTCAATCACACGGCTTTCCCGTTGACTGGCGCTCATGCAACGGTGAGCTGCACGCAATGCCACACAGACAACAACTACGCCACGTTGCCCAAAGACTGCTATTCCTGTCACCTGGCCAATTTCACCGGCACCAACAATCCGAGCCACGTGCAACTTGGCCTCCCGCACGGGTGCGACACCTGTCACTCGACGACAAACTGGCTCAATGCCAAGTTTGACCACACGCTCTACGCCCACTATCCGCTGACTGGCGCGCATGCCACCCTCACTTGCACGCAGTGCCACACGAACAACAACTACACTTCGACTTCAACTGATTGCTACACCTGCCATCAGAGTAATTTCACCGGCACAACAAATCCCAATCACGTCTCTGCCGGCTTCCCGACCGACTGCGCTCTCTGCCACACGACCTCAGCCTGGAGCCCCTCTTCGTTTAATCACGCCAAAGGCGCCTTTCCGCTGACAGGCGCCCATTTAACGACCCCCTGCGCCCAATGCCATACCAACAACAACTTCAAAACCATCCCGACTGATTGTTACGCTTGTCATCAGGCAAATTTCACTGCTACAACCAATCCCAATCACGTCTCCGCCAAATTTCCAACCACCTGCGCCACGTGCCATACAACAACCTCCTGGTCGGGGGCTGTCTTCAATCACAACAACACTCCGTTCCCGCTCACTGGCGCCCACGTCACAGTCGCCTGCGCATCCTGCCACATCAACAACGTCTTCGTCGGCACGCCGACGGATTGCTACTCCTGCCACAAGGCAAACTTCACAAGCACAACAAATCCCAATCACGTCACCGCAGGTTTCCCCAC
>VFSW01010424.1_pt1 | contig 13169 bp, 14 predicted proteins | sample 5358111 | NCBI WGS metagenome assembly VFSW01 (sample SAMN11554181, study PRJNA540505) | mine drainage metagenome | isolation source: sediment from site ElyBrook_90M | place: USA: Ely Copper Mine, Vershire, VT | collected 2017 | reverse complement strand
GTGTTCTCCGTCACCAATGCGTGGGTAAATTGTCACCACTGCCCATGATACCTTCCAAGCTGTAATACACCATTATTGTGGGTCAGGAAGCCAACCACGTCATTATCCGCGCCACTGCCTGTTCGGCCAGTTGAAGTGTAGCTGGCGATAATTCGTGAGAAAAACCGAACTCGTATCCCCGCACTGAAACCAGAATGGCCTGTGGAGTCTGGCCGTAAATGGTATGGACCAGCGATAGGCAGGTGCCCGGGGTCATGTGGTGGGTGAAGGGCGAACGCTGGTATTCTGCCTTGACCTCGACCACATTTACATCCTCGGGTACATTTCCGGTGTGGGCATCCACGAAGCAAACCCGCTGGTAGGCCGAGATGGTTTCGGCCAGTTCGGGGATTAGTTGCAAATTGAAAAGCAGTTCCGGATTTTCTCCGCTGGGAAAGAAGCCTTCGTCTATCGATGGAATGGGGCGGCCCAACTCCTGCGCCAGGCGCGTCAGGATATGCCAGGCGACCCCGTCATCCTGGCGGTCGGGATTACCGTAACCGATGATCAATGTGGCTGGACCTTCCATATATGACTCACTTTTTTAGTAGTGTAAAACGTAGTTTTGCACTACTAAAAAAATGCCCCTTTCTACTTTCCCGGTAGATATTACAAGTCACCGCAGAAGCACTCCCTCAGCGGTAATGCTTCTGCGGTGAAGAGTCTAAAATCAAAACGAATCAGTCTCTTTGGATCGAGCGGACCGGCTTCCCGTCCATATCCTCGATATCGACGATCATCGGCATCTGGCCGACAGCATGCGTGGAGCAGGAAAGGCAAGGGTCGTAGGCACGGATGGCAGCTTCGACCCGGTTGAGCATCCCTTCGGTGACGTCGGGGCCGGTGATGTAGGTCGTGGCGACGCTGGCGACCGAATTGCTCATCGCCCAGTTATTGTGGCCGGTAGAAACGATCAGGTTCACTCTTTCGAGCTGACCGTTTTCTTTCGCCCAATAATGGTGGATCAAGGTTCCTCGTGGGGCTTCGATGACGCCAACGCCTTCGCCACGGAAATTGTGGTGGGTGTTGAGAATATCTTTGCTGAGCAGATCCGGGTCGTCGAGCAGAATACTCACTCGTTCAGCCGCAAAGAGCGCCTCGATCAGGCGGGCATAATGGTATAAAAGGGTGTTTTCAACCGGATGCCCAGGGTTGAGCGCTTTGAAGAGTTTCAACTCGGCATTCGCCAGGGGCGTGTCGATCTTTTCGGCGATATTCAGGCGCCCCAGCGGGCCCACTCGATATGAACCGCCCGGGTATCCCAGTTTCTTGTAGTAGGGGAATTTCAGGTAGGACCAATTTTCGACGTGTTCGGCAATGATGTCCAGGTAATTGCGCCCGTCGAACTTTTCGAGCTGCTGTCCGGTTGAGTCGATCAGGCGAATCTGCCCGTCGTAGAGCTCGAGGCCATTTTCGGGGGTTACCAGACCGAAGTATCCGGTGGGGAAGACGGCAAACTTGTTGATGTCTTCCATGTTCTGTTCGGCCCAGCCCTTTATGATCTGGATGCCCACCTGGATGGTGGCAATCGCTTCGTCCACGCCTGAACGGATATAATCTCGGTCGGCGGCCTGCAATGATTTGTTCACTCCACCCGGCACGGCGAAGTTAGGATGGATGCGGCGCCCGCCCAGGGTGTGGATGATCTCCTGCCCGAACTTGCGCAGGTTGACGGCCTTGATCGTCAGCCCCGGGTTAGCCTGGATCAGCCCGACCACGTTGCGGATGGCCGGGTCGGCGTCAAAACCGAGCAGCAGATCGGGGCCGGCCAGCTCGAAGAAATGCATGCCGTGGCTCTGGATGATCTGTCCCATGTGCATCAGCTCGCGCAGCAAAGATGCCGGGCGTGGCGGTGGGCAGCCCATCAGTTCGTCGCCGGCTTTGGCAGACGCCAGATGGTGGCTGACCGGGCAGATCCCGCAAATCCGCGGGGTAATGCTCGGCATTTCGAAAACCATGCGCCCTTCGCAGAATTTCTCGAAGCCGCGGAATTCGTTGACGTGCAGGTAAGCGTGCTCCACTTTTCCGGCATCATTCATGCGGATGGTTACTTTGGCGTGGCCTTCGATGCGGGTTACCGGCTCAATTGTTATTTTTTGTGCGACCATTATTATCCTCCAGGCTTATTGCCATTGATTCTTATCGCCCTTGATATCAGGCCGGCGACCCTGAGCCAGTTCACTCAACACGTAGAAAATGGTATCGGCATCCGGCGGGCAGCCCGGGACGAAAATGTCGACCGGAACGACTTCCTGGAGTGAGCGCACTTTGGTGGGCACACACAGCTCCGGGTCGTTGGGAATCATGCCTTCGGAATCGGTGCTTTCGGTTTCCACGTAAGCGCGCCGCAGCGATTCTTCAATGGTGAAGAAATTGCGCATAGCGGGGACGCCGCCAAACACGGCGCAGTCGCCCAACGCTACCAGGATGCCGCAGCGTTTGCGCATACGGATAGCGACTTCTTCATTGGCCGAATTATTAATCCCGCCTTCGAGGATACCAACGTCGACGCCTTTTTCATCGGGTTGTTTCAAATCAGTGATGGGAGTGGCGCGAAGGTCCGCCAGTTCGGTTACAGCGATGATCCGTTCGTCAATGTCCAGGAGGGACATGTGGCACCCGGCGCAGCCCGCCAGCCAATCACTTGCAATTTTTGGTTTACGCATAGCTATCTCCTTTTACTAAACCAGACCGGCTCTACCAGTAAGGTTATCCTTCGACGATGGCGACCGGAGCGACACGCTCGAAGAGTTGTTCTTTCCAATCCGCGGCCAGGCTGGCGCCCAGTTTTCCGGCGATGCCATTCAATACAGCTTCGCTGGTGAGGATTTCTTCGGGAGCGCTGAGTACCGCTGTAGCTTTCTGCAGGTGGCCATCCAGGCTGAGGTAATGACCTTCTTGTTCAGCCCAGGTCGTCACGGGTAAAACCACGTCAGCCATCGAGGTAAGTTGGGAAACATAGCTGGCCATCACCACCATGAAGGGGGCTTTTTCCAGCCGTTGGATCAGGCGCTGGGACGGTTTCTCGTCTGCCAGGGCTATGAAAGCGGCCTGGTGCCCGTTCATCTGGAAGACTTTTTCCATGCGGTACTGGGCGGCTGCCAGACTGTTTGCTCCGCCTTTGGCATTGATCATCATCGCACCAGTCAGGTGAGCAAAGCCAACCAGGGCTTTTAGGCCAGCGGAAGATTTGGTGGTAATGCCTTTGCCATACACGATCACCGGTTTTTCGGCAGAAGCAAATGCCTGTGCGGCTGCCAGGTAATCCTCTACGGTAATGCCTGTCCTGGCCGCCAGGCCATCCAATATTTCAGGTTTGATGGCACTTTCAGTTTTCGCCAAACCGAGTTTGATCACAGCGGCGGAGAGGGCCAAAAACAGGTCCTGATCCTCGGCCTTTGATTTGAGGGCCTTATCCGCCAGGACATCCAGCGAATTTTCAGCAGGGTCGATGACGATCAGTTTGGCGCCGGAAGGCAGGGCGCGCTTGACAAAGAAACCGGCCACCTCGTGGTTGTCGACCAGGTTTACACCAACCGCCATGAAGGCATCTGCACTATCCAGATCATCTAATGTGCCTTCGAAGGGCTTACCTAATTCTTCGGCCAGGCTGGCTGAGGCGGCAGTTGGCTGGCCTTCTTCGATGCTTGTGACCATATCGCTTTGCAGTTTACCGGAGAAGAGCTGCTTGAAGGCGTACAGGGCTTCTGCCGGCATGCGGGTGGAGGCCACGGCAGCTACGCCGTCTTTACCGGGTTTAAGGTGCTCGACCGCGGCAGCCAGGGCTTCTTCCCAGGTGGCGGCTTTGAGTACGCCGTCTTTGCGCACCAGCGGGGTCGCCAGGCGCTGGCGGTCTTCCGCCATGGGGAGGAACTTGCCGGTTTTGCATAATACACCGGCATTGATCGGGGCGTCCCAGTCGCCTTCGATGCGCACCAGGCTGTTATCGCGTGTCAGCACGGTAATACCGCAGCCGATACTGCATCCAACGCACACCGTCTGGTGTTTCTCGGTTTGCACATCCTTACCGCGGTAGGCGCTCCAGCGATCGATCAATGCACCGGTGGGGCAAACATCCACGCAGGCGCCGCACGAAACGCAGGTGCTCTGACCAAGCGGCGTTCCCAGGTCGGCGACCAGGAAACTTTTGGCGCCGCGTTCTTCGAAGCCGAGGGTGAAATTGCCCGCCAGCTCACCGCAAGCGCGTACACAGCGCCGGCACAGGATGCAGCGGTTGTTTTCCAGGATGAAATAAGGATGCGAAGCATCCATGGTATTCGACTGCCAGTTCGGTACCAGGGGCCAGTTGGTCATGCCCTCATGATAGGCCGCATTTTGCAGTTCGCAGTCGCCGCCAGATACCTGGCAGTACATGCAAAAATGGTTTCTTTCGCTGAAGATCAGGGTCAGCACGAACTTGCGCGCCTCGCGCACTTTGGCAGTATCCGTGTGCACTACCATATTGTTGCTGGCAGGCATCGTGCAAGAAGGCTGGAGGGTGCGCGCCCCTTCGATTTCGACCAGGCACAGGCGGCAACCGCCGTAGGGGGTCAGGTGGGGATGGTCGCAGAGGGTGGGAATCTCGATCCCGCCCAGGCGCGCCGCGCCCAGAACGGTAGTCCCTTCAGGCACTTCGATCATTTTTCCATCAATTGTGATATTGACCATTATCGATCCTCTCTTATTTTCAGAGATGTTTTTGTATGAAATCTAGATTTTCTTTCCGCTCATCGGGCAGACACCCGCAGGGCAGACTTTCAGGCGAATGTGCGCTTCAACTTCGGCGCGGAAATGGGTCAGGATGTCGCGGATTGGCGTTCCGGCGGTCTGGCCCAGTCCACAGTTGGAAAGCTGGTACAGGTTGTCGCTGATCAACTGTAAATCCTGCAGGTCCCTCAACGTGCCGGTGCCTTCAGAGATATTAGTGAGGATCTGGTAAGCCCGCTGGTTGCCGATGCGGCAGGGGTTACACTTCCCGCAGCTTTCCACGCGGAAGAAATTGAGCAGAATTTTAGCCAGGTCGACCACACACACTTCGTCGTTGCAGATCAACAGAGCGCCTGACCCCAAAGCCACGCCAGACTTGCTGAAGGAGTCGAAATCCATGGGGGTATCTTGCAGGCTGGCCGGGATGATCGAACCGCTCGAACCACCCGTCTGAGCCAGCTTGAAAGGCGCATCGTTCTTCATGCCCCGGGCATAAATGGCGATGACTTCGCGCAGGGTGATCCCCATGGGTACTTCGATCAGGCCGGTATTGTTGACGTTGCCAAGGATGGTGTAAGCCTTGGTGCCCGGACTGCTGGGGGTGCCGATCTTACGGTACCAATCGGCGCCGTTGCGAATGATCGGGGGGACGTTCGCCAGGGTTTCGACGTTGTTTACCAGGGTCGGTTTATTCCATAGGCCATTGGTGGTTGGATATGGTGGGCGGGCGCGTGGTTCACCACGCTTACCTTCGATCGATTCGATCAGGGCGGTTTCTTCGCCGCAGATGTACGCGCCTGCACCCGAATGCACGTGGATATCAAAGCTGAAATCTGTACCGAAGATGTGTTCACCAAGGAAGCCCATCTCTTTAGACTGCTTGATGGCATTTACGAAGCGTTCCTGGGCCAGGGTATATTCTCCACGGATGTAGATGTACCCTTCGCTGGCGCCTATCGCATAGCCTGCAATAGTCATGGATTCCAGGATGCTGTGCGGGTCGCCTTCCAGGATCAGGCGGTCCTTGAATGTGCCGGGCTCGCTTTCATCTGCGTTGCAGATCACGTATTTCGGATTCCCAGGAGCCTTGGAAACAAATTTCCACTTGGTTCCGGTGGGGAAACCGGCTCCGCCGCGACCGCGCAGCCCGCTTTTTTCCAGTTCTTTGATTACTTCGTCGGGGGTCATCCCGGTCAGGACTTTGCCCAAGGCCTGGTAACCGTCGTTGACGATGTAATCCTCGATATTCGTTGGATCGATAATGCCAGCGCGTTCCAAAACGACGCGCTTTTCAGCCGGTAGGGTACCCTTGCGGGCAGACAGCCAGGCAATCCGCCCGGTCATTTCACGCGCCGGCGCCTGCAATGCAGTCGCCACACGACCTTTGTAAAGATGTTCTTCCACCAGATAATGTACGTCATCGGCATGTACAGGGCCGTAGATGACGGCTTCAGGATAAACGATCACCAGCGGAACCGCGTCGTGCCGGCCAATGTCGCCTACCATCGATAATGTGATTTCGCGTTCCAGGCCGAACGTCTTTATTTCTTCTTGCAGATGCTGGTAAACTTCCTGCGCACCGTGCTGCATGCTGCTGGGGTCGCTGGAGACCAGTACCATTGAACGAATAGCTTTCATGTTCGGCTCCTTTATTGGTAACGTGCCAGGATGTCGGGGATTTGGGCTGGCTCGACGTTGCCATAAATGTCTTCATCCACAATGATCACCGGTCCCACGGCGCAAACGCCCAGGCAGCTTACCGTGACCAGGCTCCATTTACCATCCGCACTGGTCTCGCCGGGGGTGAGCTTCAGGTTTTCCTGCAGGGCCTGCCAGACCTGGCGACCGCCCACCACATGGCAGGGAGCGCTTTCGCAGAACTGGATCACGTGCCTGCCATGCTGCTTGGTTGACAGCATCTGGTAAAACGTGGCAACGGAAAACAACTGGCTCTTGGGCACGCGCAGCATGCGGCTGATTTCTTCCATCGCCTGCGCGGGCAGATAACCGAGGCTGTGGTTGACCTCACTCAGAATGGGAATCAATTCGTCGCGGGTTGTTCCATGGTGCTCTACAGCCTTATGGACTGCTTCTAACACTAACTGGCTATCTTTAGTTTCTACGATCATTATCCTCCTCCTGAAGGTGAGGTCTTCCTTGAGACCCAAGCGGCTGGATTTTTCCGTCTACTTGATGACGATTGCATTGAAGTTACACACCTGCATACAAATCCCACAGCGGATGCAAACATCCGGATCGATAACGTGCGTCTGGCGCCTTTCACCGCTGATGGCGCCGACCGGGCAGTTACGGGCGCATACCGTGCAGCCGGTGCAGGGATCGGCTTCAATTTCATAACGGATCAAAGCCTTGCAATGCTTCGCCGGGCAGCGTTTTTCGTAGATATGCGCTTCATATTCACTGCGGAACAGCTTGATTGTACTCTGAACTGGGGAAGGCGCACCTTGTCCCAGGCCACACAGGCTGGTTTGTTGGATCTGGGTGCTGAGCATCTCGAGCGTCTCGATGTCGCCATCTCGGCCTTCGCCACCGCAAATGCGTTCGAGGATTTCCAGGATGCGTTTGGTTCCTACCCGGCAGGGGACGCATTTACCACAGCTTTCATCCTGGGTAAAATCCATGAAGTAGCGGGCAATATCGACCATGCAGGTGTCTTCATCCATCACAATTACACCGCCGGAGCCCATCATGGCGCCGACGCTTTTCAGCGATTCGTAATCCACCGGCAGGTCCAGGTGTTCGACCGAAAGGCAACCGCCCATCGGGCCGCCGATCTGGATGGCCTTGAAACCTTTGTCATCTTTGATGCCACCGCCGACGTCGTAGACCAGTTCTCGCAGAGTAATGCCCAGGGGAACTTCGACCAGGCCGGCGTGCTTTACGTCGCCGGCCATGGCAAAGGTCTTGGTGCCTTTGCTTCTCTCCGTACCCATGCTGGAGAACCATTCCGGCCCACGCAGGATGATCTGGGGAACGTTGGCATATGTCTCAACATTATTATTATTGGTGGGTTTGCCCCACAGGCCGGCTACGGCAGGGAAGGGCGGACGTGGGCGCGGTTCGCCGCGCTTGCCTTCGATCGAGGCGATCAGAGCCGTTTCCTCACCACACACAAATGCGCCGGCGCCCATGCGGACTTCCATATCGAATGAAAATCCGCTGCCGAGGATGTTTTCGCCCAACAAACCCAGGCTGCGCGCCTGTTTGATGGCAATATTGAGCGTGCGCACGGCGATGGGGTATTCGGCCCGGCAATAAATGTAGCCGTAATTGGCGTCGCAGGCATAAGCGGCAATGATGATGCCTTCCAGCACCGAGTGCGGGTCGCCTTCCAGTACGCGCCGGTTCATAAATGCACCCGGGTCGCCTTCATCGGCATTGCAGGTGATGTATTTGGGAGTGCCGGCGGCGGCCCGGCTGAGAGCCCATTTCTTGGCGGCCGGGAAACCAGCTCCGCCGCGCCCGCGCAAGCCTGAGCGGGTAACGGAGTCAATGACCTGCTCGGGGGTCATCTCGGTAAGCACTTTCGCCAGGGCCATGTAGCCGTCTTCGGCGATGTAATCTTCGATGTTTTCCGGGTCGATCTTGCCGCAGTTACGCAAAACCACGCGCACTTCTTTGGCGGTTGGGGCCGACAATTCTTCGTCGGCGGTAGATTTTTCTGTGACCTGGAACTTTTTGGCGATGCGGCCTTTGAGGAAGTGTTCTTCAACAAGGTAAGGGATATCGTCGACGGTCAGGCCGCTGTAGTGTACCCCTTCAGGATACACCATCATTTCGGGGCCGTTGGAACAGCCCCCGATGCGAGATGTCTCTAAAACCTGGACTTCGTCGTTCAAGCCTTCTGCCACGAGTTCATCTTGAAAGGCATCCATGACCTCGTGAGCTCCCTTACTAAGGCATTCGGGATCGACGCAGACCAAGACATGTGAGCGGAAATACTTCATTGTTAATACCTTGTAATTAGATTTAGAACCGGGAGAACTTCTGATTATACGGGAATAACATGATCCTGAACGACGTTGCCCTTGACGACATGCTCGTTCATGATGCGGCGGGCAACTTCTGGGGTAACCTTGCCATAGGTGACTTTGGGCTGGTCGCCGATCACAACCTGGACAATCGGCTCGCGTTCGCACAGGCCAATACAGCCGGTCTGGGATACGACGATGCCGGTCAGGCTTTCGCTTTCAATGGTGTCGAGGATGGCTTTCATGGCATCCCGTGCCCCGGCGGCGATCCCGCACGTGCCCATGGCGACGATCACCTGCGCCTGGCCTGAGGCCGATTTTACTTTGCGTTTCTCTAAAGCTTCTTCGCGCAAGCGTTTTAAATCTTCAAGACTTTTTATATTGGCCATTTTCTATCTCCTGACAGATTCGGTTGAGTTTGGATTACGATCTGGTCGAGGGCTGGCAGAAACGACGTCTGCCACTCCGGATTCGATTGATTCACGTAAATAAGAAAGAATGGATGGTTCAGTTAAAGATACGCCCTGTAAAGCCTGGGTCACCGGGGAGCTCTCGAACTTGAATGTTTTCCCGTCCACAATGTAGTTGTAGTTCCAATTAATCTCCGGGTTGGCGATGAGCAGGCTGAGAAAGGTCCCCGCCAGGTCACCCAGCGGCATCCGGTCGATGTGACTGTGCTGGAACGCCACCTTTACCCGGGTGCCTTTTCCGGGGGTTGAGTCTATCTGCATTTCGCCGTTGCACGCTTCGGCCGCCTGTTTTAAGAAGGGCAACCCCAGGCCAACTTTACGGGTAGTGCGGCTGGTGAAAAACGGATCGATGACCCTGGCGAGGGTGGCTTCATCCATCCCGCACCCATCGTCGTCCACGCTCATTTCCAGCCTGTCAGCCTGAAGGTCTTCATATACAGAGATGGTAATGTTCTGAGCCTGCGCGGCGACACTATTTTCGGCAATGTCTAATAGATGTAAAGCCAGCTCTCTCAAAGGTACCTGTTAGCTGCCCTGCAGCGGGCGTAAAATCTGGGGCAGTTTATTGGGGCGGACACGCCCGTATAACTGCTCATCGGCCACAATTACCGGAGCCTGGCTGCAGGCGCCGACGCAGCGGCAGATTTCTAATGTTACTGATCCATCCGGGGTAGTTTGGCCGGGTTCGATGCCCATCACCTGCTTGGCTTTCTCGATCAATTGGCCAGTCCCGCCCACGTAACAGGCCGTTCCCAGGCAGAACTTGACCGTATGCCGCCCTCGCGCCTGGGTGGTAAAGAACGAGTAGAACGAGACCACTCCATGCACCGAGCTTACCGGCACGCGCAGCTTCATGGCTACGTACTGCTGCATGGGTCCGGATATAAACCCGACCCGGTTCTGCAGTTCATTTAAAACAACCATCATTGCCCCGGGAAGGTCCTTGTTTTCTTCAAGGATCTCGTCAATCAACTGCTTCTTTTCCGGGAGAGCCAGAGGGTCGTTTTTCGGAAGGTTGTCTAAGAAGTTTGCCATTCGTGCTCCCAACAATATGGATAAAATTAGTGGGAATATCCACTAATTAATCAAAATAAGTTTACCCTTCACATACAAATACGACAAATATCAAATGTCATGTAAAGCGTGGTAGGTTGTCAATTGTTAAATATTTCACATACCAACCTGGTCTAGCCGGAATGACCGGCCATCTTGCTGGCGCAGGGCCAAGCGTATTTCAGCCACCGTCGGAGCGGCAAGCTCGAACTGGTTTAGCCCTAAAAACTCTTCCAGGCGATGGGCATCTCCGCCTTGTAGCAGGGGATAGCGCGTGCATTGAGGGAATTTACGCCTGGCTTCGGCCGGCGTGATATTCCTGGAAATTTCCAGGGCGTCCAGTTGAAGATCAAACGGGATGAATCCTAACACAGTAATCAAGCCAAAGGCGCGCCGGTCGATGTGGGCCGGGACCAACAGTCCTCCCAGATCATTTACCCTGGCCAGGGCGTCGTCAATCGAAATATTGGCCGAGGTGAGCAGCAAACGCGTTTCCCGCCGGATAAAATCACCGGTTTCGTCGACCACGAACTGTTCCCCAAAATGATCCGGCTGGTTTTCAATCGAAGGCAGCAGTCCATCGATGGTTTGCTGCCATTGGTTTACCTGGTCGAGCGAGTCGAATAAACACAGCACGTGTACCTCTTCGCGCGTCTGGAGTTCCATACCGGGCAAAACCGTCAGGCCGCTTCCTTCGGCCGCTTTCTGGACGGCGGCGATGTTGGCGGTGGCGTTGTGATCGGTAATGGCGATCAGGTTGATGCCGCGCTCCTGGGCTGCCTGGACGATCAGCGGAGGAATCATCTCCACCTCTGCACAGGGGGATAAAGCCGTATGGACGTGCAGTTCGGCCCGGTAGGTTTTCAAAAATACTCCAGGTGAAATCAGAAAATAGACTGGTTAATTGTCCCGCAGCCCCATTTCCCACAGCTTACCCACCACGTAGAAGGTTGGCTTTGGGGTTGAGAGTAAAGTGATACCTTCTTCGTTAGCCTTGGCGATCGTGCCCTTATCGGGAGCGGCGCCTTCAGTGACCACCACTGCGTCCAATTCCAATAATGCTGCTACGGCAATAATATTAGCATGCGCCTGGAGCGTGACCCAAATTCCGCTATGGGCAGCGCCTGCCATCACGCAGCTTAAAAGGTCGGAGGTATATCCGGCAGAAGGCACCATCTGGGAGAAATCTTTGGGTTCGGTCAGTACGGTCAGGTCGAGGTCGTGAATAATTTGGTCAAGGTTCATGTTTAATTAGTCTCCTTATTGGCTGGGTATCCTTCTCCGACGGTATCTTCACTCTGTAAAATGATCTTCATCTTCAGGCGTGTGCCCTTGCCTGCCACAGATTCAAGGTTGAATACATCCACACAGCGACTGATATTGGTTAGCCCCATCCCGGCTCCGAACCCCAGCTCACGCACCTCTTCGGGGGCAGTTGAGTAGCCGGCTTTCATGGCCAGTTCAACGTCGTCGATGCCAGGCCCTTCATCGTAAGCGTCGATGGAAATCTGGTGCGATTCGATCTCGACCCGGATCGTCCCGCCTTTGGAAGTATGGATGATCAGGTTCATCTCGGCTTCATACACCGCAATACCGGTGCGCCGGGCAATTTGAGGGTTTGCGCCCAACCGTAATAAAGCGCGCTTGATGTGGCTGGAAGCTGAACCGCCTTGCGTAAAGTCCATGGGCTTGATATCGTAGCGCAAGATCAGGCTGGTCCGGTCGGATTGGATATCTTCAAACAGATGCCTGGCCCGGTATTTTCGAATTTCTTCGACCTGGTAATCTTTTTGCAGCGCAGACAGCAAGCCGCGCGTAATGTCACCTTTGGTTAGAATGCCCAGCAGACGGTTGTTATCGTCGACGACCGGCAGGCGCCCCAGGCGCGTATTGACAAATATTTTTAACGCTTCGATGACCGGGTCGGAGGCTCGAACCGTGATGACCTTTTTGGTCATGTACTTACTGACCGGCGCATCCAGGTCGGTATGGATCAGGCAGCGGATCAGGTCTTCCAGGCTGATAACGCCGGCGAGTTCATCATTTACTAATACTGGCGCGCCAGAAATATGGGCCTGCCTGAATACCTCCAGCACATCGCGCATGTGCATTTCCTGGGAGAGGATTTTCATCTTGGACGTCATTACTTCGCCGATTTGCAGCTCGTAAGCCAGTTCTTCGGCCCGCGTGATTGTCTCAACTGATTTATCAGTAATCACTCAGGATCTCCCTAATCACAACCTGTTTTGTAAAAGGTGAGGGTGAAATTAACCATCGCAGTTTTCGGTTTGGACGGGTCTTTCAAGCGATGGCAGTCCGGCACTCATCAACCGTCCGCATAGTTCAAACATGCCAAAGGGAGTGGTAATCAAGGGGATTTGTTCCTGTTCGGCCAGGTCGATGGTTTCGCGGGGGGGATTCTTGCCTCGCACCAGCACGATAGCAGACACGTCGGCCATCATGGCAGTCCGTACAACCTGTGGATTGCACAAACCGGTCAGCAAAACCGCTTCGGGTTGGATCGAGGCCAGTACGTCGCTCATCAGATCAGCTCCGCAGCCCCCCTTAATTTCGCGGGTGAGATCGGCTGATTTTACCAGCAGTTTGCCGTTGATTATTTTGATCAATTCCTTTACATTCATGGGCACCTAAACTTCATTATTGAGATAATAAGGGTTTACTTTACCGGTATAAAAAGGGTAACTTTTTACACCGGTAAAAAAGAGTTTCTTGTTTTTCGGATGGGTTCTAACAGAGTATTCTACACCAAACGAGTAAGAATAGGTCGATTTGTGTTAAAATCCACAATAACCTTTTAATTATGCCATTTATCCTATGCTGGATTGGGGGGGGGGGGGGGGGGGGGGCCCCCCCCCCCCCCCCCCCACCCCCCCCAACAAAAAAAACA
>VFSW01010423.1_pt1 | contig 13170 bp, 15 predicted proteins | sample 5358111 | NCBI WGS metagenome assembly VFSW01 (sample SAMN11554181, study PRJNA540505) | mine drainage metagenome | isolation source: sediment from site ElyBrook_90M | place: USA: Ely Copper Mine, Vershire, VT | collected 2017 | reverse complement strand
AGCCGCATCAACGAACTTCTGCCTTGGAACATCAAATCCATACCTGCGGAAGTGTACACTTAACCTGTTCGTGGACACTTAGCAAGACGGTTCTCTTCGGACGCTTACAGACATTCTTCTTGCCAGTCTCGATCTCTGAGATGTGTCCTCGGTCAATGCCGAACTGATGGGCCATTTCCACTTGGGACAACCCTTTCCCCTCTCGCAATCGGCGGAGTCTCTGGCCGAATCTGACAGCAATGGGGCTGGACACTCTTCGATTGTGCGGTGTAGGCTGTAGCCGACCTATCGGCTAGTGCCGACAGTCTGCCAACAGTGCGACCATGAATGGGGTCAAGTTAGACCTTGGCATTCGTGGTCTAACCCCGTTTATTGGCGAGGAGATTAGGCCTTTCCGTAGGGTGTGCGAGCGATGTCACTTTTTGGTCGCGTGTTCGTCATTGGGTTATTTGCAATCTCGCTGGTGGGATGGTCCCTCCAAGTGTTCGAGGCTGCGACGCGGATGTGGAGGTATAGCCGCCGAAACCGTAGTCCCGGTTTCATTCTAAGGCTGATTGTAATGACCGTCCTGATCCTCGGCTATTTCGCCATGATGCTCTATCGGGGTTTGATGGGGTGGCGGAGGACACTAGGGCTGTTGTTAATGGTTCTTGTTTGTCTGGGTGCCCCGCTCTACCTGCTTAATCTGGTGAGCCCCACGTTGTGCGATAGAATCTTCGGGCTGTGCGATAGACTCACCAGCTCTTTGCGTTTTCACAACGTCACAGACGATGCCCAAGAGGGATTCATCACTCTATTTTTTCTTGGAATAGGCGCCGCATGGCTGACGTTTATGCTTTTCGCTCCTTTCGGAGTTCTCTGCGCGACGGGCGTAGGTCAGTGTGGGCACCAATAGGTCGTCTAATACGAAAATAACGGGAAAAGCTGGTAAAGCCCTCTAAATCCCCCCGAAGACCTGAAAGCTCCGGCAGCCGTCTCTGATTCCCCTTTACCTGGTTAGGGATAGCTATTCCCATCCGTAAGCAGTCCATAGCCGCAGATCTACCGCAACATGTTGCAAATAATCGACTTGTCAGCCTTCAATCTTCTCGTTAACCGAGAATGGACCCGCCCCCGAGAATCCCGCTGGATTACCTGCAAGTTATTGAAGTTAAAGCCTTGAGCTGTGGAATTCGATGGTGCCCGTGAACATGTTCTAGAGGTCCCCGCGGGAGGCGATGATCACCTGATTCGTCTCCTCGCGAGAAACGGGGCTAGCAGTTCGCCCAGAGTAGGTGGCTACTGCGGGCAGCGGACAAACGGAAGAAGGATCGTCCCGACTTTGGCTTCTCACGGTTTCCAACCAGACGATGACTACCAATGACCAAGGCAGCCGCGATTCAACGGTCTCAAGCGACGAAGTGATCGGCAAGGTATTCATCGCGCTGGGCAGGGGCATGCGGCAGTGTTTGATCTGTGACGTCGTGTTCACGTCACAAGGTGCTGCCGCGCATGTCGGGACAGTCTGCCACCCATCAGAGGGAGTTTCTGGAATTTACGGAGGAAGTGACCATGCAGATCGGTGAGCCCCTTCGGACGATTGTGGTAGAACCGCTCGAACTTCCAGTCAACGATCCGCAGCCGCGTCCTGAACCTGAGCCAACGCCACAGGCAGAGCCGGAGCCTGAACAGGTGCCAGCAAAGCAATGAGAGTGCCGGATTACATTTCGCCAGTTGTCGCCTATCGTGCGTGGCAGTTGGACGCTACTGGGTTGAAGTCGCTCTGCGGGGAGCCGTGGCATCCGGGTCGGTCGCTGGCGGCGGCATGCAAAACATCCGCGAGGATGACAGCGCATGATGTTCACGAAGCGCCGCAGATGAACTGCACATGCGGCATCTACGCAGCCAAGAGCCACGACCATTTGCGCAGGGCGGGCTACGCCGGGTACGGCATCCACGGCGAGGTCTATCTGTGGGGCACCGTCGTGGAGCATGAGCTAGGATGGCGTGCCCAATTCGCCTGCCCCAAGAACTTCTTCTTGCCGCTGGAGATGTTGCCCGTCAGCATGAGCTTGCTGGAACCACGCCTCAAGACGTTGGCGGCATTCGGCTGCGACATCCACCTGATAGGCAGAGAAGGAAATACACCGCTGTGGGTAAAGGATTCTGGTTATGAACCAACGGCACTCGACCTACTCGTTCAAGGGTGCAAGAACTGGTACGCGAAGCGCCAACAGGAACGCCGCATCAAGCGTGGCAATCGCGTTGCGATCCTCGGTCGCGGTATTGCACTGGTTGAGCACGTCGATGGCAAGTGGATTCACGCGGTGCTTTGGAACCGCAACATTCTCAGGATTTCTCGTAAGGAAATCGTTTGGGACGAAGGCAACATGCGCTGGGAAGCGACCGCGTAGCTGAAATTCCGTCCGAAAAGGCATTCCGTGCAAGCACCGTTGATCGTTTTCAGAATTCGTGCCTACAGCCTGAAAAGACTGGAGTCGGGGAACGACAATGGCAAACAGAGAAAGCTTCTTAGGGGCGCTGTGGGACGGAGACGTGACTGGAGCGTTGGTCGCTCGTCGCTGGCATCGTCCACCTGATAGCGATGGGTCTGTTCCTGTTGGTCCTAGGGCTCACCGCACCTTTACTCGCCGTGGTGATGCCGTTTGTCGCGTATCAGGTCAGCGCTGACAACATCGGCGCGTTCGCGGTGGTCTATTTCTTCCTTGGCGCGTTCGCTGCTGGAATCTTCACGTTCATGGTGTACATCCATATCACGCGGAAAGAACGTAAGGCGCGTGGAGAGACTTACGGTCAATACTGCCGCAACGTTTTAGGCAAGCCGACTCTCAGTCTCATTTGTTCGTGGCTGGCGGACGCGGTATTCATGCTGCTGTTCAAAGATTTGCTGTGGTCTGACTCGAACATCGCGCATGCGATCTTCTTCGCGCTGGCACCAGCCGCCGTGTTCGCGCCGTTGTGGGTGTTCCTAATTTACCGTCAGCGCCAGAAGAACGCGATGGCAGACCTGCACCGGCGTTACGTGGCGATGCGTAGAGAGAAAGACGCCGAGTTCTTGCGCGAAGCTGGCATCGTAAGCTGACCTCATGCGAAATGTGCAAGTCCGAATGTGGCGCGTTGTTACGAATTCCGAACAAGCAAGCAGGATTAACAAGAGATTTAAGCAATCTCTTGACAACACTGGTAGAATTCCCGGCAATGCAGCGGAGGGGACCGCTGGTCGGGCTGCAAATCTCAGGAGGTACAGCTGTGCCACTTGAGCAGCTCATCTCGTCACATTCTCAGAAGAGTTCAGCGAAACAGGTCAATTCGTTAGATGACCTCGCCCGATTTGTGCCACCCGCCACCGCCCCATCTAATTAAACAGGAGATAAACACCATGACAATTCGCCGCTTCGTTGTCGCCGCTATCGCTTGCTTCTGCGTAACGCTTAGCTATGCGAGGCCAGCAAAGGTATTTTCATTTAAAACATCAAATGCTCCTGAGATACGCACTGACAAGGGCCACCTTAACATGACCTTCGTCGCTGGTTGGATTTCAAACAAAGACACATTGATTCGCAAGCTTTTTTCGAATAATACGAAACTAGCTGCCAGCGCCAGCGCGACCGGGACTTATTTCGATGGAGACACGCTTAAAAACTCTTGGATTATCGAAAATACAGATGTTCCGCACACGTTCAACCGACCGTGGGGAATTGCGAATAGGCCTTTGCTGACTGGAATACCCGCCGATACCGCTATCACTACGTTTAATGTTCAAATGGCGACCTATCGCGAAGATAGATTTGCAGCGTTAATCAGTTCTTTCAAACAGTCAGAACCGACATCAGGCCTTAGCGTCGAACCCTATCTGACGTATGCCACAATGGTTGATAGCTTTTTGGCAACCCTTTTCAACACCAACAAGACGGATTATCCCTTCGTACTCGACGCTGGTCTCTCCGACCCCAACGTCACATCCGCTAACGGCATCTACGAGCACTACATCGTTGGAATTGTACCGAGTTCTAACAACGACACTTGGCTCGAGCAGCTAGATGGCACAAAGCTGTCCTATGACCCAGCGGCTGGCAAACTTACATACAATGGTCAGCTAGTGACTGATCACACTTATGCCGTACTGTGGGTAGCGAATGCAGCGCCACCCAACATCCCACAGTTGTTGTTCGAATCGAAGTCAGCATGGGCAGTCCTTGCTTTAACCGATTTCTATAATGCCCCGTTGCCGGACCTTGCGAACAAGGACGACGTACCGAAAACCGATAAAGCCTTTGTGCCCGAACTTGCGGCTTGCATCGATCAACTGAAACGCGAACTCAGATTCTCAGCCTATGACCGTGCTGTTGCCCTTCAGGCATTTGCAGAAAGAGCCAAGAAGATGATTGCTAACGCATGCACTGCGAAGGGTATCGCCACAGCCGATTGCAAGACTCCGCAAATCCAGTCGTTTGAGGATGGAATCAACGGGATATTCGGGCTTACGAATCCGCAGACAAAACAAGAGGTTCCGAAGGCAGTTGAGCAGTTGAATCAGGCACTTTACCAGTTACTCAATCTCCAATAAATCGAAGTCGTCGTTCAAAGGAGGATTGAACATGGTTCGAGGCGTAGATGCATCTATGGACTGTGCGCCCTACATCGGTACGTTGCGCTCTCTCGGAGTTGGATTTGTTGGACGTTACTATTGCAACCTAGCACTAACAAACAATCCCGCTAAAGTATTAACCCCACGCGAAGCGCACAGCCTTTGTGGTGCAGGATTCTCGATAATCGCCGTCTGGGAATACCTCAATACGCCCGGGTACTTTTCAGGTTCACAAGGTCTGGCCGATGGCGATTACGCTTACAAGTACGCTGCCGAGGTCATCCACCAACCTGAGAATAGTGCTATCTACTTTGCGGTAGATTTCGATGCAAGCGAGACACAGTTTAGGCAATTAATAGCGCCCTATTTTCAGGGTGTCATGCAAGCTTTTGCGAATGCGGGCAACAATCGACCTTTGTACTCAGTAGGTGCCTATGGCTCGGGGGCGGTAATCGCCGCGCTCAAGCAGTCTGCTTGGCACAATTTGGCTGGCTCGCTAACGCAAGCGGATGGCAAGGTTCTCGGGACTACAACGATTGGGACGTCGAACAAGGCCCCGAAATTGTACAGCAGTTGCCATTCCGGTACGACGAGAACGTTGCGAAAGACAAATTCGGAGGCTTTCAGATCGCATTTGAGAACAATACCAACTTTTTCTCAGTTGCCATCCCATCAAAGGTCGTGAAACCGAAGGCGATCTCTAAGAAACGATCACCCCGAAAACGTAGCTGAGGGTTGCTGATCCGAGACTAGGGCACGGGCAGCTCCTCGCTAGCTTGATGGCTTCGGCTTGACGGTTGGGGGTTGGCACCATTCCTTATGGGCTGTATCAGCGCAGTACATTGCTATTCTTTGGCGAGTCATATCTTCATGGTATAGGATCGAGTCGTTGTCTGTTACCTCCAAGAACGTTTTGTAAATAGCTTCTGCAACTCGATCTGCGTCAGAACCCGACGCTAGATGAGGACTGCTGGGGCCTATAACAATAGGTTCTACAGATTTGCCATAAAAATCGACCGCGTAAGCGCAGGCGATGGTTTTGGGACTCAGTTCCAAGCAGTCCATGTCCAAGTTCAAGTCCATGTCATCAAGTGATTCTGAAAGTCTGTAATGACCAGAGCTTAGGATTTTCGCCTTTAGGGCAGCTTGTAGAGCGGGTACTCTATTGTACTTGTTGGAAATCACCACGGTGCGGATGGTAGGTGTCTTTTGGCCGTCACTCGTTGTGGAGTAGTTGCCAGCGCTAACAACATCACCGCCCCAAATATTATCCTCATTTCGTTCTCCGACGCCGCTGAGAAGTTTGTTCGCAGCGTATGCTAAACCCCGACCAGCCATCGTGTCGACCTGTCTCCCCAACGGAAACCGAGGAATTATCTGAGCGGGAGCGCGGAAGCGATCCGGCGGTTCAAGTGTGGGATGGCTGCATACGTGTTCTGCTGTTCAGATGTGATTCGATCATCACGGAACGAGTATGGCAAAGAAGAAAACAACGACGATGCCGAAACTCACCGAGGGTGAGCAAGACCTGATCTCTGGAATGCAAGGCGGCTACCAGCTTGAAACAGATTCGCTGGGCGGCAATCCGGTTTTGCATCGGTTGAAAGACAATGGACTGATCCGTCCACTGTCCGCGAACGCCAGCACCGTGAAGGCATTGCAAGAGCGTGGTCTGATTCACTCACTTCTTGCTCAATCGCCACACGATGGTGAGCGGATCGCGACCTTTGGCAGCATGATGTGGAATTAGTCCCAACGCATAATCGAAATTTGACGGATCGGTTCCTTCGGGTGCTGGCGAATGACCGGGACAGGCTGGGTAGGCGCAATGTTGTAGCGAGGCGACCAATGATCGTCCCAAGGGGTGCTGTCGAAATACTCTTCGACAAGTTGCTTCCGCCGCGACAATCGGTAGCGTCCGCACATGGGGGAGATTATGGCAGATCAGGACCGCAGTGCGGGCGCATAATCATTCTGCGAACTGTTCCACGCCATGCGTGGGTTGCGGCAGAGGAAGCACAGGTTTCTCAGGCCGCGACGACACTTTCTTCCGCGCTTTACGGTGCTGATGCTTGGTTTTTTTCCCAAGCACATGAGGCACAGTGGTAGGTTCCAACTTGGTCCGCAGTTCCCGCGCAAGGGCCAAAATGTCATCCGCGTGCGTGCCGTCGCTTTCGTCAATCAGCTTGCACAGCCGTAGCGCGAGTTTTCCCACTTCAGTAGCCACGACCGCCACTTTGCGAGCAATATACTCTTCGATACGTTCCGGGGTGGGCGCGTGATCTTCAAAGTCTTTGATAGCTGCATCCACGTTGCCATTATGCTTGATCGCTTTTACGAGATCGTGTCCAGCAGAGGCAGTGCCTAGCAACTTCGCTTCAAGGTGGGTGAGGTGGGGTGTCTCGCCGCTTTTGTTCCAGCTTTTGCTTTGCTTCGACTGAAACATCTCCGTCTGGAGTTTCTTACGGTGAATCCACGAACGGACACTGTTGTAATTTAAGCCGATACTCTTGAAGTAGGCATCAACCGTTGGCTTCTCGTTGGGGCGGTCTTTCGCCGCCACTCCCTGCATCTTGTAACGCCGGATGATTTCTTCGCAATACGGTAGGAGCACATCAATTGCGTACTTCTCTGCACCAACGCATTTCTCCAAGAAGGTATTCCGTGCATCCAGCGTCTTCAGATGCAACTGATTCGGCGTGAGAGTGGCGTACTGATTGCGAGTTCGGTGCGAATTCTGTTGCGTCGCAACAGAAGTGTTTCGGCGGGTAATGATCGGCATGAGTGCTCCCTGTCTTGAATTCCCACCACGGAACCTGAGAGGAAGCAGTCTTGAGCTTAGGCTTCGTTTACAATCTCTTTGAAGCGGTCGATCAGGAAACGATAGGCGTCAAACTCGTCCGCACCAGCGACTTCACAAAGGTCGCCTATGGTCATGCGAACGTCATTGAGAAAACCGTCGGCGTCGTAGTCGTCATCGCCTTTCAGCTTTCCAGCGAAAAACAACGCAGAATCGGTCTTGTCTTGTGAGGCGTCATTCCCTGCGTTCTTACGCTTGCTACCTGCTTTCATATAGTTTCTCCCTATTAGAATTCCCACCACGGAACCTGATAGGGAAAGTTGGTGATCGTTTCTAAAACACTCTGCGTCTTCGCGAGATCATCAATTCGTTTTTCTTTTCATTGATGGCTGTTCGCATCAGAACTCGCTTGCAGTGGAATCTGTAGCAGAGCGCCAGACGGCGGACCATCCGGGTGTTGTCTTCAGTTAGCAGCCATGGACCATGCCATCCGGACAGCAGAGAGAAAAGTTTCTGGTGATTGAGTCTGTGATGGCGGTACAGCTGGTATCCCCTGCTTCTGGGGTCCGCCGTGTATGGCGGATCGGCAAAGCATCCCACGTTGCGATCAGCAGCATACTTAGGCATTTCTGCGAACGCATCACCGTTGATGACGACAATGGAATCTCGCATTTCATGCACTCGGCGGATATTCGCTACGACTTTCTCACGGCAAAAGTGGGCGTCAAGTTGTGGGTCTAATGAGAGATCGAACCTCCCGCGATAGCAACATCTTGCGTGTACTAGATACCGGAACGCACTTTCTTCAGTTCGTATCAAGTTTTCGACGTTTGTCCGTGTACACTCAAACGCCGCATATCTATCAGCAAGTCCGGGGTCGTCCAGCATCGCTTGAAGAACACTTGCCGTTTTGTGGTATTTTTCCACCAGCACGAGCTGCTTGATTATTCCGGCGCTGAGCAGAGACAGACCGACAACGCCACTTCCGGCGAAAGGTTCGATGAGGGTTTGGCACTGGTGCGCAAGGAAAAACTTCGCCGCACGCGGGAGAAGCCACCGCTTGCTGCCGGGGTAAGGAAACACGTGTATTGGAAGAACGTTCGACGATGCGCGTTTGATTTTGTTTTTCATTTCACTCGCAATATACGGGCGATATGGAAATTTCGGCCAGATTGTGTAAGTCCGCTCCCACGGCCAACTTACAGATCGAAAATGTTGACAAATATTGGAAGAACGGCTGGCGATCTTCTGCGCGAGAATTGTTTTCCCGCCACTCTGCCTGCCGTGTTCGTGTGCTTTTCTTGTTCATGACAGTTGGACTATACGGAAGGTTTGGAAATGTCGGCCAGAAACGCGCAGGGAGCGAATCACTGCTTTTCCCCGCGTATTGAGCTATGGAGACTCGAAGAACGGGCGTAGCTACTCTGCCTGTCACTTCGCTTGTCTTGCTGCTCTTGGCGTTCATGCTTAGATATACGGCGAGTTTGGACATTTCGGCCAGAAACGCGTAAGTGCCCTATCACGGCCAACTTGCGGATGCCGTGTTCGTTTTGTTTTGTTCATGGGCAGTGTCAATATACGGAAGGTGCGGAAATTTCGGCCAGAAACGCGCAAGTGCGCTATTGCGGCCAACTTGCAGAGCACGGAGTGATGCGGAAGGCTCGGAGCCACTGTTGCATCGCAACACAAGAGGACTGTCAGCTTGCGAAGATCAGAGTTGTTTCATCTGGCACGGAAGCCCGTCTGCGATGAAACGGGATCGGTCGGCATTCCATTTGATCTGGTGGAAAGTGCAAATCCATTCGGTATCCGGGTTGCCGTTCGCGCCGATAAAGATCGTGCCCAGTCGTTCGCACTTGTAGTAGCAGCACTGGTGATGTTTCATGGTCTTGAAGGTCCTCATCTCTTTAAATGACAGGGTACGGCGAGATCGCGGTCATACCGAGACGCTGTGCTGTGGATAAGCGGGAAGACAACTTCGAGAAATTGCACATTAACGAAAGCCATAGTCCATGAATTAAGACTGCGATTCTAGGTCCGTCGGCTTCCCCTTTCAGGCATTCCTATGGTCGTGCGAGAAGTAGGGGAATGGATAACCTGTGTCACGCTCGTAGGTAAACAGCAGGTCGTAGTGCTCGGCGCACAGCCATTCGTCGCCGTCCGAGGTCTCGATCCTGAACTTCGCGACCTTGCCGCACAGTTTCAGACCACAGCACTCTTCCAGCTGATCCCAATTAGGGTCACTTCCGTCAGGACACGCGGTGCAAAAGTGTTCACCCATGTCATTCCCCGATGCACTTGCAGTACTCATCGTGTCCAAGCATCCGCTGTGTGGCAAGCGGTGCATCTGGAAAGTCGGAGACGAAAAACCGACCTTCCTTACAGCCATAGGGACACGGATCGGCGCATAGCCACTTGCGGTTCAATGCGATCATGCGTTCGTTCTTCTGAAGCAGTTTGCGCTCAACTTTATTCCGTGGCTTACGGCGCACGAACTTCTGAACCAGTGGCTCATCTTCGCCGTCCACGTGGATCGTCTTCTCACCAAGAAGCGGATCAGGATCGTAGGTCCAGTCTTCCGGTGTGTCAGCGTCCAAGCGCTTCCATTCCTGAAGCACGTAACCACGAGACATGCGTTCGATGAAGTATGTGTTCTTTTTGACGTCGAGCTGGTAGCGGATGCAATCAGATATACGCTTCGGGTCCAAGTCACAGCCGGGAATCGGTTCAGACCAGTCGCGAAGGTCGGTGGACTTCGGCGGAACAGGGCTGGCTGTTGGTGTTGGAGTTGTTCTTGGTAAAGAACCTTGAACGGGGTTGTTTTTCTCTCCCGAAGGGAGAGGAGACCCCGCCGCTACGGGCGGCGGAACCTTCGTCTCAGTCTCTGTCTCTGTCTCTGACTGTGTCTCTGACTCTGTCTCTGACGAGTCAAACTCTTGATTCGTTGGGATTAAAAAGCCTCGTTCAATGAGCGCTAGTATGGCGTACCCTGTGCGTGCCCTTTCCGCTGGTAGGACGCCTACTGCTCGTGCTATCCACGCTTCATCGGCGCACACATTGCGTCCACTGCGTCCTCTTACGCGGCAGATGGCGTCAAAGTAATAGCGTTGTGACGTGGTTAGGCTGTTGTATTCAGGGTCGTCGATGTCCTTACCGCAATAGTCCTTGACCCATGCTTTTATGTCGCGCCCCTTGCGGTCTTTTCCTGCCTGATACTTCTGCCAATTCTTGATCGCGAGATACTTTGTGGTTGGTTCGTACTTCTTCTTTCTTGGTGTTTCACTCATATCTGACCGTGCTTTCTACTTCTGGATTTCTGACCGATTTTCTCTGGGCAGTCTGGATTAGGGACTGCAAGATTGAGTTTCGGGGTGGCGACGGTCAGGACAGCCACCCCTCATCTTCAAGAACCACGGTCTCCCGTGCTTCAACCCGCTTAAGGTTTTCGTAGTCGTTTTTTCTTCTTACCCCTGATATCCCGCCGCCGGACAGTTGGAGGCGGAAGGCATGATTCCATCTTGTGGATGAGTAGCCTGTCCGCCATACACTGCCGAACTAGGCTGCGATTGCCTCCACGAGTTTCCGCCAGTCCGGTTTGACGTATCGCTGCTTGCTTTCGTCCCATTCTTTCTGGTTGGACGGGCACTGTTCGGTGCTGCATTGGTAGCTGCCCCGGCAATACCGCGTGATGCCGTCAGCCCGCAAATAGCCTGACTGGAGGTTCGCGCAGTGACGCGAGCCGCAAACTCGGCATTCCATCAGTCCAGAACTTCCATCGATGATTTTCATTGGCCCCCGCATGATTGTCTCCTCTGTGTGTACCGATCCGCTCGGCTTTGCGTTCGCCCCTGCCGGGCGCTTCCGTTGCGTTTCAATCGTCCCTTTGATTCCAGCCGACAGGGGCAACGTGACAAAATATTTTGGTAACAATGCGACCAGATGCCTTACCGGGCGCGGCTGTTCACCCGATCAGCTAATTTGAAGCTTTTCGACGGGCGGTTATTTCGCCCGAGTGCGATGGACGCTGCCGCATAGAACTCGCCGACAAGAATTGTCACTCCTATTCGCCGACCTCTGTAACTTGAGGGCGAAAAACGTCGAACTACGTCTATCCGCAATAGCGATCCATTCTCTGTACCATCCGCTCATTGCAAGTCATCAAAGCGAGTAGAGAGACGTTGGACGGTTCACAACAAACATTGGGAAGAAGAGAAAGTGAACAGTCTACGTGGAGAACAGAAAACGACATCAGTCTTCGGCGCTTGCAACTCGATTAGAAGTGGACGCATCGCGCACGCCAGTGCCACGACATCCTCCAACACCGCCCCTTTGCGCCAAGTGTGGTGTGCTTGCGCAGGACGAGTATTTCGTCGACGCGGCTCGTGCGGCAGCTTTCTTGTGCTGTTCCCGAAAGCACCTGCTGCACCTAGCTCGCACAGGACAAATCCCTGCCTATCCAATGGGCGGTCAGTCACGCAAGTGGTGGCTGTTCCGCCTTTCCGAACTGGCGGCCTTCGTGTTGCGGCTTAAGAACAATAGCTCCAAAATGGCAGCAGGGCGTGCTGCGGAAACGGAGACCAGATGAGCTACCAAAACGGATGTTTAAGGCAGGTCGAAAGAAAGGAAGGACTGGTTTGGTATTTGCGATACCGCACCACGAAGGACGGGAAGCGAGTCGAGAACACCGTGCGCGTCGGCCCCGCAAGTGAACTGAAAACGGAGTCTGATGCGTGGATGAAGGTTGATGAGATGGGAATTCGAGCCGAGATTAACAAAGACAGCCCGGATGCAGGCACGTTCGGCGTGCTTGCACTGCGCTATCTCGACGCGGAGACCCGCGACGATGCCGCCGTCTATTACGTTAAGAAGGTGATGATCCCGGCATGGGGAAACGCCGTTGCCGACGACATCAAACGCAAGGACGTGCGGGAGTGGCTGAAAACTCTCGACTACAGCGGTCCGACAATCGGGAAGATCAAAGGCATCATGCACGCCGTCTACGAATACGGTCTGTTCGAAGAACTCTGCTCGTCGAATCCGTGTAGCGGTTGGCGTCTCAAAGGTGTGAAGTCCGCCTATAAGGCGATCATCGTCACGCCCCAACAGACGCTCGCGATCCTGAAATCTATGACCGATTTGCTGCATTTCACTCTGGTGTTTACCGTGGCGGCGACGGCACTACGAGCAAGCGAAGTAATGTCGCTTCGGTGGTCGGACATCTTATGGAATGAAAACCGTATCCGAGTCAACAAGCGATGGCGGAAAGGCAGGGACGGAAAACCCAAAACGGCTGCTTCGGACTCGACAGTTGCACTCGGATCGATACTTGCCCAGTACCTTCGCGTTTGGAGACAAGCGAGCGCCTACACAGGTGACGGGGACTTCGTTTTTCCGTCAAGGACTAAGAACGGTTCAGTCCCAATCTGCGCGTCGGTGTTCGTCAGGACTCACTTGCGCAAGGCTGCGATTGCAGCTGGTGTCAAGATTCCAGACGGATACCGTTTCGGACTTCACAACCTTCGTCACAGCCTCAGCAATTGGCTCGTGAATCAGGGGAAGGTTGATCCGAAGACTGTGCAGGAAATGCTGCGGCACGCGAAGGTGCAGACGACGCTCGACCTCTACACCCAAGGCGACAACGACAACAAAATCAGTGCGCAGGATCGGTTCTGTGGATTGATTGTGGATCAGCCAGCAGGTGCGGTAAATGCGTAAACCATTCAAAAGAATGGCGGGGACGACGAGACTCGAACTCGCGACCTCTGCCGTGACAGGGCAGCGT
>VFSW01010422.1_pt1 | contig 13172 bp, 11 predicted proteins | sample 5358111 | NCBI WGS metagenome assembly VFSW01 (sample SAMN11554181, study PRJNA540505) | mine drainage metagenome | isolation source: sediment from site ElyBrook_90M | place: USA: Ely Copper Mine, Vershire, VT | collected 2017 | reverse complement strand
GCCGGGCTGGTGCTGCAGGCGTCGGACATGCTGCACGGGAACCTGCTGCTGCACGGCTGGTGGGATACCGATGTCTCGTTCATCACGACCGAGTTGCCGGAGTACGCGGGGGTGACGGCGGTCATGGGGGTCCGTCCCGAGGTGGTGCACGTCTGCTCGGCGCTGACTTACACGCTGCTGGTGCTGCTGGCGGCGTTCGTGGCCCGCGGCCGGGCGCGGGGCGCGGAGGGCGTGGTCCGGGCGGTGCTGGCGGCGACCGTCATGCTCGCGCCGCAGCCGACCGGGCCGACCGTCGTGCTGCTCGGCAGCCCGGACCACGTCGGCACGGCGGTACCGCTCCTCGCGCTACTGCTCGTGCTCGACCGGGCAGAAGGCACGCGGGCGCGGGCCCGCTGGCTCGCGCCGGCCTGCGTGACGGTGCTGCTCGCCTGGACGATCGTCGGTGACCCGCTGGCGGAGGTGATCGGCGTCGTCCCGCTGGTCCTCGCCTGCCTGCTGCGCGCCGTCCGGATCGGTGTCATCCGGGCGCGGCGCCGCACGGCGGACACCTCATGGGGCGCGGCCGGGTACGAGGTTTCGCTGGCCGCCGCCGCGGTCATCGCCGTCCCGGTCGCCGGCGCGGTGAACGCGCTGATCACGCACTACGGCGGGTATCACCTCGGACCCGCCACGTATCACCGGTTGCCGGGACACAGGATCGCGCAGGACGCCAGGATCCTCTGGCAGAGCGTGCTCGCGCTGTTCGGCGCCGACTACGCGGGCGTGACCGGCGCGGGAAACGTCGCCTTCGCGCTCGTGCACCTCGCCGGGGCGGCACTGGTGATCGCCGCGGTTGCCTTCGCGGCCTGGCGGCTGGTCCGGCCGTCGCGCACCGCGCCGCTCGGTGACCTGGTGGCGGACGTGCTCGTGCTCGCCGTGGTGGTGAACATAGCGGCCTACCTGCTGTTCGTCCCGATCGACAACATCTACAGCGCGCACGAGATCGGCCCGGTCCTGTCGCTCGGCGCGGCGCTGACGGGCCGGATGCTCGGCGGCCCGGTGCTCCGCTTCCGGCTCATCCGGGCGGATGACCGGCGTAGCACCCGGCCGTTCCGGCTCAGGTTCCCCGGGCTCAGGGACGGCACCCCGGTCCTCGTGCCGGCCCTGGCCGTGGTGGTCGCCTGCTACGCCGCGCTGCTCGCGGTCGCCGCCGCGACTCCGCAGCGGGTGCCGCAGAACGTGCACCTCGCCACCTGGCTGCGTCGGCATCACCTGCGCAGCGGGCTTGCTCCGTACTGGCAGGCGTCAAGCGTCACCGTTGACTCCGGCGGCAGCATCACCATGCTCGCCGTCAACGCTCGCGGCAAGCACCATAGCCTGGCCCCCTATCCGTGGGAGGCCGATGAGCAGCTAGCCAACCCGGCGGCGCACACCGCGAACTTCGTCGTTATCGTGCCCGGGCCGGACATCTCCCGCAAGCTCGCCGTAAGGACGTTCGGCCAGCCCGCACGCACTTATCGTTTCGAGTCGTACGTGATCATGGTCTGGGACAAGAACCTGCTCGGCCAGCTCAGCCCGGCCCGAACGCCATGACCCCGGACCGGAGAAACGCCGAGGCCGCTCCGTCCCCCTCGGCGACGGAGCGGCCTGGCGGGCGATATATGCGCTAGTGGGAAAGGGCGGGCCTGATGGTGTTGCAGGCGTCCTTGACCGGGTCGCCCACCTGGCGGGCGGCGCCGGCGGCCCGCTCGGCCTGCCCCTTGGTCTCCAGGTACGGGTCACCGGTCGCCCGGCCCACGTTCTGCTTGGCCTGGCCTTTGCCCATCTTGAGCCGGTTGCGGAGCTTGTCCATGAAGCCCATGTCGCGCCTCCTTAGGAGGGATCACCTCCTCAGCTGCCCACGGCTGAGCGGATAAACCTTTCGGCGGCGGGCGGCCTGTGCAGCAGGCCCGGGCCGCTTGTTCGTGACTAGCGACCGCATGTGCGATCTGGCGAAGTCGATGTTCGCCAGATCTGACCGCACCAGGCTGGTGCCCGTGAGCTAGACGGGCCCCGGGCCATTTCGTCCGGCTCCTCCTGGAGTCTGTGGCTGGCCGGCTACTTGCGCACGCGGAAGCGCATGGTGGTCACTGTGCCCGAGTGGGTGCTGCTGAGGGGTTCCAGGTCGACCCGGGCGGGGCGGACGGAGGACGAGAAAGGCGTGCCGGCCCCAAGCAGGACGGGCACGATGTGAACCACGATCTCGTCGATAAGCCCGCGCTCCAGGCACTGGCCGGTCAGGTCGGCACCGAATATCTCGACGTTCTTGCCGCCGGCGGCCTTCCTGGCCGTGGCGATCGCATCCCCGATGTCACCGGTCAGAAAGGTAACGGCTGGATCGCGCGGAGTCTTCGGGGGCCGGTGGGTGAGCACGAACTGCGCGCCCTGCCATGCGCCTTCGTAGGCCTCGCCGGTTGGCTTCCCGGTGTCGCGCTGTCCGACCTCGTAGGTTCGCCTGCCTGCGATGATGGCGCCCGTGGCCGCCATGACCTCCGCTGCCTGGTCCGGGGTCGGGTACTCAAAGATCCAGTCCATGCTGTCGCCGGGCCCGGCGATGAAGCCGTCCAGCGACATCGTCCGGTGCACGACCACTTTCCCGGTCGCCGTACTCGCGTCGTTCATGAGGAGCCCTTCGTCGCTTCCGTCGCCGGTGCTTCAGATGAGCCAGGATGGCAGAACCCACCGACAGTGGGCGCTGATAATCCGCCGTCCGGTACTTCGTCGTCCCGGGCCTGCCCGCAGAGCGCTTGCCGGCGGGGCCCAGCGGAGCATGGCTCGGCCGTGGCGGCCGACACCGCGAGCTGCGGTCGCTCGCCGCGAGCATCATGACCCCAACTACCAGGGTGCGGTCAGAACTCGGATCTGGCCCCAATTTGATGATCAGGTCGTGGTCGGCTGGGTCTTGGCGGTCAGCAGGACGCGCTTGCGGAGGAGCGGGAGCCCTGCACGTCCGAACATCTGGCGCTTGATCATCTTGACGTGGTTCACGCGGCCCTCGACCGGGCTGGAGCTCCGGGGCATGGTCAGGCCGTTGGTGACGGCGTCGAGGTCGTGTTCCAGTCCCTTGGCGAACGAGGCGATGCCGGGCAGCCCGGCGTCGCGGGCGGCGGTGATCCACTGCGGCAGGTGCTGGCCGGTGAGCATGGTGAGCATGGCGGCGAACGCACGGACCTGGCCGGATGCGGCCTGTAGCTCGGAGCAGCGGTCCAGGATGGCCTTGAGCTTGGGCCGCTCGTCCTCGGTCAGGGAGTCCGGGTGGCGGGTGAGCCAGCTGGTGACGTCGCGGACGGTCGGCGGTGGCGGGGGCAGTGATGCAGCGGCGGGCTGGTGCCCGGAGAGGTAGTCGCGGACGACGGGGTAGCTGCCGTCGTAGGCCAGTTCGCTGATCTCGTTGAACAGCCTGGTGATGCTGCCGTGCCTGCCGTCGGCGTGCTGGTCCAGGTAGGGCTTGAACGGGTCGAGCTTGCTGGCGCGGGCTCCTTTCCAGCGTCCGTCGACGAGTTCCTGCCAGGTCGCGGCGCGGTCGTAGCACTGGACGGTGTGCTGTCCCCAGCCCAGGTGCCGGGCGATCTCCCGGATGCCGCGGCCCTCGGCCCGCAGCTGGCGGACCCAGGGCGTGCTTCCGCTTGGCGCGCTGGGCGAACTTCCCGGCGGGCTCTGGGGCCGCATCGCCGGCCGGCCCGGCGGGCACCGGGCCGCTGGCGGCGCCTGGGGCTGGCTCAGCCAGGCAGCCGACGAGCCGGGACGCTGCCCGGCCGGCGGCCCGCGCGACCGCGATGTCCCGCCGCATCGCGGCCCGCGGCTGGGTCTTGCGCGCGTAACGAGCGGTCAGGCCCTCGACCTGCCCGGCGAATATCTTGCGCCCGCAGCGAGGTCTGCCTCGATCATCGCGTCGATGCTTCCGCTGCCGTTTGGCTGCCTCCGCCTTTGCTCCGCTGGGTTTCCTGCCCGGGATCGCGTCGCGTGCCGGGTCCGGGGGCCAGCTCGGGGAAGGCATGGAGGATCGCGTCCTGCTCGCGGCCGGCGAGGGCGGCCAGGAGGCCGGGGTCGACGGGACCGAAGCCGCCCCGGGGGATGGCGAAGGTATCGGCGCAGGTAGGAGAAGCGCAGGTGGTTGGCGGCGGCCAGCCGCCGCAGGTAGGAGTCGGCGGTCCCGTCCGCCCGGCGGGCGAAGAAGTCCGGAGCATGCCGCCGGGCCCGGCCCTCCTCGTCGGCCCACCGGAGCCAGAATGGCTGCGCCGACACCGCGACCACGTCCGGATCGAAGTCCATCAGCATCAGGTGATCGCGCTCCAGCCAGGACTCGAACCTGACATGCGCCGCCATCGTGGCGAAGTACCACCAGCCGGCGAAGTTCCTAAGGCCCTTCTCGAACCGGAACGGCCGTGCAGGCAGCGCTTACTCGAACCGCGTCCCACAGCATGACGACAACGGCTCTCGCCGCCAGGAACCCCTGGCCAGCTGGAAATCCAGGGTGAACCGCTCACCTGCGGCATCCGCCGCAGAAGCAACCCTCGCCACCCGTCACCCCCGTTGCCGCGAGCACGTGAACGGGCCGAATCTACTGACAAAACCGGGGAACGGGCCGACTTCATTGACAAAGAGCGAACTTAACTGTCACAGGAGTGCGACCGGATGAACCCGCGGGCGGGGCAGAAACCCCGGCCGTGGGCGAGGCCGCGTTCGCCTCCGCCGTCCGTGTCGGCGTATCACCCGGACCCGCTCTGCCCGCGGGGCTGGGCGGGCGTCGTGGTACTCGGTGACGCGGCCGTCGCCACCGCACCCGATCCGGAGACCGCCGAGCTAATCGAGCAGGCCCTTGGCGACCTGCCCGTCGCCTCGCTCACCGATGCCTATGTGCTGCGGAACCGGCTGCCCGTCGCCGCGATCCTCGGCCCGGCTTCGCTGGCCTACCTGGATCCCGCGGAGTTCCAACCCCGGCCTGGCGATGCCGTCATCACGCCGCTGCGCTTGGATGACCCGGACTTCAGGAGGTTCGTGCTGGCGACCGACCCTGGGGAGGTCGAGGAAAGCGGCATCGAGGAGCTCACCACGCCGGCCTTCGCGGTCCGCGAGCTTGGCCAGGTCGCCGCCGCCGCCGGGTACCGCGACTGGCCGCACGGCACTGCGCACCTGAGCGTGCTGACCGCCGCCGCGGCGCGCGGCCGCGGCCTGGCCCGGGCCGCCGCGTCGGCGGCCGTTGCCCGGGCGATCGCGGACGGCCGGCTCCCGCAATGGCGCGCGCGCCCCATGGCCTCACGGCGTGTCGCCCGCGCACTCGGATTCCGCGAGCTCGGCTTCCAGGTAAGCATCCGCCTAACCACCCCGGTGACCCGAACCGAACATTGACCACGGGGCCGTCGCGCGGTAGGCCCGAGGGAGCACGCTGTGCCCCTGGGGGAGGATGGAGAGGCCCGGTTTTCTGGTATCCCCCGCTACCGGGGTGCCGGGATGCCGTGGAGGGCGCGGTCTTGGGTGTGCCGTGGCCCCGCACAGGGCGGCGGCGCCTCCCCAGCCGCCTGAGACAGGAGGGGCCATGCCGGCGATGAGACTGATGCCGACGAGTGAGTCGGCCGACCTGATCGAGCTGACGCGCAGCATCGTCGACAAGGAGCTGCGCCCGCTGGTGGATGAGGCCGAGCGCGCGCACGCGTTCCACCGGGAGGCGTTCACCACCCTTGGCCGGGCCGGCCTGCTGAGCCTGCCCTACCCGGAGGACTACGGCGGCGGCGGGCAGCCGTACGAGGTCTACCTCCAGGTGCTTGAGGAGATCGCCGCCGCGTGGGCCGCCGTCGGCGTGGGCACCAGCGTGCACGCGCTGAGCTGCTTCGGGCTGTTCCACGCCGGCACCGAAGAGCAGAAGCAGCGGTGGCTCCCGGACATGCTGGGCGGTGAGCTGCTCGGCGCCTACTGCCTGTCGGAGGCGCACGCGGGCTCCGACCCGGCGGCGATGCGCACCCGGGCGGTCCGCGACGGTGACGACTACGTGATCGCCGGGGCGAAGGCCTGGACCACGCACGGCGGGGTGGCCGACTTCTACAAGGTGATGGCGCGCACCAGCGACGACGGCGGCCGGGGCATCTCCTGCTTCCTGGTGCCCGCCGATGCCCCCGGGCTGTCCGCGGACACGCCCGAGGACAAGATGGGCCTGATGAGCTCGCCGACCACGACGGTGCTGTTCGACAACGTCAGGGTCCCGGCCGGGCGGCGGCTGGGAGCCGAGGGCCAGGGACTGCCGATCGCGCTGGCCGGGCTCGACTCGGGGCGGCTCGGCATCGCCGCGGTAGCGACCGGCGTGGCCCAGGCGGCGCTGGACGTCGCGGTGAAGTACGCCAAGGAGCGGGAGTCGTTCGGCCGGCCGATCATCGACCACCAGGGACTGGCGTTCCTGCTCGCCGACATGGCCGCCGCGGTGGAGTCCGCCCGGGCGACGTACCTGTACGCCGCCCGGCTAAGGGACGCCGGGCGGCCGTTCTCCCGCCAGGCGTCGATCGCGAAGATGATCGCCACTGACAACGCGATGCGGGTAACCACCGACGCGGTCCAGGTCCTCGGCGGCGCCGGGTATACCAGGGACTTCCCCGTCGAGCGGTACATGCGCGAGACCAAGGTCATGCAGATCTTCGAGGGCACCAACCAGATCCAGCGCCTCGTCATCAGCCGTGACCTCGCCAAGGGCTAGAAATGAGCCGTTGACCTGCGGTTTCTCTGATGGCATAAACGCCCAACGGGCTGCCGCACTGCGGGCTATAGGTCTAGTCCAATTTGGCAATTGGACTAGACCTATAGTTTGGATCCGGACCGGATGGCTCGGGGGCTGCGTGGGAAGCCGACGCCTAGCCGGTGGGCTCGGAAATGCGATTCGGGGGTCCTGTAGGCAGTTAGCCAGCGATGTAGTACTCGTGGGTGAGCCCGTCGAAGACCTGCTTGCGGCGGATCCGGTGCTCGGCGAGGTTGACCGGTTCTGGTGGACAGGCGCCCGCTTGAGCCGGGGTGAGCTGGCCGAGGGAGCGACGCGGCCGGGCCACGTTGTAGTGCCGCAGGTACTCGGTCAGCATCTGTCGCCGGTGGCGCTCATTGACGAGCCGCCTCACATGCCTTGACAGAAATACACATGTAGGTGAATATGCGCTTAGTCATATGCTGCGCAACGTCAATGCGGACGAGGAGAACGATGCGCATGGCAGAGACGGCGGCCCCCGGGCAGGCGGACCTGCCGGGTGCGGGAGCACCCGGGCCTGTGCTGGCCGCAGACGACCTGGTCGTCGAGTACCCGCGCAAGCACGGAAAGAAGCTGCGCGCTGTTGACCAGGTGAGCTTCCGGCTGGGCGCGGGCGAGGTCCTCGGAGTAGTAGGCGAGTCCGGCTCCGGTAAGTCGACACTCGGTAAAGTCGTCGCCGGCTTCCTGAACCCCACCTCGGGTCAGCTCCGCTTCCCGTCAGGCACCGGCGACCTCGCCCCCCGCGAGCAGCGCAAACCCCGCGGCTACCGGGACATCCAGATGGTCTTTCAGGAGTCTGCCATGGCACTCAACCCCCGGCTGCCGGTATGGCGGGTCGTCGGCGAGGCCATCGCGCCCAACCTGACCACCTTCCCGGCCTGGAAGCGGACCGGAGTCGCTGACCTCAAGGCACGGGCCGCCGGCTACCTGGAACGGGCCGGACTACCCGCGGCGGCGTTCGCGGACAAGCACGCGGCCGAACTGTCAGGCGGCGAGAAGCAGCGCGTCGCTATCGCCAGGGCGCTCGCGGCATCACCTGCCGTCATGGTGTGCGACGAGTCCGTTTCCGCGCTCGACGTGTCGATCAGGGCCGTCGTCCTCAACCTGTTCCAACGGCTGAACCGCGAGACGGGGATCGCGATGGTCTTCATCAGCCACGACATCTCCGTCGTAGCTCATCTCGCCGATCAGCTCGCGGTCATGTACCACGGCCGGATCGTCGAGTACGGAGAGCCGACCAGCATCATCTCCGGCCCGCAGGACGAGTACACGAGGCGCCTCATCGCCGCCGTGCCGACCCTCGAGCGCGGCGGAGCGCCAGCCGACCGGGAACCCGGTCCTCCGTATCCAGGGCGTATCACCACCCGAGGAGCGATATGAACCCCTTCAGGGCAAGACGAACTCGCGCCAGAGCAACCAGAGTATTCGCCGTCGCCGTTGCCGTGACGGCCGTAGTGGCCCTTGCCGCCTGCTCGTCGCGGTCGTCGGGTCAAGCCGGCAGCGGGAATAGCAACAGCAACGGGACGATCACGATCGGAACGGAATTCCCGCCAGGCACCCTCGACCCCACCACGGGCACTCAGGGTTCCGACCTGGCTTACCTGAACCTCGTATTTGACGCCTTGGTACAGGAGAACCCGCAGACCGGAGCGATCGAGCCGATGCTGGCGACGTCCTGGAAGTACCCCAGTGCCGACAAGCTCGAACTCGCGGTATTCCTGCGGCACGGGGTCAAGTTCCAGGACGGAACCCCCTTCAACGCGCAGGCCGTCGTCGATTACACGAAGGCCTTCCTCAAGGCCGGCGACATCGCCAACCTGCTGCAGTACGTCACCTCGGTCACGGCAGTAGGCGACTACGAGGTGATCTACCACCTGAGCCAGCAGAACGCGCTGCTTCTCGGCGGCCTCGCCGGCCGCGCCGGGACGATTCCGTCGCCGACAGCGGTGCGGAAAGAGGGCGCGAACTTCGCGGCGCACCCAGTCGGCACCGGGCCGTACTCATTCGTCTCCGAGACGCAAGGGGCGAGCTACGACTTCACGAGCTTCCCCGGATACTGGAATAACGCCAACGTCAAACGCGTGAAGAATATCGACTACAAGATCTTCCAGAGCGACACGGCCCTGGCGGACGCCATCAGGACCGGCAACGTGGACGTCGCATTTGACCTCTCACCGCAGGACGTAAGCACCTTGAAGAAGGAATCGAACCTCACCGTGTCGGTGGGGCCTGGCACGCAATTCAGCCTCGCCTACTTTAATTCCTCGAGAAAGCCGCTGAACAACGCCGCGATCAGGCTCGCATTCAACCTGGCGCTTAACCGCGCGGCCCTCGCGGAAGCCGTGACGAACGGCCTTGGCCAGGTCACGACCGAGCCGATGCCGCCGGGAACCATCGGCTACGTGAAAAACCTCGACCCGGTCTGGTCCTATGACCCCGCCAAGGCCAAGGAACTCGTGCAGCAGGCTGGATACCCCCATGGCGTAAGCATGACCTGCTACGAGTACCCGGGCCTGGGATTCGAGACCGCGGCGCCGATCATCATCTCAGAAGAACAGGCCGTCGGGATCAACCTGACGGTCATACCCGGCACGCCCGCGCAGGTAGGCACGTTTTTCACCAACAAAGCAGCACCCGAGTGCTTCCTCGCCGATTACGGCGGCGGGACCGCGCCAGGCAACTATGAGCTGCTGTGGAGCCAGTCGTACTACAACGCGGGCAAGACCAGCTACGGCATCGATCAGTACTTCGAGCAGTTCTACCAGGCCTACTCGACCGCCGGGGTTTCCCAGATCGCCGACAACATCCTCAAGAGCCAGCAGACTAACCCTGGTTACGCGCCGATGTTCACGTCGCCCCTGGTGAATGTGTACCGGAAGAACATCGCCGGGTGGGTCGCAAGCAACCTCGGCATCGATAACTGGCGCGGTCTCTACTACACGAGCTAGAGGTGCAGCGAGTGCAGAGCATGCACGGGCGCCGAGGCCAGGCTCAGGCGCTGTCCCAGGCAGCGCCTGAGCCCGGCGAGGAGATGCTGCGGATCGGCGGGCTCGAGGTTGAATTCCGCGCCGGCCCGGAGCGGACCACCGCGCTTCGCGGCGTCGACCTGACGCTGCGCGCGGGCACGGTCCTCGGCGTCGCGGGCGAGTCCGGGTGCGGCAAGACCACGTCCGCGCTCGCGGCGATGGGGTTGCTTCCCCGCGGTGCCGTCGTGCGCGGGTCGATCCGCTACCGGGGCACGGAACTGCTTGCCTTGCCCGAGAAGGAGCTCAGGCGCTACCGGGGACGCCATCTCGCGATGATCTTCCAGGAGACGACCACGGCGCTGAACCCGGTCATCCGCGTCGGGGACCAGCTGATGATGGCTGCTCGCGCTCACGGCCGCGGCGGCCAGGCCGAGGCACGGGAGCGAGTCCTCGGAGCGCTCGCCGATGTCCGGCTGGCCGACTCAGAACGGGTCATGTCCAGCTACCCGCACGAGTTGTCGGGCGGCATGTGCCAGCGGGTCGTCATCGCGATGGCCGTGAGCTGCGGCTCCCGGATCCTGTTCGCGGATGAGCCGACGACCGCGCTTGACGTGTCCGTCCAAGAGGAAATCCTCGAACTACTGCGCGGGCTGATCACGCGCCGCCGGCTCGCCATGATGATGATCTCGCACGATCTCGCGGTTCTGGCCGATGTCTGCGACGACATCGCGGTGATGTACCGCGGGGAGATCGTGGAGTACGGACCGGCCGGCACTGTGCTTGCCAGCCCGGCCCACCCCTACACCCGGGCTCTCCTCGACTGCCTTCCGACGCTCCGGGGCCGCCGGGACCTGTTGCCCGAGCTGCCCTCCGCCCCGGATGACGCCGGGGCGTCAGGCGGGTGCCGTTTCCGTGCGCGCTGCGGGTGGGCCAGTGCCGCCTGCCAGGAGCCGCCGGCGCTGTCCCCGGTGCTGCCCGGGCAGCCGCGCCTGTCCCGGTGCTGGAGAAGCACCGACGTGCTCGGGCTCATGGCAGCTGGCGAGAGTGCCGGAGGCCAGCCAGGGGACGCGGCGGTGGCGAGCGACGACGGGAACTTCGACCGATGACCAGGATCATCCTCCGGCGCCTGGCGACGTCGGTTCCGACGGTCTTCGTCAGCACGATCCTCGTGTTCGCCTTGCGCTACTTGCTGCCAGGAGGGCCGGTCGAGGCAATGATCGGCGGTGGCACCGGCCAGTACACCGCCTCGCAGATCGCCGCGCTCGAGGCTCGCCTCGGGCTGAACGCGCCGGTCCCTGTCCAGTACTGGCACTGGCTCACTGGCGTGCTGCACGGGAATCTGGGGACGTCGTACTACAGCCAGCAGCCGGTCTCCACGGTGATCGCGCCACGGGTCATCCCGTCCCTCGAGCTCATCGTCGGGGCGCTGATCGTGTCCACGGTGATCGGCGGCGGACTGGGCATGCTCGCCGCGGTCAAGCGCGATCGTCCGACGGGAAAGGCCATCCAGCTCACGTCCGGACTCGGCTTGTCGATCCCGGACTTCTGGCTGGCAGCCGTGGCGGCCGGCGTCCTCGGGCTTACCTGGAACGTCTTCCCCGCCGTCGGGTTCACCCCGATCTCCCAGAGTCTCGGCGGCAATATCGACACCCTGACCCTGCCGGTCCTTGTGCTGTCGGTCGTCACCGGCAGCTTCCTCGCCCGGCACGTCAGCAGCGCGATGGCCAGCGCCCTGGACAGTCCGTACATCAGAACCGCGTGGGCGATGGGTCTGCCGCCCCGCAAGATCTACCTGAACTGCGCACTGCGCAACGCGGTGGCCCCGGTCATTACCTTCATCCCGCTCGCGTTCACCGCACTTGTCGGGGGCACCGTGCTCGTCGAGAACATCTTCGCCATTCCCGGTCTCGGCACCGAGATCGTCAGCTCAGTGAGCAATGAGGACTACCCCATCGTGCAGGCGATCGTGCTGCTCGTCGGTGTCCTGGTCGCTGTGCTTAACCTGCTGGCCGACATCGGCCTCGCACTCTTCGACCCGAGGATCAGGAATGCCATCTCGGAGTAGCGGCCGCAGCGGAGCAGGGCTGGCAGCAGGCGTCGGCGGGGCCGTGCTAGCGCAAGAGGTCGCGGAGGATGCGACCTTGGCGTCTGAAGCCGCGCACCTCGACGGACGCGGCACCGGGGCACGGCGTTTCGGCCTCGTTTCCCGCATTGGCCTCGTGGTGTTCTTGCTCATCCTGCTGGCCAGCCTGCTAGCGCCGATTTTGCCGATCGACAACCCGCTGCAGCAAACGCTGTCGCTGCGCAACGCCGGGCCGTCGCTGCACCATCTGCTCGGCACCGATCTCGTTGGCAGGGACGTGTTCAGCCGGGTCATCTACGGTTGCCGCTCGGCGTTCGAGGGCGTGGGAATCGGTGTCCTGTCGATGCTTGTGCTCGGCGTGCCCTGGGGGCTTGCGGCCGGCTTCTCCGGAGCTGCGGCAGACGAGGTGCTGATGCGCATCGCCGACGCCATGCTCTCGTTCCCGCCGCTGATTCTGGCGATCGGCGTCGTCTCCGCGCTTGGGTCATCCATCACCCACGCGATGGTGACGGTCGGCGTCATCTCGGCGCCAGGTCTCGCCCGGCTGCTGCGATCGGCGACACTACCGCTACGCGGCGCCGAGTTCGTTCTCATCGCACAGTCGCTGGGGGTCAGTCGCTGGCGTATCGCCGTTCGGCATGTCCTTCCCAACGCGATGGCTCCGGCCGTGGTGCAGACCGTCGCCGCCGCCAGCTACTTCCTCATTGTGGAGGCGGCGCTCAGCTTCCTGGGACTCGGCGTGCCGCCTCCCTCTCCGTCGTGGGGGGCGGACATGGCCACCGCGTACCTTAATTTTACCGGCGACCCCGCTGCCACGATCGTCCCCGGCCTCGCCATCACGATCGGCGCGTGGAGCATCAGCGCGGTTGGCGACGGCTTGCGAGACGTGCTGGTGCGCGCGTGACGGTTGCCACCGTGCACGGTCCCGTCGGCGGCCACGCCGACGGTGACGGCGTCCTGTCGTGCGGCCGTGCGGGCCATGACGCATGAGCAAGACCCGGGCGACAAGGGCGACGGAGACAGCGAGCAGGCACCAGGAAGCACCAGGTCAAGGGGAACAGCCGGGTGGTTGGTGATTTTCTCGGTAAGAGCCTGCTGGCCTCAGGCTGCGGGGACTTGGACGCGGTAAGCGATGAGGGCGGCCTCCTGGGCGGCGGTCCTGGCCTTCTCGTCGAAGTCCGGAGCGGCGCAGGCGTAGAGGGTGCGGCCGTCGGCACCGCCAAGCGCGCACGCGTAGACCGGGGAGCCGGGGTACAGCTCGTCGGTGATCTCGCCCCCTTCCCTGACCCGGAGCAGGCGGCCGCCCCCGGGGGGGGGGCGGCACACCCCCCCCCCCGCGGGGGGGGCGGGGCCCACGCCCCCGCCCCAGGGGGGGGGGCGCCCC
>VFSW01010421.1_pt1 | contig 13173 bp, 15 predicted proteins | sample 5358111 | NCBI WGS metagenome assembly VFSW01 (sample SAMN11554181, study PRJNA540505) | mine drainage metagenome | isolation source: sediment from site ElyBrook_90M | place: USA: Ely Copper Mine, Vershire, VT | collected 2017 | reverse complement strand
GTCAGAATACCGTGAAGAATTCACTGATCGCGAGCCCTCGCGATCAGTGTTTTTTATGGGTTCTGCAACACCGGCGCGCCGTGATCACAGCGGCGATTCATTCCGATTTGTGTCCGCGACGATAAGGAATTGATAAAGGCGCGGCGCAGGGCCGTTACAAATTGAGACACCCGCCCCGCGACCAACACCGGACGCCGCGGCAAAGCCGACAATGCGACAATATGCAGCAGCATCCATCTGCAGCGCGGCGGACTGCGCCTCATGGCTCCCGATGGCCAGTTAGACAATGAATGGGGAGGAATTTGGCGGCGTTTGCGCCATTCTGTGCAACTTCAGGTGCCACAGATGTTCTCCTATTGAAAAAATCCAGGGCACTTTCACGCCGCGCGGGTTCTGATAGTCTGCGGTGTGACGCGGGTGTGGCCTTTGTGGCCCCTTGGCTTCCGCGTGATATCCGCCGGGAGGAAACAGCGCATGTCCATGGCAGAAGTTGACAAAGAGGGCTATCTCACCAACCCTTCGGACTGGACAGAGGCTTGGGCGCTCGAGATTGCGCGGCGCGAGAATATTGCCCTGACCGACGAGCACTGGAGCGTGCTGCGGTTCATGCGAAGTTTTATGGACGAGCATCAGGTTCCGCCCGACGTGCGGTTTGTTATGCGGCATCTCACGGCAGAGTCGGGTGCCGGTCGCAATCGCCTGTTTGAACTGTTTCCTTATGGCTACGCGGGGCAGGCCTGCAAAATGGCGGGGATGCGGCGGCCCCGCATCTGGAGCACCGGCTAAAGCGGCCACATTCTGGCGTTCCTTTCGGGCTCTCAGGCGCCGTTGCTAGCCGACCATTGGGCCATGGTTTGCGCCCATTTGGCCGCCGTTTCGGCATCGATTTCGAGGATTGTATAGCGTGAGCCTTCCCGAATGGTCACCCGCAGCAGCTTCATGCCGCTTTCATAGGCAACATCGTCGAGGCGGATCTCGCGGCCATACGGCGCGGTGATCGTTTCAATCCTGGTCTTGACGCTGTCAGTCACGTTTTGCTGTCCTTTCCGCCCGATAGAAGGCGATTTCGAGCTGTTGCTGCCAGTCACGCGGCGTGTCGGGAAATTCCGGTTTGATGTCGAAATAAAGATGGATTTCGCCAGCCCGCGCTGCCGCGACGACGAGATCCTCAAGTTCGTCGAACGAGTGGATTTCGGGGTGGTGAATGATGAGGTTGCTGATTTCGGCCATAAAATGTTCCTTAGGTTGAGGGGAGAGAAACCGGAGCGGCCACAAGGCCGCCGTAACGTATGCGGAACAGCAGTCGTGCCTGCTCGGGAGCGTCGCCGGCGACAAAACCGCTTCTGTCGTGCAGCACATTGTTGCACACGACACCCTGGCCGGGTCCAAGCTGCGCGCGGATGACCAGCGGATCAGTTTCGAGAAGCCGCTCCAGCAGCGCCACGGCTTGGCGGGTCGCCACGTCGTCACGCCAGACAATGTTGCGCCTGCGTGCCGTATAGCGCATGCCGAGGGCGCCATTTCGCGGATCGACGTAAAAGACCGGACCGGTGTTTTCAGCGCGGATTCGGCCATTTTCCTCGACACTGGCCGGAATGGTCATGGCGGCAGGGTGCATCAGGGCCGCAATATGGCCAGCATTGGCATCGCGCAGGCGGATGTAGGCAATGTGGTGGTCGAGCAGCCGGTTGATGCCGCCTTCGACCGCGTTCCGGTGGCAGTGCAGCAGCATGGCCCGCACGCTGCGTTCGGGGCCATGATAATTGTAATATCCGTCGGTGTGCCATTTGATCGGTTTGTCGGTGTAGGGGATGTAACCCAGTCGCCCGCCACTGCTGACCACCTCGATTCGCACCACGCCGTCGGCTTCGGCGGAACGGTGATCTTCCATCGCGGTGAGGCCGATCGCCGATCCAAAGGCAAGCAGATCCATCCGAGTCCGGCGCTCGTCATCCGTGCCTGCGCCAAAGTGGTAAAAGGCCATATTGGCGCGCTGGCACACCTGCGTTATTTTTGCACGTTCATGCGCCGTAAGACAGGAAGGGTTGGCAATTTCGACCAGCATATCCTCGAGGCTTTCCGGGTAGGCAGCCAATTTATTGTGGCGCCAGATACTGTAAGCCTGATCGTCGTCGAGGCTGAACGGCCCCCGCTTTGGCCCGAAGACTGCATGAACATTTCGCTTATCCACTGCGTCTGTCATCATTTCCCACCTTTGTTACCTGTCGGTTTGATCAGGCTTATCTGTTCTGGGTCGTCGCACGGGAACGTGCCTTGCCACAGAGGTGCGCGCAACCTGCGACGTTTTTTTTCCCCGCTCCTATTCACATATTAGAATTTTCTGTTATTCTTCGCCAGATAAGAACGCATGAAAAATGCAGCGGCCTGAATTTGCTATTTCCATACGCGCCACCGGATCGGGAGGCGGCAGGAAATCAGAAGACAAACGTGGTCGTAAGCAGCGTCTGGTTGGTTCAGATGGCGGTTGGCCCTTCTGACGGCAACGGGGAGAGACAAATCATGTCAGGCGAAGACAAGACCAAAACAAATCAAGCGTCCGGTGCAAATGGCAAAGCTGAAGGCCAGCATCCGACCCCGATGCTCGACCAGCTCGAAGGCGGGCCGTGGCCGAGCTTCGTCACGGGGCTGAAGCGGCTGCGTGACTCGACCGGCAAGCAATATGCCCCGATGATGAACGACCTTCTCGGGCAGCTAGAGCATTCCTATGAGGAGCGGACCGGTTTCTGGAAGGGCGGAACTGTTTCGGTCTTCGGGTACGGCGGCGGCGTTATTCCGCGCTTTTCCGAAGTTGCCGCCAAGTTCCCGGCTTCCAAGGAATTTCATACGCTACGCATTCAGCCGCCGGCGGGTTACCATTATTCCACCGACGTTTTGCGCCAGCTCTGCGACATTTGGGAGAGGCACGGCTCGGGCCTGATTGCCTTCCACGGCCAGAGCGGCGACATCATGTTTCAGGGTTGCTCGTCCGATGCCGTCCAGCCAGCTTTCGACGAATTGAATGAGATAGGTTTTGATCTTGGTGGCGCTGGCCCGTCGCTGCGCACCTCGACCAGCTGTGTCGGCCATGCACGTTGCGAAATGTCCTGCTATGACGAGGTCAAGGCGCACCGCACAGTGCTGAACGAATTCATGGACGAGATGCACCGTCCGGCTTTGCCCTACAAGTTCAAGTTCAAGTTCTCCGGTTGCGGCAACGATTGCGTCAATGCGATCCACCGTGCAGATTTTGCCGTCATCGGCACCTGGCGCGACGACATGAAAGTCAACCAGGAAGAAGTGAAGGCCTACGTGGCCAAGGCTGGTCGCAAATACACCATCGACAAGGTCATCTCGATGTGCCCGACCAGGGCGCTGAGCCTGAATGACGATGATACGATCGATGTCGACAACAAGTCATGCGTGCGCTGCATGCACTGCCTGAATGTCATGAACAAGGCATTCTCGCCCGGCGACGACCGCGGCGCGACCATTCTGGTTGGTGGCAAGCGCGCCCTCAAGGTCGGTGACCTGATGGGCACGGTGGTTGTGCCGTTCATGAAGCTCGACACCGACGAGGATTACCAGAAGCTGATGGAATTCGGCCGCAAGCTGATGGATTTCTTTGCCGAAAATGCCCTTGAACATGAGCGCATCGGCGAGACCATGGACCGTATCGGCCTGCCAGCTTTCCTTGAAGCGATTGGCGTCGAGCCCGACCCCAACATGGTCAATCATCCGCGGACGTCTTGCTATGTGCGCACCGATGATTTCACCCTCGAAGCCGACAAATACTTCGAGCGCAAGGCGCGCGAAGGCGGGCTTGACGTCGCCGCCGAATAGTCTGGAATTTTGCGCGGCGACTCCGTCCTTGGGCACGCCGCGCCCCGACCAGTCACAAAAAAATCTCTTGGGAGAACTTGTCCATGAACATCGCGACCAAGCCGCGCAGAGCCATCGAATCCGGCGTTCCGGATCCATTCCCCTACATGCACCCGCTTCTGAAGAAGAACTATGGTGCCTGGGCATGGCATGACAGGCCTCGCCCCGGCGTGCTGCACCATGTTGCCAAGAGCGGCGATCAGGTATGGACCGTGCGCGCGGGCACACAGCGCCAGATGGACGTATACACAATCCGCCTGCTGTGCGACATTGGCGACAAGTTCGCCGAGGGCCATGTGCGCTTCACCACGCGCAGCAACATTGAATTCATGCTGAGCTCGTTCGACAAGGTTCAGCCGCTGATTGATGAATTGAACAAGCACGGCTTCCCGGTTGGCGGAACCGGCAATTCGGTGTCGATGATTTCCCACACCCAGGGCTGGCTGCACTGCGACATCCCCGGCACTGATGCTTCAGGTGTCGTGAAAAACCTGATGGACATGATGCATCAGGAGTTCATCACGGAGGAAATGCCGAACCGGGTTCGCATCACCACGTCCTGCTGCCAGATCAACTGCGGCGGCCAGGGCGACATTTCGATCAACGTGCAATACACCAAGCCACCGAAGATCAACCATGATCTGGTATCGAAGGTCTGCGAGCGCCCCGCCGTTGTTGCGCGGTGCCCAGTGGCGGCGATCCGCCCTGCCTTGGTCAACGGCAAGCCATCGCTGGAAGTCGACGAAAGCAAATGTGTCTGCTGCGGTGCGTGCTATCCGCCCTGTCCGCCCATGCAGATCAACGGTGCAGATTCGACCAAATTCGCTGTCTGGGTCGGAGGCAAGCACTCCAACGCCCGCAGCAAGCCGACCTTCCACAAGCTGGTGATCGCCAACCTGCCCAACAACCCACCGCACTGGCCGGAAGTTGCGGCAGTCGTGAAGACCATTCTTTATGCCTACAAGGATAACGCCCGCGACTTCGAGCGTGTCGGCGAATGGATCGAGCGGATCGGCTGGCCGCATTTCTTCGAGCTGACCGGTTTTGCTTTCACCAAGCATCACCTCGACACATGGACTGGCGCGCGCAAGACGATGAACATGTCGGCACACGTCCACTTCTGAGACCCGAGCCGAGGAAGTTCCCCGCATCAGCGACGATCCGGGGAGCGCAGAGAAATAGCATGCACCCCACACCGGAGGCAGGACATTGCGATTTGGAATTGTGATCAACGAGGGACCCTATACCCACCAGGCGTCGGATTCTGCGTATCAGTTTGCCAAGGCCGTGCTGGAAAAAGGGCACGAGATTTTTCGTGTGTTCTTCTATCATGATGGCGTCAACAACGCGACGCGCTACACCGTGCCGCCGCAGGATGACCGCAACTTGCAGCGTCTGTGGAGCGATCTCGGCGAAAAGCACAAGCTTGATCTTGTTGTCTGCATCGCTGCGGCGCAGCGGCGCGGCATTCTTGATGCCAACGAGGCCAAGCGCCAGGGCAAGGATGGTGACAACATCGCGCCAGGTTTTCGCATTTCTGGCCTCGGCCAATTGATCGAATCCGGCATCCTGGCGGATCGTCTCGTCGTGTTTGGCGACTGAAGGAGCAGATCATGACGGACAACGCGAAGAAGAAATTCCTCTACATCAACCGCAAGGCACCCTACGGGACGATCTATGCCCTGGAATCGCTTGAAGTTGCGCTGATTGGCGCAGCATTCGAACAAGATGTCAGCATGGCCTTCCTTGATGATGGCGTGTTTCAGTTGATCGATGGTCAGGATACTACTGGCATCGGCATGAAGAATTTCTCGAAAACCTATCGCGCGCTCGGTGATTTCGAAGTTCGCAAGCTCTATGTCGAGCGCGAGTCGCTTGAGGAGCGCGGGCTTGTCATCGGTGATTTGATGCCGATCACTTATGAGGACGAAGATGACAACTACGCTGAAAAGCCGTCGATCCACCTGGTTGATCGTGCCGAAATCGCCCGCCTCATCAAAGGCAACGACGTGATCCTGAGCTTTTGAAGGACATATCATGACGACGCTGCACACGGTCAATAAAACTCCCTTCGAACGGGCAGCCATGGCGAACTGCCTTGCGCGTCTTGCCGATGGCGACTCCGTGCTGATCTTTGAAGACGGCGTGGTCGGCGCGCGCAAAGGCAGTGCGTTTGCCAAGGCGCTGCAGGCAAAGATGCCGACTTGCGAGGTCTTTGTGCTGGGGCCGGACGCTGCGGCCCGCGGCATAAGCAGCGAGGACTTGATCGAAGGCGTTCAGGTTGTCGACTACGGAGGTTTTGTCGACCTCGCTGCGCGATGCAAGCGCGTTTGTGCTTGGCTCTAACTGGCGAAGATCACCAAAAACTGAAACACAAAGTGCAAATGGAGGACTACGATGTTGGCTACAGGTTATGACGTTAATGGCGCAATCGTGACGCACGACGAAGAGGGTTATCTCACTGACATCGGCGAGTGGACGCCAGATGTAGGTACTGTCATCTCGAAGGCGGAAAGCATCGACATGACCCCCGAGCACTGGGAAGTGGTGAACTTCCTGCGTGACTATTACGAAGAATATCAGATCGCGCCGGCCGTGCGTATCCTGGTCAAGGAAATGACCAAGAAATACGGCAAGGAAAAGGGTGACCAGAAATATCTCTATACTCTGTTCCCCTATGGCCCGGCCAAACAGGCGTGCAAGATCGCCGGTCTGCCGAAGCCGACAGGCTGCGTGTAATCACCTTCGTGAACCAACGGGCCGACAAGAGCCCAGCCTGACTGGAATGCACCCGCGACGAGGGAGGGATTCGTGGCGACTGCGATTTATGCTGTCTTGTTTTATGCCGCGACGCTGATCCTCGTCGGCGGATTGGGCTATCGCAGCTGGATCTATGCGAGGACGCCCGCCCCCTTTAAAATTCCGACGACGCCCGCCACACCGACGCGGAGCGGCGTGATCTTGCGGATGTTTCGCGAGGTCACGCTGTTCGAGAGCCTGTTCAAGGCCAACAAGTGGATCTGGCTGTTTGGCTGGCTATTCCATGCCACGCTGCTTGTCGTGCTGCTGCGCCATCTGCGTTATTTCATCCAGCCGGTGCCGACGGTGATCGCGCTCGTGCAGCCGTTTGGCCTGATCGCCGGTTTTGGCATGGTGGCCGGACTGCTGGCGCTGTTTGGCCGCCGCATTGTCGTGCCGCGCATTCGCTACATCAGCGGCCCGTCTGATTACCTGATGCTGTTCCTGCTGCTTGCCATCGGCTTCAGCGGCCTGTTCATGAATTTGGTGAGCCGCACAGACATTGTTGAAGTCAAGGCATTCTTTCTGGGCCTGATGTATTTCGACTGGCAGCCGCTGCCGACAGATCCAATCCTCCTCGTCCATCTGGCTCTCGTCGCAAGCCTGATGATCGTGTTCCCATTTTCCAAGCTGCTGCATGCACCGGGCGTGTTCTTCAGCCCGAGCCGCAACCAGATCGACAACACGCGCGAGCGCCGCTACGCCCCGGCCGTACGAATCGGTGCCGCAGCGCGCAAAGCTCAGGGGTGATTAGATGGCCGCCGCACCCAATAGCCCCTTGACCGATGCCCAGATGCGCGGCGATCCGCTGGAAATCCCGCAGCTTGCCTGCGAGGCGATGGCCGGATCCAAACCCTTTCCCGCCTCTGCTGCGCACCAGCAGGCGCTCGGCTTTCCCGGCGAACTGGTCGACAACTGGCAGGAAGTTGCGGTCGCCCGGCTGGGCGAACTGGTCCAGGGCTCGCGGGCGCTGCGCGTCTATCTGGATTCCTGCGTGAAGTGCGGTGCCTGCACGGACAAGTGCCATTATTTTCTGGGCACCGCCGATCCCAAGAACATGCCGGTGGCGCGTCAGGACCTGCTGCGCAAGGTCTATCGCCGTTATTACACCTGGACTGGAAAATATATGCCCTGGCTGGTGGGCGCGGAAGATTTTACCAAGGAAGTTCTTGACGACTGGTACAGTTATTTCCACCAGTGCTCGCAGTGCCGCCGCTGCTCGGTTTTCTGTCCCTATGGCATCGACACCGCCGAAGTGTCGATGGCCGCGCGCGCCATCATGGCCACGATCGGGATCGGGCAGAAATACAGCAACGAGATCATCGGCAAGGTTTTCAAGATCGGCAATAACCTTGGCTTGCCGCCCAAAGCGTTGAAGGCCACGCTGGTGGGGCTGGAGGACGAAATCGAGGAAGAGACCGGCGTGCGTGTGCTGCTGCCGCTCGACGAGCCGGGTGCTGACATTCTGCTGGTCACGCCAAGCGCCGATTTCTTCGCCTCACCGCACATGGAGGGGCTGATCGGCTATGCCAAGGTCCTGCATGAATCGGGCATCAAGTGGACTTTCAGCTCCTACGCCTCCGAGGCCGCAAATTTTGGCATGTTCGTCGGTTCGCACGACAACATGCGCAAAGTGGCGGAGCGCATCCACAAGGCGGCGGTCGACCTTGGCGTCAAGCGCCTGGTGTTTGGCGAATGCGGCCATGCCTGGCGCGTCGCCTACAGCTTCCTCAATACGCTGGCAGGGCCTTTCGATTTCCTCGACCCCAATTATCCCATGCCGCAGCACATCTGCGAATTCACCTATGACATGATCAACCGGGGTGAACTGCGGTTCGACAAGTCGAAGAACGACCACATCCGGCTGACCTACCACGATTCGTGCAACGTCGCCCGCGCCTCGCGCATGGGCAGCAAGCCCGGTGGCCAGTTCGAGATTCCCCGCGCCGTGCTGCGTGCTGTCTGCAACAATTTCTTCGACATGGCGGAAGATACGATCAACGAGAGCACGGTGTGCTGCGGGGGCGGGGGCGGCCTGCTCACCGACGAGTTGATGGACGTGCGCACCAAGGGTGCCCAACCCAGGATGCGTGCGCTGCGTGATGTCGCTGATGAACATGGCGTGACGCACATGGCGGCGATCTGCGCCATCTGCAAAGCCCAGTTTTCCAAAATCATGCCAAAATTTGGCTTCGACATGGAAGCCATCGTCAGCGTCCATCAAATGGTATCGAACGCGATCCTGCTGACCGGATCAACCCAGGCGCATGACTATGATGCCCAACAGTCCAAACAAATCACGGCTTCCTGAGGAGAATCGGCGATGAATGAAGAAACGGATCCCAAAAAACTGACGTTCCGTCGCTTCGAAGGCGGCCTTTCACCCTGGAGCTGGGATGATCTGACCACCAAGATATTTCAGGCGGATCACACCTACAAGTGTCCGACCTATGTGCACCGCACGCCGCCCTGCCAGGGCAGTTGTCCGTCCGGTCACGACATACGCGGCTGGCTGGCCATCGCCCGCGGCATGGACAAGCCGCCGGTGCCCGGCATGGCCTGGCAGGAATATGCCTTCCAGAGCATGGTCGCGGCCAATCCTTTCCCGGCGGTCATGGGCCGCGTCTGCCCCGCGCCCTGCGAGGATGGCTGCAACCGCAACGAGATCGAGGATTTTGTTGGCATCAACGCCGTCGAGCAATATGTCGGCGACTGGGCCATCGAGCACAAGCTGGCGCTGCCGGCGGCACCTGCCCTCGGCGACAAGAAGGTCGCGGTGATCGGCGGTGGCCCTGCGGGTCTCGCCGCAGCCCATTTCCTGCGCCACAAGGGCCATTCGGTCGTGATTTTCGAGTCGCACCACGAACTTGGTGGCATGATGCGCTTTGGCATCCCCGGCTACCGCACGCCACGCGCGATGCTTGATGCAGAGATTGGCCGTATTCTGGCGCTTGGCGACATCGAGGTGCGCTTCGGCGTCCGCGTCGGGCGCGATGTCTCCATTGAACAGCTTGAGAAGGATTTCGACGCGATCTTCTGGGCTATTGGCGCGCAGGCTGGTCGGCCGCTGCCGGTACCGGGTGCCGATGCGGAAAACTGCATCACCGGCGTCGAATTTCTCGACGCCTTCAACCGGGGCTGGGTCTATTCGACCGCGCCGCGCATTGTCGTGGTGGGTGGCGGCGATACCTCGATCGATGTCGCCTCGGTTGCCCGCCGCCTTGGCAATATCACCCAGAGCCACGAGCATGATATCGAGGGTGCCGGTACCCTCGGCTACACGGCGCATGATGTCGCGGGAAGCCTCCATCGCGAAGGCGTGAAAGCGGTTCTCACCTCCTTGTTCCCGGTCGAGAAAATGACGGCAGCCGAGCGCGAGCGCGAGGATGCCAAGCGCGAAGGTATCGAGATCCGCGGCGGCGTCATGCCACTCGAAGTGATGAAGGACGAGAACGGCCGCGCGCGCGCGTTGCGGGTCTGCCAGTGCACGATGAAGGGCTTGGTGCCCGAGCCGATTCCCGGCACAGAAACCGAAATCGAGTGCGACATGATCATTTCGGCGATTGGCCAGATGGCCGATCTCGCCGAAGGGCTGCAGAGCCTCAACGGCGGTCGCAACAGCATTGCCATCGACCCGGTCTATCAGGTCAGGAAGATGCCGAAACATTTTGCAGGCGGCGACGCCATTCGTCCGCATCTGCGCACCACCTCCATCGGCCATGGCCGTATCGCTGCTGAAACGATCAGCGACTTCCTTGCCGGAACGCTGGCTGAACGTCGCCCGAAGGTCGACACGCATCAGTTCAACCTGCTGGCCGAGCTGCATAACCGCGCCCACGATCCCAGCCCCTACGATCACGCGCAGACGCGGGGAACCGACCGCGGCAGTTTTGCCGTCCACAATTATGAGGATCGTGGCAATTCGCAGATTATCCCGCACGGTGCGCTGTTCAAGGGGCATTTCTCCTACGTCGAGCGCAACAAACGCGACGAGCGGCACGTCGAGGCGGATGCGGTTCTTGGCGATTTCGGCGAACGTATCGTCGCCTTCTCCGAGGCGCAGGCCCGCAAGGAAGGTGAGCGCTGCATGAGCTGCGGCCTGTGCTTCGAGTGCGACAACTGTGTCATCTACTGCCCGCAGACGGCGGTAAAGCGCGTGCCGAAAAAAGACCGGGCCGTGGGCCGCTATGTTTATACCGAATATTCGATGTGCATTGGCTGTCACATCTGCATGGATGTGTGCCCCACCGGTTACATCCAGATGGGTCTTGGAGAGTAAAAGATGTCGCGGGCAGTTGCAGTTGCGCTGATGCTGCTGGTCCTGATCTTTGGATCGGGATTTGCCATCGCGCCGGCCTATGCGCAGGAAGCGGCCAGGGTCAGCCGCACGCCGCTTCCGGTGGTGCCAAAAGGCCAGGGCAAGCACTGCATCCGCCCGACGGCCTTCATGCGCCGCTATCACATGACGATGCTGTTGCACCAACGTGAGGTGACGGTGCGCCAGGGTGTTCTGGGCAGCGATTTCAGTATTGAAAAATGCATCACCTGCCATGTGGTGAAAGGTGCCGACGGCAAGCCCGTCACATTTGCCAGCCCGAAGCACTTCTGCAATTCCTGCCATAGCTATCTGGCGGTCAAGATCGAATGTATCGATTGCCACTCCTCGACACCTGATCAACAGATCAAGGCCGCCTCCCTCGCTCCAGCCTTGAAGCATCATGATCTCGCGGCGCTTTCCCATTACCTGCGGGAGACCAAGCCGTGACGCTATCCGCCGACAGGATTTCTGCCGATGCCGCTGACAGGCGCGCCTTCCTGCGTGGTGCCGGGGCTTTCGTCAGCACCTTGCTGGCTCCCGGTGTTACGCTCTACGCCTTTGGGGCGCGGGCCAGCGAAGCGCGCCCGCCAGGCGTTCCGGCATCGGCGAAAATTCGCTGGGCGCTGCTGATCGATCTGAACAAATGTCCGAAGGGCTGCGATGTTTGCGTGACGGCCTGCCGCAATGAAAACGGCTGGAAGGGCGTCGGCGACATCGAGACCGACGCGCAATGGATCCGCAAGGTGACGCTGCACGATCCCAAGACCAACGAGCACCGGGAACTGCCGGTGATGTGCCAGCATTGCGACGAGCCGCCCTGCGTTGACGTCTGCCCGACGGGCGCTTCCTTCAAGCGTGCCGATGGCATTGTGCTGGTTGACAAACACATCTGCATCGGCTGCCGCTATTGCATGATGGCCTGCCCCTACAAGGCACGCTCGTTCGTCAGTGAGCCGGTCACGGATCAGAAGAGCTATGCGCCGCGCGGCAAGGGCACGGTCGAGAGCTGCACGCTGTGTGTTCACCGCATTGACACCAACCGGCTGCCAGCCTGCGTCGAGGCCTGCGCGGCCAGTGCCGGCGGCGCCATGACGTTTGGCGACCTCAACGATCCCGACAGTGACATAGCCAAGGCCGTTGCGGCTCAGGCCAGCGAACAAATACGGGCAGACCTCGGACTCAATCCGGGGGTCAGGTACCAGAACCTCTAATCGGGCGGGTTGCGCAAGGATCAGCGATGGCGAAGCTCACGTATCGGAAACTAAAACGACACAGTCGGCCTTTCTGGGCGATGCTGGTTTTGCATGTTGTCGTGCTCGCATGCGGGCTTGGTGCCGCTTACTATATGGAAACCCACGGGCACATCGTTACGGGCATGAACAACCAGGTTGTCTGGGGCACGCCGCATGTCTTCGCGGTCTTCCTGATCGTTGCCGCGTCCGGAGCGCTGAATACCGCTTCGATCGCGTCGGTGTTCAACAATCCGGCCTATAAGCCCTATGCGCGACTTTCAGGCATCCTGGCGATTGCGCTGCTGCTGGGCGGGCTGATGGTGCTGGTGCTTGATCTTGGTCATCCGGATCGCCTGATCGTGGCAATGACGACCTACAACTTCAAGTCGATTTTCTCCTGGAACATCTATTTTTACACTGGCTTCATGCTGATCGTTGCTGCCTATCTGTTCGTGATGATGGATCGGCGGGCCTCGCAATCCGAACTGGCAGGCAAGACCGTCGGCATGATTGCCTTCGTCTGGCGCCTGGCTCTGACAACCGGCACAGGATCGATTTTCGGTTTTCTGATTGCCCGCGAGGCCTATGATTCAGCGGTCATGGCACCCCTGTTCATCGCCTCGTCGTTTCTTTACGGCCTGGCGTTCATGGTGCTGGTGCTTCTCGTCATGGGGCGCGAGGTTCACGACGAACTGCTGCCGCCCGAAATGCTGGGAAAATTTCGCCGGCTGCTGATCGTGTTCTGCGCTGCGGTGCTCTATTTCACGGCCATCCAGCATCTGACCCGGATGTATCAGACGGCGCATCATGGCGTCGAGGCTTTCATTTTGCTGAACGGCGGCATCTATCCGCTGATTTTCTGGCTTGGCCAGATCGTCATTGGCAGCGTGCTGCCGATGGGAATCTTGTTGGCGTCGGCAAAGTCGGCTGCACCGCGCCGGCCGC
>VFSW01010420.1_pt1 | contig 13173 bp, 19 predicted proteins | sample 5358111 | NCBI WGS metagenome assembly VFSW01 (sample SAMN11554181, study PRJNA540505) | mine drainage metagenome | isolation source: sediment from site ElyBrook_90M | place: USA: Ely Copper Mine, Vershire, VT | collected 2017 | reverse complement strand
TTCCGACTCCGCAGGACGGGAGGATAGCACGGGTGGGCCTTCGCTGGGCCCGCCGTGTTTGAGGCAACACCAGGAGAAGAGCTTACTGGAGCCTTGGTTCAGACTCTCGTTGTCGGAGCCGCTCGGCGGTTCGCAGATAGGTTTGCCGTAGCGACAGCAGCTCACGCTGGAGGAAGTCATCGGGCGTCAGGTTGGCCAGCCGGACGCATTCCTCGGCATGCGCGAGGTATTCTTCCGACGTCGTCATTGCGGTATCTCGTGTCATTGCGAGGATGGCCTGGCGAACTTCGCCGCGGCAATATCTGAAGCCCACTTACAGCTGTCCACCACGTGCGTTGCATTTCCCTTCGCCAGTGTAACGACTGTCGATCCACGACGCCATTTCGCGGACGACCGCACAGTGTAGATTGCCGGAGCAAGCGCGGTCGCCTGGGCGTTATTCGGTAGATCGCACGAGCACCGAGAGCAAAAGGCAAGTACGGGAATCTACGTACCGGGTTGCCATCTCGGGAGGACATCGCTTACGTGACGTCAGACAAGTGGCGCGTTGGACGCATCGCCGACGGAGTCAGTTGTTTCCACGTACCCTCGAAAATACTACCAATCACGCCTGATAGATGTCATCATGGGAAATGTCGGATAACAAGGACGCGGCTGTTATGCGTAAGCGAGTGCGCGAAACCGGCGACGAAACCGTGATCGCGCGCTTGCACCAAGCGGGTCTCAGACCGACACGCCCGCGCATCGATCTGGCCAAATTGCTGTTACGCAACGGTCTTCGCCACCTGACCGCGGAAATGCTGCATGCCGAAGCCGTTGCCGAAGGCGTCCAGGTTTCGTTGGCCACGATCTACAACACGTTGCATCAGTTCACCCAAGCGGGACTGCTGCTCCAGGTGGTTGTGGATCCGACACGCAGATATTTCGACACGAACACCGTCCCGCATCAGCACTTCTACTGTGAGGACGAAGACGTGCTCATCGACATCCCCGGCCCTGAAATCGCCGTCGGCGGCCTGCCGGCGGCGCCCTCCGGAACCCAGGTCGAGCGTGTCGATGTCGTCGTGCACCTTCGGCGGCACTGAGCTTGCCCTACCTGCAACCCAGTCCTTTGAAGGGGTATGCTGCCGGTTCGGACGTGAGTGTGGAAAAGGTGATCTGCGCGGTCGGCGGCCAGAGAAAGATTGTTGCGGAATTGGGCGCGGCACCAGGTTCCCACTAGCCATAATGGTGCAGACGAGCGACGCCCAGCGCGATAATCCAATGGAGAAACATAGTGTTTGATCGTGTGCACGCCTATCCTGGCTGCGAAGAGGCATGATGAGTTGCGCGACGCGCGGCCTTTAAATGAGGGACCAGACGATGAAGATGGTTCTGAGGACTCTGGTGTGCGCCCTTACGCTTACCGGCGTGGTTGCAAGGACTCGGTTTGGCACACACCATCGGCAACCGAAGCATCTATTCCGTGTTCGGCGAATTGGGACTGCCGTTCTTGAAGTCGGACCCAACAGTCGGTTCGCTCGAAGCCGATATCTCGGGCAGGTTTGACCACTATTCCGACTTCGGCAACACATTCAATCCGAAAGGCGGGTTGAAGTGGACTCCGATCCCGGAATTGGCGCTCCGCGGCACGTTCTCGAAGGGCTTCCGCGCGCCGAGCTTCTCGGAGAACGGTTCGAGTGCGGCCGAAGGCTTCACGACCTACACGCCTCCGGCGTCCTTTGTGACGGCGCACGGCAACGACGGATACGTGCAGCCCTACGCGCTCGCGCAGCTGACGTCGGCGAACCCGAACATCAAGCCCGAAACGTCGCAGAGCTTCACGACAGGCGCGGTCGTCCAGCCATTCCTCGACATCCCGCTCACCGCGACCGTTGACTACTACTACATCGCCAAGAAGGGCGTGATCTCGCCGTCGAGCCCTTCGGTCGCCTTGGATGACTATTATGCCGGATTGCCCATCCCGGCGGGATATACAGTCATACAGGATAATCCCGATCCAGCGCACCCGACCGCGCTGCCGCGGCCGATCGTTGTCGGCGCGCCGTACGTGAACGCGAATTCGCTCATCACGAACGGCATCGACGTCGATCTCGCCGCGCAATTCGACCTGACGTCGGACTTGTCCTACTCGGGCGACATCAACGTGACCCGCATCCTGACGTACCGCTTCACATTCCCCAGCCAGCCGACGGTGGAGTACGTGGGAACGCAGAGCCCCTACATCACCTCGTCAGGCGCCGGCACCCCGCGGTGCGGGTTCGTCAGTGGCACCGACAGACCTTGGCCCTAGCACAATCCGCGCGCAAAGGCGAGCTCGACGCCTAATGCCAAGGGAAAGTGGGGCGGATAATTCTGGTGCTCACGGTCACGACCGACCGCTAGCTTGAGCATACCCGAAATGGTGCGGAGATTTGATGCCGGCGGCAGCGGCGCATGCTTTCTTTTCAAGTCGGTGCGAGAAGGAGGAGCGCCGTCGCTAACGATACCTTCTGGCTCGCCTATTTCCTCTACACCCTCTATCGCGATCATCCAGGCTCCCGGGCCAGGCTCGCGCGTACGAAGCGCAGGCGCTCTATACAGAAGCCTGCGCCCTGCAAAGGAGCACGCCTTCCCGGACGCGAGCGCGAGCGGGAATTTTGTAGCCCAGGTGGTCCAAGGTTGGGGGCAAGTTCATTTCGCAGCGGCGTCTGGAGCGAACTGGTCGAGCGCCTCGGGGGCACCTTCCGCAATAGACTCAGGAAACGTTATCGCGGGTCAAGAATATTCTAAACTCCAGTTCCAAGCGTCTAAATTCGAAGCGATTTGATAATCGTCGGATTTATGTGTACTATTGTACAATCCTGGAAGCGCAAAGAACGAGCTGATCACCTTGGAGCAAGCGTGAGCGTTCCATGAGTTACACTATCAAATATCGCTACACCGACGCCACTCACAGCACTGGATCGATGACTGTGCCGACCGCCCGTGACGTGACGATCTATACGGAACGCCTGAAGAAAAACGGCTGCGTCATCACGAGCATTTCCCCGCCGGTGCCGGCTGCTCTGGCGGACGTCGGCTTAGGGGATCACTAGCCGAAGCACGTGCATGGCCTCTGCGTTATCGGGCTCCTGCTTCTTGGTGCAGCTATCGCGTAGGCCGAACCCGCGTCCGGAGCGTTTGACACGTACGGTCGATTCCAACGCGGTGAGAGCACTTCTGATCGCGCCCAAATGCAGCTCAAGTGGTAGGACGCTTATCTCTCGGCGTGGGCGTCAACCTTTGATAAGGTCTATCAGGCGGCTTTCCCAGCGGGAGACGGCCGCGCGCATTTCGTCCATGAACGAGTAGCGGTCGTATATGGCGTTGACGCCTGAGTGAACGCCGGAGACGTGGTTGATGTACTTCTCCGCGACTTCTCGAATGAAGCCCATCTCCGCCCAGTTGGTCCGAAAGGTTCTGCGCAGATCGTGGAGTGTCCAGGGTTTGAGAATGTGCCCCTGTTTCGCGATGGCCTTGTCGAAGCGTGATTTCGGTTTGGCCCACCCGTTGAACGTCGTCGCGGGCTTGTCCTTGTACGGATCCTTGCGGCATGAGCCTCATCGATTGGTCTTCGTCGATGAGACCGGCGCCACCACCAAGATGACACGGCTGCGGGGCCGTTGCCTCAGAGGGCACAGGCTGCGGGCCAACGCTCCGTTCGGACATTGGACAACCCAGACCTTCATCGCCGGCTTGCGCCAACGCGGCCTGACTACGCCCTTTGTCGTCGATCAGCCTATGAACCGGCGCATCTTCGATGTCTGGGTAGAAACTCAGCTCGCTCCAACCCGGTCCAAAGGTGATGTCGTCATCCTCGATAACCTGCCGGCGCACAAAAGCTAGGCTGCCGAGCAGGCTGTCCGGGCCAAAGGCGCGTGGCTCTTGTACCTGCCGCCATATAGCCCCGATCTCAACCCGATCGAGATGGCCTTCTCCAAGCTCGAGGCTCATCTGCGAGCACGCGCCGAAAGGACCATCGATGATCTGTGGCGCACCATCGGTGACATCTGCGAACTCTACGATCCCGCAGAATGCTCAAACTTCTTCAAAGCCGCTGGATATGCTCACACTTGAACGTCCGATGCCCTAGCTTTGCGTCACGAAATCATTCGAGAGTCACGATGGCGGAACCCGATATCTGCATGGCGGCTTCCGATTCGCCCTGCGCAGCTTTGAGGTTCGTGACGAACTCCGTTAACCGCGCATTCGGCGAGAACGTGAATGCGAGCTGACCGCCCCGCCTCGTGGACCAATGCGTGAAGGTGATCGATCCCAATGTATCACCTGTCCTCATTCCCATACCGCACTGTGGCGGAAAGAGCTTCAACATGGGTGATTTCGACTTGAACGCGCAGGTGTTCGCGAAGGCCAGACCGCCTGCCGGCAGCATGGTTGCCTCCTCGATCAGGATGCACGGACTGTTAAGCGCGATGGTGCTGCCGTCATGCAGCACCGGGCAGCTGGCATCTGCCGAAACAAAGATATTCAGCGCCGACGACGTCGCGCCGCCAGTCGAGTAGCGTTCCTCGTCCGGGGAAACCCGGATGCGCGATCCGTACATCGCGCCATCGCCATCGCTGCTGAAACAATCGAACGCCATCGTCACGCCACCGTGCACGACGGCGCGCACGTTGTCGGGACGGCAATCCTTGGCGTAGGGGCCGTGCGCCGGCATTGCTGCGCGCGCGTGAATGTTCGCGAATGCAGCGAGCGCGACAAGCACGGCGCAGATCGGAGCTGCCAGTTTGCGAATCATGATTTCTCCACGAATATGGCTCATGGCATGCGGGCGGCGGTTTCCTTTGCGAGCGTGAGCAATTGGGGATCCATGCGTTTCATGCTGTCCGGCGAAAGAATCAGCTCGATCGCCACGCGGTTGGCGTCTTTCCGCACGTACATCCATCCGGACGACCATAGAGCCTTGTCGCCGACGCCGTGAACCGGAACGGCCGTCTTCCACCACGGAGGCGGCATGGTTTTCCGCGATGCGATCGTCACGTAGAGCGTTTTGGATTGCGAGGCGTTGAGCCATCCGCAAATTGGTTGGCCAGGCGCGCTCTGCTGCCGCTGTGCGGGCGTCGCCTGTTCTCCGAAGGCCTGCGATACTTGGGCCTGCGTCAGGAGCGTGCACGGGTCCAGCGGTGCCGCAATCGCTGTCGACGAGAGTGACGCGCCAACGACAAGCGCGACCAGGAGTGCCCGCGTCATGGCGTCTTCACCCCTTGGGTGACAATCTGCACGGCGTTCGAGTACGGCGTGCCCAATTGCATGAGGTTAAATTGTCCGCCCGGGCCGATCTCATACGGCGGTCCCTCGATAACATAATAGTAATAGGCCGTGCCGGGTTTCGCGGTCGGGTCCGTGAACGAAAGCACCGGGTCTTCGCAATACAGGTACCAGTAATCGTTGTTGAAGTGCCCCGGCCTGTGTCGGCATCCGACTCCGCCCGGATAGCCGTACTGCAAAAAGTTGAAGGACGTAACGCGCCTTGGGTCGATCTTTCCCGCGCCGAGCAACGTCGTGGAGCGCACGATGCCCAATGCAACCGAGCCATTCTGCGATCCGCCGGGGGCCTGCGAGATGAAGAACAGAACGTTGTTGGGTGAAGAGCGAGCTTGCCCGGCAAGAACGACCTTGAACGGCGCATATTTCGCCTGTTTCATCGTCCCCGGCGCGCCGGGCGTCGGCGCCGCCTTCACCATCGCGAGGTCGGCGCTCGCGACGCCGTCGGTGGCCACGCTGACATGAACACCGAGTTGCGGCTGGTTCATCGCCTCCAGCTTTGCACGCGTCTGCGGCGGCAAGTACGGATTCGCCGCCATTCGCTGGTAGACCTGCTGCGCATAGGCGTCGACGGTTTTGGTCACCAGTTCGTATCCTGCCTTTCCCGCCATCACGACATAGCTTCCAGGTGAAACCGGGATATTGAACTTTCCGTTTCCGTCCGCGCGCACCATCGGCAATTCGCTGTAAAGCGGAAGGGCGTGGCCCTTCGGCGGATGCATTACCATGGCAAAGGGGTCTTTCATCAGCCATGCGTACGCATAGGGCAGGCCTTTGCCGTCCGGGCCGACCACTTGGCCTTGAACGCTGGCGTGGGCTGGATCCAGCCGGAAAATCAGTCCTCCGATGAGGTTCGTCTTCTGGGTGCCGAAGTCGATGAACTTCTGCTGTGGGAGATAGCCGCGCTTTGATACCGAGACGTAATATTTCCCATTGATGGGATGCTTCTTGTTTATGCACATGTTGTTCTGCCCGACGCCCACCGCGAAATTTCCGTTAGCGGCAGACATGGCAAAGCCGGCCCCGCAGCCGTTATCGGCCTTTACGCCGCTCTTCGACACCTTCGCTCCGATGACATCGATCTTGGCGCCGACCAGGGGCTTTCCGGTGTCGCCGCCCGCGACGTTTCCCTCGACATACGCGCCGACGAATCCGTCGACGTTGGGAAGCGTCTGCGCCATCAGCGCCGGCGAAAGGAGAACCAACAAGAGGCAGCAGACGACATATTTCATGAGCGAACTCCCCTCTGCGTTTCAAAGTGCAGGTGTCGGTTGTATGAAAGCATCCTTCGGCGGTGTCGCGTTCACTTGGATCTTTGTGAACGTGTAGTGGAGTGTCATCTGTGAATCGAAGAGCTCCACGGTCATGTCGAACGGGAATCGCACGCCGCCAACGGACCGCCAGTCTTTGGGCACGATCACCATTTTGTATGGGGCGTCCCCGACCTGGACCTTGTCCGGCAGGAACGTTTTCTGATTGAGGTATGCCTTGATCGGTTCTCCGCCTTCCGGATCCATCTCCAGCAGATACTCGGCCGCGCCTTTTTGAGGCTTGTAGGTCACTTTCCCCGGGAGGCCTGACGACGTCAGATATGCAAACGTCGTCCAGTAGACGTGCGAAATTTCACGCTCCAAGTCCGGACCTTGCAGCTGTCCGGTCGAGTTTCCGCTTGGAACGCCTTGATCTCCGACGAGCATCCACCCTTGAGGCAGGTCGGAGGCAATCCGGATGGCGCATTCTCCGGCATGGAGAGGCGTCACGGTAAAGGCGAATGGAGGGCTCTTGCCGGAAGCCGGAGCGACCATGGCAATCCCGCCGCACGTATCGCTCTCGCGCAGTGTTCCGGAGAAATTCGCTTCCTGGGCAAGGAGGCCGGCGTGTGGCGGAACGGCGGGGCTGACCTTATCGAAGTACAATTCCGGCACGTTCACGCAGAGCGCGGTTGTCGACGGGCCCGAACAGGTGCGGGCCCTGCCGACCGGTACGTATCGCGTCGAGTTGGTAACCGTAACGCGGACCGAGACGCTCTGCTGTTCTGGCTCCAGAACCTCCAGACTCGGTGGCGCCTGCATGGCGGCGGAATGAATTTCGACGTGGTCGTTGCCGTCCGAAGTCAGCCACTCTTCCCCCGCCAAGTGCATGCGCCCCTGGAAGGTCTGTATGCTGTTCGACGGCGCGGCGCGAACGGACAGTGCCTTAAATTCGAAATGCAGGGTATGGATTTTTTCGATGCTCGCCGTTCCACCGAGGGCATTTGCGAGCGCGCTCGACAGCGTGTTCGTGTCGATCCTGGCCGTGGTGCCGGATGCGGCCGCATTGGGCGGCAGTGTGAAAAGAAAAATCACGGCGGCAAGAGCTGCCGTTGATGTTGAACCACGAAGGACGCTGCGTGCGCTCACGTCCTCCTCCCCGCAGGCGCGGCGCAGCGCGCAACAGGCGGAATGGGCTTGCGGCCTTTGGGGAACGGCCCAATCATTTTTCTGCCCCCCGCTGACGCTGCCGCTACTGCTCGACCAGTTCGACCCGACGGTTCCGGCTCCGGCCTTCCGGAGTCTGGTTTGTGCTCACCGGATCGACCGGACCGATGCCCACCGCCTTCAAGCGCCGTGAATCGATTCCATAGCGTCCGGTCAACGCCACCACCACCGCGGCCGCACGGCGATCGGAAAGACTCATATTGGAGTCGAAGCTGCCTGCATTGTCGGTGTCTCCCACCACGTACAGCTTGAGTGCGGGCTGCTGCTTCAGCAACGTGACGATTTCCTGCAGCGTCGCATCCGAGGCGGGCTTGAGGTCGGCCTTGCCGGTGTCGAAGTAAATGCCGTAGAGCGCAATGTGCCCGCTCTGGGCAAGGGCGGCGGCCATTGCCGCGGCGTTCACCTGGACCATACCCGTCGCCATCGCGTGCGGCTCGATGATATCCAGCGTTACCTGGACGGGTTTGTTGGTCATATGCAGGCTGACGTAAACGGTCCCGTTTGGACCTGCCTGTTGGGCGGTGAGCTGGTACTGGTAGCCGGCGTAATTGTCCCAGGCGTCTTCCTGATCCTGAAAAAGGTTCACGTCCCAGTCGCCGTTGCGACAGGCGTCAGTATGGCATTGGAACAGGGTCGTAAACCCCGCGCCCTTGATGGCCGTCTCGTAGTTCTTCCAGATCTCAAGGGGCGAGACCTGGTCGGGAGCCACGTACATGAGGCGTGTGATCTTGCCCTGCACTTTTTTGCTCTTCGCCAGCTTATTCTCGGCAATGGCGGGTCCCAACGGCAGAACAAACTGCCCAAATTCCGTATGGAAGCAACGGAGGATGGACGAACCAGGATAGCGGGTGATCAGAGGGCTGTCGTGGCAGCCGTCGGCATCCTGATCTTGGGCTCGGGCCATCGGGGCGAGCAGCGTGAATGCCAAAGCGACGATGAGGGCGTAGCGCCCCCAGTTGCAATACCTAGGGTACACGCCAACCTCCTTATCTCTATCTCCCGCGGGGAAACAGACAGAACGGAGATGTCAAGAAATTGCTGCCCCCCGAGGGCGCCGATCCCATAAACTAAGTCGCAATCGCATTGCATGCTCTGTTGTCAATGTCAACAACGGCTCATGTTGACAGCGTTCAAAATAATGTTAGCCCGAGGCCGCGGGTCATGGAGGAGCAACAATCTTTTTCGCGAAGGAGAGCCCCGTCTGGAGTCTACGCGCGCCATTAACGGCAGTGCGCATCGGTATGCTGGTGCTTGCCGTGGTCGCACTCCTGGGCGGCCTGAGGTATCCTTCGATCACGCGGATGTGAACGACACCTCCCGTGATCTTCTGTGGCGGGACAATGGCCTGCGAGAGCACGAACCCGGCTCTGCGGTACTTGGCGGTAATGGCATCGCGTAGCTCGAATATCTGCGCAAGCGCCACATTTTTCCCAACAAGAGATTGATACAACGGTACAAAATCTGCGTTTGTGAAAACCGTGGCGCCGTCGACTACGACGGCCGTGAGCGTAAAATGAATCTTCGCCGCCTCTGCCGATGGCATAGGTGCCTCGGGCCCGAGTATCTGGATTTCCGGGGATGTCCGAGGCGTCAACGGCGGCTTGAAGCGTTGTTCTATGCGGCCGGGTTCCGCGGTGCTTGGCACCTGTGCAAGGGCGGAAGCGGTTGATATCAAACAGCCAATCGAGAACGCGAGCGCAACCGCCGTCGTTCGGACCGTCGTCCGCCCCCTCAGGCGCAACTGCGACGTATTGGCAGACTTGCACCAACTACCCCTGGTCATTAACCTTAGAGCACTTCGCGTATTTCGAGTAGAAGGCGTTTTCGTGAATTTTCGTGAATGTGGAAGAGAGTATGGAGAACGAAGCGCCATCGCCGCCGCACGCGGCAGTTGGCAATAGGATTCGACGACTGCGTGAATCCAAAGGCGTGTCCCGCAAGGAACTGGCGAGTAAAATCAAGGTCGACGTGAGTTCGCTGGTCGGATGGGAGGGCGGCCGGCGCTTGCCGCGCGAAAGCCAGCGCGTGCGCCTTGCTCGCGCATTGGGCACGGACCTTGACGCTCTCTTTCCATCCAACATCGACGGAAGCATGTCGGTGGTTTCCGCATCCCTCGTCGATACGCTCGATCAACTTCCCGATCTGCTGATGGAGTGCACGCGAAACACGCGGCGCACGCTGCGGGCCTTGCGGATCGCCGCCCCCTATCCGACACCTGCGTATATCCAAACCGAATGGCGGCATCTCATCGATGGCCGGCTGCTCGACAGAAGCCTTGAAGTGCAACGCGTCGAAATCTTCTACAACCTCAAGCGCCTCCAGGAGACGCTCTCGAATATCTTTCGCTATGATGGCCGCCCATACTACGTCAAAAGTTATTGCGCTGGTCTTACCGAAGTCGCCCCGTTCATGGGCGGCTACTTCTTCGATGATGATGAGTTCCTCCTCGGTGCGTATTGGACCGGCGTGCCGCCGCATCAGCGGCCCGGTATTCGGATGTCCGGTGCCCCCTTCCGGACCTTCTTCCACCACTACTGGGACGAAATCTGGCGGCGCGGAACGTTGCTCAACATCCGTGGCGCGCATGACCTCTCGGCGGTACAGATTGTCGCCAAAAAGCTCGGATTGCCTCTGACGCGGTGGAAGCGTTTCGTAGAGGAAGCCAGGGCGCTCAAGATCGGTGATGGCGCACCGCCGCTCGTCTGAATTCACAGAAATTCATCGAAATTCTTTCGATATTCAATTTGCGCTTTAGATGCATTTTTGATGCTCTACTCGTCACAATGCGATTTTCGGCTGACGTGTCGGCGCGAACAATTTCCAACGCGCCGATCGGTATGGGCTGTTGCGCGTCCGGAGACTCCGAATGCCTGGACAATCGGGGAGGTTGGTCAGCGTACGATGCTAAGCACGTTCGAAATTCCCCTATCGGCAGCTCCTCTCACAGTTCCGCGCGAAAGTCCCCAATTGGCGATGTTGCTCGAGTTGTGGCGGCGAACCAAAGGCGATTGCCGTTATCCATCACGTGGCAAATTCACGCCCGCGACGTTGAAGCCGTGGTTGGGCCACATCGCGCTCGTAGACGTGTCCTACGAACCGTTACGGTTTCGGGTTCGGCTCGCGGGAACGAAAGTGGTCGCCTTGGCCAGTGCGGATATTACCGCGCGCTGGATCGACGAGTGCGCTCCTCAAAAGCAACACTTTGCCGTTCTCGACGCGTACGAACGCTGCATCAAGACGGGTGCCCCCGGATACAGCAACGCGATTCACGCCACGCGGTCGCTCCAGCAGTTGGCGCGCTACCGCCTCCACTATCGCCTCCTTCTGCCTTGCGCGGAGGATGGAGCCCAGATCGATTCCATCGTTGTGGGCGTCTATGGCTCGGAAGCCTTCAGCATTCCAGATGAGCCCTAACGCACCCGTAATTCGTACGCGCCGCGCACCTTATACGAATGCCGTGGGGAGTACGAAGAGCGCGTGCTTGACAGTCGATTGCAGGGCTGCCTGCGTTGGTTGCTTCGTCCGGAGTTGACCCCAATTGAGCATGTGGACAACGTTGATACCCGGCCCAGGACGCTGTTCTTCACGCTAACACGATTCCGTTTCCGCCAGTTACGGCGTCGGTGGACCGTTCGCGCTCTGGCGGTGTTTCCTTGTGAACATCTTGATGGCGTTCACGAGCGACAAAAGCGCGGCCCCGAAGTTGCTCTGCAATCCGAGATCGCGGCTGGCATTCATGGTCTGCCCGGCGTCAGCCTTTCTCACGGTGTCCGCCGCCACGCAGTGAAAGCTCTCGTGTGCGGATTTCAGAACCGCATATTCGGGGAGCGCTTCGAATGCGGTGCCCTCTTGGTGCATCCAGCGGCCGAGCGTGCACGCTCCGTGGGCATGTAGCTCATCAGCGCTGATGGAGCCGTCCGGATGATTCAAATAGGCCGCCAATTTCTCCCTCCACCGAACATGCGTGCGAATCGCGTCATCGGCATCCACCGGCGGACCTCCGGTCATGGAGAAAAATAAACAATAGCATGGTTCCTGTCCAATTTGTCATACATATATGTTTTCATGTATTGGCGCTCCGCTTTCTCCGCCACCGATTTCTGGAGGTATGGTAAAGGGAGCGGTGTCAGCGTCTCGAACGAATTTACCCTTGCCCTCCGCGCCGTGTTCCCGGTTGGCGGAAGAAGTGGGATGGTAATTCTCTCCTTCCGAGCGGTCACGACGTTGCTGACCGCATGAACGAACGTGAGCGGCCTATGACACGAGATGAGTTTGCGCGAGCAAGCTTGCAGAAGTTGAGGCGGTACCTGGCCGGTCTCCCGGGAACGGCAAGGGTGCGCCTCATTGCCGCTGGCGCCGTTGCCGTCACGTTTCGGTCGGACGTCGCGCTCTACTTCAGCAACGTTGCGCTCTGTGGCCCGACGCAGCGAAGCGAGCAGATCGAGGACAGCGTCGTCACGTTGCTTGCGGTTCTACAACTACAACAAAAACAGCGTGATATCCTGATCGCGAACCGGCCCAGAAAAAATTGAAATGATGTCGTCGAACCTTACAAATTAGCTCCGTGAGGCGCGCTGCCGATTCTTTTGCACACGGTCCCAGTTCAATCAATTCCAGAGCCCAGTATGTCCCGCTTCTTCTGCAGATACTCATCGCGCGGGATCTCGCCGCGCGCATAGCGTTCCTCTAGAACCTGAATCCCGGTTGAATGGGGTCCAGTTTTCGGCGGCTGATCAGATATGCGCCAGGAGCGGCGGGTAACCGCCATCACAACGGCAACAGCAAGAACCAGAATGAGCAGCCAGAAGAAAATGCCCATGAACGGCATCCATCCCATGGAACCCCAACCATAGCCCATCATGCCACAACCTCCCCACATCGATTAATCTCCGCTTGGGCGGAACAAGCCCGTATGATGATCGACGGCAAAATGCTCGACAAGCGCACCACTGTCCGTGGTGACGATATCTGCCACGATTGTATCTGCGTTCTTCTCGCTGATTTTACCCAGCTTCACATACGGATTTCCTTGCCAGGCGAGCCAGTGCTCCAATTGGTTCCTTACGTCGCCAGCAGAAAGATTAACCGCTTGCCGATCACTCCACCGTTGGTCCGTGGCCCACGGTCCCATCGGGCAATTATAGCCGCCATAGCCGCCCATCATCCATGGCCCCATACCATAGCCGTACCTTCCCATCATGCCGGAGCCCCACCAACGCGGGCCACCATTCGATTGGGCTACACCCTGCAAACCGTATCCGAAAATCAAAATTCCAACCGCGGCGGCGGCAATCACACCCCAGAGAACCCGGTCACGCATGAGCGCATGTCCTCCCGTAGTTGTTCTAATTTTACACCCGCGACGTACCGGCAGATAGAATATTTGTGT
>VFSW01010419.1_pt1 | contig 13174 bp, 11 predicted proteins | sample 5358111 | NCBI WGS metagenome assembly VFSW01 (sample SAMN11554181, study PRJNA540505) | mine drainage metagenome | isolation source: sediment from site ElyBrook_90M | place: USA: Ely Copper Mine, Vershire, VT | collected 2017 | reverse complement strand
GTTTGCATGGGCGAGGGCTCGGACGAGCGATCCTTCGGCGAGGCCGACGAGTGCATCGCGCGGCTCGAGGTATTGAATGACCGAGCGGCCCGGGCGCCCGCGGAAGCTGACCTCAACGCGCCGCATTGGAGGGGCGCGAAAATCGGCCTGCGGGTCGACGCACCGGTCGAACGCGCGGCATCGCCGGCGGCGCGGCGCCACGTGGAAATCTACGCGCTAGCCGATGCCGGACTGACCAGCGCAGCCATCGCCGGCCGCATCGGCAGCCCCGTGGGTGAAATTGAGTTGATCCTCGGGTTGCGGCAGACGCGCGGTTAGACCGAGCGCCTGTGAGGTCGTGCGTGGTCAGGCCTTCGCGGCGATGCATTGGTCCGTCAGAATCCAACCGCCGGGGACGAGGTCCGTCGAGTAATCGGCACACCGTAGTACGCCTGTCGTGTTGGGGGGAAGGACGTCAACCTTCTTCCCGTACGTTTCGAGCTCCTGGACCTTGATGAGCACGTCCTTGCACTCCTGGATCTCGCGCGGGGATTCGAGTCCTTCAGGGTAATCGCGCGGTTTCTCCTTGAAAACCGCGCGGAATTCCGCGCCAGGCCGAATCGACTCGTCTCCACAGCGACCAATGATCGAAAGGAACCCGGATTCGCCCTGTACACTGCCAGAAATGTAGAACTCCATCGCATCACCAAGGCCACCAATGTGAGTTTAACATCACGGTAGGGCTGGAACAACCTGTCGACCCGCTCTTCCGCTGTCGCCTGCATTTCCTGACAGTTGACCGAATGAGACAGTTGACCAATGATGGTGGAGCACGATCCGAAAAACACGAGAACGCCTCCTCCTCATGCCCGATCCCACCTCCCAATCCTTCCGTGTCGCGGCCGACCAGGCGCAACGGACGTTGGCTTCGCTATTGCGCGAATGGCTGCCGGGCAAAGCCTGGTCGGAAGTGCAACGGCTGATTCGCAAACGCCACGTGTTGGTGAGCGGAAACCTTTGCCTCGACGCCGGTCGGCGCTTGCGGCCCGACGAGGTCGTGAAACTCCTGGAACACCCGACCGCGCCCCCGGCGCGCGAAGACGACGTGCGGATTCGTTTCCTCGACCGTCATCTGGTCGTGGTCGAAAAGCCATCGGGAATGACTTCCGTCCGGCACGCCGAAGAGCGGCACTGGTCGCGGCAACGCAAGCAAATCCAGCCGACCCTTGAAGATCTGCTGCCAAGGTTGATTGCCAGGAAAGAGAGCCGCGGTCAGCGAGGCCGGCGAGGGGCTCGGCCCGGGAAACTGCCGCCGGTGCGGCCGGTACACCGGCTCGATCGCGACACCAGCGGTCTGATGGTCTTTGCGCGCTCCTCGCTCGCCGAGAAGCACCTCGCGGGGCAATTCCGGCGGCACACGACCCAGCGCCGTTACCTGGCTGTGGCCCAGGGGGACGTGCCGGCGCGGAAGATCGAATCGAGGTTGATCCGTGACCGGGGCGACGGCCGACGCGGCAGCACGACCTCGGCCGATCTCGGCAAGCACTCCGTGACCCACGTGCGCCCGATCGAGCGATTCAGCGGCTACACGCTCGTCGAGTGCCGCCTGGAGACGGGCCGCACGCACCAGATTCGCATCCACCTGGCCGAATTGGGGCACCCGTTGTGTGGCGAAACCATCTATCACAAGCCGTTGGGCGGCACAGCGGCGGTCGACCGTAGCGGCGCCGGACGGCTGGCGCTGCACGCCACGGAGCTGACCCTCGAACACCCCATCACGGGTGAAGAGTTGCATTTCAAAATGCCGCTGCCGAGCGATCTCGACGCGCTACTCGATCGGCTGCGCCGCGCCAAGCCCTGAGAAACCGCCGACGACGCTGGGCGGCCGCAAGGCGGCTGCCCATCTATGACGCGGCCGTCGATCCTGACCAATGCCTACGCTGACGTCAACCGTGGTGCCCAGCGTGGCGCGGTTCGCGGAGGAGACCCTAAGAGAAGGAGTAGCCGATTGTCCGTCGCGTGCAACTCTCGACTTTTAACTTTCCCGTTTCGCCCATTCGCGCTTGATGAAGGCCAGTCCGTCGCGGGACAACTGATCTTCGCTCTCGAACATCGTGCGCCAGATTTTGGTCGCGGCAACCAGCCTGGGCAAGGCCAATCCGAAGGCCTCGATCACAAACCAGCCGTCATAGCCCGTTTGCTTGAGCGTATCGAACGTCTCGTCCCATTGGACGTGCCCCTCTCCCGGAGTGCCGCGGTCGTTTTCAGAGAGATGGACATGGACGGTAAACTCGGCACAGGTACGAATCGCCTGGGGAATGTTCTTTTCCTCGATATTGGCGTGGAAGGTGTCGTACATCATCCGGCAATTGGGGTGGCCAACGTCCTTGATGAAGCGCGCGGTGTCGGCCGCCGAGTTGAGAAAGTAGCACTCGAACCGGTTGAGGTACTCGACCGCCAGCGTCACGCCGCACTTTTGGGCGTACTCAGCGACGGCGCGCATGCTCTCGACGCCCCATCGCCACTCGTCGGTCGTCGGTCCCTGGCCGCTGAAATGGCCCAACGCGGAGTGGAACGGGCCGGCCAGAAGGGTCGACCCCACCGCTTGAGCACATTCGAGAATCTGCCTGGTCTTTTCCACACCGGCCGCCCGTACCTTGGCATCGGGACTGATGGGGTTGTCGTCGACTCCGCGGCATGTGACGACGGTCCGGTCGAGGCCGGTGTCGTCGAGCCAGCGGCCCAATTCGTCGTATTTTTTGGTGTCGTGGTCGAAGACCGGCATCTCGACACCGTCGAAGCCCATTTTCTTGAGTTTCGCCATCAACGGGCGATGGGTCTCATCCACGCCATCGGTCCAGAGCAGCAGATTCATGCCGAATTTCATGCGTCGTCCCTCGCGGTCGCTAGTCAAAGGTCAATTATGTCGCTGGTGAAAGGCCAGTGTAGCGGAATTCGTGAGAATTCCGATAGGGTATCCTGTTCGCATGCGGCGTCTACCGTGCGAGTGGTCGCCAATGGGACGTTTCTTGGTTCATCCGGCGAACTGTGCTGCGTCCTTCGCTGAGCTTCTCACCCGTTAGAGAGTCTGGTAGACTTTGGCAGTGATTGCAGACACGTCAAGTGAATTCCGCCCAATGACGAAGCGTAGCCCGATAACCAGGCTCAGCGAATACGTCAAAACCGCGGAAGCTGCGCGCATCCTTGGAGTTTCGCAGAACACACTACGTGCCTGGGCGGAAGGGGGAAAGATTCCCGTGCGGCGCAACCCCGCCAATCGCTATCGCCTTTTCCTCCGCAGTGACCTCGACCAATTTCTGGCCGCCATCGCCAACGACAAATCTGACCGATAAGGAACGACATGGCTTCGCATCAGGCACTGGCCAACTTCATCTGGCAAATCGCCGATTTGCTGCGCGGGCCGTATCGCCCTCCGCAGTATGAACGCGTCATGCTCCCCATGACGGTCCTTCGTCGCTTCGATTGCGTTCTTGAACCAACCAAGGCGGCGGTCGTCAAGCGGTACGAGAAACTCAAGGAAGGCAAGACCAGGCAGTTCGACGCGATCCTCAACAACGTCGCCGGCGGCGGAAAGAACCTGGGGTTTCACAATCGCAGCGAGCTCGACTTCCCCAAGCTCAAGGGCGATCCCGACAACATCGGCCGGCACCTCACCGACTACATCGCTGGATATTCGGAGAATGTCCGCAAGATTTTCGAGCGCTTCGAGTTCGAGAAGGAGATCGAGAAGCTGGAAGAGGCCAACCGTCTTTACCAGGTCGTCTCGAAGTTCGCCGATATCGATCTGCACCCCGACCGGATCGACAACATTCAGATGGGGCTTTTGTTCGAAGATCTCATCCGGCGTTTCAATGAGGCCGCCAACGAGACGGCGGGCGATCACTTCACCCCCCGCGAAGTCATTCGCCTCATGGTCAACCTGCTGCTCGAACCCGATACGCGCATCCTCACGACCGCGGGTATCATCACCACGGTCTGCGATCCGGCATGTGGCACCGGGGGCATGCTCTCTGAATCGCAGAACTGGATTCGCGAGCATAATCCCAGCGCCACAGTCCAGGTTTACGGGCAGGACTACAACCCGCGCTCGTTCGCCGTGGCCGCGTCGGACTTGCTGATCAAGGGGCAGAAGGATGGCAAGATCGAGTTCGGCAATACGCTCATCAACGACCACTTCGCCAGCCAGCAATTCGATTACCTGCTCGCCAACCCTCCCTTCGGCGTCGATTGGAAGGCCGAGCAGAAGGAACTCGAACGAGCGTCGCATTTCCACGGTTACGCCGGCAAGCTCCCCCGCGTGAATGATGGGGCGCTCTTGTTTCTGCTGTACATGATTGGGCACTTCCAGACGGTCGCGCCCAAGGACAAGAAGCACGGCTCGCGGTGCGCCATCGTCTTCAACGGTTCTCCTCTCTTCACCGGCGGGGCGGGCTCGGGCGAGAGCGAGATTCGCCGCTGGATCATCGAGAACGACCGGCTGGAGGCGATCGTCGCGCTCCCCGAGCAGATGTTCTACAACACAGGGATCGGAACGTTCGTGTGGGTCGTCACCAACCGCAAGGCCAAGAACCGCGCCGGCAAGATCCAGCTCATCGACGCCCGCCAAAAGTTCTCTCCCATGCGCCGCAGCCTGGGCGACAAGCGCCGCTATTTCCGCGCCGAGCCCATCGACGAAATCACGCGGGAGCATGGGGCCTTCGCCGCGACGGAGACCTGCAAGCTGTTCGACAACGACGACTTCGGCTATCGGCGGATCACGGTCGAGCGTCCACTCCGGTTGCGGTTCCAAATCACGACGGAAGCGCAGGAGCAGTTTCTCGATGCCTGCCCCGAGTTCCTCGACGCCGTCCAGGAGATGGAAGCGCAATTGGGGACCGATCCTTCCGACGACTGGAACGAGACTTGGGGCGCGGTCCAGCGGATCGCCAAGGAGACCGGAGCGAAGTGGACCGCCCCTAACCGAAAACTGTTTCGCCAGTGCTTCGCGACCGTCGATCCCGAAGCCAAGCCGGTCAGCGCCAAGCACGGCAAATCGCTGGAGGTACTTCCTGAGAATGCGTTCCAGCGCCAGACGCTGAAGGCGAAGCTCGATCCCAAGCCGCTCGTCGCCCTTTTCGGCGTCCATGCGATTTCGGCGGGCAAGACTGTTGAATACGAGGGCGACCCTCAGCTCCGCGATTTCGAAAATGTGCCCGTGAAGGAGCACATCGTCGAATACTTTCTGCGTGAAGTCCAGTCCTACGTAGCCGACGCCTGGATCGACCGCGAGGCGGTTGACGAGCAGGACGGCGGGATCGGCAAAGTGGGCTATGAGATTAACTTCAACCGGGAGTTCTTACATTACAAGCCGCCGCGCGCGCTGAAAGTCATCGATGGCGAACTTGCGACCGTCGAGAAACGCATCCTTGAGTTACTCAAGGAGGTGACAGAATGACACAAGAAACGTGGCTCAGTCGCGTTCCCAGCAAATGGCAAACGTCACGCCTCAAATACCTTGCCAAGTTTAGAGCTGGGGAGAACATCACAGGCGAGTCGATACGACCGGAGGGCGAATATCCGGTTTACGGTGGAAACGGTCTTAGGGGCTATACTGACTCATACACGCACGACGGAGAGTTTGTATTGTTAGGCCGCCAGGGCGCGTTGTGTGGTAACGTCAACTACGCGCACGGAAGGTTTTGGGCCTCAGAACATGCAGTTGTCGTTAAGCCGGCTGTTGGAGTGCATATTAAGTGGTTCGGAGAGCTCCTTCGATCGATGAATCTTGGGACCTATTCCATGTCCGCGGCCCAACCAGGCCTTTCTGTTGAGTACATTAGCAACCTTCGTGCGCCGCTTCCTCCCTTCGAGACGCAGCGGCGGATTGCCGACTATCTCGACGCCGAGACGGCTGAGATCGACGCGTTGGTGGCGGAGAAGGAGCGGATGTTGGCCCTGCTGGAGGAAAAGCGGGCCGCCCTCGTGACCCACGCCGTCACCCAGGGCCTCGACCCCCATGTTTCGCTCAAGCCCTCCGGCCTCGAATGGGTCGACCGCATTCCGACGCACTGGGAGCTCATGCAGCTCAAACGCACTTGGTCGTCATCCGAGTATGGCATCTCGGAGTGTATTCGCGACGAGGGCGACATACGGGTTCTTCGTATGAGTTGCATTACGAAGGATGGATTGATCGACTTGAAAAACGCGGGACAGGTTGAGGAAGTGCCGGAAACGCTCTTGCTCCACGAAGGTGACCTGCTTTTCAATCGGACCAATAGCCTCGATCAGATCGCCAAGGTTGGTTGGTTGCCGAAAGAACCTGAGGCGCCGACCTCGTTCGCTTCCTACCTCGTCCAAATTCGCGTGAATGAACGCGCGCGCCAGGAATACCTCGTTGCCCTGCTCAATTCGCGCGCTTTCCTGATGTTTGCACGGTCCAACGCGATTCCAGCCATCGGACAGGCGAACCTTAGCCCTTCCCGTTACGGGAATATCCACATTCCGTTGCCCTCACTTGATGAGCAGAACGCCATCGTTGCTGACCTCAGCACAGAATGCGCGCAGTCGAAAGATGTCGAACGGGCCCTGCAGTCCTCGATTGATCTCCTACGCGAGCGTCGCAGTGCGCTGATCACGGCCGCGGTGGCGGGTCAGCTTCCGATCGAGGAGATGACCGCATGATCCGCACACAACTCAGCCCGGACAACTTCCGCGGATTCGACCAGACGCAGGTCGAATGCAATGCCATCATGAACCTCGTGGCTGCAGTGAATTGGAACGTGAATTCCACCATTCGGGAGTCCCGAAATGAGAATTGACAGGCTGGAGTTGCGGAACTTCAAGAAATTCGCCGAGATGACGTTCGAGTTTCCTCGGTCCGTGAATGCCGCGCCGGATGCGGGCTCGTTTCACGTGCTCATCGGCGAGAACGGCTCGGGCAAGACAAGCGTGCTGGATGCCCTTGCCGTTTGCTTGGGCGTGTGGCTGGTCCGTACTCCCGACTCCATGCTGGCCAGCAGCCGCCGATCGATCGCCCCATCGGAAAAGCGACTGGAGCTCGTCCGCACGGGGGATCGGGCTCTATTCCAGGAAGCCCAAGGCGACGTTTCCGTGAGGGCGGTTGGACGCATTGAAGAGCGCGATCAGCTCGCATGGGAGCAATCGATCCGCGCTGGAAAGAAAAACACCAGCAGGGTTGGAGCGAAGGAGGCGCTTGAAATCGTGCAACAGGCCTACTCCCGTGCCCAACTTGCCGAACACGTCTTGATGCCGGTCATCGCATATTACGGGGCCGGGCGCGCGTGGTTGGCGCACAACGAGCGTAATAAGGCGAAGGCCAAATCGAACGGCCCGGCCCGCCGCTGGGCCGCGTTCTACGATTGCCTGAACGAGCGCATCCGTCTGGCGGATCTGGCCGATTGGTTCCAAAGCGAGGCGATTGAGCGCGGGAATCGCCGAGGAACATGGCGGCCCGGCTTCGAAATCGTCCGACTCGCCATTTTGAGGTGTATACCTCAAGGCGACGACATCTGGTACGACAGTGACCGAAAGGAGATCGTCCTCTCCATCGATGGTCAGGGCCAGCCCTTCGGCAACCTGAGCGCCGGCCAACGCATGATGTTGGCCCTGGTGGCGGATATCGCCATCAAGGCGGTCACGCAGAACAACTTCCTTGTCCCGCCCGACGCGTTGACCGCGATGGACGAGCCATTCCCACGCGTATTGGCCGAGACGCCTGGAGTGATCTTGATTGACGAGTTGGACGTGCATTTGCATCCAACTTGGCAACGCCACGTCGTGGAGAACCTACGAACCGTTTTCCCGCGCCTCCAGTTCATCGCCACGACCCATTCACCCTTCATCATCCAGTCTCTACGGACCGAGGAGTTGATCAACCTGGAAGGCCAGACGGTTCCGGAAACAGGAAATCTGAGCGTCGAGGAAATCGCCAAGGGATTGATGGGTGTCGAGCGGCCCGATGCAAGCGTGCGCTATGAGGAAATGGTCGAGGCGGCGAAGGACTACCTGCAGACTCTCGAGGAGGCGGCAAAAGCGCCGTTGGAGAAGTTGGCGGATTACGAGGCGAAGCTGGCGGTCGGCATCGCCCACTATGCGGACAATCCCGCGTTTCAGGCTTTTCTGGAGCTCAAACACACGGCCAAGCTCGGGGCCAACGCGGCCGTCGGTACCGCAGGGTTGAAAGGGACCTAGGAATGAGGCCCGTCACCCGGGGAAAGAGTCCACGAACCGCCGATTACGCTGAGCACCGCGACGCGTTTGGGGAGCTGTCGGCGCGGCTTGGATTGTTCTGCTCATATTGCGAACGCCGCATCCCTACGCAGCTTGCGGTGGAGCACATTCAACCGAAGGGGCTGCCCGCATACGAGCACCTCAAAGGCCGCTGGGACAACTTCCTTTTGGGCTGCGTGAACTGCAATTCGACGAAGAAGGACAAGGATGTCGTGCTGAACCACTTGCTTCTTCCGGATCGCGACAACACGGCGGCGGCCTACATTTACACGATGGATGGAAAAATCGAGGTGAATCCCGGTTTGAGCGCGCAGCAGCAAGTAATGGCAACGCGCACCCTCGCCCTTACCGGCCTGGACAAATCGATCAGCGCTGTGAAAGATTCCAATGGTAAATTGGTAGCCATTGACAGGGTCAGCCAACGAATGCAAGCCTGGTTGCTCGCGAAAGAGAGCAAGCAGGACTTGAAGACCAACCAGAACGATGCGTTTCGTCGGCAGATCGGCCGCACAGCAAAGGAGAGTGGTTTTTTCAGCATCTGGATGACCGTTTTTCACGACGATTCGGCCGTCCGGAAGCTGTTGATAACTGAGTTCACTGGTACTGCGGTTGATTGTTTCGATCCTCTTACCACCCTTCCGGTAACGCCGCGCCCCGCGAACGGCCTCGACGATGGGAGCAAAGTATGAGCAGCCACACCGAAGCAGCCTTTGAAACCGTGCTGGTCGACAGCCTCCTCGCCGGGGGTTACGAAGACGTTTCACCCGCCGGCTTCGACCGCGAGCGGGCGATCTTCCCAGACGTGGTGATCGGCTTCATTCGCTCGACGCAACAGAAGCATTGGGAAAAACTGGAAGCGCTGCACGGAGCCAAGACGAGCGAGCGGATCATTCACGACCTGTGCAACTGGATGGATACGCATGGTTCGCTGGGAACGCTCCGGCACGGGTTCAAGTGCTACGGCCGCACGCTGCGGGTGGCGTTCTTCAAGGCGGCTCACGAGCTGAATCCTGAGCTCGAAGCCCGCCACGCGGCGAACCGAATGGGCGTTACTCGCCAGCTTCATTACAGCACTCGAAATGAGAATTCGTCGGATGTCACTCTGAGCGTGAACGGCATCCCCGTGGCGACGCTGGAGCTCAAGAACCAGTTGACGGGCCAGACGGTGCAAGACGCGATCCGCCAGTACCAGAAGGACCGTGACCCGCGCGAGATCGTCTTCGAGTTCAAGCGCCGCACGCTGGTCCATTTCGCTGCCGACCCGGATCTGGTATTCATGACGACCCGTCTGGCCGGCTCGGCGACGCACTTTCTGCCGTTCAATCGCGGGCACGACGACGGCGCAGGCAATCCGCCAGACGAGCATGGCCGGCACCGGACGGCATACCTGTGGGACGAAGTGCTAAACCGCAATAGCCTGCTCGACCTGCTTGCCCGCTTCTTGCACCTCGAAATCGAAGAGCGGCGCACCGACGACGGACGCAAGGTGCGGAAGGAATCGATGATCTTCCCCCGCTACCACCAGTTACGTGCGGGGCGGCGCCTGGTCGACGCCGCGAGAACGGAGGGTGTTGGACAGAACTATCTCGTCGAGCACTCGGCCGGCAGCGGCAAGAGCAACACAATCGGCTGGCTGGCCCACCGGCTGTCGTCGCTGCACGACGAGCGGAACGAGCGGGTCTTCGACAGCGTGATCGTGATCACCGACCGACTGGTTCTAGATCATCAGTTGCAGGACACGATTTACCAGTTCGACCCCCGCCAGGGGGTCGTTCAGAAGATCGACGCCAGCTCGCGGCAACTGGCCGAGGCGCTCGAGAGCCGAGTTCCGATCGTCATCAGCACGCTGCAGAAATTCCCCTTCGTTTCGCGACAGCTTCTTCGCATGGCCGAAGAACGCGGCGAAGCGGGAACGGGCGTCCTGCCAACCCGTAAGTGCGCGGTGATTGTCGATGAGGCGCATAGCTCGCAATCGGGCGAGACGGCCACGGACCTGAAAGAGGTTCTCGGGGGGGAGCAACTTCAGCAGGAAGCCCGCCGCATGGCGGAAGAAGAGGGCGTTGCCGACTTCGACGAACTGTATCGCAGCATGGCCAAACGCGGCCGGCAATCGAACCTGAGCCTGTTCGCCTTCACCGCCACGCCAAAACACAAGACGCTGGTCGTCTTCGGCCGAAACGGCGACGCGTTCGACCGCTACACGATGCGGCAAGCCATCGAGGAAGGGTTCATCCTCGACGTGCTGAAGAACTATACGACCTACGCCGCCTACTACAAGCTCGTCAAGTCGTGCCAGGACGATCCGGAAGTCGAGCGCAAGAAGGCCGCCCAGGCCCTTGCCCGGTTCATGCGGCTGCATCCCCACAACATCGCCCAGAAAACGGAGGTGATCGTCGAGCATTTCAACGCCGTCACCCGCCACAAGATCGGCGGCAAGGCCAAGGCGATGGTGGTAACCGGTTCGCGGCTGGAGGCCGTGCGGTACAAGCTGAGTTTCGATCGGTACATCGCCGAGAAAGGCTATCGGATCAAGACGTTGGTGGCTTTCTCGGGCACGGTGGTCGACGACCAGATCAAGGACAAGACCTACACGGAAGTGGGTATGAATGGCGGAATCCGCGAGAAGGACCTGCCGGACCGCTTCGCGACGGCCGAGTACCAGGTGCTGCTGGTCGCGGAGAAGTACCAGACCGGCTTCGATCAACCGCTCTTGCACACGATGTACGTGGATCGCCGCCTGTTCGGCATTCAAGCGGTGCAAACGCTGTCGCGGCTGAACCGCACCCATCCCCTGAAGGAAGACACGTTCATCCTCGATTTCGTGAACGACCGGCGGGAAATCCAGGCGGCCTTTAAGCAGTACTACGAGGGAGCGGAGATGGGCGAGGAGGTCGAGCCCGCCCGGATGTATGCGATTCGCGCGGAATTAGATGCCTCCGCAATTTACACGTCGGACGAGGTCGAGCGGTTCTGCCGGGTTTACTTCAAACCCAAGGCGCGCCAGACCGCGGCCGACCATCGCGAAATGAATGCCATTCTCGACCCTGCGGTCGACCGGTTTCGTCGGCTGGTGGATACGGACGAGCCCGCCGCGGAGCTTTGGCGCGGTAAGTTGACGGCGTTTCGGAACCTGTACTCGTTTCTCAGCCAGGTCATTCCGTACCAAGACTCGGATCTTGAGAAGTTGTACACCTATCTGCGGCACCTGGTCGCAAAACTGCCGCGGCGGCGCAGCGGCCCGCAATATTCGTTCGACGATGAAGTTCGGCTGGAATACTACCGCCTGCAGAAAATCAGCGAAGGCTCGATCAGCCTTCAGGACGGCAAGGCCGCTCCACTGGACGGACCAAGCGAGGTGGGTAGCGGGCTCGTGCGCGAGCGGCCCGTTCCGCTCTCCAAGCTGATCGACGTGATCAACGAGCGGTTCAGGACCGACTTCACCGACGCCGACCAGTTGTTTTTCGAGCAGATTGCGCAGGCGGCCATGGAGGACGAGACTCTCAAGCAAGCGGCGCAAGCGAACCCGGAAGAGAAATTCGCCCTGGTCTTCAATCGCGTGCTGGAGTCGCTGTTCGTCGACCGCATGGAGCAGAACGAGGACATATTCGCCCGCTTCATGAACGACCAGGGTTTTCAGCAACTCGTGGCGGGGTGGCTGGTGAGCGACGTCTACCGCAAACTACGTGGGACCGGCGTATCGTACCTCGATCCTGCGTCGTCCGCCGAGGAAGACGCTTGAACCCTTCGACATGGTTCCACTTGCCAAATCATTTGGCACGTCGCGATTCGTCCGATCGGCAGTCGTGGTTATTTCTTAAGCGCACGGAACTCCTGAATGCTGGTGGTCCCGGTCCGCGCCACAATGATGTGGTCCAAAACGTGAATTCCTAGGGTCTGGCCGGCATCTTCGAGCCGCCGGGTCACGAGCAGATCGTCGTCGCTGGGGGTCGGGTCGCCGGACGGGTGGTTATGGACCAGAATGATCGACTTGGCGGCGTCCTTGACGGCCGGTCGAAACACTTCACGCGGATGCACCAGGCTGCGGTCAAGTGAGCCCACGCTGATCTGGTGCGTGCCAACGAGCCGGTACTGCGTGTCCAACGTCGCGATGTGGAATTCCTCCTGCGCGGCATCGGTTGCCAGGCGCGCAAAGTGTTCGCGGCAGAACGACGTGGCATCATTGGAGCACGTAATCCGGCCGGGACGCTTCTGGTCAGCGGAGCTTTGCGCAACCCGCCGGCCGAGCTCGATCCCCGCCATGATCCCCAACCGCCGCGGCAATCTCTTTCAATCCGCCCCGCCCCGCGTCAGGAAGGCGCTGTAGTTGTTCATTGAAGCGGGCGGCGATCTTCTCGCCGGCCTGCAGCGCCGATTCGCCGCGCCGGCCGGTGCGAATCAAGATTGCCAAGAGCTCCGCCGTGCGCAGCGCGGCTGCGCCGTGTGCCAGCAAGCGCTCGCGAGGCCGGTCTTCGATGGGCGTTTGCGGCAACTGCGTGCCGTGGACCTGGGCCTCGACCCAGGAACCCGCCGGAAAACCGCCGATCTCGCAGGTCCAGCAATAGGTGCCATCATCTCCGCGGAGGTGCCCGTCTCGTTCGAGTTGGTGTACCAGTCGGGTTACGTACCCAGGATTTTCAGCGGGCAAGCGTTCCTTCAATTCGGACAGCGAGAATTGCTCCTGTACCAGCAGCGCATTCAGTGTCGCCTGGATTCGAGCAGCGCGCTTCGGTGGTCGGGAATCAGCCACGATTGGGACCGTTTAAATAAAACGGGGGATCGGACTAACGGTAACCCCATTCGTGATGCAACTCAAGCGGGCAAGTCGCGAAACGCCACCGCAATGGCCTTCCCCACGGCGTTAAGACTGCGCGGCTGACATGGCCCATGGCCGCGGTTCATACGAAGGACAATCTCACGCGAAGGCGCAAGGTCGCCAAGAACGTTT
>VFSW01010418.1_pt1 | contig 13174 bp, 15 predicted proteins | sample 5358111 | NCBI WGS metagenome assembly VFSW01 (sample SAMN11554181, study PRJNA540505) | mine drainage metagenome | isolation source: sediment from site ElyBrook_90M | place: USA: Ely Copper Mine, Vershire, VT | collected 2017 | reverse complement strand
ACAACAATTCAGCTGCATAGAGTCCTTCGCGTTCGTCATCCTTTGACGGGTCGAGACTCTGTGGTTGTCCACTGATTGCGATGGTCAACGCACCTGCGGCGGCGTGCGACTTCACTGCGGCATCCGCACTTCCGGACAGGTACGATGGGACCGCCGCCAGCAACATCGCGGTGGCCAACGTCCCGGCTCCGAGATACCGCAAGTTACGGTTTTTCTGAATAGACATTTTCAACGGTACTTCCTCCAATTGGGCAACTGCGGACGCAAGTAATTGACGAGACGTCGGATAGCGCGTTCCCCCTAGGCCACGAATCCTACGTAGCGAAAAGTCCTACAAACCCTTTTAAATAATGAGGATCCGTAACTGATGCATAACCAAAAGTTAACCCACGAACTCTTCGACGACCTTAAGATTGGACCCCCTCGGACGACTCGGACGCTTGACTTCTCACCGAGATCTTCGACTTGCCAAAACCATTGTCGAGTATCAACCCGCAACACGACTTGACTATGTCGCGGCGCCCCAGGAGTGCCTCGCAACGAAATAGGAAACGAGTCGACATGGATCATGGTTATCAATTTCGCCACTTTTCTCGCGTGTGCCGCGAGCACAAAACCACAACGATCGGCTCCTGGTGCCTCCCCAATGCCATGTGGCACCCACGCGAAAGCGATGTCATGCCAAGGTTCCCCCTCGAGCATCACGCCGCCCACAAGTCATGTCCGAAAACTTGGTGACGCCCGAGCCGTATGTGGTCGTCAGATTTCTCAAAAACTGCCGCGCAACGCGTGAGCATGCCTAAGACCAAGTCGAAACCAAAGGACTGGGCCGGCGACATTTGCGCACAGGTGTGCTCACTGATAGTCGGCGGCATTGCGTCCACTTCTCCGATGATCGTAACTCGAGCCGCGCTAGTCCGAGCGCCGAAACCACGCTTCCTACTGCGAACAATCTTGCACGATGCCCTAATCCTCGTTCGGTAACCGTGTCCGTCACAATTCTTCCCCGTCAGCGGCGTGATTGAAGGAAATACCGGCAAGACTGTCCTCTGGTCGAGGTGCCGGACGCGAGGGGCCCTCACTCGGGTGTAGCGGCACCGGAAGAACCCGGACTTCAGTTTCGTCGTCGGTCGCCAAGTGACGTCGATCCCCCAGAGTCGAGCGATCTCCTCGGCGAAGAACTGCGGCAATCGTCGTCCATCGACTCGTCGCACTAGCTCCTCCAACAACGTACCGATGGTCGTGCCGTGATACCCGTGTGCCATACCTGGTAGCCAGTGGGGCCTCATATCGGCGAGTCGTTGCGAAAGGTCGACGTGGTCGACTAGTTGCTCAAGGGTGAATTGAGGTTCGACGCCGCACGGATCTGCTTCGTTGGACAACGCCGCACGGACCAGGACATGTGGCTTGCCACCGGCCGTGAACTCCGACAAATAGGTTGGCATCGTAACGTCCAAGTCGATGCAGTCACGGTCCGCGAGGACGGAAATGCACACTACTGACGCGCTCTTGAAAGCGGAGATTATTCCGATCAGGCCTTGCGGTGAAGCGTCCCGCGCGGTCAGTTCCACGAACTTCTCCCTCGCACGTAGACGGCGAACTCGCCGACGACCCCGGAGTATTCGGTCACGAGATTGGCAAGATTCTTATCGATTCCTTCGTAGCCACTGAATACTTCATCCATCAACTCTCCTTTGACATTCTTCGTGCCGGCTTTGCGACGGTTTCGGGCGCCGCTCCCCTTGTCAGACAGCGACGACCTCGTTGGTCGCGGGGTATACGCGAGAGGAGTCCCCATCGGTTCGCTTGGCCCACGACTGTGCTCCCGAGCGGATCACCTTGGAGATGAGAACCGCGGGGGCGCTCAAACGCTTACGGCGAAGATGAGCGAGGAAGATTCTCCTCTCGGGCAAGGGGTCCAAGATGTCGACCACCGCGATCTCCGGCAAGACTTCACCTAACGAGAGAATCGGGGCGGCCGCAATACCCAGACCCATTGCCACCATTGCTTGAAGGTCCAAACGTTCTCCCGTCTCAAAGGAGATGGACGGCTCGAAACCGGCCATTCGACACGAGTGCAGCAAGCCTTCAGTCGTCGGGTGATCCGCGCGCACGATCCAGCGTTCGTTACGCAGTACTTCGAGCGGAATCGGTCCGCGATTGGCCAATTCGTGACCCACCGGAACCAGAACCTTCATCGGATCACGCGCCAGTAGTGAAATATAGAAGTTCGTCGTCGAAATACGGCGCCACTCGTAATCTGACATGATTGCGACTTCTATCTCACCGTGGACCAGCTGATTCACCAATTCCTTGGACTGTGCGCTGCGAACCGTGAGACCAATGCTCGGATGCTGGCAACTGAAGGAACGAACAATGGGCGGCAGCAGGAGCGAAGTGGCCGAAGGAAATGCCCCGATACTGACGGTCCCGGAACGCAATCTCTCGAGATCGACGAGTTCGGCACTCGCCGCTTCCAATTCGAAACGCACGCGCTCGGCGTGCGCCACAAGGAGTCGACCCACTTCGGTGAGAACGGTACGACGCGGGTGACGCTCCAGGACGGGCTGCCCGATCTCGCGTTCTAGACGGCTGATCTGCTGGGACACCGCAGACGGTGTATATGACAGAGCCTCCGCAGCCGCCGCAATGGACCCGCATCGGTCTACCTCAGCCAACATCAATAAGCGACGAGCATCCAACATGATTCACATCCCCCCCCTCCCCGGGAGCAACCGCTCCCGGAACACGCTACGCACCGAGCCGAACCGACGGACGCGATCGTCCTGGTCCTTCGTCGCTTCGTTCCATTCGAAGCAACGATCTAACTAAGGCCGCTCGAGCAATCCCGCCCATGATGCGCGACGTTCACCCGCCGGATCATGGACGACTTCAATGGCCTCACCAAAGAGCAGGGTGGACCGATCCGAAAGCTGATAGTGCGGCCATTTCACGTCCGTGGTCGAGGGCTCGCCCTGGGCCACTCCCAAGAGCAGGTCGCGTACTTTGAGAGTCGTGGGCACATCCTCGTCTAGCATCCCGTCGCCAACAGGGACACCGGCCGTTCCCGAGGGAGTAGCCAATGGGGTAAAGAGATAGAACATATCCACGGTATGCACCGGACCAAAGTCCGGCCACGGTGGGGTCACCGGGGTTCGATCGAATCTTCCGACGTAACTTCGCCCACCCGCCTCAATTTGAGCCTCAGCCAATCGAATGGCAGGCATCGCGAAATGGAAGTCCGTAAGCAAGTCGACGTACCAGTCATCGCCACCCTTCTCGTAGAGGACTTCCAATTCCTTCCACCGCACGTTTCCGATGAGACGACGAGCAAAGAGCTCCTTGTTCTTTCCCCCATTGACGGGATCGAACTTGCGCCATAGGCCCATGTCCTTGAGCGTCCAGCTAACGCAGAGGGCTACATCGCGGACGGCGCCTGCTCGGATTGCGGCCATCGGGTGAAGAGGCAGAACGTCGTCGCCGAATACCGGCAGCACCACTTCGGCGTCAAACTCCGTGTCGAGTTGAGCATTATTGGCCAACACTCGCGCGGCGTTAACAATCTCCTCGGTCGAGAGATTGACGATCTGTGCCGCGTCCTCACTTGCGAGGCCCGCGGCGCGCAGGAAGACTCGTGCAGATCGCGTGGCAGTTTCACGATCACGAACCTGACGCGCCGCGCCACTCATGAGCCACGCTCCGGCGAATTTTCCCGCGCACGCGGGCATGGCCAACATTGCTCCAACCGTCATGGCACCCGAAGAGCGCCCGAGGAGTCCGATCGAGTCAGGATCGCCACCAAATATTGCCGCATTTTCTCGCACCCAATCGAGAGCCAGGCTGAGGTCGCGCAGTGCGAGGTTCGTATCGACAATGCCGGGTGCGATGTCATCGAGATAGAGATAGCCAAAGGGTCCGATGCGGTAATTCACCGCGACGACGACAGCACCTTGAGCGGCCAACGACGCACCGTCCGTGTTGCCGTCGCCCATGACGAAGGCACCGCCATGGACCCAGAACACGATTGGTCGTTTGCCGTCTAACGACGGTGTCCACACATTCAGATGCAGGCAATCCTCACTGCCCATCACTTGAGACGGTGCGTCGGGATTCATGGGCGTCTGGACCGCCGCACTGGCGAATGACGTGGCGTCAAGAACTCCTTCCCAGGGTGAACGTGGTTGTGGCGCTCGAAAACGCAGTGGCCCAAGCGGCGCTTGGGCGTATGGCACCCCCAGGAAACTGAGTACACCGTCCTCCTCCTTACCGCGAATCACACCAGTAGAAATGCGAACTTCAGTCACGTCGATCCTCCTCGGGGTCGCGATAGGTGAACGGTCCCTCAAGGGACCGCGTGACGATGCGGACGTGCGACGACTCGGGGCACGGTGACGTAGCCCCAATCTGACGAGCCGGACCGTTTATCCCTGAGTAGGCAAATAGTGTATCCATAATTACGTCATTCTCGTCGTACGAGCGAGACTTAGTAACTGAGGCAACCTTATTTTGCCATACCACATAAGTGCTCACCGTCATGACACAAAGTGTATCCAAGAATTTCGATTTGTCAATATGTGTATCCAAGAATTATTCTCAGGGAACTAGCACGTCATCCGATCTCCCGCACTGATCGTCAAAAAGGTGCCGTCATGACGGTGCTAAACGGAATTGTGGAACTCAGCGCGCCCGATCAGCCGGTTCTCTTGGTCATGAGAGTCGGTAGTCCGCCTGCATAAATCGCCCGGTCCCCAGAACCATGTTCAGGGCCGCACGAATTGTCGCTGGTTCCTGTTCGGGTACGACCCCCGCCATGACCGCGATAGCAATGCGGGCTTGATGGCGGGCCATGGTGTGGGCGGCCATCACTCCATCACGTTGTTCACACGCGTGGGCTAACGCCATGTGCTCCACGACCGATTGGGGATCGCTGTGGGGCGAGTCGCGCGCCCAGACCGAGCGATAAAGCGCATTGCGGTCCGAGAGTCGTTCGAGGTCTTGTCGCAACAGCAGTGGAGCGTGGGACATGTGAGTGCTATGAAAATGGGTATTCGCCAGTTTCCACGTAGCCGCATCTCGATCGCGAGCTTTCTCCATGAGTTCGAGATCACGTCGTAATTCCTTGATGTCCACCTCGGTCAACTGGGGAACGCTCACGGCAGTGGCTACTGCGCTCATCATGATACGTTGAGCGGAAATGGCTTCTAAGTCATCGAAGCGGAACTCCGCGACACGAGCGCGATGATTACTCTCGGCGTAGATGAGGCCTTCCTCCTCGAGCAGTCGCAACGCCTCGCGCAGTGGGGTCCTACTCACGCCGTAACGCTCAGCGAGTTGCACTTGGGGGAGCACCGCTCCGAAAGGAAATCGACCAGACAGGATTTCATCGCGAAGGCGACGATGCACCGTTCTCACCGTCAGACTGGGATCGCGTCGACCCATTCGAGAGGAACTGACGGGCACCATCTCGATCGACTCAACGGCTACCGCCTCGGCTCCAGGACGGGGGGGTTTCGAAAGTGCCATCGGTTATCGTCGCCCCTTCCTGCCTCGATCACGAGCGACGCCGATGCTATGGCGCCCTACTTCTTATCTTCTCATCAATTGTCCCAGGCGCCGATCGAATGACGCTTGAGGGTCTCGTTGAGTTTGATTTTCTCGGCGACCTCCACGGACGTGGCCAGCTGGTTGATGGGAATCACCACCACTCCGTCGGCGTCACCCACAATGATGTCACCGGGCGACACGCATTGACCCCCGATAGCCACTGGGACCTGATGACGTCCGGGTCCGAACTTGTAGGGACCCGCCGGAGTGACGGCTCGAGCGAACACCGGCAATTGGAGTTGTTCGATCGCGTCGACGTCACGGATGGCCCCATCGATGACGAAGCCCGCAAGAGCGTTCACCTTCGCGCGTCCGGCGATCAGTTCCCCGACGAGAGCTCGCGACACATCGCCAAAGCCATTGACCACCAGGACCTCTCCCGGGGCAGCACGATCGACCGCCTCGTGGATTACCTGATTGTCGCCCGACCTAGTGAGCACGGTGTACGCGCGCGCCACCAGTCGCGCACCATGCCACATTGGGTGAATTCCCGAATCCACCGCGCTGATCCGTTCCATTGCGTCACCCACATTGGCCACAGGCAGTAGTTGGAGCCGTGCGAGTAATTCTGCGACCTGCTCATCGGTGAGTCGTGTCTCCTCGGGAGTCATCGCTTCGTTCCCGCTCACGATGGCATGGGATAGTCATCCGCGTTGAGCACCCAGCCCTCCATGTTGGAGAAGTCGTGACGCGGCGGACCAAAGAGGTCGACGAGTTGGTTCACTCCCTCGCTGATCTGCTGACTGGTGTGAATGATGAGGGGCGGGATGATGGCAAGAGACGGCCCTGCACAGATCTGGTGCTCGTCCTCACGCCACTGGCGGCTGTCGGTCCCCCATGGCCACCGAAGGTGATGGACGAATCCACCCGACAGACACAGTGAGCCCTGCTCAAAGTCGTCGTGGGTGTGCGGCGACATCTTGGTCACGTCACGTGGACCATGACGCGGTTCGGAGTAATTGATCATGAGATTCGTGGTTCGCCAAATACGCCCGAAGCGCCCCTGCTGAGGCTCGACGTCGAGGCTGTACCGGCGCAGGCGAAATCCGTCAACGGGGTCTGGCCACAAATCCAGTGGTGCGACGTTCGGCTTGGGCGACACGTACGACGACGCGTTCACACATAGGGCGTTGAGTCCTTCGTCCACCGTTGGGATGATCTCGACGACGCGCCCGGCCCGCAGCATCTCGATGTCACTGTCGCCCGGTGGGACCACGATGAGCGAACGTCCCGAGTCCTCCAACGTCTCGCCACCCGCCCTCACCACCAGGGAGAGATCTTCGTCGTGCAACAAGATCACGTGCTCTTGACTCTGACCAGTGCGACGAATGTGAGCTCCTGCCTCGAGCAGGGAGTAGGCCACCAAGAAGTTCTGACCTCGCGTCAACCAGGTCCGACCATGGTCACCTTGTACCTGGGGCGGCGTCTCGTAGTAATTCGCGTACTCACTCGTCCCGTAGCTTGAGGCGCTCGCGCCTGACGAAGAAGCGAGTCTCGCCCGCGGATCGTTGTCGACAAATACCATCGAAATTCCTCCTACCCGTTCACGGGTTGTACTGCAGGACGTACATGCCTGCGTTGTAATCGGTGATGTAGGCCAAGCCATCGGTCGTCACGAAGACGTCGGTGGTGTGAGTGGCCAACGGACGTCCCTTGCGCCTCTCGGTCATGCGCTCGGGCAGCGGCGGTACGAAGTAGGCACGCTGCTGCGGCTGATACGGGTTCTTGATGTCGTAGACCCGCAGTCCGGCGTTCTGATAGGTCGCAAAGATAATCTCCGAGCTCTGCCAACTTCCGACGCGATTCTCGTGCATGTTGTGCGGTCCGAAGTGACCAGGTTCGGCGCAGTAGTCACGTTCCAAGGGCGTCGGAAATGTCGAGATGCTGATCGGGTTGCTCTTGTCACGGATATCGAACACCCAGGTGTACTTCACCTGGTCCGCGCAGTTGTCGAGCACCGCTTCGTCGTTGACGATCAGTAAGTCGCGATCGAGCAGGGGGAGACACGAGTGAGTGCCTCCCCCGAAGGGCGGGCACCAGTTACGGTGGACGATCTCACGGGGCGCCGTTGGATCCGAGACGTCAAGAATCACGAGACCCCCGTCGCGCCAGCCGCCGTAGGCAATTCCCTCGGCTACCACCGCGTGGTGAAGAGCCCAACGATTCGTCCACGAAGGTTCCTCACCACCATCACGCCACATGCCGGGGATCCACCATCGACTCACCTCGAAGGGGTGGGTCGGATCGCTGACGTCGATGGTCAAGAAGATGTGGTCAGTGAAGCCATCGATGAGCGCTGAGGCGTAGGCGTAGTCACCACCGTCATACCAAATACGGTGCAGGCCGCAGCCCGGAATCGAAAGGTAGCCGATCTTGCGGGGGTTGGCGGGATCCTTGATGTCGTAGATGCGCATCCCCGCCGTGAAATCCTGTCCCGCGACGCCGTAGTTCGAACTATGGACACCCTTGATGGAACCGCCGTAGTAGTCGGTCTCGATGGGTTTGACCATGTAAAAGTCGACTGAGTCGATGACCATGAGCAGGTCATCATGGGTCTGCAGGTGGATGTGCCACGATCCCTTGTCCCCCTCGAGGAAGTTGACTTGCCGTGGATCACGCGGGTTACGAACGTCAATGATGCTCACCCCCTCGTTCTTGCCAATGAAGGCGTGACCCTTGTTCACCATGATTTGGGTACCGCCAGGCATTCCGCCCTGGTCCGTGTACCCGAGGAAATCTAGATTCTGCGCAAACCACGAATTACTCACACCCGAAGACCTTTCTCAAAAACCTCTGGATTCACCACATTGGCGGGACGACCACTCTCAAAGAGTGATGACAGTGACGACAGCGCCAATTCAACCATCTCAACGCGAACTCGCTCGTTCCACGCGGCCACGTGCGGGGTGAGGAATGTATTTGGTGCCTTCAACAACACGTCGTCCTCGGGAGGCGGTTCGGGAGCGAACACGTCGGCGCCTACTCCCGACAAGTGCCCGGTACCCAGGAGCTCGCACAACGCGACGTTGTCCACCAATGCCCCTCGAGCGGTGTTTATCAACACCGCTCCCTCCTTCATGGAGCGCAAGCGGCTCGCAGTGAGGAGCGGTCCGTTGGGCGACGGTGGGGCGTGCAGGGTCACGACATCGGACTGCTCGAGAAGATCTTCGAGGGTGACCTGCTCCACCGCTGCCGTGGGCTCGATATTTCGCACGTCAAACGCGAGGATGCGCGTCTCGAAGGAAGAGAGCCGCCGAGCCACTGCTTGACCAATGTTCCCAAAGCCAATGACGCCGACGGTCGCGCCCTCCAATGTTCCCACCAAGTGCTCCGGATTACGCCATCCCTCTTGGCGTAGATATGGCGTGTTGTACCAATGGAACTGCTTGATGCAGGCCAGCATGAGGGCGATAGTGTGCTCAGCGACCAATCCCACCTCGCTGTGGATCGGCGTGTTGGTGACCACGATGCCGCACTCCGTCGCGGCGTCAATGTCAATGACTTCGTACCCGATGCCGAGTTTGGCGATGAACCGCAATTCAGGCAGGGCCTGCATGATGGCGCGCGTGACCAGGGCACCGCTCGCCCCCAACACAGCGCTGTGTCCTTGAGCGCCTTCGATGAATTCCTGGGAATCCATCTTTTTACGCGCAAGTCCGGTCGCCCAAACCGGTACGCCGTACGACAGGTCAAGATCCCAGCGACTTAAAACTTCAGGACCGACGTTGAGTGAGTCGAACACGAACACCGAACCCTTAGTCACGCGCAACTACCAAGATTTGGTCCATTTCACCTAGCCCCTTTCGGCGTTTCGAGCGACCTTTTGGCACCGTAACGGCCAACACGTGGCGACAATATCACCGACTTTTGATCGGAACTAAGAAAGTGGATACATAAATTCAGCTCACACGCCGACATCGGCCGATGATGCCATGGCTCGCTCAATGTAAGTTTTTATCCTCTTTATCAGGTGTAACAAAACTTACAATCAGTTCTTCTACGTTCGTGGCCCGTAGGGTTGCCACTTTCGAAGCCAACTGAGTTGATTCTCCCGGGAAAAGAGATGCCAATAGTGGATACATAAATTGAGCCTTCAGAGTTTCGACGAAGACAGGGTTGAAGAACTGGGGTTCGCTATCGGTCACCGCGGCGTAGTAACTCTCCCTCCTCGGTCTCCGCGTTGGCGTCAGGGAGCCGCGGTGCTAGGTCTGCACCAATCGCTATCAGGATTTATAGAATTGCGCCATTTGATGGCACCCCCACTCATCGCTACGGCACGGGTGCCCGGGACGCCCGCATTTTCGTGAAGCGTCAACTGTCACTCACAGGACAGCTCTCGCCTACAAACGCTTCGCGAAAGGCTTTTCCCGTCGCCCAAGAAGTCGCTCGGGGTCCCCTTCGCCACCTAGAACAACAGTTAAGCATCTCTAATCGCACCATTCCAAAGAGTGTTGTCACCGTGGTCACATTGACGCGTGCGAGACCCCAGAATTGAGACTTCACGATGACCTGGTGTTCGAAAGTACCCAATGCACCGCTTTCTCGCCGGACAGCGCGTCACCATCAACTAGGAGGGCCCAGTGCAAGTCAAGGAACTCGGACACGTTGTTCTGTTCGTACGCGACATCAAGATCTCTACGTACTTCTATCGCGACATCCTGGGCTGGCGTCTCATCTATGACGGACCTCAGGACCCGGTCCCCTCAAGTGCCGTTGCCTTCAATGCGCCAGGAGGTCGAACACATCATGAGTTGCTACTGATCGAAGTGGGATCCTCCGCGGCGCCGCTGCCGAACGGACGAAGAATCGGTATGTACCACTTCGGCGTCAAGGTGGGGGACAGCGACGACGAACTTCGTGAAGCCCTTGACGTGCTTATCGCTCACGATGTCAAGGCCTTGGGTGCAACGGACCATGGCATGTCGCACAGCCTCTACATCCTCGACCCCGACGGCAATGAACTAGAGCTCTACATCGACGTCCCTGGGGTCAACGTGCAAGACCCTAAGTGGTGGACGGATTTCAAACCGTCGGCACTGCATCTCTAGTCCAATGACCTTGATAGCCCGATCATGTCCGCTGATACTTTCGCAAATCCGCGACGCGTCCAAAATAGGTGAATCGCGACAGCTGGTGCAGCGGAGCGCGACGTGACTCCCCAGGATGCCGTTGGCTCGAACTGTCAAGATATCAATCATCTAGCGTAGAGAGGTAGTCGTTATGAAACTTCGAATCTTTAGTGAACCCCACCAAGGCGCGAGTTACGAAGAGGTCCTCGCTCTCGCCCAGGTCGCCGAGGAAGGAGGATTCGACGCCTTTTTCCGTTCCGACCATTTCTTGAAGATGGGTCCCACCGACGGATTGCCGGGCCCAACTGACGCGTGGATCACTTTGGCGGGATTGGCTCGAGACACCTCTCGCATTCGACTAGGGACGCTACTCACCGCGGCAACTTTCCGCCTACCCGGGCCTTTTTCAATTGCCATCGCGCAAGTCGATGCGATGAGCGCGGGGCGAGTCGAAGTCGGTATCGGAGCCGGTTGGTACGAAGCGGAGCACACCGCCTACGGAATACCTTTCCCGCCCGTGGGGGAAAGATTCGCTCGACTCGAGGAACAACTCTCGATCGTGACAGGATTGTGGGATACCAAACTCGGAGAAGAGTTTGGTTTCCAGGGTGACTATTACTCACTCACCGCTTGTCCGGCACTACCTAAGCCAGTCCAGAGTCCTCATCCACCACTCATCGTGGGCGGGAAGGGTCCACACTGGACACCTCGTCTAGCGGCGAGATTCGCCGACGAGTACAACGTGCCCTTCGCTCCGTTGGCCGTGTGCGAGTCGCAATTCAACAGAGTCGACGAAGCCTGTGAAGCGATCGGTCGCGACCCTCAGTCATTGATCCGCTCGGCGGCGCTCGTACTGTGCTGCGGCGAAGATACCGAAGAGATCGCTCGACGAGCTTCCAAGCTCGGTGGCGTCCCTGAGAATCCGGAACACTGGCTGCTCGGTACTCCCGATCAAGTAGTCGAGAGAATCGGGCAATTCGCAGAACTCGGGATCTCGCGTCTGTATCTTCAAGTCATGGACCTGCGGGACCTCGATCAGGTTCATCTCGTCGCCGAGCAGGTTCTGCCCGTGGTCAAGTAACCCGGGGAGATTCGGTGACACGTCTAAAGGTCGGCGTTCAACTACTCAACAAGAGGAGAGGGCGATGAAGTGGGCTCTGATTGGGGCCAGCGATATCGCCTCGACACGAGTCATTCCGGCCCTGCGACTGGCGGGTCAAGAGGTACTGGGCGTCATGAGTTCTAACGCCGAACGAGCGGAGCACTACGCGGCTTCCCACGACCTACTCGGACACTCAGATCAGTTGGACGAACTGCTCTCGTGGCCCATCGACGCGGTCTACATCAGTACGACCAACGAGTTGCACGCGTCCCAAGCGATCGCTGCCGCCGCATCCGGCAAGCACATCCTGTGCGAGAAGCCTCTCTCCATCGACCTCGCTCAAGGAGCGCAGATGGTCGCGCAAGCGAAAGCGCACGGAGTAGTGCTGGGAACGAACCACCATATTCGCGCTTCGGGTGTCCACGAGAAGATTCGCGAGATTGTCGGCGGCGGGGAATTGGGCGATATCTACCTGGCCCGTGTTAATCACGCCGTGGGGCTGTCGGAGCGCCTCCGGGGATGGCGCCTCTCGGGCGAGGCTCAAGGTGCCGGCGTGGTCTGGGACATCGTCGTGCATAACGTCGATACCCTTCGCGCCGATCTCCGCAGTGACGTGGTGGAGGTCACCGCTCTCAGCGCGACGGGCGAACTCGCTCGAAGTGGCATCGAAGATCTGACCAACTGCACTTTTCGATTCGCGAATGGCGTCATTGCGACGACCTGTGAAAGTTATCTCGTACCCTTCAGTCGCACCAGCCTGGAGATCCACGGATCCCTCGGGTCTTTGGTGGCCATGGACGTCATGCGACAGGACCCCATTGGTGACATCACCATCACAAACGCAACGGGGCGCCACGACGTGGTCGTTGATGACCGCGAGAACCTCTACGTTAAGACGATCCGGCGTTTCGAGCAAGCCTGCTACGGCATCGGTGAACCGTTCTCCACAGGTGCAGATGGTTTGGCGGCGGCGACGTGCGCGACCGGCGTACTCATATCCGCACGAGAAAGGAGAACCGTCGCACTATCTGAACTCACCTCCGCGTAATTCCGATGTCTTCTGCGTCGCTGTGCAGTTCACTCTCTGCGGGTCCCATCATTTCATCCATTTTCATGTGCACGACACTGGGTTAAATACCCTGCTTATCGGCTCGATCTGAAGACAAACCCAAGTCATCGGAATTTATTAGGGGCCATCGACGGCTCGATGGACAGCAAATTCATGAATATGTTCTTAGCGCCCGACAAAGTTCGATGTACCCACCAGCAACTGAATGCTCCATAGCCACTCTGCCAAATGGTTCCATGAAAAAACCGTTGGGAGTGCGGTTGGGAGTGCGGCGAATTAACGGTTCGACTCAACGCTCGTACACTTCTCGACGGTGACCCATACGAAGCA
>VFSW01010417.1_pt1 | contig 13175 bp, 12 predicted proteins | sample 5358111 | NCBI WGS metagenome assembly VFSW01 (sample SAMN11554181, study PRJNA540505) | mine drainage metagenome | isolation source: sediment from site ElyBrook_90M | place: USA: Ely Copper Mine, Vershire, VT | collected 2017 | reverse complement strand
AGCCCTGAAACTATTTCCAAAGGGTGGCGCCAGCCCTGAAACTATTTCCAAAGGGTGGCGCCAGCCCTGAAAGGTTGATTGGAGGGTACGGGAGGGCTGGCGGGGCGCGGCGGAAGCTACGGGAGAAGCTGGATACGGGCCATCTGGGAGCCCGAACCGTTGGTAAAGTACAGATACCCGGCGTCGGTGATGGTGCAGCCGCCGTTGTTTCCGTGGTCGAAGGGCGTGTCGGGAATGCGCGCCCAGGTGCGGGTGGCAATGGTGTACTGCCAGAACTCCGTGCCTGAAGACAGCCCGGCGGCGTAGATGTGCCCGCTGCGGTCGCTGCAGTACACGTCGTTGATGAATCCCTCGGGTTGCGGCGGCAACGTGGTTGTTGTGTTGCTCACAGGGTCAAAGGAAAGCAGCGTGCCGTTGTAAAAAATCGGGGCGATGTACAGGAGGTTGGAGATCGGGTCGAAGGCAATGCGGGATTCCGACGTTCCGCCCGTCCAGGAGGTGGCGTGGTAGGTGACCGCGCCCGTGGCGATGTTGTAATCGACCACGCGACTGTCAGACGTAAAGGCATAGACGTGACCGCTGGCGTCGTGGGTGGTCATCGACGTTCCAGTGTCGGCGACTCCCGTGGCGAGCGTCGTCCAGGTGTTGCTCGGGATGGCGTAGCCGAGGACATAACCACCGCGAATGACGTAGAGATTGGATCCCACCCAGGCCATCCCCGCCCAGATGGACACAGAAGTCGGTGCAGCCGCGAGCGGCGACCAGGAGTCCGTCGCAACCGTGTACTCCGTCAGCGACGAACCCTGAAATGTGTAAAAGAAATCGCTGCCCGGCGGGCTATAGTCACTGTACCCGGGATAGGTCGCACCACCGAATGTGCGGGCCTGCCACGCGGTGCCGGTGATTCCGTTGAAGCGCATGGTGGTGACGCACGCGCCAGCGGTGCAAACCTGCCCTGCGGTGCAAGCGTGACCGCACGCGCCGCAGTTGGAGACATCGGTGGCGCCGTTGACGCACACGCCCGAGCAGTTGGTGAGACCGAGTCCGCATGCGACAGCGCATACGCCAGACGTACACACCTGCCCCGTGGCGCAGGCCGTGCCGCAGGTGCCGCAGTTGGTCGTGCTCGATGTCAAATCGACACAGGTGGTGCCGCACGCCGTGCTCCCGGCTGGACACGAGAGCGTGCAGACACTGGAAACGCAGGCGTTGCCGGCAGGGCAGACGGTTCCGCAGGCGCCGCAGGCAGTGGGGTCTGAAGTGATGTCTCGGCAGGCGCCCGAGCAGTTGGTGTATCCGGCGGTGCATGTGACAGCACACACACCCGCGAGGCAGCGCTGCCCCGTCGGACAGGTTGTGCCGCACGTGCCGCAGTTGTTCACGTCCGAGGTGAGGTCACGGCAGGTGCCCGTGCAGTTGGTGAGTCCCGAGCCGCAGGTCACGGCGCACGTGCCCGCAGAGCATACAGTGCCCGACGCACAGGACGTTGCGCAGGCGCCGCAGTTCGCGTTGTCCGAAGTGAGATCACGGCAGACCCGTGCGCAGTTGGTAAATCCAGCGACGCAAGTCACCGCGCAGGCTCCGCTCGAACACACGGTGCCCGACGGGCACGCCCTGCTACACGCTCCACAGTTGGTACTGTCGTTCGTGAGGTCTCGGCACACCCCCGCGCAGTTGGTGAGCCCGCTCCCGCACGAAACCGTGCATGCGCCCACCGAGCACACCTCGCCCGCGGGGCACATCGTACCGCACGCACCGCAGTTGGACAGGTCGTTGGTGAGATCGCGGCACACACCCGTACAGTTGGTCTGCCCGCCACCGCAGGTGACGTTGCATGTACCGCCCGAACAAACGGTACCCGCTGCACAGGTCATTCCGCAGGTGCCGCAGTTGGCGTTGCTCGACATGAGATCCACGCAGATGCCACCGCACGCGGTCGAACCCGCGGGACACGACAACACACAGGTGCTGCCGACGCACAGCGTCCCTGCGACGCAGGTTCGCCCACACGCACCGCAGTTGTTCTCGTCCGATGTGATGTCCCGGCACGCGCCCGCACAGATGGTAAACCCCGCCGTGCAGGTCACCGCGCACGCTCCGCCAGAACACACCTGCCCCGCGGGGCATGCTGTTCCGCAAGCACCGCAGTTTGCGTTGCTCGACGTGAGATCCCGACAGGTGCCCCCGCAGTTGGTAAACCCGGACGCACACGTCACGGTGCACCGGCTTGCCGAGCACACCTGGCCCGCCGGACAAACCATCCCGCACGCACCGCAGTTGGCGTTATCCGTGGTGATGTCACGGCAGGTGCCCATGCAGTTGGTAAGACCCGTGCCGCAGGACACGGCGCACGTTCCCGCAGAGCACACCCGGCCGCTGGGACAGGACATCGCGCAGACGCCACAGTTGGCGTTATCGGTCTGAAGGTTGGCACATGCAGCACCACACGCGGTCTCGCCACCAGGGCACGAGAGTCCGCACACACCCGCGGTGCACACGTTTCCAGGCAGACAGACCGTACCGCAAGTGCCGCAGTTGGCGTTGTCCGTGGTGACATCCCGGCATGTGCCCGAACAGTTGGTGAGCCCGGCGCCGCATGACACCGCGCACGCGCCGGCAGAACACACCTGGCCCGCGGGGCAAATCGTTCCGCAGGTGCCGCAGTTGCGGAGGCTGGTTTCGAGGTTGGTACACGTCCCCGCGCAGTTGCTGAGCCCCGCACTGCAGGTGACAGCGCAAAGGCCCGCAGTACACACCTGGCCCGACGGACACACGGTGCCGCACGCACCGCAGTTGGCATTATCGGTCGCGATACTCGTACACGCGCCGTTGCACGCTGTCTCACCGGACGGACACGAGAGAGCACACACGCCCGCGGTGCACACATGGCCCGAGGGGCACGCATTGCCACACGTACCGCAGTTGAGTCGATCGCTCGTGAGGTTGGCACAGAAGCGCCCACCCGCTCCGGCATCGCTCACGCCGGCGTCGGCCGTGGCGGTGCATGTCGCAAGGGATGAAGGACACGTCAGCGCGCACATTCCGTTGCCACAGACGTAGCCGGCTTGACAGGCATTGCCGCAGGTACCGCAGTTCTGATTGTCCGTGGCGAGGGTGACGCAGGCACCGTTGCATGCGACCTGCGAACCGGGACAGCCGACCGAACAAGCGCCTGCCACACAGACCTGGCTACCGGGACAGATCGTGCCACACGCGCCGCAGTGATCGCGGTCGGACGTGAGGTCGACGCAAGCACCTGTGCAAGCCGTCAAAGGCGAAGAACAGTTCACTGCGTCGGCACCGATGTCCGTCGATCCGTCAATGGAGACGACCGCGGAGCCGTTGCATCCCAGGACGCCAACCAGCGTCGCGAGTGCCAGCCATATTTTCAATCCCACCCGTTGTCTCATCTGTGCACCTCTCGGTAAGTAACCACCATGGCCATGATTGCAGGCATCGCACACAGTCCTTCGTTCCAACAGACCCTTCGATGCGAAATCAACCGACGCCAACGGGGAGGACCCCGCCGTTGACGCAAACTCCGTGGCATCAACGCCACGCGCGGATGAGACTCCGCGGATGCAACGGACAGCGGTTGTCACGACTCAGCGCGCCATGACGCGCCAGTCGCCATGACGCGAGCGTACAAACCATCCCGCCGAGCGGAGGGTTGCTTCGCCGATTGCAGAAGCCACGGCGGCGACGGTGACGGTGCCCGCGATGCGCGAGAGTTGTGCGGCGCTGGGCGCGGCGTGTCCATACGCTCGATCGGGTACACAGCGATCCGGTGCGTTTGTGGCGACTTCGACCCAGAGAAAATCTTCGCGGTCGAGGGCGATCAACGCGCGTGCACGGGGTGACGCCAAGAGCAGGGACGCGAGCGCACGACCCGTGGCGATGGCGTCGGGCGAAACCGTTGTTTCTACAGGGCTCATCACGAAGATCATCGTCAGCGCGAGGCTTACGGCAACAGCACGACGGGAGAGTTTACCGGGCCAGAGTGCGTCAAGGCCTCGGGCGGTGACGGGTGTCAGAAGCCATGCAAAGGGCAGGAGCGCGCGGGCAGAATGGTGCGTTGCGCCGCTACCGTGAATCTCGGTGAGGACAAGGGCGAGGAGGATGGAGAGGGGAGGAAGTGCGAGAAGCCAGGCCACCCGCGTTCGCCATGCGACGAGGCCGATGGAGGACAGTGCAACGACTGCTAAGAGGTCACGGACGACGATGCGGGGATAGACCGACACGCGGGTGAAGAGCGAAGGCAGTCCGGTGGCGCGACGAAAGTGTTGGACACGGTGCACAAACTCGAAGGCGTCGCCGTGGCGAGTGTGATTGACCGCCAGCCAACCGATCGGAACGACCAGTGCGAGCGCGCACGCGATGATCGCCTTCGTGCGGTCACGAGCAGCCAGGACAAAGGCCACGCCAAGCGCTGGCGCGGCGAACCACGCCTCGTACCGGCATCCGCAGGCGAGGGAAAGCGTAACGCCGGCAGCGACGGTTTCGCGAACGGTAAGCGAACGGTTCTGGGCGACAGGCGAGAGCCACGCGAGGGTCGCGGAGAGGAGAAAAGTCACGCCGAGCATTTCGGACAAACCCGGAGCGGCCGAAGCCATCACAGACCAGCGCCAGAGCGCAACGCCAACGACCGCGGCGGCAGAACTGCCGGCGGAGGCACGGGCGGCACGGCAGACGAGGGTGGCGAGAACGCACGATGCGACGCCCGCAAGGATGGAGGTGCCATGGGCGACGGAGAGCGGCGGTGCGAAGAAGCGCGTCGCCGTGCCGAGGAGATACGTGGGGATGGGGAGCCAGGAGGAGCGCGTAGCATCGAGGGACGGCGCGTGCGAAAAACTGGCAGCGAGGAGCGTGCGGGCCGCGTCGTCGTCGGAGAGGCCGACAAAGCCATGATGCAAGCGCACGGCGATGGAGGCGAGGAGCGCGAGCGAGGCCACCACGGAGACGGAGACGGTCGCACGGGGCTGCAATGGGCGTGGGGCCGTGGGTGCATGCATGGCGAGATGGACGACGAAACGGGGATGCGATGTCCAGGGGAATCGATGACGAATGGTCACAGGGGTAAGGCGCGGGCGATTGACCCCATGGAGGGCAGACACGTAGGATCACGAGGATGGCGGCGAGGGAAATGGCGGCGCGGGTACGGGGACGGTCGGTTGCGTGGGGGATGATCGGCGTTGGGGCCGCATGGCTTTGCACGCTGACGCCAAGGGTTGCCGAGGCGCAAAACAATGCGATCGTGACAGCGGGACGTGATCAGTACGACAACTTGCGCTACGAGGAGGCCATTCAAACGCTGTCGGCGGCGTTGATTCGCAGCGGAAACACGCCAGCGCAAGAAGCGCAGATCGAGGAGTACCTTGGGCTGTCGTACCTGGCGCTGGGGCGCACGGACGAAGCTGAAGGGGCCTTTCGGTTGATCTTGCAGCGTGAGCCAGACCATGCGCTGGATGCCGACCTCGCGCCGAGGGTGTTGGATTTTTTCGCAGGGGTGCGCCAGCGGTGGATCGCGGAGGGGCGGCCCGGGGCGACGGCGCTGAGCACCGCGCAGCAGGTGACGGAAGCCACGGTGATCGAGCACCGGTCACCGCCGACGCAGCCCCGCGGCGAACCACTAGACCTCGTGGCCAACTTGTTGGATCCAGGACATCGCGCGGCGGGTTTGGTTCTCGCCTGGCGAACAGGGAGCCGCGGGTTGTTTCACCGACTGTCTGCGCGCGGGGAGGGCGAGACGTACAGCGTCAGGATTCCTGGGGCAGATGTGGTACCACCGGTGCTTGAGTACTATCTCGAAGCGGTAAGCACGAGCGGGATCGCCGTGGCCGCGCGAGGGGATGCTTTTGCGCCGTTGCGGGTGATGATTCCGGCGGAGAGACCCGCGCCGGTGTATACGCGCTGGTGGTTTTGGACGGGCGCGGTGGTGGTGCTCAGCGCGGTGGTCGTCGGGACGTACTTTGCCGTTCACGGATCGTCGACCGACAATCAACCTGGGCGACTGACCATCAACGTGACGGGGGACTGAAGGTTGAACAGCTATCCGGTCTTGGTGGTCGAAGCCGCACCCGAAGACGTCGACCTGCTCATTGGGCGCTTGACCCTTCTTGGTGCCGAGGGCATCGAGCAACGGGATGCGACAACCCTCACGCGGGGTGGAACGCTCGGCGCGACGTTGATTGCCAGCTTTGCGACCGAGGACGAAGCGCGCACGGCACGGGACACCCTGTCGAAAGATCACCCGGTGCGTCTTGACGCGGTCGTGGGCGACGCCTGGCGTGACGGGTGGAAGGAACATTGGCAACCCACGCGCATCACACCTCGCGTGGTGATTGTTCCGTCGTGGATGTCGTACACGGCCGAACCCGGCGATCGGGTGTTGGAACTTGACCCAGGAAGGGCTTTCGGCACGGGCCAGCACGCCTCCACGGTACTCTGCGCCCGCGCGTTGGAGCGGCGCCTGGGTGCGGGAGAGACGCCCGCACGGGTGGTCGACCTGGGCACGGGCTCGGGGATTCTTTCGATGGTGGCGGTGGTGCTGGGCGTACGTAACGTGATCGCGTGTGACATCGACCCCGAGAGCGTCGCAGCGGCCATTGAAAACGTCGAACGCGTGGGCTACGGCGAGCAGATCAAAATCCGCGTGGGGAGCGTCGATGCCATTCCCGAGACTGCACCGTTGGTCGTTGCGAACATTGAGGCCAGTGTGCTGATTCCGTTGGCGCCGGCGGTTGCTGCGCGGGTGGCGCCAGGGGGCGTGCTGGTGCTCTCGGGCATCCTCGCAGAGCAACGCGACGCCGTGGAGAAAGCTTACGCAGCCGAAGGACTGACGTTGGACCGTTGCGACGGGGAGACCGGCTGGATCGCGCCGGAGTTTGTTCGAGCGGACGTGCGATGACCGGGCGGGTGCTTGCACGGCGCCTGCGAGACGACCATGCGGGCGGTGTGAGCGTGCTTGAAGGGCCCGAGGGCCACCATCTCGCGCGGGTCTCCCGTGTGCGGGTGGGCGATCCCGTGGTGCTCTTTGACGGAAGCGGAACCGAATGCGCCGCGACGGTGCGCGACGTGCATGGCGATCGGGTGGTGCTGGCGCTCGGGGTACTGCGGGCGGGCGTATGCGCTGACACCGCGGGCGTCGTGTGGATCCAGGGGATTCCCAAAGGAGACAAACTGGATACGATCGTGCGGCAGGCGACGGAGCTTGGCGTACGAGCCGTGTGGCCGGTCTACACCACCCGGAGCGTCCCGCGCCCACGGGGTACGCGCGAGGAAGCCCGGAAAGAGCGATTGACGCGTGTGGCGGAAGAAGCCGCCCGACAGTGCGGTCGCGCAGACGTCCCGACGGTGGCGCTTGCACAAACGCTCGCCGATGCGCTGGCGACGCTTGATGGCGATCCGCCCGGACTGCGCATTGTGGCGTGGGAAGGTGCGGTAACCCCCCTCACGGTGGCACTCCGGGAACAAGACCCGCGCGCGGGGCCCTGCGCCGTGCTTGCCGGGCCCGAGGGGGGATTGGACGTCGTGGAGATCCTTGCCTTACAACATCGGGGGTTTCTCGCGGTATCCCTGGGTCCAAGGATCCTCCGGGCAGAAACCGTCGCACCGGCGATGCTGGGAGCACTGGGAGTTTTGATCGGAGATCTAGCGCTACGTTGACACCCCGCGCGGGGCTGCGCGATGGTACGCGGGCAGCGCCCTCGCCCCCTACGGTGTCATGTCTGCGCTTTCCGCACTTCTTATCCAAGATCAGGTCGTCTCGCCCGACAAGCTCGACGAGGCGATCCAACGTCAGGTGCTCTCGGGCGGCGACCTCGAAGCCAGCCTGCTGGAAGTCGGCGCGCTGGCAGAAGACACCTTGGGGGCCTACTGCGCTGCGGCGTACGACCTCCCGCTGGCGACCCGGGACGAGGTATTGGAAGCCGACCCAGTTGCAATCGCACGGCTCCCACGGGATGTCGCCAGGCGCCATGGCGTGGCTTCGCTACGGATCGAAGGCCATGCGTTGGTGCTCGCGTGCAGCGCTCCGCTCGATGCTGCAACGCAGTCCGCGCTCGCGGACGCCGTAGGATTGCGGGTGGAGGCGCGGATCGCGACCCCGTTTCGTGTGGCATGGGCGTTGTGGCGGTACTATCAGGTCGATCTCTCGCCTCGGTACGTACGGCTCGCGGACAGACTGCACACGGTGTCGCCGGGTGACGTTCCTGCAGTGGTGACGGGCGCTGCGCGGGCGTCGATGTCTCCGGGGACGCGCCCGAGCGTCTTGCCCGACGCGACGCGCTCGGCGCTCGCCGCACTCAGCCGCGCTCTCGAAGACGACGAAACCGACGACCCGGAAGGCCCCGGCGAAACCATCGCCGCTTCTCCGCCCGAAGCGTCGTCCGGGCCTCCAGAGCCTGCGACCACACTCGCCGTGGCCCGAACGCGGCTGACCGAAGCCGAAAACCGCGACGCTGTCGTGGCCGCGATGATGGATCATCTCGCCGGGCGCTTTGCCTACGTCGCGCTGTTGTTGCCGCACGCCGACGTGGCCGAAGGGCTTGCCGCACGCGGTGTGGGCGCACACGACAACGTGCTCCGCGCACTGACGTTGTCGTTGCAGACCTCGTCGGCGCTCCGTGACGCTCGCGACCATGGTGAAACTCTTGTCCGCTCTGTCGCATCGGGCTCGCCCGACGCGGCCCACGCGAAAAAACTCCTGCGTCCCGATGCGCCGTACGTGTTGGTTTCGCCCCTTCGTATTGCCAGACGCGTGGCCCTCCTCGTGTGGGCTGACGTGGGGGCAGCACCACCCAACGATCGGATGCTGCGCGACCTTGCGGCTTTTCTTGACGAGTGCGGCGGGGCGTTGACGCGGCTCGTCCGCTCCCGCAAGCGCGGGTTGGCGGTTGCAAACCCCTCGGCACCGCCTGCGGCACCGTCGATCCCCATCGTGCTCCCGGTACGCCCAAAGCCTTTACCAGCTTCCCGTCCGTCGCGGGATCAACAACTCCTGGCGTTGCGGCAGGTCATCCTCGGAGCTGCGGCACGCGAACCGTCTCAGTTCCCGCCAAGGCCCCCGGGCGCCACGCTGCCACCCATGGCCGAACGACGACCGACCGCGTCGGTCGTGCCCCGGGAGAAGTCTCCGAGCGGGGCGGTGACCGTCGCCCAAGGTGGCGTAGGCGACGGTGCTCTGCGGGCGTCCACGGTGGCTGCGGCGACACCCGCCGAGATCGACCGCTGGGTGTCCGAAGTCGTCCAGACGGGTACCCTCAGCGACGCGACCGCGGCCTTGCTCATCGCCCAGGGTGAACGGGCACTTCCCGCCGTGTTCCGGTACTTTCCAGGCCCGACGACCCTTGACCGAACGCATGTCCTGCCTCGCCTGCCTGCACTCTCCGAGACAGGGCCTTTGCTACGCCTCGTCCTCGCGTTTCGGCAAGCTGCCTTGCCGCGGCTCCTCAGCGTGCTGGACACAGGCTCGCCCGATGCGCGCTTCGCGGCCCTGCTGTGCCTTGCCGAGATCGTCCATCCCTCGGCGCTTTCCAAACTCTCTCCGCGGCTCCTCGACCCAGACTACCCCACACGGATGGCCACCCTCGAGGTACTCCGTGGCTACCGCCGCTTCCCCGAGTTTGCCTCTGTAGCCCGTGCGCTCCACGCGGTGCTCGCGGACCCTGCGGAGACGCCCGACCGACGGAGGATTGCCGCCCATGCCTTAGGTGAACTCCGTGACACCGACGCGATCCCCGCGCTCATCGCGCCGCTCGGTGACGCAGACTTCGCGCTGGCGGGCAGTGCACACCGGGCCCTCGTCGTGCTTGCTCGGCAGGACTTTGGCACGGACATCCCGCGCTGGCTCGCGTGGTGGGACAAAGCACGGACACAGAACCGCATCGAATGGCTCATCGAGGCGCTGTTGCACCCTGAACCAACGATTCGTCATGACGCGAGCGAAGAGCTCAAACGTCTTAGCGGGCAGTTCTTTGGGTACTACTTCAACCTCCCACGGCGGGAGCGCGAGCGGGCGCATCAGCGCTACATCGACTGGTGGAAGCGCGAAGGGTTGACGCGGCAGACAGACCGACGCTGACGCGATGGATTACCCACGCCGCGCGGTGAACAGTCCCCACGCGCCAAGGATGACAAAGGCCAGCGATGCCGCCCGCCGTAGTGCAACCGGCGACACGACCCTGGTGATCGCTTCAGCGGCGACGACGGCAAGCGCGGTGGTCAGCACAAGCGCACCCGACGCGCCAAGAAACACCGCCCACCGTCCGCGGGTACCCACGGCCAGACCGAGCGCCGCGAGCTGCGTCTTGTCCCCCAGTTCGGCGACGAACACCGTTGCAAAAGCCGTCACGAAGATCCGCCAGTCCATGCTGTCACCCCCTCTCGCGTCGACGCCGTGCCCCGACGAGCGTGACGATTGCGATGCCTGCAACGGCAGCAAACCCACCGTCGACGTCGGTTCGCACGATCTCGCAACCGCAGCCTGACGGGTGGGGCGCTGCGCCTAACGGTACAGATCCGTCGCTCGACCCGCCGTCTGTCGAAGTTGCCATGCCGTTGCAGTCCGCCGGACACGTCATGGCGTTCTCTGCGGTTTCGCAAGTGCCGTTGCCGCAACAGAGCCGCGGGGAGTATGCGCTTGAGCACAGGGCGTCGAGCGCAAGCCGTCCGTACCCGATGATCTCGCCGTTGGCCGGGCCACCGCCGTTGCTGCACCCTGTAGCAGGGCACACGAAAGCTGTCTGGCAGCCCGCAGCCGTGGGCTGATAGTCCGAGTTGCCCTCAAGGAGGATGCCGTACAGTTCGTGCGTGGTGTTGAGGTAGATCCCACTGCCTGAGTTGCCAGAAAAGGTATCGGTGTTGGCCACGAGGTCGTCGCCGTTGTCAAACTCCGACTGAAGTACGTTTGCACCCGTGTCCAGCTTGCATGGAATCCCATCGGGAAAGCCTACGACTGCGATCCCCGCACCCGCGGGGAGCGGCGCGTGGCCTTTGTACACAGCCGCGGGCGTGTGGCCAGCCGTGACCGGGCGGTCGAGGCGAAAGACCGTATAGTCATGGTAACCGCCGTTGGGGTGACCGTCGGCCCACGCGACAATCTGGGTGCAGGTGTACACGTCGTCGGCGGTGATCGTGTGCAGGGTCGTCGGGTCGGTGCGGTAAAACCCAAAGACCACCTGCGTGCCCTGGCAACTCGGGGTAACGCCGTTGCCTGCAAGACAATGGCCCGCGGTGAGCACAAGATCATCGTCGATCAACGTGCCCGAACAGAACCCAGGGTCTGGATCGCTCGCGAAGTTTTCACCCGTGCAAAGCACCTGGTCGGTGCCCAGCGTGCTGGCCTGGAGGCGCACATGGGCAGGATCCGTCGCGTCCACGATGCCCGCAGAGACCAACACCACGGCGGATTGCTCGGCGATGGCCTGGTAGGCCGTGTCGGTCTCGGCGTAGACGTCAACCCGACGGTCCGTACCATAGACGGTATCTTGGGTGACTGCGACGGTGTCACCGCCCGTCGGCGCGCATCCCAATGGCATCGCAACCACCCACGCAATCAATCTCCACAGCGCTCGGTCCATGCAACCCGATCTCCTCGAAACGCACACCGTCGCAACGCACACGCCGCGCGGCGCTCCAAAAGCCCCGATCAACACGTCATGTCATTTCCAGCACGGCGCGCACCATCCGATTGATCCCTTCGGCCACGTCCTCGATGCCCTGCGCCTGGGTGTACGCGGGCGTCGAGACAAGCTTGTTGGCCCTGTCGACCACGACATCTCTCGGACCCACGCGTTGATGTCTTGCTCCCCACGCTTCAACGTCGCCCACGGTGCCTGGGTCGGCACCCGCGGTGAGCATCGGGTGGCGGTGACCGAGTACCCGCGCCGCGAGCACCGGGGCCGTGCACGCAAAACCCATGGGCTTCTGCGCGGCGTAAAGACCCAGGATCGCTCGCTCGACCACGGGCTGCACCGTCGCACGCCGTCCCACCACGGCGTAGTCCGACAGCGTGCGCGTCACCCCGTATCCACCTGGAAATATCCCTGCAACCACGTTCCCTGGGTCCATCGCCGCAAGGTCGGTCACTGCGCCGCGCGCGATCCGCGCGCTCTCCGAGAGCACGCTCCGAAGCTCACCGTGCCGTACGTCACCCGTCGCGTGATCGAAGACGGTTGTGATGGATAGATCCGGGGCAAAGCACACGGCCTCGACGCCCGCCTGGGCAAGCGCAAGAAGCACCAGCACCCCTTCGTGCACTTCGGTACCGTCGTGTACCCCGCATCCTGCAAGGATCACGGCCACCCGCCGAACCATTCGTTTCGTCACCACCGTACGCTACCGTGCAGCCGAAAGCGCCCGGGACGAACCTTGGATGCTTCCTTCACGTTGCGACAAGCCCGCCCGCGACGCCGACACCTGGATCCTGTGGTACAGAAACATCCCCGCGGCCAGCACGGCGATCGCCGCCAGCACCACGGCAACGATCCCCAGGCCGCGCGAACCTCCCTGCCTCGTCGGGCGATCGTCTCCCCCGTCGTCGAGAACACTCTCGTCCACCGCCCGAGGCGCCCGGGATGGCTCCCGCACGCCGCCGTCGGGCACTGTGTCCAAAGCATCCTTGTGCCGAGCTTCGTCAGTCCCTGTACCCGCTTCGTGCGCCGCAGGACGCTCGGCAGTCCGTAGATGTTCCCGCACCAAACGACCGAGCATCCGTCGTGCGGCCGAGCGATTGAGCGGGACAAGCAACGCTTCGAGTTCGGACGTGAACACCGGCAGCGCTTCGACGTCTCCCGTCTGCACCCGCCGCGCCAGGGATTGAATCCCATGCGGTGCCGGCGTGAGCACCGCTTCGAGCGTATCCATCGCCGACGTCATCGCTTCGAGCACCGACACATCGTCCAGGCCCTTTGCCAGCGTGACCACACCATCGTCCCCGACCAATACCCCCTCGGGCGTCAGCCACACAGGTCGCGCGGCCATCGACTCCACCGCCTCAAGCACAATGAACATCGCGCTCTCGGGCGCCAACGGGGTGCCGCGCCGGGCAAGCCCCATGGCAAGTTCATCTACACTCAACGGTTGGGTCATGGTCCCTGCCCCCCTTCGGCGGATGTCCGACGCACCGGAACGCCCGCGGCGTGCAAGTACGCCCGTGCCTCGGCAAGGGTGTACAC
>VFSW01010416.1_pt1 | contig 13175 bp, 16 predicted proteins | sample 5358111 | NCBI WGS metagenome assembly VFSW01 (sample SAMN11554181, study PRJNA540505) | mine drainage metagenome | isolation source: sediment from site ElyBrook_90M | place: USA: Ely Copper Mine, Vershire, VT | collected 2017 | reverse complement strand
GGCCAGTTGTTGACCTCCACGGCGGGAAACAGTTCAGGGTTGTCCCTGACCATCAATGGGGGCAGTACGGGCAGTCGCGGGACAGTTTCATTTTCGCAAGGCTATGCGGTCAGTCTGAGCAATCTCGCAACTTCCTTGCTGGATCCCATCAGCGGACCGATTGCAGCGGAGATCAGCGGACTCAATAGTAACATCAGCAATATCGGCAGCCAGATTACCAACTGGCAGAGCCGTCTCACCAGTATTCAACAGTCCTTGACCGCCCAATACACGGCCTTGAATGTCATGCTCGGCACCATGAGTCAAACCAGTAGTTATCTGTCCACCCAGTTGGCCCAACTTCGCTAGGAGAAATCAGCATGAGTATGTTGTCGAAACTCAACAAGTATGAAGAAGTGGGGATCGATTCCAGTGTCCATTCGGCAGATGCGCATAAACTCGTATTGTTGCTCTATCAAGGAGCTTTGCTATCCATCGCGGCGGCCCGAAATCATCTGATGAACAACGAGGTGGGTGCCAAGGGAAAATCCATTTCCCAAGCCATTTCCATTATTGAAGAAGGTTTGATGGCCAGTTTGAACCTGTCGGTGGGGGGGGAATTGGTGCAAAATCTGAGTGCGTTGTACGCATACATGAGTGCGCGCCTGCTCGAAGCCAATCTGAGAAACGAGGTGGCCATGCTGGATGAGGTCTCCAGACTTCTGATCGAACTGAGGGGAGGATGGGAGGCCATTCGTCCGGGAGAAACCGAGACAGCGCCGCATCCTTCTGCTGCTGTGCGGGAGAAGGTGGTGACGCTGAATGCCCGTGGAAACGAGGGGGTATCTGCAGGGGTTCGTCAGGCCCTGAATGCCTATCAACAAATCTAAAAAAGGTATAATGCCTCATGGATCTCACTTTCCCAGCCGCCGTTCAGAATTATGAAGCCCTGTCTTCGCTGATGGGGTTGATGCGCGAAGCTGCGGCTTCCGGCCAGTGGGATCAGTTGGTGGCGCTGGAAAAGAAATGTCAGGAACGGGTGCAGATCATGCGCCAGGCCGATGCCAGAAGTTCCCTGGAGGAATCCGAGCGCGCGCGCAAGAAAGCGCTGATCCTGAAGATTCTGGCGGATGATGCCAGTATTCGCCAGAACACTCAACCGTGGATGGAAAAGTTACAATGGGCCTTGCGCAATACGCGCCAGGAAAGAAAGGTGCGCCAAGCCTATACGCCCTCCCGTTGAGGGGATGAGGTGGAATCGTGCTGCCCACTGACCTCTTGAGCGCACTGCAGGCTTATGCGCTGAACCGCGATCCTTTGCCCTCCGGGGCACCCCCTGCGCCTCCCGCTTCTCAGGCCGCCTTGACCAGTACGCTGCAATTGGGGCAACAGGTGCAAGGGGTCCTTCTGGCGGAGATTTCATCGGGTCTCTATTCAGTACGTGTGAACACGCAAGTGGTCCAGTTGCCTTTGCCGACGTCATTGCCTGCGGGTACAGGCGTTACCCTTCAAGTATTGACCTTGCAACCCCGCCTGACCTTTGGGGTGGTGAATACCCCCTCGAATCCGGAGGCGGGAACCACGACGCAACTGGGAACCACCGCGCGCATGTTGTCTGACCTGATGCAGGCACCACAAGACCCGGTTCAGGGACTCTTGTCCCGTACCCCCCTGGTGACCTCTTCCGGCGCACTGGATTCCGTGGCCTTGGCCCACTCACTTCAGCAGGCACTCACCGCCAGCGGTTTGTTTTATGAATCCCACCAAGGACAATGGGTGGGTGGGCAACAAAGCACCGCGCAGTTGCGCGCCGAACCCCAAAATCAGCCACAGGCTGCGCTTCTGCCGGGCAGTCTTGGGTCGATGAGCGGAAATGGCACTGCAGGAGCAACACCTTCTTCTGCGCTCACCTCCGGAGTACCGGCACCTCTGCAGGCGTTGGTCCGGCAACCACCGGACAGTCTTGGATCGATGAGCGCAATTGGTCTTGCAGGAGCGGCATCTTCCTCTGCGGCCACCCCCGGAGTGCCGGCGCATCTGCAGGCGTTGGTCCAGCAACAGTTGGGTATTCTGGAGTCGGGGCGGGTACTCTGGCAAGGAATGCTGACCCCCCAACAGGCCTTGAAATGGCAGATTTGGCCGGAGTCTTCCTCACCCTCGGCGCAGGATCAGACCGCCTCCACCTGGCATACGGAAGTCCATCTGGGTTTGCCGGTGCTGGGTGCTGTGTCAGCCCATCTGACCCTGGATTCTCGAGGAGTGACGGTGCGCTTGGGGACCGTCTCTGCATCGACCCGTGCCACTTTGACCCAACATGGATCGGATTTGGTGAAATCCATGCAGGCCAGTGGGCTCAATGTCACGAATTTATCCGTTGTGACTTCTGCCTCTTCGCCGGGGGTGGGAGAGTGAGTACAGGGAATCCACCGCCCCAGCAGGTGGCCGTGGCTTTGGCCTACCTGGGGCAAAACAGTAGCGCCGCACCCAAGGTGGTTGCCAAAGGGCGGGGGCTTCTGGCTCAAGCCATCATCGAAAAAGCTCGGGAGCATGGCGTCTTCGTACACGAGTCCACAGAGTTGGTGGGTTTGCTCATGCAGGTGGAATTGGACAGTCATATTCCGCCTCAACTTTATTTGGCAGTTGCCGAATTGCTGGCTTGGTTGTATCGTCTGGAAGGTAAACAACCCATTCACAGTGAGAACACCCTGGTATGATCAATCCTGATGTTGCCCTGACCATAGAATCTTTTACGCCGGATGAGGAACACGCCTTTCGAATCGATGCGCCCATGGCCGTGCGCGGCATCCTGCGCGACATTGCCCGACACGGAGAAAGAGTGGCTTTGTACTACGGAGCCCATGAAGGAGGAGTGATCGTCACGGTCATTCTGGATTTGGAGACCGACGGATTCTGGCTTGATGCAACAGGCGACACCGAGGTCAATCAACGCATCGAGGCCAGTTCGGAAAAATTCTTTGTGAGTGCGCACCTGCAAGCCAAAATTCAGTTTCCGGTGAAACAACTTGAACTGCAACGACGAGAGGATTCGAATCAATTTTATTTACCCTATCCCGAGTACCTGACCCGGCTTCAGCGACGGGATTTTTTTCGGCTGTATCTTCCTCCGGGGTTGTTGAAATGCCAGGTGGAAGCGAAAGTTGGACAGGAACCCTTGCGTTTTACGGTACGGGATATCAGTGAAGGTGGAGTGGCCTTGTACAGTGAAAGGGTGGAGAATGCATCGCTCAAACCCGCTGACCAGGTGCAGGACTGTCGTTTGACTCTTGAAGATGGAAGCGAGATCGTTTTTGACATTCAAGTGCGTCATTCTGCGCTGACACGCATGCCCTCTGGCGAAGAATTGACTGTAATCGGATGTCGCTTCATCACTCTGTCCTCCCGCATGGCCATGCAACTGCAACGCTACATCACCCGCCGGCAGCGAGAACAACTGCCCTGATCAGACTTGCATGTTCATGATATCCGTATAGGCCGTGACGACCTTGTTACGGATCTGAATTCCGGTTTGAAGGGTGATGGTGGCTTTTTGCATGGCCATCATGGCATCGCTCAAACTGACATTGGAACTTCCTGAGGTGAATTTCTGAGTCAGGGAGTCCGCCTGTGATTGAGATTGGGCGATTTGATCCACGGAATGTTTGAGAAGAGTGGAAAAATCCGCACCTGTGGCAGAGGGACTGGAACGGGAGAGCGGGCGGGAGCCCCCCTGTGCTGCCGTGGCTGCCGCCTGCATCTGCGCCAACAGGCCGTCAACCGCCGAAACATTCATGATCTGGTCTCCTCTCCCATCCTGAGGACAGTGTAGGTTTGTCCCGGTGGATTTGATCAATGAAATACCTTGGGGTTTTCCTCTCTGTTTGACGGACGGAGGGGACGGAAAGAACGCATAATGAACGGGTTGACCACTCCGTATTTCCCTGGACCACCATGGCTGAACTGGTAGAAAACGCACCGCCTCCTTCGCTTTTCAATCAAGCGTGGGGGCGTTTGACGGCGGGCCAGAAAATGGGTCTGGGGGTAGCCCTGGCGGCTTTGGTGGCTTTGATTACGGGTCTTTGGCTGTGGGGAGCCACACCAGACTATCGGGTTCTCTACAGCAATCTCTCGGATCGGGACGGGGGGGCCATTGTCGATTCGTTGCAACAGATGAATGTGCCCTACAAGTTCGCCGAGGGAGGCGGAGCCTTGATGGTTCCCGCCGACCAGGTTCATGAAGTGAGGCTGCATTTGGCGGGGCAAGGTTTACCCAAGGGGGGTACCGTTGGCTTCGAGTTGATGGAGAACGAAAAATTCGGAACCAGCGAATTTCTGGAGCAGGTCAATTACAAACGGGCTCTGGAAGGGGAGTTGGCCCGTTCGGTGCAATCTCTTTCGGCGGTGCAAGCGGCACGCATCCATCTGGCCATTCCCAAGCCAACGGTTTTTGTGCGCGAGCAGGAACTCCCCACGGCTTCTGTGGTGCTGGCTTTATATCCGGGCCGAGCGTTGGATTCCGGACAGGTGAACGCCATCGTCCATCTGGTATCCAGCAGCGTCCCCAAGCTGACACCGCACAATGTGACGGTGGTGGATCAAAGTGGCAATCTGTTAAGTGCCCCCCCTTCTGGAGAAAATTCGGCTCTGGATGCGGAGCAGTTGAAATATGTGCACCAGATCGAGCAGGACGATATCAAGCGTATTGAGGATATTCTGTCACCTTTGGTGGGTTTGGCCAATGTGCATGCCCAGGTAACCGCCGATGTGGATTTTACCCAGTCTGAACAAACCACCGAGGCCTATAAACCCAATCAGCCGCCCAATCAAGCTGCCGTGGTCAGCCAGCAAACCGCGGAGTCCAGCAATATCAATGCACCCGCCGTGGGTGGGGTTCCCGGCGCCCTGACCAACCAACCGCCGGTTCCGGCGACTGCACCCTTGACCGCACCCAATGCTGCCCCCAATCCGGCCAATCCCGTGGCAGGAGCCAATCCCACGGCCCCCGGCGTAAAGTTGGGGCAACCGCCCGGACCTGTCAGCGCAACAACGGTTCAGAATTCCGAAAATACGCACAAGGAAATGACCACCAATTATGACGTCGACCATACCATCAGCCATACCCGCCTGCCCGTTGGAATGGTCCGTCGTTTGTCTGTTGCAGTCATCCTCAATAATCACCGGGTCACGGACAGTGCCGGGAAAGTGAGTGTGCGGCCCTTCAGTGAGGGGGAAAAAACCCAGATGTCCCTGCTGATCAAGGATGCTGTGGGTTTTGATGAAAAGCGTGGCGATGCGCTCAGTCTTTTCAATAGTCCCTTTGCCGATCAGAAAGAAAAAGAACTGGAAATGCCCCTCTGGAAACAACCCGAGAACGTGGCTCTGGTCAAGAATGCTTTGAAATACCTGGTGATCCTTGGGGTGGCGTTGTACCTGATGCTGGGGATCATTCGGCCTGCGGTGCGTAATTTCAATCAGGCGCTCAAACCACCGGTGGCTTCGGTGATGGATGTACTCGAGGAAGGAAGAGAGCGAGAGGGCGAGGAAGCACTGGAAGGTGCCGGGTATGGAGCCAATGGACAGGCGCTTTCCGAAACTTCTCAACATGAAGCCAAGTTGACCAAAGCGCGCGCGATTGCCCTGCAGGAACCGGCGATTGTGGCTTCGGTGTTACGTGACTGGATGCACGGGAATGAGTGACGAAGGCGTCGACAAATGCGCGGTGTTTCTCATGGCCCTGGGAGAAAATGAAGCTGCCGAAGTGTTGAAGCAGTTGTCTCCCAAGGAAGTCCAGAAAATCAGTACAGCCATGGCATCCATGAAGTCTCTGACCAAGGAACAGATCAGTACGGTCTTTGATGAATTCCATCAACTGGCAGGAGAAAAAACGTCGGTGGGCAGTAATTCATCGGATTACATCAAGAAAATGCTCAATCAGGCACTGGGGGATGACAAGGCCGCCGGATTGATCGAGCGGATTTTGCATGGGGGAGACACCAGCGGGATCGAAAGCCTGAAATGGATGGATGCCGTCAGCATTGCCGAGTTGATCAGTAATGAACACCCGCAGATCATTGCGACCATTCTGGCCCATCTCGAACCGGATCAATGCGCGGGTGTTCTGAATGCGTTGACGGAGCGAACCCGAAATGATGTCATCCTGCGTATCGCTACGCTGGATGGAGTGCAGCCCTTGGCATTGCGTGAACTCAATGATGTACTGACCAAACTGTTGATGGGATCGGCGACCACGAAAAAGCGCATCAAGGGGGGAACCAAGGCAACGGCCGAAATTCTTAACTATGTGGGGGGAACGACGGAAGCCTCGGTTATTGAAGCGATGCGCGCCTATGATCCTGATTTGGCCCAGAAGATTCTCGATGAGATGTTTGTGTTCGATAATATAATGGAGATTGATGATCGTGGTATCCAGTTGATCCTGCGCGAAATACAGTCCGAATCGTTGATCGTGGCGCTCAAGGGTGCCAGTCCTGAATTGCGTGAAAAAATCTTCAAGAATATGTCGCAGCGTGCAGCTGAAATGATGCGCGAGGATCTGGATGCCAAGGGACCGGTGCGGGTCAGCGATGTGGAAGCGGAGCAGAAGGAAATCATCAAGACCATTCGGCGCATGGCCGATGAAGGGCAGATTGCCCTGGGAGGAAAAGGAGATGACGCTTTTGTCTGAGTTTGAAGGAAAGGGACAGATGCCCGTGGGCGCATTCACGCGCTGGGAATTTCCGAGTTTTGACCCGGCGCATTCCAAGGTAAGCCCTTCGTCCCTCAGTTTGTCTCCGCTGTCCGAGTCTGCCCCTTCTCCACTGGTTTTGCCCACGGCGGCAGAACTGGAAGTCATTCACCAGCAGGCCGAACTGGAAGGACATCGCCAGGGCTATCAAATCGGCTATGACGCGGGGTACGCAGAAGGGCGGAATAAAGTAACCGAGGTGGTGGCGCAATTGGCCGCCACCTTGGACTCCTTGACGAAACAACTGCATGAGGTGGATCAAAAGGTGGTGGAGGATCTTCTGGCGTTGTCTCTCGAGGTGGCCCGTCAGATGGTTCGTCAGGCGTTACAGGTGCGTCCCGAATTGATTCTGCCTGTGATTCGGGAAGCCTTGCAGATGCTGCCTCATTTCAATCAAGCCGCCCATCTTACCTTGAATCCGGCCGATGCAGTCCTGGTACGGGAGAATTTGGGCGAGCATCTGTCTCATAGTGGATGGAAAATTCTGGAAGATGCAACCTTGGAACGGGGGGGCTGCCGGCTGGATACGGCCCATAGTCAGATCGATGCTTCGTTGACGCACCGCTGGCAGAATGTGGTGGCCACCCTGGGTCAGGGATTCGATTGGTTGGAGGGAAACGGACCATGACGATTTCTGATCGAAACGAAGGTTGGCGTGAAAGTTTGGCAGCTGCCCGGGATGCCGTGACCTTGGCCAACCCATTGCAAGTGAGCGGACAGTTGGTCAAGGCAACGGGACTGGTGATGGAAGCGGTGGGATTACGTCTGCCGGTGGGCAGCACGTGTGTGATCGAATTGCCCCATCACCGAATCGAAGCGGAAGTAGTGGGGTTTGCGGGAGAGCGCCTGTTTCTCATGCCGGAAAATGAAGTGCATGGTTTGATTCCCGGAGCGCGCGTCGTTCCTGCGGAAATTCCGCCCACGTTCACCCCTTTGGGTAAACGTCTGCTTCCCCGTCGTCGCCTCAGTGACCGGGTGCGTCATCTGCCTGTGGGAGAAAGATTGTTGGGCCGTGTGGTGGATGGTGCCGGACGCCCATTGGATGCATTGGGTCCTTTAGGGGAGGGGGAGGCTGCTCCGTTGCAAAGCCGCCCCATCAACCCCTTGGACCGAACGCCCATCAGCAAGCCTCTGGATGTTGGTGTGCGCGCCATCAATGCATTGTTGACCGTTGGCCGGGGTCAGCGCATGGGGTTGTTTGCGGGCAGCGGCGTTGGCAAGAGTGTTTTGTTGGGAATGATGGCTCGTTTCACCGAGGCCGAAGTGATCGTGGTGGGCCTGATCGGGGAACGGGGGCGCGAAGTACGCGAATTCATCGATGACATTCTGGGCGAGGAAGGGATGGCAAGGGCTGTGGTCGTGGCGGCTCCGGCCGATACCAGTCCGCTTTTGAGATTGCAGGGCGCCGCCTATGCCACCACCATTGCGGAATATTTTCGGGATCAGGGGCAGAATGTCCTTCTTATCATGGATTCATTGACGCGCTATGCCATGGCCCAGCGCGAAATTGCCCTGGCGATTGGGGAGCCACCGGCCACCAAAGGCTACCCTCCCTCGGTCTTTGCTCGTTTGCCCAAACTGGTGGAACGTGCAGGAAATGGAGTCGAGGGAGGCGGGTCGATCACTGCCTTTTATACTGTTCTCACAGAGGGCGATGACCAACAGGACCCCATCGCCGACAGCGCCCGGGCCATTCTTGACGGGCATATCGTATTGTCGCGCCGTTTGGCGGAACAAGGGCATTATCCCGCCATCGATGTGGAAGCCTCCATTAGTCGGGCGATGAATCAACTGGTTTCTGCGCGCCAGATGACGCAGGTGCAACGGTTCAAGCAACTCTATGCCCACTACCAGCGCAACCGTGATCTGGTGAGCGTGGGTGCCTATGTTCCAGGTTCGGATCCCTTGCTGGATGAAGCCATACAGAGGTATCCTGACATGGAGCATTATCTGGTGCAAGGGATCCAGGAGCAGGCTGGCCTGGAGTCGGGAAATGAACAATTTCTTAACCTGTTTGGGAGCGTTGCATCGTGACTCGTCCTTTCCCGTTGGAAATCTTGAAAACGCTCTCCAAAACACGGAGCGATCAAGCGAGCAGGAAGTTGGGTCAGGTCAACCGACGCCACAATGAAGAACAAAAAAAACTGGACATGTTGATCCGGTTTCGTGAGGATTACGAAGGGCGTTACCAGGCGGTCATGCAGGTGGGCGGTGCCTTTGAAACTCTGATGAATTTCCAGCACTTTCTGGGACGGTTGGATGAGGCTGTCCGGCAGCAGCAGGTTGTGGTGGCGCAAGTGGGCAGTGAAGTGAGCCAGGGGCAGGTGACGGTTCAGAAGGCCCATCGTCAGGTGCGCTCCATGGAGGTATTGTCCGAACGTCATTGCTCCAAAGAACAGGAACGGACGACCCGAATCGAACAAAAAGCACTGGATGAGCAGGTGGGGCAAAAAATCGCGCATCTATTATCGGAAGCCAAGTGAAAGGAGTGTCATGATGCAACCCGTACCCGTGGTTCGTAACGCGCCAGTTTCCGGAGCCAACAAGCCTGCCCGTTCCACTGCCCAACAGACCGGAGAGGGGAGTTTCACGGCACTATTGTCTCAGCGCTTGTCTGACCATGGGGCCTCGGCTCAACGTCCGCAAAGCGTTACGGGAACGTCAGTTTCCGTTCATGGTCCAGAGGAACAGTCCCCCCATGCTTCTGAGGGTCGTTCACCCCCCACGAAGGGTTCTCAGTCGGGAGGCACCGCCAATTCCGGGGTGACCAAAAGTCAGACGCCCGCCGTTCAAACGATTTCTGCGCATTCCGCAGAAAAAAAGCAACAGATCCAAGGCCAACTTCAGGCCCTTGATCCCTCTCAAATGGCGGGCGGGGCCATCGAGGGCGGAGCAACCACCGCCGTGGTCGCAAATTTGGGGACGAACGTTTCTTCGGCCAATGGAACGGTGGTATCCCAACCGACTACCAAAAAGTCTTCTCAGAGTTCTCTGGCAGGACAAATGGGGGTGGCGGCGTTGATGCCTCCCCATGTGTGGATGCCACCAGCGAAAACGGAACAAACGCCTGTGCCTTCGGAGGCAGCCGTTGGGGGAGCTGCCGCCCTGTCTTCTTCCGCGGGGGCCGCTGGGGGAACCGGGCAAGGGTCGGTGGTGCAGAAGAATGCGGCAACAACAACGTCTTTGACCTCCGGAAACGAGCCGAATTTTTCGCTTTCGGTGGGTGGGAATGGGTCTTTTTCCCTATCCTCCGGCGTGGGAACTTCCGGCGGTCAGGGGAGCCCTGATTCCTTGGCGGTTTCTTTGACCTCTCCCTCTGCGCATACGGCACCGGGACATTCTGCACTCAATGGCCTTCTGATGTCCTCGAGCGGCGCTACCGTCGGCGCAGAGACGGCATCTTCGAGCATAATGATTCCCGTTGGGCAAATGGGTTGGGGAACGGAATTTTCCCAGAAGGTGACCTGGATGGTAGGCCAGTCCCAGCAAAGTGCCGAATTGCATCTCAATCCCCCGGATCTGGGGCCCATGAGCGTCGTGGTGCAGGTGTCGGGGGCCCAGGCCGATGCCTTCTTTAGTTCGCCTCATGCGGCGGTGCGTGAGGCAATTCAACACGCGCTTCCCCATTTGCGGGAAATGTTGGCAGGGAGCGGATTGTCTCTTGGGCAAGCGACCGTGAGCGATCAGGGGGCGCAGGGTTCTCCTTCGCAGCGACAGATGGCGCGAGAAAATTTCTCTGCCACGAAACGCACGCTTGAGGTATCCTCTGTGCCCATGGGCGCAAGGGGGGGAGTGATCCGACAGGGGGTTGGGTTGGTGGATACCTTTGCGTGATGGTTACCTTATTTGGGGACGAGTGACGAGATGTCAACGAAAAAAGATGATAAAAAAGCATCCGCTGAGGTAGAGGAAGTTCCTCGCAAGTCCAAGAAAACTCTGATTCTCATCATTGCAGCCGTGCTGGTGGTGCTGGCAGCGGGCGGTGGGGCGGCCTGGTTCTTTTTGGTTAAAAACAAGGCTCATGCGGAAGAAAACAAGAAAAAATCCTCCGAACCTACGGCTCCCGCCCTGTTTGTTCCCCTGGATCGATTTACGGTCAATCTGGTTCAGGAGCAAGGAGATCAGGTGATGCAACTGGGCATTACCCTGAAGACATACGATCCGGAACTGGAAGAAAAAATCAAGAAAGAAATGCCGGAGATCCGCAGTCGCTTGCTGGAACTGCTTTCCAGTAAACGGGCTTCGGAATTGCAAACCCTGCAAGGCAAGAAACGGTTGGCTGCAGAAATTCTCTATTTGACCAACAAGATTCTGGGATTCAAGAAAACCCCTCCCCCCGATCTTTCACCGCCTGCTGCTCCCGTGGCACAGACACCTGTTGCCCCTGTTTCGGGAAGTTCGGGCGGTTTATCTGCGGCTTTGCAACAGGCGGACGTCAAACCCGTGGTTCCAGCGCCTCAAAAACCGGTATCGGTCAAGGATTTTTTGCCCGAACCCAACGAAGATGGGGGTAGCCGGGATGGCGTGGTGGATGTTTTATTCACGGATTTCATCATCCAATAGACCATGAACAGCGATTTCCTTTCTCAGGAAGAAGTCGATTCCCTATTACGCGGTGTGACGGGTGAGGGGGGAGAGGAATCTGCCCAAGCCGGAGAGGAATCTCATGAAGGGGCTCGCCTCTACAATCTGGGAAAGCAGGAACGAATCGTGCGTGGGCGTATGCCTACCATGGAGATCATCAATGAACGTTTTACGCGTTTATTCAGAATTGAGTTATTCAATCTGGTACGGCGTGCAGCGGATGTCTCGGTGGGGCAGTTGCGGGTGCTCAAGTTCAGTGAATTCATACGTAACCTGCAGGTCCCGGCCAATATCAATCTGGTTCAAGCCAAGCCTTTACGGGGAAATGCGCTCTTCGTTTTTGATCCTAATTTGATTTTTCTGGTGGTGGATAATTTGTTCGGGGGGGATGGACGATTTCATACCCGCGTGGAAGGACGGGAATTTACCCAGACGGAACACCGCATCATCCAGAAGATGCTGGATGCTTTATTTCTGGCTTATGGCAAGTCCTGGGATGGGATTTACCCCCTGGAATTTCAGTTCGTTCGTTCCGAAATGAACCCCCAGTTTGCCAACATCGCAACCCCCAACGAAGTGGTGGTTGCCACCACGTTTGATGTGGAATTTGGGGGAGGCGGGGGAGGCGGAGTACATATCTGTTTGCCTTATTCCATGATCGAACCCATTCGGGAACTGCTTTACAGTTCCATGCAGGGAGATCACCTGTCTCTGGACCGACGCTGGATGCAACTGCTCTCGCTTCAGGTGCAATCCGCCATGATCGAGTTGGTGGCGGAATTGGCAGAGGCGCGCGTTACCGTGGAGCAACTTCTGAACCTCAGACCTGGCGATGTGATTCCGCTCGAAATGAATGAACTGGTACAGGGGAAGGTGGACAATGTGCCCGTCATGGAGTGCCACTATGGCGTTTTCAACAACCAGTATGCCTTGAAAGTCGAGCGTCTTTTGTCTGCTTCGGAGGGGCTCAACGGAGAAGGAATGAAACAATGAATGAAGAAGATCAGGAAATTAGCGCAGATGACTGGGGTGCAGCCATGGCGGAACAGGCGGCGGCCACCAGCACGGTGGATCCCTCTTCGCTGACGGAAGCCCATGCCTTGGCCGAGGAGCGCCCTTTCTCTCCGCCCCTTCAGACAGAACCCCATGTCTTTCAGACCTTTGGGCAGGAACCACCGGTGTCCGGGCATCAGGACCTGGAAATGATCATGGACATTCCGGTCAATATTACCGTGGAGTTGGGGCGTACCAAGATGCCCATCAAAAACTTGTTGCAGCTGGCTCAAGGATCCGTGGTGGAATTGAGTGGTATGGCGGGAGAACCTCTGGATGTGTTGGTGAACGGGTTTTTGATCGCGCAAGGGGAAGTGGTGGTGGTCAATGAGAAATTCGGCATTCGTCTGACGGACATCATTACGCCTTCGGAACGCATGCGTCGTTTGAATCGATGAAGTTTCTTGTTTTTGTCATGGGGCTGGGTGTCGGCCCGGAGTTGGTTTGGGCTCTGGAGTCCGGGAGTGGACACGTTACCTACGCACCACCGACGGTGCTGACCTGGACCACCGGAATACAGATCGTCCTGAGTCTGGGGCTGGTATTGGCCCTGATGGCGGGGGTGGCTTGGGCTTTGAAAAAGTTTCAGTGGGCCTCTTCCTCCGCAGGGAAAGGCAGGCAGTCATTGCGTATCGTCAGTTCCCTGGCCGTGGGGCAGCGTGAACGGGTAGTGGTGGTGGAAGTTCAGGATACGTGGGTGGTGGTGGGCGTCGCCCCTGGTCAGGTCCAGACCCTGCACATATTGCCCAGACCCGGTGGAAAGGACAGGGAGTTGGAGGGGTGAGAAATTCGGTGAAATGGGGCCTGGGGCTTTTAC
>VFSW01010415.1_pt1 | contig 13177 bp, 10 predicted proteins | sample 5358111 | NCBI WGS metagenome assembly VFSW01 (sample SAMN11554181, study PRJNA540505) | mine drainage metagenome | isolation source: sediment from site ElyBrook_90M | place: USA: Ely Copper Mine, Vershire, VT | collected 2017 | reverse complement strand
AAACGCTCAAGCTACCAGGCTTCTGAAGGAGGATGCATCATGAAAGACGATCCCCTCTCCGTCCCCGGAAGATAAAAACATGGCCGGAGAACGGCTGCTTATCGAGCACCGTCTGCACCTGCGCGCTCAGCCCGTCGAAGCCACGGCGCATGTCGGTCACTCCGGCGGCGATCCAGATGCGCGTGCCTGCCGGAAGGTCGATCACCGCGTCAGGATCTCCAGCACGGTTTGCAGCGACGCCGCATCGATCCGGCCCTCGATCCAGATACGTCCCTTCGGCAGCTCGATGTGCAGTGATCCGGGACTGGCTGGTTCTTCAGCCTCGCTGCGCTCCGCTGCATCCATCACCGTCACCGGCAGCAATCGCATCGGGCTCGCATCCTGGCGTGTTAGTCGGCCTTCGCGATGCTGCCGCCGCCACAGAAACAGCACGTTCGGGTTCACGCCGTTGGCCTGCGCAACCTTCGCTACCGACGCGCCCGGCTCCAGCGTCTGCTCCACCATCCGGCGCTTCTCCTCCACCGGATATAACCGCCTCTGCCTGCCTTCGCTCACAGCCCCATGCTCAAACAGCACTAACCGCCTGTCCATGCGGCCTCAAGACGACGCTTACGTCCAAACCCCCATGTAGGACATTCACGAATCGGATTCGGGTTTCCCTCGGAGGCAGATGGCGGGTATGATTCCGGCGCGGTCCGGAGAAGCCTGCTATCGGAAGGATGCAGTTCTCGGTGCCGGTTCTGGTGCCGGTTCGGATTTCAACCCGGAGCAGGTCGGTGCGGCATCATGCACGACCGGCTCAGCGCACAAGCTGCTGATGGCGCAATACTTATGCTGCTCGCTGCACCTTCATGCGCATACCCGCCCGACGGTGCAAAATGACCGCTTTTGCCATTATGAGTCCCCTGCTCTAACCATTGAGCTACAGGCCCCCAATCCAATCTAATCTACTGCCCCCGGCCTGCGGCTGACCGCGGCCAGTCCAGGCATCGCCAGTTCAGTTCACACTTACGAGTCAGAGGCCGGCGGGTTCAGTTCTGTGTGAGGAAGATGCCGATCGTCGCACCGCGCCCCTCACCAGGTGAATGTTACGGTCTTATCGACGTAGCCGTTCCCGGCGGGGAACCGCACATGAAGCGAACGAAGTCCCTGTTTCACCTCGCCGAGCTGCGCATCGACGGTGGCGAGTTTGGGCAACGGGCCGTTCTCCCGCACCGTCAGTGTCTGTTCGCTGTCGCCGGGCGCCGAGAGGCGCAGCGTCAGAGAATGCGCGTCCGATGTTTCAGCGAGGACCTTGAGCTGGTGCGTCTCGGCTCCGAATTCAGGCAGATGCGCGTCGATGCCAATTTCCACCGGCGGCAGAGGAATGTGGAGCTCGCCCTTCTGCACCAACGCTCCGGACGCATGCGTGGCGAGGTGGACGCTCGCATCGCTGGATTGAATGAGCAGTTCTTTTCCGCGACGCTGGAAGGTAAGGTCGAGCGTCCGATTGCCGAAAGGAATGCGCCGAATTGTTGCTTCGTTCCATGAAGCGGGCAGATGCGGAGTGACCGTGAGCGTATTGTCGGGGGCGTTCCACTCGATGCCAAACAGCCCGCGCAGAATCGGGGAAATCACCATCGCCGAAGACCACAGCTGATGCGCGGTGCTCCGCCCCAGCACCTGGTAGAACTGCCCCGAGAGGAGTTCTGTGACATCCCCAGGATCTTCCGCCCAGGTGAGATTCACATTCTGCATCAGGTGGGCGTAGCCCGAGAGAGGATGACCGCTGCGGTATTCGGCGACTGAGGCCCAGCCGGTAAACAAGGGCCAGACTGTTCCCTGGTGATAGCTGATCGGATCGTAAAAGCTGGTCTGGTCGCTGAGGATGCGAACACCCCAGTCCGTGGAAAAGTGGCTGCCGGCCCACTGCTCCATCATCGGGTCGGGATGGGCGAGTTGCCACGTGCCGTCCCACCACGCGACGGAAGGAAAGATGGTCGCGGTGGTGTCCTGCTCGCCCGGACCATTCCAGCTGAACGCATACCCCTGGCCCTCGGGCAACACATACTCGGTCTCGATGGTCTTCGCGATACGCACAGCGCGCTGTTGCGCCTGGTCCGCGAGATCCGCGTGTCCCGCGCTCCCGGCGAGCCCGGCGAAGGCCAGGCTGGCCTGTTCATCAAGTGCGGCCAGATAGATTTCCTGGTGCGGCATCGTCGGAATCCACGACTCCACCCATCCTGAACCCTGCGAGTTGTCGTAAATGCCGTCGCCGTCGCCGTCGTGAGTGGTTTCGAAGTTCCAGGCACGCTCGAGGTTCGGCCAGATGGACGCGATGAACGCGCGGTCGCCGCTGATGCGCAGGTAATCCCGGGCGGCCATCAGCAACAGCGGCGTGGCATCGGAGGAAGCCCATTGATACGGCAGAGCGGCCCAGTCCACCATGCCGGCGGTCTGCGACCACTCGTGCATGATCTTCCCATCGGCGCTCTGATGGTCGATCAGGAACCGGATCTCCTCTTTCACCGTGCCGTAGTCGCCGTAGCTGCCGACGGCGTAGAGGGACCAGAGCGCATCGCGGCCGAAGAACCACCCGAATCCCGGGCGGGCTGCGTCCCCTGAGCCCACAAATCCGGCGGTGAGGGCTTGTTCCTGCGCCCCCGGAGAGGTATCGACCTTCAACTGATCGATGGAGGTCTCCGCCCAGGAGAAGGCGGCGTTCAGGCGCAGATCGGGCGTGTCGATCGAGGTGCTGCGCGCGAGAAAGTCGCGATAGTAGTCGAGGTTTTGCGTGCGGATCGCAGACACCCGCGCGTCGAGCAGATGGAAGTTCTCACGGAAGGTTTCAGGTTTCGCTGCATCTGCCGAATTGGCGATGGTAAACAGCATCGGATAGAGCTTGCCGCTGTCGCGTTTGGGATCGAAATGAAGAACGAACTGGAGCGGCCAGGCGCTGGCGCGTTCCTGATAGGGCGGCAGAATGCCGGGCTCGGCGTCCGGCAAAGCCAGCGCGGCTACAGGTTCGGGAAAGTTCAGGTGCAGGATGTAAAAGCCGGATCCATCCGGGTTACGCACCCACTCCGGAGAAGGACGATCGGGTGAATTAGCCGGCCACATGCGCTGCATCACCGGGTCAAAGCTGAAGGTCACGGTCATGGGGCGAACGGCTGCGAACTGGTACAGGACCAGCGCGCCAGGCGCATCGGCCGGATCTTTCGGCGCGAGCATGATCTGGCGGATGGTGAAGTTGGCGTGCGAGTACGTGATGGTGGTGTGGTCAGGTTCCACGTTGATATCGGAGGCCTGTTCATTGACGTTAATCGGGACAGGGTAGTCCTGCATCTCGACCGTGAGGTGCATGCCGTCGAGGATCTTCCATGGGAAGAGCCAGACCTCGCAGGAGCCGTCCTGCTGGCCGAGAATGGCGCCGCGCGGCCCGACCACAGAAAAGGCGTGCAATGGGATCGCCAGGCGGCTGATGCGCGCCGAGGTTTCGCAGGGTGACGACACGGCTGTTCCCTGTGCCAGAGCTGTTTGGGAGACTCCCGGAGCGCTCGCCTCATCTGCCCGGCCCTGCTGCAAATCCGCATGTGCCCTCGCCAGATCGTCTTCCGCAGCAGGGGCCGCGGGAAGCTGCGCCGCAAAGGCGGGAAGAGAAGCGAGCAGAACAACGAGTATTCCCAAAGCACGCATCACGGACCAGCATACTGCCCCGGAGCAGCGTGACACGAGGCGCCGGTCAGACAAACCGAAACCGCGACGATCCAACACCGGTGGTCTTTGCCGCATCGCCGTTCGCAACGACATCGGCTGAAAGGCGCAGGTAGAATTTCGCTGTGATCTTCGCGGGCAGACCGGCCAGGTCGAGTAACTGGAAAGGATCGATCAAGGCTGCCTGCGCATTGTGCGGATCTGTTGTCTCCGCCGCTTTTCTTCTTCTTTCGTCTTCTCTGTTCGCTCAGTCAGGCCCAGCGCATGTGTCATCCGGGCAGCCGCCTTCGCGCCATACGGCCGAGCCGGAATCTCCCCAAGCGGCTTCCACAATCTCTTTTCGCGATGTCAGTCGCGAGGCAGGCCTGACCACCGTTCCCCATTCGACAACCGGACGGCATTACATCGTCGAAACCATGGGCGGCGGCGGCATCGCGCTGTTCGACTGCGATAACGACGGCAAGCTCGATATCGCGGTAGTCAACGATACGACCATCGATCGCTACCTCGCCGGTGGCGATCCCATGATCACCCTCTACCATCAGGACGGAACCGGGGACCACCTTCACTTCACCGACATTACCCAGGCCGCCGGGCTCACTACCCGTGGCTACGGCATGGCCATTGCCGTCGGCGATTACGACAACGATGGCCTTCCCGATCTCTACGTCACCGGCTACGGTCACAACGTCCTGTACCACAACCTCGGAGGCTGCCACTTCGAAGATGTAACCGCCCGGGCCGGCGTGCAGCTCGGCGGCTTCAGCACCGGCGCCGCCTGGGCGGATTACGATCGCGATGGCCACATCGATCTCTTCGTCGCTCGCTACGTGCGGGCCGACCTGCATCACCTCCCTCCTCCCGATCCGAGTGCGGTCGGTTATCGCTCCGTCATTCTGCAAATGCCCGGCGAAATGGAAGGCGATACCGACTTCCTCCTGCACAATCGAGGGGACGGCACCTTTGAAGATGTCTCCCGCAAAGCCGGAGTCAGCAATCCCACCGGTCTCCATGGCATGGGCGTCGTTTGGGGAGACTACGACAACGATGGCTGGCCGGACCTTTTTGTCGCGAACGACGGAGGCACAAATTATCTCTTCCACAATCTCCACAAGGGCAAGTTCGCGGACGAAGGCATTGATACCGGTACCGCCCTGGGACCGAATGGAGAGATCTTCGGCAACATGGCGGCCGATTTTGGAGACTTCAACCGCGACGGCAAACTGGATCTGATTACGACACGCTACAGCCAGCAGCCGGTGAGCCTCTATCGAAACGACCAGCCGATCTTTACCGATGTCGCCACGGAAGTGGGCCTCGCAAAAGATACGGTGCCGCCTGTGAAATGGGGAACCGGCTTCGGCGATTTCGACAACGACGGATGGCCCGACATCCTCATCGCCAACGGCAACTTCTCTTCTCTCATGGACAACCTGAAAAACGAAGTGAAGTTTCGTGAGCCGATGCAGCTCTTTCGCAACCTCAACGGACGTTCCTTCGAAGATGTCGCCGATCAGGCGGGCCTGAACGCCGGCCCTCTCCAGTCCCGTCGCGGCACTGCGTTCGGCGATGTCAACAACGACGGCAATCTGGACTTCGTCGTCTTCAATGTCGACGCACCGCCCTCGCTGTTCATCAACGAAAGCCGCAATACGAACCATCGCGTTCTGTTTCGCCTGATGGGCAGCAAGAGCAATCGCATGGCCATCGGCGCCCGCGTCACGGTCGAAGCCGGCGGCATGACGCAAATCGATGAAGTCCGCGGCGGAGGTAGCTACAACTCAAGCAACGACACGCGCCTGCACTTCGGCCTGGGAAAAGCAGCCGTCATGTCGAAAATCGAAGTGCGCTGGCCCAGCGGTCTGGTCCAGAACTTCCAGAATGTTCCGGCCGACGCCATCTACGAGATCGATGAGGGACAGAAGATCCGCAGGACCATGACACTCCCACCGCCCCTGCGCGATAAATAGCAAACGGAACACGGGAATCCAGTTCCCGCAAAATCCAGTTCAGGATTCCACCGCCAGCCGCTCCATCGCCGGCGCCGGCACCCCCTCAGGCGCGACCGCCAGCCACAGCGCGCCGCCCACCAGGCACAACACCCCACTCACAACGAAGGACGCCGTCCACCCAAAGTGGCCTGCAATCGCCGGCGTCAGCGACGACGTCACCACGCCCCCGAACTGGCCGCCCATGTTCATCACACCGGAGAGCGAGCCGGCGCTCTCGCGTCCCAGATCGGCGCTCACCGACCAGAACGAGCTTTGCGAAATATAAAGCGTCCCAACGCCCCCTGCCAGAACCGCGGTAGCCCAAACGATGCTCGTCACCTGCGTTCCCAGAATCACGAAAATCCCACACAGGCACATTGCCACGCAAGCCAAACCGCACCGGCCCGCCCGCTTGCCGAACCGGCGCGTCAGCCGGTCGCTGACCCACCCACCCAGCGGCGCACCGAGTCCCATGGCGAGAAACGGAATCGCCGCATAGTAAGAACTGGCCCGCAGATCCACGCCCCGCACCGCGTTAAGATAGATGAAAAACCATCCAAAGAAGATATAAGTGACATATCCATACGTGAAGTAACTCAGCGCTAAGGCCTGGACGCTGCGGTTGCCGAAGATCGCGCCCCACGACATGCGCCGCACCCGGACTCCCTCGTCCACAGCCGGAATCCCTGCCCCAATCAACGCCCGTTCCTCGCTCGAAGCCCATGGATGCTCTGCAGGAGAGTCGCGCGCCAGGATATACCACACCAGTCCTGCGAGAATGCCCACCAGCGAACTCACCCAGAACTACGCGCGCCACCCATAATGCAGCAGCACCCAGGTGATCGCCGGTGGCGTCACGCCCGCACCGAATCCCACCCCGGCAAAAATAATGCCGTTCGCAATCCCGCGCTCCGACGAAGGAATCCATCGCGACACGATGCAGTTGGACGCCGGATAGACAATCGCCTCTCCCATGCCCAGCGCAAAGCGCATCGCGATCAGGCACACCAGAATCGCGGCAAGATGAACCGATAAGATCGTGATCGCCGAGGTGAAAATTCCCCACCACACCACACCCAGGGCAAGAGCCAGACGCGGCCCCACCCGATCCGCCAGACGGCCCGCCGGTGCCTGCAGCAGTGCGTAGCCCAGAACAAAGGCGCTGAATACCCACCCCAGCTGAAGATTGGAAAGATGAAACTCCTTCGCGATCGCCTGGCCGGCAATGGAGATGTTCACGCGATCCACATATGCGATCGCACTCAGCACAAACATCCACAGCACAAGCACGCCGCGCATGCCCAGGAGCGGAATACCGGGTTGTCTGCCGCTCTCGTTCATTCGACCTTCATTCAACGCGCCAACGCCGCACGATCCTGCGCGTTTCAATAACCCGGTGCTAACTTCCTTCGCGCGCGACTAACTCTCGCGCAACCGGCTCGATGCGTCGCTGTTGTTCCGCTGGCAGCGCCGAAACGAAGGGCGACATGGTCCGGATCACAGGCTCACACCCTCCCACTGCAATAGCAACGCGCTCGTCCGCGGCACAACCAGTTCCGTGCCGCACGACCGTTGCGACCACACAGGATGCCACACGCCGCTGGAAACACTCTGCCCGCCCAGCGTGACACCGGTGGTGGTCTCCGCACTCGGCGCCGCGAGAGCCATCTCCTGCGACGGCCGCCGCAGTGCCTCGCCCTCCAGCCGCACAGGCAGATCCTGATGCAGATCCTTATTGATAATCGCAACCGAAAGCCGCCGCTTCGCATCGATGCACGCATACGCTGTCGCGTTCACCCCGCCCGCATCCAGCTTGCAGGGAATCATCGCACCCGACGCGAACGCACGCCAGAGCAGCATCGCCGAATACAACGGCCGTACCGCGTACGGTGCGCCTCCGCCTCCCGCAATCGGCGTATAGAATCCCCGTCCTCCACCATGAGAGTTAATCCCCGCCACGCCCAACTGTGCGAGCAGCAGCATGAAATCCGCACCCCACAGCGCAGAAGCAAATGCATCGCTCACTCCAGCCTTGCCGCCGTTGTAACATGAGTTCCCCTCCGACATTCGATAGGGAACCTGCGCCCGCCGTCCCACATCCACCAGTTGCTGCATCTGTTTTGCAAGGTCACCCTGGCGTTGCAGCAGATGCGGGATATCCGAATCCGCGCTCTCCGGCGGACCCTCCGCATAATAATGACTCGTCAGCATGCAGATGCCGCTCGCCTGCTGCGCAAACCGCTCCACCCAGCTCAACTCACCGGAAACATCCGGCCCAGCCAGCGGAGCCTCAGGCACCCGCCGCCGAATCGCATCGGCGAAGCTTTGCCACTCACGGAAATAATCATCGTACCCATACAACGCTTTGCGAATGTCTTTGGAAAACAGATCCGGCTCGTTGCCCATCTGCAACGCCACCAGCTTCGGACCCAACTTCTTCACAACATAGGCAGCCTCATCCGCCGCAGCTTCCTGCGAGCCATGTCCCAGATCGAGCCCGTAAATCCCCGTCCATCCCGTTGCATCGAGAAACCCGCGCAGCTCATCGATGGCGGTCTTTGTCACCACCCCGCGCACCGTTGCGTCCTTCCCATCATCAGGATTCACGGGGTCGCTCCACCCCGCCCGGCGCTCGCTCTGCTCCGGCTTCCACCGGTCGTAATCGCTGGTGCTGCCCCCAAGACGCAGCACGCCTCGCGCCCCAAGCTGGCGAACCAACTCCACCAGCTTCACGTTGTCCCGCGAAAAATATCCAGGATTCGCCAGTTGCGCCGACTCATAACTCAGTCCCGTGTAGTCCCCCGGGATAGCAACGCGCGGAGCGGATAGATCCAGAGAAAGCGTACCCGCAACCTTCCTGTCACCCTGCGCAAAGGCCCAACTTGTTCTGCATTTAAGCAGACAGGTTGCTGCCCCTCCGATGATCAGTCCACGGCGATTCATAGCTAACCCCGAGTTATTGCTCTGTCGCGGCGTAATTGGATATCGGCCAGGACGGCGCACCTGCCTGCATCGAACCTTCCATTTGAATGGATATCTCTTCTCCAGGACGCATCGAAACCACAACCGGAAGACATTCAAATCCAGGCACCAGGTTGAAAGTCCTCTCCTTCGGCAGTGCCTCGAATCCCCCGGCGGCGCTTGTGCGAAGAGTAAGGATGCCCTTTGGCTTCGTCACACGAATCGTTCGCGGATCGCCGTGCTCCACCGCCTCGCTGCTGCGCGAAATCACCGGCAGGACAAACTGCAGCTTCCCCGCCAACGCCGCGCCGCTGGTCGACGCCTTAATCTCCACCATTGACTGGGTAATGCTGTAGCTCATGTGGTACTTTGCATCGCCGCCCGGAACACCGGCACGAGGCACAGTCTGTAACTCGCCCTGCGCCTCAAACACAACTCCGTCCGCCACCTTCTTCGCCTCGAGCACCGCCTTGAAATCACAGAAGCTTGTGTAAGTGTCCTCTCCAGCCACATACTCCACCCGCGGAGTCAACGGCATATGCGGAGCATCATTGAAACCCTGCTGATTCGGTGGCTCGATCAATTCATGCTCCGTCATGCTCGCCGTCAGCAGCGGCCCCAGACCGCTGTGGAACAGCACCGACAGCGCTCCCCCCGTCACGTGCCCGCCCTCTTCTCCCGGCTCCTTCCAGTCAAACTCCGTCACCGTTGCCCGCCACGGCCCCACCGCCGCCAGATGCGTGCCGATCTCAGAAAAAGACCTCAATCCATAAGACTCGTCACGCGGAAGAGGCACCCGCGTCTCGGGCACTGGATGCGCATCGTGGTCGAGCACCGTCGTCAGCGCCTTGGCATGGGTGAAGGCGTGGTGGAGGCAAGGCCTGTCGCCGTGAACGAAATAATCCGGGCCGCCGTACAGCAATCCATCGTGAGTGCATGCCGCCATCAATTCCACGTTGCGCTGCGCCACTTCACGAAAGCGCGGATCATGTTCCGCCAAAACGATATACGCCGGATGGCACCCATCGCTGGTGCGGCTTCCCCACCATGTCCACTTATAGTTGCGGCATCCCCAGCTGTTGTCCCACCCGCCGTCGGGAAGCATGAATTCCATATGGCTCCGCATCGCCGTCACCGTCGCATCCAGCACTTCTCGATCGCCGGTCAGCGTCGAATACAGCGCCAGACCCGGCAGCGACTCTTCCACGTTATAGCCCAGATCGACGGGGCGAAATCCTTTAGGACTAAGTTCCCGCATTGGATGACCTTCGCCATAAAGCAGATGGTTCGGCTTGCTCAGATAGTCGAGACAGGCATGGGCCAGGCCACGCCCGCGACTAACATATCTATCTTCCCCGAGCGCCCGAGCGCATAGCGCAAATGCATAAGATGCCGAAGCTGGATAGTTGATATTTCCGGAATCGATCGTGATGAATCCATCCAGAAACTTCACCGCCTTCGCCAGACGATCCATCCACCGCTGCCGCGTCCCGGCGTCCAGCAGCGATCCGTAGTGCCGCAGCGCCTCAGCCATCGCGACGGCGCGGAACACCGTAATACCCTGCCAGTCCTGCAGGCTCACGTCGTTGATCCAGCTCCCGTCGGACCGGCTCACCTGCCGCTCCGACCAGTCGTAAACCATCAGCGCGCCGCGCACATATTTGTCATCGCCCGTTGCGTTCGCCACGTGCAGCAGCGGATAAACCGCATCGTCGCACCGCCCATGGATCAACGCGCACGCCGGACAGAGGAACCCACCCACCAGAGCCGGATCTTTCAGTTCCGTGATCTGATGCGCCAGCAATCCATCGCACCACGTCTTCACCAGTTCGGCATACAGATTCCGCCCCGCAGCTCCCTCTCGCCGCGCACCCGCCTCCTCCCCTTCATCCGGCGACAGGAGCGGCCCCGCAAAGACCCGCCGTGCTGCCAGCGCTGTCGCCCCCGTTGCCGACAATGCCAGGAGCCGTCGCCGCGAGAAACTCTTACCCAATTGATGGTTTGCCATGCCGCGCCATAGTATGCCAGCGCGCTGCCGGAATCAATCCATGTATCTCAATATTACTTTGTGGTTAAACCCAGCCCGGCCCAATGGTATTGGGCGCATTAGGATTTTGATTGACACGCACGAACGACAAGTGGGATAGCGACCAGACTTAGGGGCACGCTTTTCGTGATGGCAAGGGGCGAACGCGGGCCATGTACGTTGATGCCGGTTCCGGCATAACTCCCCCATCGCAGCGGGTTCTCCCCTTTCAGAACGACGACCCCTGCGCCACCAGCAACAGCGCCCAATCGCCATCTCCGGTCGTTTCGTTCACCTTGTGCGGAGGTGTGAATTTCCGCTCTCCCGCGTTAGCAAACGGACCGCCCGGTATCGTAGTGTAAGTCCCGTTCACCGGATCGAACCACTTTGCCGTTGCCGGAGCCTTCAGGCTCGCCATATTTAACGTGATCTCCCGTGGCGTCGGCATATAGGCCACCACGACGGAACCATCTTCTGTTCGCGACGCCGTGCAGAAATCCATCTTGCTCGCCCGGTCCTTCGCGTGCCCCGGCGTGCCGTATCCCGCCGTCACCACCATGTGATCCTGGTCCGGCGCCAGATCCTGCCATGGCATTCCCGAGAAAAACGCGTGCCAGATCATCAGCTGATTCACGCCCACCGTATCGACGAAGTTCTGCCACCCCGACATGAAGTCGTCGGTGTAATTGTTCCCGTAGAATTCCCCTTTCGCACCGCTCAGCATCGCCCAGTATTCCTGCCGTCGCAACACGGACGGCGTGCCGTACTCATCCGGCCAGTTGTCCGCCATATCGTAGTGGCCCTCCAGCAGATAGGTCGGCATAACCGGCTTGAAGTTGTAGCTGTGCCACATCTGCAGATAAGTCGGATAATAGGTATAAGTGCCATTGATCGCAATGAAGGAGGCCCACACCGGGTCGTCCGACGACGAACTCGACCACGTGTTTAATTCGACGGTCTGCATTTGCTCCGGAGCTTCCGTCTTGATCCCCCTGGCGACCGCCAGCACCACCTCGTCCTCCTTCGGATCCTTCCAGTGGTCGAAATCGTTCCCGTTGAGCCAAATAACATTGTTGAGTCGTCTGTATCGACGCCCGAGATACTGTCCATACTCTCGGCACTTCGCCGGCCCATTATTCAGCAGCGTCGGAATCCACTGCCCCGTCTCCACCGGATCCAGAAATACCAGGAACCCATACCGCGACACCAGCTCCAGCATTTGATCCACGCGTTTGAAATATGCCTCGTTCGGCCTGGATAGATCGTAGTGGGCTGTATCATTGCCCCCCGCCAAGTACCCCGTGAACGGCAGGAGCCAGTCATACGTACCGCCATCGTCCCGCGTCGCCGGGTGATAGGGTCCCGAGTTCAGTGCATCGATCCACAGAGCGTTGTACCCATGCGCCGCGCGGTCCTCCATGAAACGCGCCGCCTCCCCAGTGGAGATTTGCGTCACCATCGTTTGCGGATTGTCCCCGACAATCAGAAAAGGAACGTCATTCTGATCGACAAGATAACGCCCGTTCGCACTGACCTTGAGCGGATAGGCGCGCACCGTCCCGCGGGCCACCGCCGTCACCGGAACTCCTGTGTCCTGAGCCAGTCCCGCTGACCCCGCAATCAAACCCAGGATCAGTACCCAAACAAAGGAGAATCTTGCAGCCATCTGTCAACCTCCGCCGTGCAGCCGCTTCAGTTCCCATGCTCCGATAACTTCGCAACTTCTTCCCCGGCCAGCAACAATCCGCCGATCCCGAAGTTATAACTCGACTGCGTCAGATAGTGTTCGGGGGCCTCATCGGTCTGCTGTACGTTCCCCAGCCGCCCATCGGCATAAATCTCGTGGATCATCCCCCGCCACGCTCTTTCCACCACCGGCATATAGGTCGCACGATCCAGAACTCCGTTGTTCACCCCCCAGGCCAGGCCAAACGTGATCAGCGTCGATCCCGACAGTTCCGGTTGCGGATAATCCGCCGCGTCGAGCAGGTCCGAGTGCCACAGTCCGCTCGCCGGATCCTGAATTGACGCCAGTTCTTTGGCCATCTCCCGCAGCACCGTTTCGTAGCGGCTGCGATCCGGAAAATCCTTTGGCATATATTCCAGCGTTCGCGCCAGGCCGCCCATCACCCAGCCGTTGCCGCGCGACCAGAAAATCGGCTTCATCGCCGGATCCATCACGCCGATGTAAATCTTATCTCGATAAAAAAGGTGATAGCCGGGGGAGTACATCTTGTCGTAAACCTCCCACCAGTGCTCGTCCATATAGTGGAGATACTTCGGATCATGCGTGACGGCATACATGCGCACCCACATTGGGGGCCCCATGAACAGGCTGTCGCACCACCACCACAACTGCTGGAACTGATCTGGATCGGGCGGCGGCTGCGGCACTCCAATCAGACCATCGATCCCTTTGCGCAGCGTTTCGATCTTCTCCGGCGACGGATTAACCATATACAGTTCCAGATAAGTCTGCCCCCTCGCCTGATCGGCATTGTCCGGC
>VFSW01010414.1_pt1 | contig 13179 bp, 9 predicted proteins | sample 5358111 | NCBI WGS metagenome assembly VFSW01 (sample SAMN11554181, study PRJNA540505) | mine drainage metagenome | isolation source: sediment from site ElyBrook_90M | place: USA: Ely Copper Mine, Vershire, VT | collected 2017 | reverse complement strand
CTTACTGACATTTTCACTTGGTAATTAACTGACATATTGACTCGGCTTTAACATGTCTATTTGAGATGTGCATGATTGAGTAAATGAAAATAATGACTCTAACATTGATTCATCTTTAAGATCCCTAAATCAGGGAAAGATAATCTTGCATCCTGTCCACTTAAAAGGTTAATGACCGGGAGATGTATCCATTATTGCTTGCATTCTGCAGCGTTATCATCTATATGCAAAACCATTATGAAAAAATTGGTTGAGCTTGCAATAAAATATCCCTGGCGTGTTCTTATCATTATTTCCCTGCTCACGGCAATAGCAGGCTACTTCGCAATCGGCGTACCTGTTCAGGACGACATCATGAAGACCCTTCCCGAACATGACCCCCAGGTAACGCTGTTCAACAATATAGGAAAACGTTTCGGCGGTACGGATTATTTCCTCGTTGTCATGGAAGGCGACAATCTGTTTAACCGTTCGAGCCTTGAAAAACTGAAGGCCATTACCGGGAAACTCGAGTCGCTTCCGGAACTCAACAGGGTCGAGAGTCTGACCAATGTCGAAGACATCAAGGCGAGCCATGGAGAGCTTGATATCTCGAAATTCATGGAACACATCCCTGATAATGAACAGGCTTTGGACAAGCTTAAGCAAGATGCAATCTCAAACAAACTCTACGTGGGAAATCTTATTTCACCGAACGGAAAGGCGCTTGCCATCCTGTGTCAGCTCAAAAGGGACGTCAACAGCGAAGCACTCGTAAATACGATCGACACGATCATCCAGCCCTACAAAGGACCCGAGAATATTTATTTGATAGGTGTTCCTGTTGATAACGATATCATCAGCAAGGCAATACATTCCGATTTGGGAAAACTGCTGCCTCTTGCGATACTGCTCAATATCATCATCATGTTCATACTGTTCCGCAATTTTTTCAGCGTGGTCCTGAGGCTTACGCCTGCACTTATTGCCATCGTACTGACCGTTGGTGCCATGGGGATAACACACACTCCGTTCACCATGCTTTCCGTAGGCATGCCTACCCTGCTTATCGCGCTCGGCAGTATCTACAGCATCCACATCATGACAAGGTATTACCAGTTGCTTGAACACACAAAGAACAATGAAAATGCATTACGGAGCATGATAAAAGAACTCGGCATGCCCATGCTTTTCATCGGGTTAATAACCTCTATCGGATTTTTCGCCAATATATCTTCCACCATCATACAGGTGAAGCAGGCGGGCATATTCGCGGGTATAGGTATACTCTTCTCAATGCTTGTCTCCGTAACACTGGTACCCGCCCTCCTCACCATCAGACATAAGGGAAAAGAGGAGGAGCTTGTAAATAAAAAGAGCAGCTTCAACCATTTTCTTGAGGAACTCTCCGTATGGGTACAGAAGCACAATTATATCATCCTTGTCGTCGGCATAGGACTTGCCGTTCTGGCTATCGCCAGGATAAAAACCATCAATACGGAAACAGATATCACGAAGTTTTTCAAGGCTGATTCCGTGGTAAGAAAGACATCCGATAAAGCGGTCAAAAACTTCGGCGGGGTATTCGTGCTTCAGATCCTGGTACACGGCGACATAAATTCTCCTGCGGTCATGAACACCATGGCTAAACTTGAGGATGAGTTGGGCACAATAAACGGAGTTCGCTATCCCTTCAGTGTGGCAGACCTGATCGAGAAAATGAACGAGGTCATGCACGACAACAACCACGCATATCATACCGTACCGGACACCAAGAATGCCATAGCCCAGTACCTGCTTCTGTATTCAATGTCGGATCAAAACTTGCTGAATACGCTCGTTACGCCCGACTCGAAAGAAGCAATCATCCAGGCAAGGATCGGGAAATTCGGTTTTCATGAGATAGAAGGGATCGTCAGCCAGATCGAGCAGAAGATTCAGCCCCTCCAGTCAAAAGACATCCATTTTACGCTGTCCGGCTCACCCATGCTTATCATAACAATCAATAAACATCTTATCGAAAATCAGGAAACCAGCCTTTACCTGTCCATTATAGCTGTTTTCCTTTTGTTATCCATCGTATTCCGGTCACTCATCGGGGGCTTGATTACACTTATCCCCCTGCTGATAAAGGTCAGCTATAACTACGGCATCATGGAGCTCTTCCATATTCCTTTAAATGTGGCAACAGGGCTTATCGCGAGCATGACCATCGGTGTCGGTGTTGATTACATTATACATTTTGTCATGGGATTCAGGGAACGATTCAAAGAAGGATCAAGTCATTCCATCGATGCTGCCATGAAAGAGGCAACCGTTATAACGGGCAGATCCATTCTGAACAGCGCAATCGTGCTGGTCGGAGACTTTTCCGTGCTGACATTTTCAAGTTTCCTTCCGATGATCTACTTTGGAATACTGTCTGCAAGCATGGTCATCTACAGCTCTATCGTCTCCATCACCCTGTTCCCTGCCCTGCTGCAGATAGCCCACAAACACCTCAAATGGCTGAAGAAGTAGTCTTCGCTAATCTGATAATCTTCGCATAATGTAAAAGCCCGTCGTTTGTGGCAGTGGTTATGTACATCTGGTTGCACCGATTTTTCTGTCATTCCCACGAAAGTGGGAATCCAGTTTTTGTATTATTTTTTTCTGGATTCCTTATCAAGTGCGTAACGACAACGCAATGTGGAATCATTCTTTGAAAGCCACCGCTTTTGGCGGTGATTAGTTTACTTCTTATCATTCGCTTTACCAGTTGTCCCCTCGTGTTCTTCTTTGCGAAGTCCGCTTGTCTTACCTCCAAGTCTGTCTATTTACCAGGTTTATTAAACTTATACTGATGTCATTTAAGCTTTTCTTGATTATTTGCTCTATGTGCTATATATGATATACATTGTATATCTTGGAGGAGCTTATGACGACACAGATGATCATACGGATAAAACCGGAATTGAAGGATAAACTGAACAGGCTTGCCAGAACAGAGGGCAGACCTACCAGCAGTGTACTCAGGGATATGATAGAGAGGTATATAGAGGAGCACGATATTGGCCCTTCTATAGATGACTTGTGGGACAGGATCGGCAAAAAACTTGGACCCAAAGGCATGTCACCGTCACGGATAGACCATGCCATAAAAACGGTGCGCAAAAAGCACGGATGAGAATAGTTGTCGATACAAATGTTTTCGTATCTTCTTTTTTTGGCGGCAATCCGAGAAAGATCATAGACTTATGGAAAAATGGGGAAGTGTCACTCTGCCTGTCCAGGGACATACTGGACGAATATATTGAGGTTTTGGAGAGGATGGGTTTGGAAGACAAAGAGGAATTGAAAGAGCTATTGGTACTTTTTTCAAAGGGATTTAATATAGTTTTTACCACAAAAACACCCAAAATCAGTGTTGTTCAAGCGGATCCCGATGACGATAAATTTATAGAATGTGCGATAGCGCTCAACGCTGAGGTAATTGTGACAGGAGATAAAGCATTGGGGAATATCAAGGAATATAAGGAAATCAGAATATTGACACCGGCTCAATTTTTAAAAGATTACGGCAACGAGCTCAAATAATATCCGCAATGGTATGTTCTTTGTATTTATCCCGCGTCACTTTTTCCATTTCTGTATAAAACCTGTACACAGCAGGATTAATGCGGTTTATATTGATCCCTGATTCTATACTCCCGGAAACGGCATCCAGCACCTGCAGCGTTAACAGTTTATCCGGGGCAACGGACAAAAGATAAACCTTATCCTGCTCTGATGCATAAACGATATTTTTCTCACATAGATTATCTAAAACGGGTTTGATAACTTCGGGTTTGACACCGATGACGTCGGACAGATTTTTCATGCCGACAGGCTTCTTACCCTGTTTAAAATTCCCGGCTATAATTCCGACGATGGAAAGGGCAAGCACCTCTTTTGCCTTTTTTATCATCTTCCTGCCGGCATCGCTGAAGCTGTACGTGTCCACCCTCTGATGGGCAAAGGTGAGCTCGGCACCGAACAGGAGTATCAGCCATGACAGGTAAAGCCATGCGAGAAAGACCGGCAGTGCAGCCAGCGTTGAATAAATTATATTGTACTTTGAAATGTCTACCTGAAAATGAAAATATGCCCATTCAATAATCTGCCATAATGTACCGCCGATAATCCCGCCGATCAGTGCGGATGAAAATTTTACCTTTGTGTTGGGCATGAACATATAGAGGGCGAAGAATGCCAGCCAGAGGAACAGGTACGAAGAGTAACCGAGGAGGAATTTGATCAGCAATCCAAAGCTGCCTTTGAAGTAAAGTAGCTGAAGGAACTTACCGCTGGTAAGAGCTGCGGTGGACGTAGCGGCAATGAGAACAAACAAGGGAAATATTATAACGACACTCAGATAGTCACTGAGTTTCCGGATCAGACTCCTGCTAGCCTTAACCCCCCATATATCATTAAATGCATTTTCAATGTTCCCGAGTAGCTGGATCACCAGGTATATCAGCATCACAACCCCTATTACACCAAGGGTCTCAAAATTTGTTTTCTCGACATAATTAAATATTTTTTCAATTGCCAGAGATACGCCGCCGGCACTATTATCCGTATTTAAGGTTACGCTTGCTGCAACCTTGTTGATCAGGAAATCCTTTAATTTATTCTGGAATCCCAGTCCCTTTCCTATTGAAAAAGCGAATGCAAGGACAGGGACGATTGAAACAAGCGTAACATAGGTGAGTGCGGATGCAGTCAAACTGCATTTATTCTTGAAGAATTCTTTTGCTGCTATCGCAAATATCCGTGTCCACCTGACCCAGAAGCGCCTCAGCCCCTTGATATCCGTCAGTTCATTAACCAGGAAAAGCTCGGAAAACTTGTCCGCACCCCGTTTTACGACACCATTACGCATAAAAAAAGCGTATTTTAAATCATGCGGAAAGTCAACAGGGTGGCTCTCTTCATTACAAGGTCTTTTGTTTGACGCTACAACTTTACGTGAACTATGATAAATTCTATGATAAGGGTAAGCTTAGACACTACCCGAAAGGAGGTTTCTATGAAAAAGGTGCTCATAACAGGTGCAACAGGCTTTATCGGCAATAACCTCGTCATGGCAAATATCTCAAAAGGCAATCATGTCCGTGCGTTCGTTCTGCCCGGTGATCCAGATGAAAACAAGCTCAGATCGCTCGGAATTGAAATCTTTCACGGAGACATACGGGAATATGACGGTGTAAGAAAAGCTGCTGCAGGCATGGATATCATCTTTCACTGCGCCGCGGTTGTAACGGACTGGGCACCGTGGAAACTCTTTCAGGAAATCACCATAGGGGGCATTGAGAATGTATGTAAGGCTGCTGTAGACGCGGGTGTATCAAGGCTTGTGGATATCAGTACCAATGATGTCTTCGGCACTGATGAATCTATAGTAATGGACGAAACCTGTACGCTGAAACCATGGGGTGAGCCTTACCCGGATTCAAAGATCGAAGCAGAAAAAATCACCTGGCGGTACTACCATGAAAAGAAACTTCCGGTAACCATGGTTTATCCGTGCTGGGCGTTCGGACCCGGTGACAAAACATTCGTGCCGCTTCTTGCCGATTCTATCATAAAGCGTGAACTGATATTCTGGCGGAAGGATGTCCTTGTCTGGCCTACGTACATAGAAAACCTTGTTGACCTTTTATTATTAATCTCCGAGGACCCCCGTGCAGTCGGTAATGGGTACCTTATCCATGACGGCGAGTCTGTAACATTGCAGGACTTCTGCAAAGGCATAGCAGACACCCTTGGAGCAAAACCTATAAAGACCCATATCCCCTACTTTGCCGCCTATGCAGGTGCCGTTGTCATGGAAACCCTCTGGAAGACGTTCAACATAAAAACAAGGCCTTTGCTCACGACGTACACGGTAAAAAATCTCGGCTCGCGGCTGAAGTTCTCCATAGCCAAAGCAGAACGTGAGCTTGGTTGGAAGCCGAAGGTCCCCTTCAAACAGGGGTTTGAAAAAACAATGGAATGGCTGAAAACGCTTGATCTGAAGACCCTCAAACAAAAATAAACTACATGTCTGTATATCTTTTTATGTTGATATGCTTCCCGTCTGTTGTAATTTTTATTGCACCGTCCCTGTCCGTCCTCAAAACCCGGATATTCCTTTTGAACAACCTTCTGAGAACGTCCTTTGAAGGCATGTGAAACGGGTTATCCTCACCGACGGGGATAACAACAATCTTCGGGTCAACCGCATCCATGAACTCTGCCGAATTCGATGTCTTACTGCCGTGATGTGCGGCCTTCATAATATCCGACTTCAATGCCGAACGATAGGTGTCGACAAGCACCAGCTCTGCATCTTCCTCGATATCACCGGTAAAAAGCACGCTGACATCCTTATAGGTTATCTTTGTCAGGACAGCGTAGTTGTTTATATCTTTTTTTGATGACGGGTCGCACACTTCATGCGGCACACTTAATAATTCTATCCTGACCCCGTTGACATAAAATGTTTCCCTGGAGTTTTTAACCGTAGAGACTACGGCTCCTGATCCGTGCACCGCACGCATAAAGTCTTTGTAAACAACAGTATCCAGCGCACAATCACTCTTGTATACCCTGTGTACACCCATGTTTTTCACCATGAAGCCCAGCCCGCCGATATGATCGATCTGCGGATGTGAAGAAACCACATAATCAATCCCGTTCCTCTTCAACGACCATAGATACCTCGCAACAACGGCCTCTCCGGTATCATAGCTCCGGTAAGCACCGCCGCCTGCATCGATGAGCATCGTCCTGCCGTAAGGGAACTCAATCAGTGCACTGTCCCCCTGTCCCACATCGATAAACGTTATGGTGAGCACGTTGTTGAAATGTGTCTTGTAAACGTAGTAACCGGTATCAACTGCCTGCAGCAGGAAAAGAAAGGATGCTGCCTTCATCGTTGTTTTAAGTCCGATCCTTTTAACATTGAGCAGGACTATCATAAATGCATAGTAAAGAAAGATCTCAAACAAGGTAGGTGTCGGTACCCTTATAGACGCTATGGATAAATCCGAGACAGAGCGTATCACCTGCACAATGGCATGCACCAGCAGGGATATGACGATAAAAAGATAATGGCTTAACCATGGGAAAACAAAACCCACTGCGGATGAAAAAAGCGAAAGAGGCAGGACAAGATAGCAAAAGAACGGTATTACGATAACATTGAGCATGATTCCGAACAAAGGCAGGGTATTGAAATAGAATGCAATCACACCTCCGAGTCCAAGGGTTACAAAAAAACTTATCAGCAGCATGCTTACTATGGGGAGGGCAATCACTTGAACACTATGGTTATGAATCCGCTTATGGAATTCCGATGTTATGCCTGTTATTGCAGGCATACAGGCAATAATAGAGCCCACAGCAATAAACGAAAGCTGAAACGATATGCTGAAAACCGCCATGGGATTTATTGCCAGTATAAGGATGGCTGCGATCAGTATGCCGGTCCACCGCGCCTGGGTTTTGTTTATGAGGAATAGAAAGCAGTAGACAGCGATCATGATACCGCTTCTTACAACAGGCGGGTTTGCCCCGCTTATGAAGATGTATACAAGCATCGGTATCGTAGATAGAGCAAGAGAAAGTTTCGGGATATTGGTATGAATACACAGATACTTTGAGCGGGACAGGATAAATTTCACGAGCAAATAGAACAGGTGGGTTATGATTGCAAGGTGCAGGCCTGCTACAACAAGAATGTGGATAATACCGGTTGATGCAAATATCCTTCTGATATCCCGGGAGATATAACCCTGATCCCCGATTACGAGCGCCGAAACAATGCCGTATACCGTTTGATCGTTTGTGTTTCTTGCTATGACATCCTTGATGTGAACGCGGATGCTGTCGATAAATCCCGGTATGCCTTTTTCCGCAAGGTCCGGTTCACTTGAGATATCTCCTTTTTTATTACTATAAGCGACCAATCCAATACCCTTTTTTGCCAGTGAATCCCTATAATCAAAGGAGCCCGGGTTTCTGAGATTTTTCGGTTTACGGGGTTTTACGCTGACATCGATATAACCCCCCCTGATGAGGTGCGTGGAATCTTTGTCTTTGTTAAAGGCAAGCAGTTGGATCAAACAGCCGGATGACCTGTCGCGCCTGTTATCAAGCTTATCAATCTTCAGGAGTATCTTTTCTCTGTCAGGATATTCTGCGACAGATTCTGCAATCCATCCGGATACTGCCACCTTTTTCCCGGCACTGTAAGAAACTACCTCATCCGCACACTGCGTCGAAGGCACAGAAGAGCATGCCATACCGAGCATGAGTACGATGGACGACATCAGCAATATCCAAACAAATTTATTTTTTACCACCACAAGAGAGACTAAACACAGGAAGGCCATACCGATAAAAGCATAGAGCGGTACGGCGGGATTCATACCCGACAACAGGATACCCGTTATCATTGCTATAAAAACAGAGAAAAGCCCCATATACGTTACCGTATACGAATATTCGCCGTATATCAAATATTTTTTAGGTCTTGTTGCCTTTTTGAGGAATCCTTGGTTTAATGCACAGATATGATCAAAATCGAATCCATAACAAAGGTGTATACCAATCTTAAAGCGGTAGATAACGTTGACCTTGAGATAAAAGAAGGTGAGTTGTTTTCCCTGCTTGGCCCCAACGGCGCCGGTAAAACAACGTTGATGAAGATGATCGTCGGCCTTTTAAATCCGACATCCGGAGATGTGCGCATCGATGAGCACAGTATCATGAAAGAACCGATAGCTGCCAAACGATTGATGGGCTATATACCCGACAGGCCTTTCGTATACGAAAAGCTTACCGGCTTCGAGTATATTCTCTTTGTCGCAAACATGTATCACCTTGACGGCAGCGGCATCGAGAAGCGTGCAAAGGAACTCCTCGAGTTGTTTTCTCTTACGAGTTTTGCAAATGAGATGATAGAAGGATATTCGCACGGCATGAAACAAAGACTGGTGTTTGCGTCTGCAATGATCCATGAGCCGAAATACCTGATTGTGGATGAACCCATGGTCGGTCTTGATCCCCGTGGCATCAAACTGCTCAAGGCAATATTCCGGGGTATGAAAAAGAGGGGAAAGACGATACTCATGTCAACACACGACCTTTATGTCGCAGAGCAATTGTCCGACAGGATCGGGATCATAAACGAAGGAAAGATAATAGCCCTTGGGACCGCCCAGCAGCTCAGGGATCAGGCAGGCATAAAGGGCGGAAACCTTGAAAGCGTATTCTTAAAGCTGACCCATGAAGATATCATAGAGGAACTCGACCTATGATGAAGCTGCTTGTCCCGTCCTTCCTGTCCCTGAAGAGGGCACTCTCCCTGGGCCGCAAGAAAAACAGGATGAAAATCATCGGCATTTCGCTCCTGGCAGCCGGATTTTTTACCGGGGAGTACCTGTTCATCGCGAGGATGCTTGTCTATTTCTCCAAAACAGAGATCATAGGACAGCTCCTGATAGAAAGAATGCTCTCCATGGCAAATTTCATTTTTTTTGCCATGCTGATATTCAGCAACATCATCACCTCCATATCAACGTATTATACCGCTGATGACCTTGTTCTTATCATGAGCACACCCACAACGTTTGAAGAGTTCTTTTACGGAAGATTGCTGCATACCGTTATAAAAAGTTCGTGGATGGTACTGCTCTTCGGACTGCCCATTTATATAGCCTATGGGACAATACTCGGGGGCGGTTTCCTGTATTACCTGTTCATGGTTACCGGTCTGCTGGCATTTGTATTCATAGCTTCATCTGCCGGAGTAATTCTTACCATGATTGCAACCTATGTCCTGCCTGCAAGGAGATTCAGGGAGCTGATGCTCTTTCTGTCACTCATCATATTTATCGGACTGTATATAGGATTCAGGGTAATCAGGCCCGAAAGGTTCCTGAATCCCCAGAGATTCGAAAACGTCATGGGTTACCTGTCAACACTCAGGTCTTCACAATCCTCAATCCTGCCGAGCACATGGTTCAGCTCGGCATTGATGTCTTCCCTGTCCCATGCCTATGCGCATGCCCTGCACATGCTTGTGCCCCTTATCGGTACGGCCATGGGCATTACGGTGACCGGTGTTTTTGCTACGTATCTGTTTTACAGGAGCGGCCTCACCAAGGCACAGGAATCCAAGAATGCAAGACTCAACAAAAAGGGTATTTTATACAGGGGATTGGAGGCAATTACCGGCAGAGGCCCGTTATTTATCAGGGCGATTATAAAAAAGGATGTCCTGAGCTTTTTCAGGGATGCTTCGCAATGGTCACAGCTCTTGCTGCTCGGTGCCCTGGTACTTGTTTATGTATACAATTTCACGGCATTGCCGCTCAAAAACATACCGTTTCCTACGATCTATCTGAAAAACATTGTTGCATTTTTCAACCTCGGACTTGCTGCTTTTGTTATTACATCCATATCCGCACGGTTCGCTTTCCCATCGGTCAGCCTTGAGGGCAGGGCACTCTGGCTGATAAAGGTGTCGCCGAACGACATTTCCGAGCTTATCAGGGCAAAGATTTTGTACAATCTTGCGCCATTGCTTGTCGTGGCAGCAGCGCTTGTATTCTTTACCAATCATGTCCTCGGTGTTTTTAACTATATCATGTACCTCTCCATGATCACGATGCTGCTTTTAACGGTTGCCATTACCAATATGGGCGTGGGATTCGGAGCGATCTATCCGAAATACCACTATGAGAATGTGGCCGACATAGCCATGGGGTTCGGCGGTCTTGTTTTTATGATAGTGAGCCTCGGTGTAACCATGATTGTCCTTTTCATAGAGGCAATTCCCACCTATAAGATCATGAAGGAGTTTGCATTCCCCACGGGATTGAATTTTTACGCGTATGTGTGGATTTCATTATTGTATTTGCTATCGATATCTATTATCGTGTATCCTGCACTCTACATAAGGGCAAAGGCTTTGGAAGCCATAAAAATAACGGAAGGATGAACGTATGAAGAAAACCATGATAAGTGAATTAAAAGAAGGCATGATAGTTGACAGTACCTTTCTGATAAAAGGGAAAACCTTTGGTACGGGAAAAACCGGGAAAGACTATCTTACCCTTATCATCGGCGACAAATCCGGGGATTTGGATGCTCGGGTATGGGACAATGCAAAGGACATAGATTCTATGGTCGGTATTAACAACATCGTACAGGTGCGGGGAAGGGTCAACAACTATAAAGGCAAGCTGCAGATATCCATCGATGAAATACGGTGGATAGACCGGGCATCCGTAGAAATATCAGATTATATGATACTTTCTCCGAGACTCGCGGATGACATGCTCTATGAACTGAAGATGCTGATGTCGACGATAGACAACGAACACCTGAAAGGCCTCGTGAACCTCTTTTTTGCAAATGAACAGATGGTAAACCTGTTTAAAATATCAAGCGCGGCAAAGACCATACATCATGCGTATGCCGGCGGACTGCTCGAACATACCCTGAACGTCGTAAGGCTTTCCGATATGATCATGAGTGTGTATGAAGGAGTGGACAGGTCGCTGCTTTTAACATCCGCCCTTTTTCACGATATCGGCAAGATAAGAGAACTCGGGGGAGATTTGACAACAGAGTACACGGATGAGGGAAGGCTTATCGGTCATATTGTCATAGGGACCCAGATAATCGATGAACTCATATCCGGACTTAAGAATTTTCCGCGGGAACTTGCATTACTCCTGAAACACAACATTCTGAGCCATCATGGCGAACTGGAATACGGCTCTCCCAAAAGGCCGAAAACACTCGAGGCTATCATCCTCCACTACATCGAAGATATGGATTCCAAGGTAGCAGGGATAAGGGCTTTAATCAAAAAGGAATCAAACGTTGAGGGCGATTGGACAAGCTATCATCCCTCTTATAACCGATATTTTTACAAGAAGCATCATTTAAAAATGCTCGCCCGTGATAAGGAAGACAAGGCAGATAAGGAAGATTAAAAGGATAATGAATGAGAACAAAATAGAGGTTGGTTTTCATGAACCTGTCCTTGATAACTACATCGAGCTGGTTTATTCAATAGCAGCGCAGCATGGCATAGAAATTCTCATTGTAGGAGGGGCACCGCGGGAAATCCTGCTTCACCGCAAGCCGAAGGATTTAGATTTTCTCGTGGTAAAGGGCGATGCACGCAAGATCCCCATGCAGCTCCATGAACTTCACGGTTTTTTTTACCCGGTCTTGTTCGACAAATTCGGCACGTACAGGACAGGCATGCAGGGCGTGAAAGAAGTCGATATGGAATTTATTCCCCTGAGAGCAGAAACCATAGAACGAGACCTTTTCCTGCGTGACTTTACCGTAAACACGCTTACCATGAGACGCCTGTCCATGTTCCAATACGAGATCAGTGATATGCTCGGCAACGCCTTCACTGCACTTGAACAAATGATCCTGAAAACACCGATAGCCCCTGAGAAAACAATCAAGGACGACCCATTGAGAATCATGCGTGCTGTGAGATTTTCATGCACCCTCGGTATGGTCCTGGATTCTTCGTTAAAGGCTGCTGCAAAAAATCTCGTCCGGCTCCTGAACGAAGTGGCGGTTGAGCGTGTGCGTGATGAGCTGTTTATGATCCTGGTATCGGATGTACCCTCCAGGGGCATGCTCCTCATGCAAGATCTCGGCATAATAGACGTCGTAATGCCCGAGGTACTGCCCATGATTGGTTTTGATCAGAGATCCCCGTATCACAAGGACGAACTATTTACCCACAGCCTCGAGGTAATGGACAAATCGCATCCCCGCATTGAAACACGGCTCGCAGCCCTGTTTCACGATACCGGAAAACCTTTTTCGATGCAGCAGGCAGAGGGGAAGGTGACCTATTACGGACATCAGGACAAAAGTGCCGATTTTTTTAAATCATTTTCAGGCAGGCTGAAGCTGCCCAACCATATAGCAAACACAACAGAAGCACTCATAAAAAGGCACATGATCAACTACTCGCCGGAGTGGAAGGACTCAACCATCAGGAAATTCATAAAGCACAATTATGACATCCTTGATCAACTGCTCGCACTGTACCGGGCGGATGCAGGCTCCCTTGCCGATCCGTCAAAGCCGTTGAGCATGGTAGAAGAGCTTGTCGGCAGGATCAACCAGCAGCAGATAGAACAGATA
>VFSW01010413.1_pt1 | contig 13180 bp, 2 predicted proteins | sample 5358111 | NCBI WGS metagenome assembly VFSW01 (sample SAMN11554181, study PRJNA540505) | mine drainage metagenome | isolation source: sediment from site ElyBrook_90M | place: USA: Ely Copper Mine, Vershire, VT | collected 2017 | reverse complement strand
AGTCGGCTCCTGGCCGGCATGTGTAACTATCAAGAAACTACGACGGACATCGCCCAGACGATCTGCCACCGTTTCATGGCTCCTGGCGTCGGCTCCTGGACGGCATGGGGAACTACTCCGAATCCCAGATCGGGCCTTGCCCTTTTGACCCGCGCTGGATAGCGTGGCGTCCCCCGAACAGGGCCCTGGAGTGGTTGACTCCGTCGCCCCAAGACGGCACAGGATGCTGTGGCTTACGGACGGGTACCCGACGGTCGCCACGCTTCCCCGATGCACCCCGGAGTACAGAACAGCGATGAGCGCAGAGAAGGTTCGCAAGCTACTCAGTTCGCTCCAGGACGATCCGGAGAACGAGGGGGCGTGGAGCGCCCTGGACGAGCGTGCGCTGGATGGCGAGCTCGTTGCGATGGGTCCCGAAGTGCTGGCGATGCTCGCTTTCGCGCGCGAGCGATTGATCGAGCGCGGGGAGGCCGAGGCCGCCGCGCGGATGCTGGATGTGGAAATCGAAGTCGTTCCCGCGGGACCGTCGCGGGTTGCCCTGCTGCGGCAGCGGGCTCAGTTGCATGAACACGAACTGTTCGATGACCAGGCAGCGATCAAGGCACTGGACGCCGTGCTCGCGCTTGGACCCGATACAGAAGCTGCCGAGGCCCGTGACGCCCTGGCGTCCCGCAAGAGTCGTTGGAAGGACATCGTCGGCGCTTACAAGAAGCACGTTGAGAACGACACCGACCCCGCGATGATCGCGCAGTACCTCGTGAGCGCTGCGGAGATTGTACTGCAGTACAAAGGCAAGGGGCGCGACCGGGAGGTTGATACCCTTTTTGAACAGGCGCTGTCCGTCGATCCGGGCAACGTCCGTGCGATTCAGCTCTACGAGCGCGTGCTTCGTCGAAGGTCTCGGTGGGACGATCTGGTCGCCCATCTCGATCGCAACGTCGACGCGGTCGCATCGGTGCCCGTGCGGGTCCAGATGCTCTTTCGCGCGGCGCGTACGCACGCAGCGCGGCGGGGAGACATTGCCGCGGCCGAAAGGCTGTATCGCAAAGCATTGACCGTGGATCCAGGCAACGTTGAGGCGATCCGGCTCATTGTCGCGATCCTCCAGGACCGCGAGCGCTGGGATGATCTCGCGGCGTTTTACACGGAGCAACTCGGTGTCATCCCCGAGGGTGGCGAAGAAGTTGGCTTGCTGGTGCAGGTTGGGATGGTTCACTGGCGGATGCGCGAGGATGTGGCTTCCGCACGACCGTTTTTCACGAGGCTGGCCAAGGCCCATCCCGACCATCAAGCGGCGGCGACGTTTTTTGCCGAGGCCGGTGGCTCCTTGGTCGCGGGGGCCGAGGGTTTGGCGCCGCCAACCGATGATTTCGCTTCGGAACCCGACGTCGCCGTAGATCACACCGGCGAAGAAGAAGTCGACGGAAATCTCGATGAGAGCTTGCTTGAGGACTACGTACCCACCGTCCCCCCGCCCAAGTTGACCGACGAACCAGGGCTTCCCTTGGGGTCCGTGAGCCCCCCGGCGGACCCGGTCCCGAATCCGGTCGCTGCGTCGACGCACTTGAACGAGCGCGGGCTGAGCCCGGCGAAAATGCCGGCGCCCGCGGCTACGGCAGCGCCGGGGGACCGGCCGAGCGCAGAGGCCATTGCGCGACCTGCAGTGCGCCCTGTGGCACCTGGGGTCAACCGTCTGCAAGCCGCCGTAGAGATGGCCAAGGCTGCGGATGCGGCTGGCCAGACCGACCGCGCCATTGAGGGTTGGAAAATGGTGCTGCGGCTCGATCCGACGAGCACCGAGGCCCGCGCTTCCCTTGAGCGCTTGTACACGGTTGTCGGGCGGTGGAACAACCTGGTGGAAATGCTCCGGCAGGAACTGGAGTTCCTTGGCGGCGCGCGGCCGGGTGCCGAGGTCGGCGCGAACAGGGACCGCAAGCTGGCGATTCTGCGCCAGATGGTGGAGGTCTACCGCGACCGGATGTCCCTCGAACCCATGGTGGTGCAGACGTACAACACGATCCTGGGAATGGAGCCCGGGGACGCCGGGGCGCTCGCAGCCCTCGCGGTGAGCTACGAAAAGCTTGGGCGCTTCACCGACGTCATCAAGGTGCTTGAGCAACAGGCCGAGCACGCGGCGGAGCCCGGCGACAAGATTGTTCTTCTACGGCGCATGGCACAGATTTGGATTGAGCGCTTCAACAACGTGGGGAATGCCACGAAGCCGTTGGAGCAGGTATTGGCGCTCGATCCGACGAACCGGGACGCGATCGAACGGCTCAAGGAATTGTACGCTCGGCGGAGGGCGTGGCGGTCGTTGTTTGACGTATCGCGCCGTGAGGCTGATCTGTTGAGCGGAACGGCGCGGCGAGACGCCGTGATCGAACTGGCTCGGATCGCGATGGACAAGATGTCGTCGCCAACCGAGGCCATCAAGCTATGGCGCGAGGCAGTGTCCCTCGACGCGAAGACTCCCGGGGCGTTGGACGCCCTGGAAAAGCTCACCGAGCGAGAGAAGGACTACAAGGGACTGGTCGAGGTTCTTGAGCGCCGGGCGGATGAGACCGTGGACCCCGAGGCGAAGATTGCCGTACTGGCGAAGCTCGGCGTGGTCTACAGCGAGCGGCTTGAAGACACCGCCGGGGGTATCTCAGCGTGGAAGCGAGTGCTGGAAACTCGCCCGGGTTATCCAAAGGCGATGCGGGTGTTGCGAGACGCGTACACCCAGTCGGGGCAGTGGGACGCACTTGAAGAGCTGTATGCAAGTGCTGGGGATTTTGACACGCTGGCGGATGTAATAGGCAACGCCGCGGATCGCGCGGCCGATCCCGAAGTCCGCGTGGCGCTGTCGTTTCGCGCGGCCAGAATTTACGAAGACCGCCTCGCGGCGCCCGAGCGAGCGTTCCGGAACTACGAGCGGGTTCTGACCGTCGATCCGACGAATCTTCGAGCGGCCACGGCACTGGTCCCGATCTACGTGAAGGAGGAACGCTGGGCGCGCCTCGTCTATCTCTACGAGATCATGTTGGACGCCCTGAATCCAACAGATGTCTCTGGTGCGCTGGGGTACCTCCGGGAGCTGCGAGAGCTCACCGCGGGTCGCCTTGGCGATCGCGCGGCAGCTTTTCGCTGGGCGCGGCGTGCATACAATCTCGCGCCTTTAGACTCTGAGCTTGAAGCAACGCTGGAGCGGTCGGCGCAGGACGCCTCGGCCTGGCATGAACTCGTCCATAGCTTTGACGAGCGAGCGGCAGCGAGCGACGATCGTGCAGAACGCGATCGGCTGCGTGACAAGGCCGCGACTGTCGAAGCCTACCGCCTGGGCCTCGTCGACGCAGCCATCGGTCGATATCGCCGAGCCCTTGAGGATGCCGCGGACGACGACGGGATCATCGCGACGCTTGACCGATTGCTTCGTCGAGCGGAGCGCTGGCGCGATCTGCGGGATCTCTACGACCACCGTCTTGCGCGCGTGTCTGACGCGGAAGTGCGTCGCGGGCTGCTCGTTGAGGTCGCGCGCATTGAGGAGACCCAACTGGGGGACGCCGAGGCCGCGAGCGCGCGGTTTCGTGCCGTGTTGGACGCGGCGCCTGGCGACCACGGCGCGCTTGAGGCCCTTGCGCGGTTGGCAGAAGCGGCCGAGCGCTGGGTTGAGCTTGCGGAGTTGCTGGGGCGCCTTCGGGACGCAGCTTCGGGCGCTGTCCGCGCTGATCTGGCCTTTCGCATGGGGGATGTCCAGGCGCGAAAACTGGCAGATGTCGCGGCGGCCATTGAAAGTTTTCGCGAGGTGCTGGCGCTTTCGCCCCATCACCCGGGAGCGTTGGCGGCCTTGGAGGGACTTCTCGGAGACGACGCCTGGCGGGTGACTGCCGCGCGCTTGCTCGAATCCGAATTTGAGTCCATCGGCGAGAACAAGAAGCTCGCGTGGGTGCTCCAGATTTTGTTGGACACCGAGCACGTTCTGGAGGCCCGCAAGAATCTTGGGCTGCGCCTTGCCAATGTGTACGGCGAGCGCCTGGACGACCGTCGCAGTGGCTTCGAGCTCGTTCGAAAGCTTTTGGACGAGCAGCCTGGCTCGGACGCGATCGCCAACGAGTTGGCACGCCTTGCGGCCGAGGGCGGCTGGAGTGACGAACTCGCTGTAGCTCTGGCCCGGATCGTTGACCGAGAGGGTCTCGACGCCGAGGCCCGGGTGCGGCTCGCACGCAGGACCGCAGCAGTTTACGACGACCGGTTCGCAGATTCCGCGTCGGCCGAGCGCTTTCACCGCATGGTCGTGGACTCCGGCGTGCTCGATGGTCATGCGTTCCGTTCGCTCAAGCGTACATACCAGGAGGGCGAGCGGTGGGACGATCTCCGAGCCCTGTACGGCCGCTGGATTGAGCGTACTCCCGAGATTCCATTTCGGATCGAACTTCTCCACGAAGAAGCGGTCATTCTTGAAGACGTTCTCGATCAGTCGGCCGACGCTGCCGCGGTGTACCAACGGATTCTCGCGCTTGACGAAAGCAACCTCCCGGCCTCGCAGTCGCTCGACCGGCTTTTCGTGCGGCTCCGGCGTTGGAGCGATCTCGCCACGCTGCTGACTCGAGGGATTGCCCTCGGCGCGACGGACACCGAAGCGGGCGCGAGAGCGCTGGAGTTCACTTTTCGTCGGGGCGAGGTCCGCGAGCGCTTTCTCGCTGACTCCGAAGGTGCGCTTGAAGACTTTACCGCCGTGGTTGCGACCGAACCGACCCATACCGGTGCGCGTGCGGGCCTCGAGCGGCTGCTGTCCGTCCCTGCGCTGCGACTCCGCGCCGGGGCGGTGCTTGAACCGCTATACGAATCCGACGGAGACAAAGGAGCAGCAGGGGACCTCGTACGGATGCTCCTCGTGCGGCTTGAGGGACCGACCGAGCCTCATGCACGCGCCGAGTTGTTTCGCCGGGTGGCCGAGATCCGAGAATTTGTACTCGATGACGTTGTGGGGGCTCTGGGAGCTGTCATCGATGCCCTCTCCGCGGATCCCGCAAGCGACGTTTTGCGGGCAGAGGTTCTTCGCCTTTCGACACTCGCGTCACGCCATGACAGGGCTGCTGAATCGCTGGAGAAGGCAGCGTCCGACCCACGCGCTGAGAACGCCAGGGTAGGCATTCTGCGAGATCTAGCGCTGGTGTACGACGACCGACTCGTTGACCCTGCCCGCGCCGAGCGTACGTACCGTCGCGTGCTGGAGATCGCAGGGGACGATACCGTCATCATTACCGCCACAGCCGTGGCCCTTGAACGACTCTACCGAAGCCTCCAGAATCTTCGGGGACTGGTCGACGCCCTGGTGCTCCGCGCGCGGCATGAGCCCGACCCTGAAGTCCAACGTTCCCTCTGGACGCAGGCGGGGGAGAACCTCGAATCTGAACTGTCAGACTTTGCAGGGGCTATCATGGCCCAGCGCGCGCGGCTGGCGATCGACCCTAGCGATCGATCGGCGCTCGGAGCGCTCGCGCGCCTGTACGAACGCACGGGAGCCTGGACTGAGCTTATCGTCACACTCCGGGAAGACGCACGTCTCGCTGTGGAGGCCGACGTGCAAAAGGCCCTGCTCCTCCGGGCGGCAGCGGTGCTCGAGGATCGTCTCGCAGACGTTGCAGGTGCCGTGGGATTGTACAACGAAATTCTTGAGACTTCTGGACCCGACCGGGGAGTGCACGTCGCCCTCGCGCGACTGTACGAACTCAGCGATGCCTGGTCAGAGCTTCTTGGTGTCCTGGAACGAGATCTGTCCGTCGCAACGGAGCGTGCCGACCGCCTCGCGATCATTGTGCGGATGGCCGATTTGCGACGGTTGCGTACGGGTGAAGCTGCGCGGGCAGTGGACGGCTACGCAGAGGCGCTGGAGATCGACCCGACGGCACCGACCGCGCGGGCAGCGCTGGGGAGCATGCTGGGCTCAAACGAGCCGGGGGTTGCAATCGCAGCGGCGCGGGCCCTGGACCCGGTGTTTCGCTCCGAGGAATCGTGGGACCATCTGGTGGCGGTCCTCGATTGCATTGCGAGGGACACGGACGATCCGGTCGAGCGGCGCCAAGTGCTTGCGCGCGCCTCGGACGCTTGCGAGATAGGAATGCAAGACAACGGGCGGGCCTTCGGGTACGCCGCGCGGGAACTACGGGAGTCGCTGAGCGAGCCGGACCTTCGGGCGAGGATCACCCAGGTGGAGCGACTGGCAACGATGTCGGGGCGGCACGGGGACTTTGCAGCGGTTCTCCAGGAGGTGGTGCCCGAACTGCTGGACTCCGAGCTTCAGATTGATGTGTACATGAAGATCGCGGGCTTGGCCGAAGGACCGCTCGGCGACCGGATGATCGCCCGGACGTACTACGAAAGGGCGCTTGACCAGCGACCTGACTATGTCCCTGCACTCGACCGTCTGGAGAGTCTCCACGAGACAGTGGGGGCGTGGCACGAGCAACTGGCAGTGCTCCGTCGCAAGATTGAACTCTCGGTTTCGGACGACGGCCGAAGGACCTTGCTGCGCAAACAAGCGATGATCAGCGAGGACCGTCTGGGGGATCGGCCCGGTGCTGCGGTGGCCTACGAGGCCATCTTGGCTATTGGCTTCGACCTCGACGCGGCCCAATCCCTCGAAAGAATCTACGCGGCCGAGGCGCGTTGGGAAGACCTCGCGCGGTTGCTGGAAACGCAGCTTGAAGCGCCGGGCACGGAAGTCGTGGACCTGCACTATCGCCTGGGGGTTGTCGCCATGGACCACCTGGACGACCCTGAACGTGCGCTCGATGAGTTTCGTGAGGTGCTGGCTCGCGCATCCGACCACGCCCCGACCGTACGGGCCCTTGAGGTCTTGGGCGAACGCGCGGGGTACGAAGCCCGCACGGCCGAGATGCTTGAACCCACGTACCTCGCTCGGATGGACACCCCACGTTTGATCAAGGCCCTCGAAGCCCGGATCGCCGCGGCGTCCGACATGATCGCACGCAAGGAGTTGTTCTCACGCCTGGGTTCGCTCTACGAGGACAGTCTCGGGGATGTTGCGCAGGCGCTTGAGACCTATGCGCGATTGTTTCGCGATGAACTGGGTGACCGTGATGCTCGCGGGACAATGGCTCGCCTGGCCCGGTCGGTCGGACGCTTCGACCGGCTGGCCGAGATCTACGCGGATGCCCTTGAGGGGGTCACCGTCGATGACGACGTGACGGCCCAACTGTCCTACGAGACCGCCCAGATCTTGGACCAGAACGTCGGTGACACGGTGCTCGCACATCGTTACTACCGTCGCGCCCTCGCATACGACCGCACGCGCGAAGAGGTCTTTACTGCGCTTGAGTCCTTGCTTGTACGTGAGACGGCCTACCCCGAGCTACTGGCACTTTATCGCGAGGCCGCGGAGCGTTCGAGCGACGTCGATGTTCGCACGCGCTATCTGTTCAAGATCGCCGCGATCGATGAGGACGCTCTGCGGGATCTCCCGCGGGCCATCGATGACTACCGGGCAATTCTCGAAATCGATCCGATGGATGGACGGGCGACCGAGCGCCTGGACAGCCTTCTTGTCCGAACGGAAGCCTGGCGCGATCTCGCCGTGCTCTTGGAACGCCGCGTTGGAGACGCCGTGGACACCCAGGTCCGCTCCACCTTGCGCTTTCGTCTCGGGCGTCTCCGTGCCGACAAACTCGGTGACCCTCGTGCTGCCGTCGATGTCTTTCGGGACATTCTCGAAGAGCATCGCGACCACGCCGACGCGATGACCGCGCTGGAGCACCTCGCAGACGTACACCCAGAACTCCGTCTGGACATCGTCTCGATCCTCGAGCCGCTCTACCGCGAACTTGATGATTGGCGAAAGCTCGTCGTCGCCCTCCATGTTCGCCTCGCGGCCGAGACCAGCCCCGACAATCGAGGGACCGTCTTGCGTGAGATCGGTCGCCTCAAAGAGACCCGGGCAAACGACGTCTCCGGTGCCTTTACAGCCTACAGACAGGCTTTTGCCGGATCCCCTGGAGATGCCGAATCGCGCGAGTCCGTCGATCGGCTCGCGGGCGAGCACGGGCTCTGGGATGAACTTGTGGCGGCTTATGAGTCTGCCCTCATCGCCACCGATCACCCCGCCGCCCGGTTGGACCTCCTTCGCGTGATCGCCGTTACCCACGATCAGCGCCGGGACGATCCCCGCTCAGCGATCGAGGCCTACAACCGTCTGTATGCCTTGGACGATGGCCAGGTTGATGTCCTCGACCAACTCGAGGGTCTCCACGTACTCCTGTCCGACTGGGCGGGTCACGTCGAAGTGCTTGAACGCAAAGCCGCGCGTGCGTCCGACAACGACGCTCGCAAGTTCCTCCTCCACCAGATCGGCGAATCGCAGCGAGAGGCGCTGGGCAATCCCGTCGCTGCGATTGATGCCTACCGTCGTGCGCTGGACATCGATCCCGGGGACCTGGATGCCCTGACGGCCCTTGACGCGCTCTACACTGCCCGCGGAGACAGTCGCGCACTCGTCGGCGTGCTCTCACAGCGCCTGGACATCGACAATGACCCCGAGTCCCGACGTCGGATCGCGCTGCGTCTTGGCAAACTTTGGGAGACCGACCTGAGTGATCGCGGCCGGGCGATGGACGCCTATCGCCACGCGCTCGAAGACGGACCCACGGACCCTGAGGCCCTCCTTGCCCTCGAAAGGCTCTATGCCCAGGCCGAGGCCTGGAGCGACCTGCTCGATAACCTTCGCACACAAGCGGTTCTCGCGACAGACGACACCGCGCGGATTCCCCTGCGGCTGCGAATTGCAGGGTTGCTTTCGTCACAGCTCACGGATCCGGACGGGGCCCTTGAGACCTACCGGGAAGTTCTGGTTGTGGAAACGGGCAACCTCGAGGCGATCGCGGCCGTGCGCGCGCTCGCGCAGAACCCCGAACAGCGGGTGTCAGCCGTCGGAATCCTCGAGCCGATTTTCAGAAGCAGCGCGCGCTGGGATGACCTTGTGGGTACGCTGGAGTTGAAGCTCACAACGATCGACGACCCTGGGCAGCGGCTTGTCGAACTCCAAGACCTTGCGTGGATTCACGAAGACGACAGGCACGACCCCGCCGCGGGTTTTGACACATTGCGCCGTGCAATCCACGAAGTTCCAAGCGACGCGGATACGCGCGTCGGGCTCGAACGGCTCGCGGCGGCCCTTGGGCGATGGGGTGACCTCGTCACGGTCTTCGAGATCGAGTCGCGGGATTCGAGTAATCCGTCTGTTGCGCGCGACCTTGCGATGCGCGCGGCACAAATCGCCGCGGGGACGCTGGGAGATGACGCCCGGGCGACGGCGAGTTACCGCAGGGCGCTCGAGCAGGGGGGTGACGACGAAGAGGTCTTGGCACCCATCGATGAAATCTATGCCCGCACGAACCAATGGACCGAGCTTGTGGACGTCCTCGAGCGTCGTGTGGCCATCGCAACGGACCCGACGCTTTTGGATATCCTCGAAGTCCGCATCGCGGCGTTGCGCGATGAGCGGTTCAGTGACCAGGCGGGGGCACTGACGTCTTTCCGGAATGTGCTTGAACGTACACCGGACCATGCCGCCGCGCTCGCAGGGGTCGAGCGGCTGATCGCGGCGCCTGGCGTGCGCATGGACGCCCTCGACGTGCTTGAAGAAGCGTACCAGCGTACCGGGAACAACCAACGTATGTCCTGGCTGCTCGAAGTCAGGGTGCGTGGCGCTGACCTTGCGAGCGATAGGGTACGACTATTGTCGGACCTCGCGCGGCTGCGTGAAGAGAACCTCCATGACGCTTCGCAGGCCTTCGACGCTTGGGTCCAGGCTTTTCGTGAGGATCCTCGAGACGAACAGGTGATCTCGGAGTTGGAGCGCCTCGCGCCGGCGGCAAACGCATGGATCAGGCTCAAGGGCGTTGTGGAGTCCGTGCTCGCCGGTCAGTCTCGTCTGCGGAGCGACGAGGTCGCCGCGCTCAACCTGCGTGCCGCCCGGTGGTACCACGACCATCTTGGCGAGCCGACCCTCGCAGAGCAGAGGCTCGTGGCGGCCCTGGCGGTCGAGCCCGAAAACACCGACGCGCTGGAGATCCTTGAAGGACTCCAAAGGCTCGAAGGTCGCGAGCGTGACCTCGTCACCACCCTTCGTCGCCGGGCAGAACTTGAACTGGATGTTTTGAACCGCAGGAGCATGCTCCGCGAAGCGGCGATGCTCGCTGAGTCAAAGTTGCACGACATCGACGTCGCGGCCGACCTCGTGGTGCTGTTGTTGGAAGCGGACGACGGAGACATCGACGCGCTGGACGCCCTGGCGCGGCTCCGACGCCTGCAGTCTCGATACGGCGATGTTGCCGAACTCCTGAGCCGTCAAGCGAGGCTCTCGGAGGATCCCGTTCGGGCTGTCGGGTTGCGGCGCGAAGTCGCGGAACTTTATGCTGGACCCCTCGGAGACAGCGATCGGGCCGTGGTTGCCTACAAGGACCTCCTGGACTTTGACCCCAACGACGGTGAGGCTCGCAGCGCCCTCGAAGGGATCCTTGAGCGTGGAGAACGATGGCGAGATCTGGAGGACGCGCTGCGGGGGCGGCTTGACGTGGCAGTTTCTTCGGACGACCGCTCGGCGACCCGGTTGCGACTTGCGGCCCTCGCGGAGCAGCGGTTTGCGAGTGTTCCAGACGCGGTGGAACATCTTCGGCAGGTGCTCGACGAGGTGCCGTCGCACGGAATCGCGGGGCGTGAGCTCGAGCGCTTGTACACCCGCGATCAGCGATGGCGCGAATTGGCCGACCTGCTCGAACGGCGGGCGGAGGATTGCGCTGTGTCGGGGGATTCCGCCGGAGAACTTGCGGCTCTCGTGCACATTGGCGAGATCCATGAACAGAGGCTGAATAATCTCCCGCGGGCGGTCGAACTATACGAGCGGGTTCTCGATCGTGATTCCCTTCACGTCGGCGCGATGCGCGCGCTCGCGCGGATCCATGAATCCAACGGTGCTTGGCAGTTGGCCGTCGAGGTCATCGAGCGCGCGCTCGCCCTTGCGACGTCCGGTACCGAAAGCGCGTCCATGGCCCTCCACCAGGCTCGAATCAAGGCCGACAAACTCGACGACGCCACGGGAGCCGAGTCGGCCCTTTGGCGGGCATTGGAGCTCGACGCATCGTGCGGTGAAGCGATCGACGGTCTCAAAGCCATGGCAACGCAGCGTGGTGACCACGCGATGGTCGCCGACGTGACCGAGCGTGAGCTTGCGATCACCGAGGACGTGCCAGCCAGGATTGTTCTGCTGAAGGGCCTCGCCAAGATCGCGCGCGATCCCATGGCCGATGCGCCGCGTGCTGCAGGCTATCTTGAACGGGCGCTTGCGCTCGCGCCGGACGATCGAGAGATCCTGCTCCCGTTGGTTGACATCTACGCCCAGATGGGGCGCAACCACGACGCGGTTCCGCTTCTGGAGCAGATCATCCATTCGTACGGCACCCGCAGGACGAAGGACCTTGCGCAGTGGCAACACCGCCTCGGTCGCGCTTTTTCGGCGCTGGGAGACCCCGGTCAGGCCCTCGCCTGCTATGACGCCGCGTACAAAATCGACCTCACCAACGTTCCGATTCTTCGGGACCTCGGGTTGCTGTGCATCGAGACCGGGGACTACGAGAGAGCCCAGCGATCGTTTCGCACGCTGCTGCTCCAGCGTCTCGACGGCACGGCCGGACTCACCAAGGCCGACGTGTACTACCATCTCGGCGACGCCCTCCACCGCCAGGGCGACCACGCGAAGGCCATCAGCAACCTTGAGCGCGCGCTCGACGCCGAGCGCGGTCATCCCCGCGCGACGGAACTTCTCGCGCGGATCAAGTCCACATCCACGTGACATGGCTTCTGGCGCTCGTTGCGCGGCTTCTCCTCGCTTCGCTACGAGTGTCTTTTCACGCCCTGCCCGAACCCACGGCCGGGCCGCCGAGACTGTATGCCTTTTTCCACGGACGGCAGTTTGGCTTGCTGCGTTTGCCCCGCCCACGGGGAATGGTCGTCATGGTCTCGCATTCCCGTGATGGCTCGCTCCAGTCCGGCATTCTCTCTCGCCTGGGTCTCACCGTCGTGCGAGGGTCGTCCTCTCGTGGCGGTGCGCAGGGTCTGCGCGGGGTCGTCCGTTGCCTTCGTATCGGCTCCGACGGGGCCTTTGCCGTCGACGGCCCCCGCGGTCCATCCGGTGTGATCAAAGACGGCGTGCTCACGGCCGCGCGCCTTTCGGGCGCCGTTGTTGTTCCCGTAACCTTCTCCGCGTCCCCCGCATGGGTGTTTCGCCGTTCGTGGGATGGCTACACCCTGCCGTTGCCTTTTGCTCGGGTGGCCATCGTCGCCGGCGAGCCTTTTCAGGTTCCACGCACCTCCGACCCGGCGCTTCTTGATCACCTCCGGGCATCCCTCAAAGACACCCTCCACGCGCTTGCTGCGTCGGCGGACGAGGGGGTCGACAGGATCCAGTAGATCACCCCAGGGGCAACCCAAAGCCCGATGCCCTGGAGAACATGCCGGTAGCTCCCCCAGTGGGACACCCCGAGCCCGATCAAAGGGTTTGCGACGATGTACGCAAGGGACTGTGCAGCCGCCGTCATTCCACCTGCCGCGGAAACGCGCTCGGGAGATACCCTGGCGAGCATGTCCGCGGTGAGCACGGCGTAGAGCCCTCCGGCGCCCACCAGGGCGACGCCGCCAAGGAACATCGACGGCCATACCCCGTGGAGCGTGGGTACGAAGGCGAAGGACGTCGCCAGAACGCCGGCCAGCGCCACGAGCACCCGATCGGGCGCTCCGTGCAATCGTTGCAGTCGTCGCGCAGTGAGATCGCCGAAGAGCACCGCACCGAGATCAAACATCAAGGGAGGAAGCCAGAGATACCGGGGCACTTCGTCTTGGGTGAGGTGAAAGTCACAGACTAGGTACTTGGCCCCCCAGAGGAGCATGAAAGACACCCCGGGTGCCGAGGCGAGCACGAGAATCATGGCAGGGCGTACCGCGGGATCCCTGGCGATGGAGGACATGGACTGTCGGGCGGGCCGGGCGAGGGGAGGGGCAGGGAAAAAATCCGTGTCGGGTGAGTCGAGGACGGCGCGGATCGAGGCCGACCGGGTGCCGTGGAACCAGACGGGGAGCCAGAGGAGCCCGCAGAGAGAACTTCCGGCGGAAGCGAGACGCCAGCCAAAGT
>VFSW01010412.1_pt1 | contig 13181 bp, 20 predicted proteins | sample 5358111 | NCBI WGS metagenome assembly VFSW01 (sample SAMN11554181, study PRJNA540505) | mine drainage metagenome | isolation source: sediment from site ElyBrook_90M | place: USA: Ely Copper Mine, Vershire, VT | collected 2017 | reverse complement strand
GTGCCGAACCATGCCGACTTTTGTTTTGCTGCGTCGGCTTGATCGGTTATAGCGGCTGTCTCTGGCGCAACGGATGCCATTTGTGCGGGACGACTTCCGGACATTATATTCTGGAAGTATTGCTTAACGCCTTCCATCGTACCCAAGCCTGACTTTGTAGTCTCCGTACCTTGTGTATTCAGATCTTTGGCGAGCGGCATACCATAGTTGAATACGTTCTGCTCTTGCCCCCAGCCCCATAGACTACGGCTACGGTCAGTATCCGCCGAGCCATGACCGATCCCCATGAATCCGCCCATGCTATTCTCCTCCTATCAGCACGTATACAGGCGACTCTAGCCTCTTCATCCCCTTCGCAATACAAATCTTCTCTGCATGAGGTGAGTCGGCCACACACATGAATCCCCTCACCTTTATTTCAGCAAGAAAGTCGTACATCATGTCCGATAGATGTTCTGCTAGTCCTGTGCCTCTGTATTCCTTTGCGACAAAGAGTGGTTCGACGTGGGGGAATAATTGCAAGGTGATAAACGCAATGAGAGTGTCGTCGTCGAATGCGGCATAGGCGCGGGAAGTATTTGGATTAAGACTTGCCCACCCGAACTCAGCCAGCTTAGGCTCTAACTGTGCAAGTTCTTCCCCTTGTAGCCACTTATACTCAATAGACATAGCATACCTATAGTATCAGAGTTACGAGCAGTCCGTCCCCTATATTATCGACATCGACATAGTAGCGGTAGGGGGAGAACAACACTCCACCTACGCCAGCGGGAGGGAAGGCGACGGTGGTGCCCTTGGGAATGATTGCAACGATGGTGCCTTGGTCGTCTCTGCTGCCGAATTGCCGGACGAGATAGCAGTTGCCCGAGTTGTCGGTCTGTCCGTTGGTCGATGCAGCTTTGGAACCGCGCATGATAATCTGCTTACAGTTGACGGAGAACTCGCGCTTGCCGGAAGTTACGTTAGCTCCACCCGGCGCGTTCTTAAGTGTGGAATCTACTACGGACATAAGGGAGACGGGGGTTCCGAGGACGGTAGGGGCGATGAAGCCAAGCGGCCAGTCTGGACCGTAGATGTCTTGGAGGATGGTAGAAGGGGCGGAAGAAGGGGATGGGCTGACGGAGGCAGAGGGGGAACGAGAAGAGGAGAAGGAAGAGGATGGACTGATGGAGGTGCTGGGGCTTACGGAAGAAGACGAAGATGCGCTTGGTGATACGGAAGAGTAGATGGAGGTAGAGGGAGAGACGGACGTGCTCGGACTAATAGAAGAAGAAACGGACGTGCTGGGCGATACGGAAGTTGATGGAGAACGAGACGTAGACGGACTGATGGATGAGGAGACGGACGATGATGCTGATGTGCTAGGACTGCGCGAAGAAGTTGGACTAATAGAACTGGACGGCGAGATGGACGAAGATACGCTTGAGCTGGGAGAGACGGATGTGCTGGGACTGACTGAGGTGGAGGAAGAGGCGCTTGGGCTGACGGAAGAGGAGATGGAGGTAGAAGGAGAAATGGAGTACGAGGTTGAGGTTGAGGGGGAGAGCGATGAACTGATAGAAGATGAAGGCGAACGCGAGTTGCCGGGCGATAAGGATGCGGACGGCGATATGGATGGGCTAGGAGAAGTAGATGCCGAAGCGGATATGCTTGTGCTGGGGCTGACTGAGGTGGAGGGGGAAATTGAGGAAGACGGTGATACGGAAGTGCTCGGGGAAATAGAAGAAGACGCCATTAGCTAACCCTCCACGAAATTATGGGGGGGCTATGTCAACCTAGAGTTAGGGGAAGAGTAGGTATAGACGCAAGGAATTCGTTGAATCTTCCTTTAGTTACGCCCCATCCCGGCACTTGGTCGCTCATAGTCCATCCCAAACAACTGTTTTTGTTATGGAATTTGTCCTGGGACCAGCGGGACGGGGTTAGGTTGTTGCGGTGTCTAATATCGACGTTGGGGAATGTAGCCAGCCACCGTTCCGCTGGGTAACTGTCCACTCCTCGCGGCGGACGGTGGCACCCAGGCTCAAAGCCCATGTTTCTATCATAACCGGATTGCTCTACGATAGCAACACGTTTCTCATAGTGTTCTAACAGCAACTTGCGGTAGGCGCATAGTCCGCTGACTTGCTTGCAGTAGTAGAAGAGGGCTTGGCCGGAGGTAGAGTCTACCTTGTAGGTGTTTTCGTTATAGTAATAAGCGGAGTCAGATGGCGGAGTGAATAGGAAATGGGAGGGATGGTAGAGGATATCGTGTTCGCAGAAGAATATTATATCCGCCTTACACGCCTTTAGTCCAGCGAGTTGTTGTCGGAACATGGTTAGGTAGGAGCGGACGAAGGGGAGGACGATTGAGTTACCGAACGGAATCATAGGAGCGAGTGAGACGTTTGTTATTGGGATGCCATTGGAAGCGCGGAGAAGTTGGGTTATGACGGTCTGCATTATAGCAGGGTCAAGCCGGTTATCGGTGTAGTAGACAATGCCTTTGGTTAGCCCTTCTGCCTTACCAACCTGAGTAGGTACAGGGGCAGGCACACTATCGCTGCCAATACTATCAGCGGGAATACTACTATCAACGATGATGGGTGGTAGCGGGTCAGGTGTAATAAGTGTGCTTGTACCTCTCTCGCGAGCTTCATATTCAACTCCGGCGGCATTAACTTTAGCAAGGATGTCGGCACCGATAGGATCGTGCCAGCCTGTGACTGGTTTGAACTTGTCGATTAACCAGGATAGAGGGTAGATTTGTTTGTCCCACTTATTCCCGTACCATAGCTGTCGGCTATACTTTCGCGCTTTGTCTATGCCTGGGTTGGGATAGGGGAAGCCGAATCCGGGCTGGGTACGAAACATATGAGAGAACCATGTACGTTTGTTGACGACTTGACGACCGCCGGATAGCCAAGACTTACAAGCAACTTCCGTCCCCTGTTGCCCCCAGGAACCATGTAATTCATCACATGGTTCTATCTCCCAGTAGCGTGAACGTGTCATCATCCAGCACGCGCCCACACAAGTCATCTGTTCTGCTAGGTCAAGTTCTGCTCCCGGTCTGGATTTAAAATGACCAGCGTATTGGAAGTGGAGTTCGTGGTCGAAGCGCATGAAGTCTGACATGCGGTTCATGCGAGGCTTCCATACCACTTTCATTTCAAACAGGGATTGGTTCTCGTTCTTACACTTCTCGCACTTGATTGGTTTCGGCCCTTGATAAGTTCGATTGCCACACGCGCATTCCCAATCGAATCCGTGTAAGTTGTACATACGCGGTACGGAGGTTACATTAGACTCTAACTCCCCCTGTTCATAGGGGGCGATTAGTTTGCGGTCAAACCCTTTATCGAATGCACAATGTGCATCACATTTCATTACGTATTTGGCTTGAGAGAGTCGGGCGGCTTCGTTGGTGGCTGCACGTTGGCCTATACTATTCGAGTGGTAGACTAGGTGTACTTTAGGGTTGTCTGGGATGGGAGGATCGGCCCACTGACCATCAAGTACCGCGATTACTTCGGTGTCCATCTCTGTATTAGATAGGATGTCTTAAATCGTGCGGGCGAGGAAGATTTCATTGCGGGATGGAATTAGAATACTGAGATCCTTGGCTTCAAACATTGGGTCTGCTCCACAGTCCGGTTATATAACGGAACCCTCTCTCGTCGGTAACTCCTGTAATCTCAGGCTCACCATACCCAACGTCTAGGTTGTGTATGAACTTTGGTATGTCAACTATATCCTCGGGTTTATGGTAGAGGGCGATAGCGAGTTTAGGTCGGTACTTTCTTATCGTGTCATGCCCGCCAAGCAGCGCTTGAAGCTCGCTTCCCTCTATATCTAGCTTGACAAAGTCAGGTGCGATCCCATAGGTATCAACTAGGCTGTCTATAGTTATACCGCTCACGTACTTATTATAAAAATACCCGTCCGCTGATACGTGACAGCCCGCGCTACGGTAGCGTTGAGTGAACTTTAATTTATTTCCCTTACCCCGTTCGCAACCCCATAGTGCGGAGCGGACAATAGTAGCCTCAAGCGGTACGTTGAGTCTCAGTTGTTCTACATTTCGCTTGCTAGGTTCTACTGCTATTATACGTGATGCATCATGAGCTAAGGCGTATAAGGTGAATAGGCCGATGTGCGCTCCTCCATCTATAATTACGTCACCGGGAGAGATGGGGCAGGACAAGGAAGTGTAGACTTGATCGGTGAATATTTCACGGATCATGAAACGCAAGTCCTTCTCACGGTCGTTAGGATGATAGTTGATTGTATAAGTACGGCCAACGTAGGCGAGTGTTAGGCTAGGCACGCTGTTGTCGCTCCCACTCTTCTTTGCCTATGTACTTTTCTATGATTTCTACCGCAGTACCCCACGGTTCACACGACTCTACGCGGATATCCCCATGGCGCTTTCGTTTACCTAGGTAGTCCATCGCGTGCAGGTGGCAGAACACTATACTTGGTTGAGGAGAGGAAAATTCTTCCATCTTTTGTATTGACACTCCCATCCACTTCTCGTAGCGGCCAGGTTCGGCAAAGTGCATACGTACTTGTTCATCGGGTAGGCCACCTGCTTCACGTAGAGCAAATCGTTCCTCTAATGCACTGATTAATTGGAGTCGTGGGGCGATGCATTGGTTGAGGACGCAACGGTGTAGTTTGTTGGATAGGATTGCTTTGTCCGGCCTGTCCCATGCAAATACAGTCCACTTGTTTTGGTTGTAGGCGAACGTGTCTAGGGCAGGGCGGTGACAATAGAAGTGTGTGGGGAGGTAAAGGCAATCGTCTTCGCAGAGGGCGACGTAGGGGGTACGTGCGAACCTGGCACCGATTAGAACTTGGCGGTAGAGGTTTAGAGTTGACTTGCCTATCTCGTCTACACATACGTTCTCGCCAAAGTCCATTGGCTTTTGTGAGATAGAGACGATAGGAATGTGGGGGTAATGAAATTGGCTAGACTCTAATAGACGTGCGCGGACTGACTCAGCAAAGTGAGAAGGAATGGTATTGGACGTGTAGTATAGGATGGTTATGTCGTTCATGCGCGTTGTCTCTTTAGTTCTTCCTCACCAAAGTATTTGAGTAGAAGTTGATTAACATCCCCCCACGGTTCCCAATAACTTGCGTGTACGTAATCGGTCTTCTTCTTCTTGCCACGAAACTCGAAACCATATGAGTCTCTGTGGTTGAAGACGACACAGGCTTGGGGCGAGAGGAACTGTTCCATCTTGACTGGACGTGCACCGGTAAAGGATTCGTAACGACCGGGTTCGGCTAGATATTTGCCGTCTATATCCTTTGATTCGACGGCAGAACCATACTTAGCCTCTATCACTTCTAGTTTTTCCGCGATGGTATCAGTGAGTAGTATGGTCGGCGCAATACACTGACCAAGGATGGCGCGGGACTGGCATAGGTACGCGGGTTCCTTCGACCAGGCGTAGACATTCCAGCGGTTAGCGTTGTAGCCGATGGTGTCGAGTGGAGGACGGTAGCAAGAGAAGTAGGAAGCAGGATAGAGTGTGTCGTCCTCACATAAGGCTACATAGGGTGTACTGATATCCTTTAACCCGTAGACAAGATCACTATACAGTTTTAGGATAGATGGATCTTTATAACGGTCTATGGTACGGATGGTAATATTATTAGCTGCTAACTTAAGTTGGGCGCGTACTTGTGTAGCAAAGCATACTGGTATCTTATTCGCCGTGTAATACAATATAGTCAAGTCGTTCATGCCACCACCTGTATCGCTTCCCCTCTGTTCGCTTCAATCCACTCCGTCAACCCATACCTACTCCCGACTTCATTAGAGCGGTGGTAATTGTAGTGGATGTTCTTTGCCGACATACGTTCTAGGTTGCGTCGGCTACGTTCGGCACAGTATTCGCGTCCAAGGTAGCGGTAATGTAGGAGCATGATTTCTTGTAGTCTGTTGTCGATTACATCTTCTGGTAGCCGATTCTTGAGGAAGTGACGACCGGGAGCGAAGTGGATGGGGATGGAAGGGGAGAATATACAGCGTTTGCCGATGTTGTTGCTGTAGCGCCCGAACTTAACCTCGTCGTATATCTGTCCGGTGGTTGTAGGGAATGAGTCGGATATCATGTTATACCCCCTACACTTGATTACTTGCGTACCTGAGTCCAGGTATGATTGTAGTTTGTCGAGTAGACGTGGGTGGTATATGAATTCATCCGCGTCTACGATGATTACCCAATCCGCCTTACCTCTGCTTATCTTAGGATATTGGGACCACACGCGGCGGACCCAATGCACGTCGTCTATTCCATGGACAGCAAGTGGGACGAGAGTTACCTTTGGGTGGGAGGATAATAGTTCGCGTGTGCCGTCGGTGGACTCGTCTTCCCATACGAATATACGGTCGGCAATGGTTTCGTAGTGGCGGAGGAAGTAGGGGAGGAGAAGGATTTCGTTGTGCATGGTGGAGTATACGTCTATCTTCATATCCCTACCTTGGACTTCATATACGGGTCGAGCACTTTATCACATTGTTCTAGCAAGTCACCGCGCCAACCACGAAAATAGCGGTCAGTACCAACATCTATTATAAGTACCTTATGCTGTACGCTATCCGGCAGCATCGCCTTGAATCTAGTTGCCATTACTATGATTAAATCAGCCCAATTGCAGAGCATTAACAATGTACCAAATGAAGCGGTTACTACCCCACAAGCTAGGGCGTCTACATGGTACTTCTTCTTTAGCAGGAAGGCACAACCGACACTACGCGAGTTCCCTTTCTCACAAACACATAGTACCTTCATGGTATCACCTGCACTGCCTTACTCTTGTTGTCTTCATACCACTGCATACTATGAAGATAGGTTTCGCCGGTTACATGTTTCCCATGCCGCTCCTTCAGTTCTTCTGTAGGGAAACGGAGGTAGGTAGAGTCTAATCGGTCACGGCAGTATTCGGGACCGAGGTAGTGGTAGTGGAGGAGTTTAATCCCTAAGCTGAATGGAACGGGCATCTTCTTATTAAGAGAGTGACGACCAAGTGCCCAACTCACATTTGTCTTAGAGTCTACAATGATTGGTTTGTTATACCATGGATCGCGTACACCAAACTTTACTTCGTCGTAGATTTGACCGGAAGTGGTGGGGAAGGAATCAGCAAACATATTGTAGCCCTCGCAATGGATGAGCTTGATCCCTTTCTGCTGTGCATCAGACAGGACGGATATGAGATTTGGGTGGTATACGAATTCGTCTCCGTCTACACAGATGACCCAGGTATCGTCATTGCTACTGTAGTACCAGTAGGCGGTTTGGTACGTGTCGCGGAAGTACGGATCGTTCACTCCGTGGAAACGCGGAGTTAGTGTACTCGTATTAGGATAATAAGAACGTATGATATCTCTACTGCCGTCAGTACTGTTGTCGTCAAATATAAATATGTGGCGGGCGAAGGTAGAGTAGTGCCGCAAGAAGTATGGAAGGATCTTGGATTCATTCCGTTGAATTGAGTATACGTCGATGTTCATACTCCCCCACTTGTCCTCAAGTTGGGATTGACATCCATACATGATCTGCACATCCGAGGCAGTCGGTTATAAGTATTCTTGTCCGTCCAACGGATTGTTCTCGCCTTCTCCTTCCACCGTGTATATAGCATCTCCCAATCATCGACGAATATGTTGCCGACCGACTCCTCACATCGCCAATCATTGCAGCATAGGCACCAATTCCCATGATTGTCTATAGGTACTTCCCACCCCAATCCCCTAGCACAACGTCCTACAGGTGGCATAGCGGAGTATGGTTTACCCTCTCCTTCCGCACTCGCAATCCGGTTGTCTAGTCCACCGTCATTAGGTGCGTGGTCGTAGTCGGAATCCTTGAGGATGTCGAACCCTTCTATATTCGGCCCGGAATTGGTTGTGAGTTGAAAGGGCTGAAACTTATCCACCATCTTCATCTGGCGCATGAGGTTGCGTATACGTGGGAGGACGTGAGTAGGTTCGTTATACATGTGCCATAGGATGATGCCGCGAAAACCATGGAGGGTAGTAGACCAGTCCCAGAACTTGAGAATGATGTCGTCGGTTAGAGTGTAGCGTTTATTGCCGTAGAGGTAGCGGGATGGGTGGGAGATGGGACAGAGAGCATGGAGGTGGGAGAGGTTGCATGTATGACTAATCTCGAATGTGAGGTAGCGTAATATATTCATAGAGTAGGTCGGGAGCGAGGCAGGAAATTGGCGTCGGCAGACTCATGGCAGGCATGGGTAGTGCCGAGGGGTAGATCCTGCCCCGCATAAATCACGTTAATGCCTCCAAGGATTATCATACTCATCCCAATCAGAAAGAGAAGGCGAAAGGAAAGGAGAATCAGAAAAACTCATCTATGGTTTCACCCACATATAACTTCTCGTTTCATCCCGCACCAAACCCTCATCCTTCGCTTGACTCCCCAACACAAACCAAGGGCGGATTTGATACACGTCCGTGAAGCAGTGTATTGCTTGAACAACATGCACCCTATCCGTAATGTTGTGCCGCCTGATAAAGTCATGCCCACTCATAATCCCGCCCCTACGTAACTTAGTACTCCACCAGAACGAATCTTCTATTACGTGTGGTAGGTCGTGGTTGCCATCGACGTAGACGAAATCAAGGGAGTCGTCGGCAAACTCCTTCACCGCATCCATGGAGAATTTACGGATGAGGGTGATGTCATAAGGGGCACATCGCTCCTTTGCTTTGAGGTAGAACCCGTCCAATTTCTCCTGGGATACGTGGTCCCGGTAGCCGTTGTAGTGCTTCCATGAGTCGATGCAGAACAACTTAACTCCTGGGTTACGCTCTGCCAAGACGATAGAATACAATCCCGATTCTACACCGATTTCCACCCCCACCTTAAACCCTAACTCATGGAAGAGGATGGGTAAGTCGTCTCGTCCTACATTCGGGATTTCAATCGGCATACGTTTAGTATTAGGGTCGAGCTTATACTTGGTTAGGATATGCGCGAGTGTAGCAGCGGCATCGACCGAGTCCATTACTGCACCACCCCTTCTACCAACTCCCACGTTGCCAGTATATCCCCGTCACTTACGGCTAACTGGTGTTCTGATCCATCTCCTTTGCGTATATGAACTATACTCGCACGAAGGAACACGTATGCTCCATCCTTGGGCCACTCCACCCCTCGTACCTTCTTGCCGGACGCGACGGCATCCATCGCTTGTCCGAAGTTCATCGTCTTTACTAGACGCGGACTGAAGCTGGGGCTAGGGCTGGTCTTAGATTGATTAGACTCTACCGGCACTGCGGGCGAACCCAACGTATCCGGTAGTTCAAACTCCTGCTCCTGTCCAGGTTCATCCCTATAGTCACCGTACATATCTCCCCCTATTCCATCTATTACTTTGGTTTAGCTTCCTCGTCTAACATTTTGCTTGATAGAAACCCACTAGCCTTCCACCCTTCCCACGATATCGTCTTCTCCAATTCCTTCCAGTTCTCCGGCCAGGTAGGGACAGGCCAGAAGTGGTCTACTAACCATTCGAACTTACGGGTTAGACCGGGCCACTTGTTGTTCATCCAATAGTCTATATGGAACCGTCGTCCTCGGATTAGGTCGCGCCTGTCAACGAAGTAGCCCCTACCATTCTCTTTCCCTTTGTGCCAGTGTGCATATTTCGTTTTCTTATTGATGATAACACGCCCGCCGGATAGCCATACTTTGTTGCCGACTTCTTCCGATTCGAGGATGAATGTGCCGTAATTCTCTTCTTGTAGTGGTGCAATAGTCTTAAGGAAGTAGGACTTGTGAGTGAACCAACAACTCCCCTGGAATGACATGTCGTCGTCGATTAGTACGTCTAGTCGTTCGCGTGCTCTGTCCTTCCATACGTTCCCTACACGCACGGTAGTGTTCATTTCAACGTATGGGTAGGAGATGAATTCGTAGTCTACTGGTTGCCGTCCTGTGTTAGCTATACACCAGTTAGGACCGTCGAGTGAGACACGGCGCGGAACGCATAGCCAGTCGGAATCACAGTCGGACTTAAGGATTAAGTCCCACCCCTGCTCGAACATGCAGTGGGCATCCGTCTTCATTAAGTATTTGCCGTGAGCTAGTTGTGCGCCTGAATTTATACCTGCCCTAAGCCCATGGTGGACACCGTTGTGTAGGATATGAACACGAGCGTCATCCTTAATCTGCGGGTCCGGCCACCACCCGTCAAGGATAAGGATGATTTCGACAGGTCCGCCCGCTTTAGATAGCAGATCATCTATGGTGCGCTGGGTATACTTCTCGTTGCGGGATGCAATTATAACGGAAACCAAGTCGTCGTTCGCCATGTCTACCCCAACTAAGCCTACTGTAAGTATAACACAGAGGGTAGGGCGAATTCAACAAAGAGGTAAGGAGTGGATTACTGCGGTAGACCGAGTATGCCAGATATCAGTAGTTGCAGATCGCGTATATCCTTGACACCGTCGCCATTGAGATCGCCAGCCGAAGAAGAGACGCGCCCAAGTATGATGTCTATCAGCGCCTTGATATCTAGTACGTCAATATTACCATCTCCGTTGATGTCATAGTTCATGGCGACACCGTCGGATGAACGTAGGGCGTTAGAGTCTACCGACTCTACATTACCGGCACTGACAGAGCGGGCGATGTAGACATGGTATCCGGTAACTGTGATTACTAGTATGTTGGTGGGTGCGGAGACTTGCTGAATTAGGGTGTAGGTGTAAGGTGCTGCGCCGGTACGCTCGTAGATGCGAGTCGAGGTTGCAGTGCCGTCGGTTATATCACAGATTATAGACAGGCTACCGGCGAGAAGGAGGTTGGGTATGGGTAATAGGATTAACCAGGCAAGTATTAGGGTACGTAGGAGTGTGGTTAGTTTAGGCATCAGTGGACTCTCGTAGAGCCTACGTGATATGGGCCAGGCGCAGGCAGAGGGGCAGGACTTGGCGAGGCGCTGACACTGGTGCTTGGTGAGATGGAAGTGGAGGGCGATAGGGAGGCGGAAGGAGAGCGGGAAGGAGAGGCGGAAGCGGAAGGTGAGACGGAATGGGACTGACTAATCGACTGAGAAGGAGAGCGCGAAGTGGACGGTGAGAGTGAGGTTGAGGGTGAGTGAGAAGTTGAGGGTGAGCGGGAAGAAGAGGGAGAGATGACGGGCGATGTACTTGCGCTTGGGCTGATAGATGCGCTGGGACTTATGCTCGTGCTTGGGCTTCTGGATGCAGAAGCGGAACCGGACGGGCTTGTACTTGTGCTCGGGCTGGTGGAAGCGGAAGGGGAAATGGATGCCGACCCGGACGCGGACGGTGAGATGGAGGTGCTTGGGCTTACGGATGATGATACGGATGTGCTTGGGCTTAAGGATGTACTTGGCGAACGCGATGCGGATGAGGATGCGCTAGGGCTTACACTCGCGCTGGCCGATACAGGAGCGGAAATAGAAGCTGACGGTGAGACGGAAGAGGATGGTGATACGCTGGCCGAGGGCGAGGTTTGGATAAACCCGAACGCGGCTATATTACATACATACCCGTCTATCTGATTTAAGGTAGCGTTGCCGTGTGTATTTAAGGTTTGGTTGAAGATAGAATAGAAGATACTTGATTCGTAACCGTGTATAGACCCGTCTGCCGCAACACCGTTGATCTGCTCCGAGGAGATGGTTGTAGTTGCCGTGCCTACGCGCAACCCGGTAATCATTACGTTCTCAGTCGTAGTCGTAATGACGTTGCCGGATTGCGGAGTTGAGTTGAATCCTGCCCCTTCGTTCGCTTGATCTAGGACGAATACTCCGGCACCGTATTTGAATTCGTATACGGTGATGGATGGTTCCGAGGTTGCGCCCGGCAGAGTGGCAGTGAAAGTTATATTTCCACCGTTCGCTTGGAGCAAGTAACCGAACTGACCATAGACTAATCCATGCGTAGACCGATTGAGCATGGAGAAGGAGGAAGTGCCGTCGCTTATAGTAGCGCCCCCTCCATCACTTGCACGCGACCAACTTAGGAATATGGCGATTAAGTCACCGGCAACTACGTTGTTTAATGTGACTACGTTGGACGCGGCGGTGGCGCTTTGTACGAACTCTATCATCCTCGGCGCGGCGGGAGATGGGGAGGCGGAAGCAGATGGAGAGATGGAGGAGGATACGGAAGTTGAGGGGGAGATGGAGGTTGAAGGAGAAATAGAGGAAGATGGGGAGATAGATGCCGACTCACTCGCACTGGGAGAGAGTGATGTGCTGGGTGATAGAGATTGACTTACGCTACTGCTGGGTGAACGCGACGAACTTATGCTGGATGAAGGGGATAGGGAAGCTGAGACTGATGATGACGGGGAACGGGATGAACTTATGGATATGCTTGGGCTGCGTGAAGTAGACGGCGAACGAGAGATGGAAGGTGAGATAGAGGTGCTGGTGGAGATGGAGGTTGATGGGGATAAGGAAGAAGATCCAACCCCTATTAGAGTGCTTGGTACATTGTTACCGTCTATGTCTGAGCCGATTATATTCGTGATCGCGCCAACGGTACCGCCCGTAATCGTCATGAAGTCGCCAACGAACGACTCAGCGGCGGTGGTGTATATGATTACGCGATAGGTATTAGCTGCTATGGTAGTTCTGTCATAAGCGAAACTCCCGCCAAGAACTAACGCCATTACTCCTGTAGTTTCAATGTCGAACTGTAGTCCGGATACTACCTTGGATACGCTGAGGATGGCGATTGGTGCGCCTGCGCTAGGGGAAATGGAGGAGGAAGGGGAGATGGAAGTAGAAGGGGAGACGGATGTTGAGGATGAGGCGCTAGGCGATGTAGAGGGTGAGACGGATGTGCTGGGGCTGCGTGAGGTTGAGGGTGAGATAGAAGATGAAATGGAAGAGGAGGGTGATACGCTCGAACTGATTGAAGAAGATGGTGAAGTAGACGATGACGGACTTATACCGCCGGATGCCGAGGCACTAGGGCTAATAGAGGAGCTAGGGCTTACACTCGAACTCTCAGATGCGGAGGGAGAGATGGACGTTGAGGGCGAGACGGAAGAACTTGCACTCGAACTAGGTGAGACGGAGGAAGATTCAGAAGATGAGGGAGAAGTTGAGGTTGAGGGTGATATGCTTGCACTCTCAGATGCGCAGGGTGAACCGGAAGATGATGGTGAGACAGA
>VFSW01010411.1_pt1 | contig 13182 bp, 11 predicted proteins | sample 5358111 | NCBI WGS metagenome assembly VFSW01 (sample SAMN11554181, study PRJNA540505) | mine drainage metagenome | isolation source: sediment from site ElyBrook_90M | place: USA: Ely Copper Mine, Vershire, VT | collected 2017 | reverse complement strand
CTGCGGGATGGCCATGGCAGCCGATGATGCCTCCCTCAACGCCTTTGAGCGGGGAGAGGTGACGCTGGATGGCGAAGCGGCGGCGGCGCTTGTTCCGACTACGGCTTTCGATAAAAAGCCGTCCTGAAGGCGTCTCTAACGAGCCTTGAGAAATTCAATCCGTTCCAAAGGCCCATTGTTTTCTGTAGTCTGGCGCTTCGATAGCGAGAGACACAGTGCGCAGGCGACTCTGCGAGACGATTCCCGCTGTGGGTATTGGCGAACTCCCGTCAGATTTCGAATTGATTTTCCGGCTGGGCAGGGAGATGGAGACTGCCTCCCGGTGGGTCTGGGTACGACGTCGTAAGAAAGGCTTCGAAGTCGCGCAGCGGGAGCGGCCGGCTGAACAGGTATCCCTGGTAGGAGTGGCATCCCAGGCCGGCGAGATATCCCCGTTGTTCTTCTGTCTCCACACCCTCGGCGATGACCGACAGGTCCAGGGTTCGGCCCAGGGAGATGATGGTTTGCGCGATGGCGCCGCTGGCAGCATCGACGAGGATGTCTTTGACGAACGCGCGATCGATCTTCTACCGGCTGATGGGCAGGCGTTTGAGGTAGGAGAGCGAGGAGTATCCCGTGCCGAAGTCATCGATACTGAATCTCAAGCCATGGGATTTGAGTTCAGTCATGATTGCGATAGTTTCCTCAATGTTTCGCGACAGCATGCTCTCGGTCAGTTCCAGCCTCAAGTTTCCGGGTCTGGCCCCGGTGTGATCGAGGATGGCGAGCACTTGTTTTACGAAACCCGGCTGGTGCAGGTGCCGGGCGCTGATGTTGACGGCGAGCGCGAGAGAGGAAGTTTCTTTGCGCCGCGACCACTCCGCCAACTGGGTGCATGCGGTGTTTAAGCCCCACTCGCCGATTTGCAGCACAAGCCCGGTCTCCTCAGCAAGAGGGATGAAATGGTCGGGCAAGACCAGCCCCCGGCTGGGATGGTTCCAGCGAATCAGGGCCTCTGCGCCGGTCAGGCGTCCGCGCTCGATCTGAGGCTGGTAATGGAAGACGAACTGGCTATTCCTGACTGCCAGCCGCAGTTGTTCCTCAAGAGCGGCGCGGGCATTGACCGCTGCCTGTTGCGCCGGCGCAAAAAAGCGCGCGGTGTTGCGTCCCGCTTCCTTGGCCTGATACATCGCGATCTCAGCACGCTGCAAGGCCGCTGCATTGTTGTCCGGTTCGTTTCCGAAGACGTTGATGCCCAGGCTCGACGAGCAATGGCATTCGCGGCCTGCGAACTGAAAGGGCTCAGCGAGGGTGGCAAGGATTTTCTCGCTGACGATTCTGGCCTGACTGGCGGCGTCCTCCACGCTTTCGCTCAGATTCTGAAGCATGACCACGAACTCATCGCCGCCTACCCGGGCCACGGTATCGTATTCGCGAACGCATGCGGTGAGCCGGCGAGCGACTTCCTGGAGCAGGAAATCTCCGGCACTCAGTCCGAGACTTTCGTTCCATGATTTGAAGTTGTCCAGATCGATAAACAGGAGCGCAATTTTGCGTCGAACGGAGGCGCTGGCATCTGGAAAACCCTGGAGCCTGTCGAGTAAGAGGCGGCGGTTGGGCAGACCAGTCAGAGGGTCAAAAAAGGCAAGATTCCTGATTCGTTCTTCCGCTTCCTTGGCGCCGGAGATATCCCGAGAACTGGAGATGACGCAGGGCACGCCGTCAACTTCCAAGGCGGAGGCCGAGACGAGGCAGGAAAAGATCTCGCCATTTTTCTTTCTGAAAGCAGCTTCAAGATTTCGGCGCGGAGAGCCATAGCGCGCGAGTTCGACGAAATTTTGGCGGGCGACAGGATCCACCCAGATGGCAAGTTCCAGCGAACTATGCCCAATCACTTCTTCGCGCTTGTATCCCAGCGTGTCGAGAAGGGCTTGATTGGCATCGATAAAAGTGCCATCGGTGAGGCGGTTGATGCCGATGAGGTCGGTGCTCGTCTGGAATACGCTCCGATAACGCGCTTCGCTGACCTGAAGCTCCCGGTGGGCCAAAGCGAGCTGGTTTTCTGCATCTTTTCGTGCCTGAATGTCTTCAACGAACGAGATGAGATGGAGCGGACGCCCGTCTCCATCGCGCAGGGTGGAAACCGTGACCTTGGCCCATCGCAGGTTGCCGTCTTTGCGCAGGAACGGCTTTTCGTAGGTGGTGCTGACGATCACGCCGCGCGCAAGCGGCTCAATGATCCCCAATGTCATGGGGCGAAATTCGAGTGGGGTAAACCGCTCAACCTCAAGGCCGGGAATCTCCTCGGGGGGGTAGCCGATGATTTCGGCGAAACGTGCGTTGCCCCACAAGACTCTGGCGTCGAATGACGTGTGAGTGATGCCCACCGCAGCCTGTTCAAAGGTCTCCCGATAGAGTTCCTCGCTGTGGCGGAGTTTTGTTTGAATGTTCTTTTTGTCGGTTATGTCCTGCAGTGAACCTTCGAAGAAGAGAGGTTGACCGTCGTCATTTCTGACTCTGCGGCAGCTCAAGAGACACCAGATGACGGTGTTGTCTTTGCGACGCAATCTGCACTCGAAGCCTGTTATGGAGTCTTGACCACTTAGCTGTTGGGTGAAGTCTGAATGTTCACGGAGGTCGACCCATACGTCCTTCTTCACGTCTTTGACAGATGAGATCAGGTCCTGTGGAGAGTCGTAGCCCAACATGCGGGCGAGCGCGCGGTTCGCCATCAGGATCTTGCCCTCGAAGGAAGACTGAAACATCCCCTCCACTGCACCGTCGAATATCTCGCGGTACTTCTTTTCGGCCTGCACGAGTTGAGCATGCAGAAGCTTGCGCTGGCTGATGTCGCGCACAATAGCCGATGTGCCTACGATGGCACCCTGGGCGTTGCGAATGGGTGAGCCGGTGAGGGAGACGTCGACGCGGCCTCCGTCCTTTCGCAACAGCACAATTTCGATTGGTTCGAGCGTCCGTCCCTGCTTGATGACCTCGATGCGCGCCCCCACGTTGTGCCGGTCTTCGGGAGGAATCAACGTTGCGACATGTTTCCCGAGGATCTCATCGCTGGAGTAGCCGGTGAGACATTCGGCGCCGCGATTCCAACTGACGACCTTACCGTCCAGATCGATAGCGTGGATGGCTTCGAGGGACGACTCCACAATCGATGCAAGGAGGCCCTGGGCCTTTTCGGCCTCATGTTGGATCGTCACGTCACGGGCGATGACAGAGACAGCCTCTACGGCTCCCGCGGCATTTCGAAGGGGCCAGGAGGTGACGGAGACGTGAATGAGACCTCCATCCTTGCGGACGCCCATGCCGGCTTTTCCATAGAGCGTTTGACCGGTCATTACCTCCTGTGTGTACTGATCAACTGTGGCCATTGTCGGCGGGGGGACCAGCATGGGGAATGGTTTGCCTATCGCCTCATCGGCGCTGTATCCAAAAATGACCTCGGCTCCCCTGTTCCAGGTAAGGAGATTGCCGGCGGGGCTGTAGGTAAAGATGGCGTCTTGGGAGCTTTCAACGATCGTGGCCAGAAACCGGCGCGAATCTTCCGCTGCCTTGCGCTCGGTTATGTCTTTTCCAAAGACGGAGATGCCGGTGGTGGCGCCGTCGCTGACGATGGGATTGAAAGCTAATTCCAGGGTGCGGCCGTCCTCGAGTGGGTACTCAAGGCGGAACGGGCCGTCGGCCAGAGCCCGCTGGAACAACGGAGGCCAGAGAGCCGCCCGTTCGGGCGTCAACATGTCCTGGGGGCGCATCCCCAGCTTTGGACAAACGCCGAACAAGTTCTCAATGTGTTTTCGGAAGGCCCCGTTAAATGTCAGCAGACGATAATCCAGATCGACCGACCCAAGCAGGTCTTCAGTGCTCTCGATTAACGCCGACAGATTAGCTTCCGCCTGAATGGACATGCCAGTTCCAGTAATGACGCGCGCTCCTGCACCCGAACACACTTGCTCGTGGGGGCGAGACTTGAATAGGTAAACCGGAATAATTTCGAATTGTGCCCACGAGCGTAGCACTGACACATTTGTCTGTTTGTGATCTTTGTCACCCACTAAGGAGCGATCTTCGACCCTCGGGTGGGGAGGCGGCGCCCGAGGCGGCTTCGAAAGGCATGGAAACCGCATCTGTTTGCGTGGTATCCTCTCGCCAGCGGGTCCCATGTACAAGCACGCTTCCAATGAAACGCTGATGATGCCGGCCGCCAGGCGCTGGTCGCGTTCGCGTGCCCGTGGCCTCTGCCCGCGCCGCCATCTGCGTGTGCTGCCTACCCGCACGCGACCTAGCCTCTTCGGCGGCGATTAATTTCCGGCTGCCGAAGTTCCTCGCTCTCGGGCCATTTCTGGTCCGCCCGTTAAACGACTCCCAGGTTACAGGGATCGGTGGCTGGGCTCTATCTGAGCAAGCGAACCGGGCCACCCAAACGCATTCGTCGAGGAGACAAATATATGACCAAGCAGGAAATGCATGCAAAGTTCGGTCCCAAGCTGGTGGGAGCGTTGCCGGGCCCCAAGGCACTGGCCGCAGTTGCCGCCGACGATCGGCTGATTTCGCCGAGCTATACGCGGTCGTATCCGCTGGTGGCGAAGCGCGGTCGGGGCATTCGCGTGGAAGACGTGGACGGGAATGAGTTTATAGACTTCGCAGCGGGCATCGCCGTGACGTCGACCGGCCATTGCCATCCCGAGGTGGTTGCGGCCATCCAGAAGCAGGCCGCGGAACTGATTCACATTTCAGGCACTGATTTTTATAACGAGCCGCTGACGGACCTGGCAGATCGGCTGTCGGCGGTGGCGCCAATGCCGGGACCACACCGTTTTTTCTATGGCAACTCGGGCGCCGAGGCGATTGAGTGCGCTCTCAAGCTGGCGCGGTATCACACCGGGCGGCAGCAGGTGATCTCGTTCTTCGGTGCGTTTCACGGTCGCACCATGGGGGCGCTGTCGCTGACCGGCTCCAAGCCGCAGCAGAAGCGCCGCTTTTCCCCGCTGGTTCCGGGCGTGACGCACGTGCGCTATCCCTATACCTATCGTGGATGTACGGGCGGACCACAGGAAGAGGAAGCATTCAGCATGGGCTGCGCGCGGTTCATCGAGGAGAAGCTGTTCAAAACGATCCTGCCGCCGGAAGAAGTGGCTGCCATCTTCATTGAGCCGATCCAGGGAGAAGGCGGGTACGTGGTGGCTCCCGACAACTTTTTGCGCGAGCTGCGGGCGATCTGCACCCGGCACGGGATTCTGCTGGTTGTGGACGAGGTACAGTCGGGCGCGGGGCGCACGGGCAAGTGGTGGGCAATTGAGCATTCGGGGGTGGAGCCGGATATCGTCTGCATGGCCAAGGGGATCGCCAGCGGTATGCCGCTGGGTGTCTGCATGAGCCGCGCGGAGATCATGGACTGGGTTCCGGGATCGCATGCTTCGACGTTCGGGGGCAATCCCGTGTCACTGGCGGCGGCTATCGCCACGATGGACATATTGGAGCGGGAGGGCATTGCCAACGCGGCGTCAGTGGGTGGCAAGATGCTGGAGCGCCTGCACGGCTGGAAGAAGACCCATCCGCTGGTGGGCGATGTGCGTGGACGCGGGCTGATGATCGGCATCGAGCTGGTAAAGGACAAGGCGACACGGGAGCCGGTGACGGCGCTGCGCAATCGGGTGGAGACGCTGGCGTTTGAGCGGGGGCTGATGATTCTCGGCTGCGGAGAGACGTCGATCAGGCTGTGCCCGCCGCTGATCGTCAACGAGCATGAGGCCACGGTGGCGCTCGACATCCTGGAAGATTGCCTGGCGCAGGTGGAGAGGGAGCATGCGCACGCCGGGGAACTGGCGGTTGCCACGGCTTAGCGGGACGTCCTAAGGCGCCAAAAGGGCGCGGCTGAGGGCGCGCCCTTTTTGCGCCCTATAAGCTGGCTGACGCTTGCGAAGGGTTGTGGGACGCAGGTCAGGATTGCGCGGCCTGATCGAGGCTCATTTTGGAAATTTCTGCGGCGCGGAAGGCGGCGCGCTCGACATTGTGGGCCATCTCCTTGGTGGCGACGTGTTGCTCTTCGGTGGCGGCAGCCATCTGGTGGGAGAGGCCGGAGAGCTCCTCGACCTGCTTGCCGATGCGTTCGATGGCGGCCATGGCGCTGGAGATATCGCCGCCGATGGCGGAGACTTTGGCCTGAATCTCGGCGGTGGCGGCGGCAGTCTGCTCAGCGAGTTTTCGTACCTCGCTGGCAACCACGCTGAAGCCCTTGCCATGGGCGCCGGCGCGGGCCGCCTCGATGTTGGCATTGAGGGCGAGCACGCTGGTCTGAGTGGCGATGGAAGAGATGAGGCCGGCCACCTTGCCGACTCCGCTCGAGGACTGGCGCAGGCTCTCGATGGCCGAACGGCTGTCAAAACTTGCGGAGCGAGCGGCTTCGGAGGCGTGCGCCACGCTTTCGGCACTGCGGGCGATCTCACCGATGCTGGCTTCGATTTCGTGGGTAGCCGTGGCGACCATCTGAAGGTTTTGGGTGAGGTGCTGGATGTCGTCGCGCTGCAGATCCTGGGCGCGCTTCAACGCATCGATGGCCTGCTGGGTGCTGATGCCCCACATGACGGCCGCACCGACGAACTCTCCGTGTTCGCTGAGCATGGGTGCAACGTGCAGATCGAGCTTGTAGGGTCCCAGTTCAATGACCGTGTTGACGGGTAGATGATGGGCGCCATGGGGATAATCCATGAGGGCGTTGATGCGCGGCGGAGCCTTGTGAAAGATGTGAATCGACTGGCCAACGATGTCGCTGACGGGTACGGGCAGGTAAGGCTGGAGCGTGGTGAGGGTCTGGCGCGAGGCGCGATTGAGATAGCGCAGGATCAGGTCGCGATCGCAGAACATCGCGTTACAGGGAATGGCCTCGAACGCGTATTCAAAGCTGAGGTCTGCCTCCGCTGCCGGTTCGTACGCCGCCTCATCCTCGGCAGCCTCTGCTACTTCAATACTTCGGGACGAGAACAGTCTTTCAAGAACACCATGCGCCATGGGGCCATGCTCCTTTGCTCGGGGCTTTTGAGGTTATCGGCTGGTTGCGCCTTTCCTAGAGGAGGATGACGGATCGCGGTGCGGGCAGGAACGGTGCAGAGCCATTTGCGATTCGGAGGCCGGGAGAGGAGAATGGATCGCGGTGAATCGACTGGCGCAGATGCGTGTGAACCTGCTGGAACGGGCCCTGGGGGGCCTGGGCAGGATGGCGCGCAGCCGCGGTGGCGCAGGCGTTCCGGCGCACCTTGAGACAGGCATCGAGGGCGAAGACACTGCTTTTTTCTATCTGCGACGCAAAGGCTACGTCATCGTGGCGCGGCGCTGGGCCTGCGGAGAACGCCCCGGCGACGTGGACCTGATTGCATGGGATGGGACGTTACTGTGCTTTTTCGAGGTAAAGACGCGAACGGCGCAGGATATGACTCCTGCCGAGTCCGCCGTAGATCGGCACAAGCGGCATACATTGCGCCGGCTGGCTCGCGCCTACCTGCGGCACCTTCCTGGCGACGAGCGGCCGGAAGTACGTTTTGACGTTGTCAGCGTGTATCTTGTTCCGGGGCGCCCACGGGAGGTCGTCCACTTTGAAAGCGCGTTCGGGTGGAACGAGGGTGGTCCAGACCAGGCAGAGAGGCACTCGACGTTCGGGTGAGGTTTGCCGAGGCATGCCTCGTGTTTAAGTCCTGATGGGGAGAGGAATTATGGACCGCGTAGTGACGTTCCTGCTAACCAAACACGCTGACAAGGCGCTGGAGTTTTATCGCGACAAGCTTGGCTTGACCTTTGTCAGGGATGACGGGTTTGCACTCGTCTTCGATCTGAACGGAATCATGCTGCGGATCTCGAGGGCAGCCGAATTTACGCCTGCGCAGAGCACCGTTCTGGGGTGGGAGAGCAGCGATGTCGGCGCGGACGTTGAGCGTCTGGGCGCGCAGGGCGTGGAGTTTGAGCGCTACCCAGGGATGGGCCAGGATGAGGCCGGCATCGCGACGTTTCCCGGGGGCGACAAGGTGGCATGGTTCAAAGATCCCGATGGAAACGTGCTGTCGCTGTCACAGCACGCGCCGAAGGCGGTCTGAGCGGCGTCAGCCTTTGGCGTCTTCAAACTCTTCATGCCAGGCCATCTGGATGGCCTCGAGGCGCGACTCGTTGGACTTAGCAGGGTCGTCCGAAAAGCCCTCAAGTTCGGTCACGTAGCGGTAAAGGTCAGTGAAGCGGACAGTGAGGGGATCGAGGTCGGGAAACTTTTCCTGTAATTGAATGCCGATCTCTTCGGAATCGGTCCACATGATTTCGCGGGGCATTGGTCGTGTCCTTCCGGGGTTGTTCGTCTCATCGCTACCCAGATCTCAGACTTGAGATGGGGGGCACCCAGCGCGCCTTGTCACGAACCCTTATTTTCCTTCGGCGAGGGCGAGGGGCTTGCCTTCGGAGGTGTAGTTGCGGTTCCACTTGGGAATCTCAACGACATAATTGCCGGGTCCGGTGATCACGGCCTGGCAGCCGAGACGCGAGTTCAACTGCTGGTCAGCGGCCATGTCCATGCGGTCAATCTCATCGTCGTCCGCCTCGGTGATGCCGGCCTGGTCCTTGATCCACAAATGGCAGGTGGTGCAGGCGCATACGCCTCCGCAGGCGTGATCCAGGAAGATGCCGAAGTTCTCGGCAACATCGAGGAAGGACATGGGTCTGCCGTGATGCTCATAGGGCAAGGTGCCGTATTCGAACTCGACGACCTTGCCTTCGGGAAGAAAGGTGACGCGTACCAGCTTGTCAGGGGGAATGTTGGTGGTGTTGGGTTTGCTCATATCTTCCGTCCTTAGTGAGGCGCCGGAGGATTCGCGGCGACCTCGGGAGCCGAAGCCCCTGCTAATTTTGTGGGCATGATGGAGGTGATGCCCGGTGGTTCGCAATGTGAGTCCTGCGTTTATTTGAACTCGGCAGGAGCCATGGGGTGAGGAGCGGTGACCTCGTCTCCCAGTTCTTCGCCGGCTGCGTCCATGGTCTTGCCGCGAATGGCGGTGGTAACGGCTGCGTCCATCATGAGTTCGGCCAAACGTCGGGTGGCCTGATCGAGGGCGGTAGTAGCTTCGCGGATGGCGATGAGGTCGTCGCCTGCTTTCACGGCTGCGAGGCGGTTGCGCGTGGCAGAAATCGCGGTTTGTTCTTCGCCGGTCAACTGCGACCAGGCCGGACTTTCGGGCGCGCGATCCACGACGGCAAGGATGGTTTCTGCCTCGTTGCGTGCCTCGATCAGGAGGCGTTTGGCGAAGTCTTCTTCGGCGTGATCGAAGGAGTCGAGGATCATGCTCTCGACCTGTTCGTCGGTGAGGCCGTAGGTTGGCTTCACTTCGATCTGGGAGGCAAGGCCGCTGCGCTGTTCGCGCGCGGAGACCTGGAGGATGCCGTCAGCGTCGATGAGGAAGCGGACCTCGATGCGCGGCAGGCCGGCAGACATGGGCGGAATGCCCTTGAGATCGAAGCGCGCCAGAGAGCGGCAGTCCGCGGCAAGTTCGCGTTCGCCCTGCACGACGTGAATGGCGACGTTGGTCTGCCCCTCGACGCCAGTAGTGAAGTGCTCGGTGGCCGATGCGGGAATGGTGGAGTTGCGCTGGATGATGCGCGCTACCGTGCCGCCCAGCGCTTCGATGCCCAGGGAGAGCGGTGTTACATCGAGCAGCAGCAATTCCTCGGTGGCCTTCGATGCTCCGGCGAGAATGTCAGCCTGCACGGCGGCTCCGAGCGCGACGACTTCGTCGGGATTGAGCTCAATATGCGGCTTTTTATGGCGCGCGGCGAGGTGGAAGAGATCGTCGACGAGCTCTCTTACGGCGGGGATGCGTGTCGAGCCGCCGACGAGGACGACTTCGTCGATGTCTTCAGGGATAACGCCGGCGTCGAGCATGGCCTGCTTGCATGGGCCCGCGGTGCGGTCGAGTACAGGCTCGATCAGTTGCTCGAAGACTTCGCGCGGGATTTCGCGTTGATAGCGGTCGCCGTTGGGCAACTCGATATCAAAGAGCGCGACGGGCGAAGAAGAGAGCTGAATCTTGGCGTCGATGGCCGATTTGCGCAGGGCCTGCACAGCGCCCGGATGGGAACGCAGGTCGACTCCGTGTTCGGAGTGGATTTCCTCGAGGGCGATGGCGAGCAGGAGGTTGTCAATGTCGTCGCCCCCGAGGTGCGTGTCGCCGTTGGTGGACTGCACTTCAAAAATGCCGTCGCGGAGCTTGAGGATGGAGATGTCGAAGGTCCCGCCGCCGAAGTCGTAGACGGCGATGGTCCCTTCTTTGGCGCGATCGAGACCGTAGGCCAGGGCGGCGGCCGTGGGCTCATTCACCAGGCGCAACACTTCAAGCCCGGCCATGCGCCCCGCGTCCTTGGTAGCCTGGCGCTGCGCGTCATTGAAGTAGGCGGGCACGGTGATGACTGCCTGGGTGACGGGCGCACCGAAGAAGCGTTCGGCATTGCGCTTGAGCTGGCGAAGAATGTAGGCCGAAATCTCAGGCGCGGTGAAGCGGAGTTCGCCGAGCTGAATGCGCGGCACTTCGCCGGCTTCAACGTCATCGGCCAGCCGGAAGGGAAACATTTTGAGCTCGCTCTGGATCTCCTCGAGTCCACGGCCCATGAGCCGCTTGACTGAGTAGATGACGCGCTCCGGCGTTTGTATGAGTGATTTGCGAGCGCTATTGCCCACAGTCACGGTGGGACGTCCGCCGCCTGCGGGAATGGGGTCGAGTGCGACGACCGACGGCACGAGATTTGAGCCATCGACGCCGGGAATTACCACCGGCGCGCCGCCTTCCATATATGCGACCAGGGAATTAGTGGTTCCAAGGTCAATGCCTACTACGCGTCCTTCCGCCATGTTTTCTGTTCAAGCTCCCAAAGTTTCAGTGACGTCACGGACCAGGTTGCTGAGATAGCGTCGCCGGTCAAGCAGGGCCACCATGGTTTTTTGCGCCGCCTGTCGCGCCGCCGGATCGCCGTTATCCCACACGTTCCACTGTGCGCGGAGATCCTGATCGACGGCGCGGAGCAGGCCGTTGAATTTTTTGTGGGCGTCGGTGAGGCTCTTTTCCAGAGCCGGATCGTCTTCGCCCATTTTGCGGGCCATGCGCATCTCTTCGAGCTGCATATTGAGGTCGAAGACCTCTTCAAGCAAGTCGGCGGGAGCGCGCGAAGTGCCCATCTCGTGGGCGCGGCGACTGTCTTTACCGCTGTGCTCTTCGCCAATCTCGGCGCCATTCAGCTTGAGCAGGTATTCGGTGCGGTGGATGGGGTCCTTGAGGGTGCGATAGGCGTCGTTGAGCAGCGCCGTGTCGGCCAGACTCCACTCCTTCTCGTTGTTAAGCGCGCGGGCGAAACGATCGGGATGGAGCTTGCGGCTGAGGCGGTGAAACTCGTTTTCAAGCGCCAGCAGGTCGATGTTGAGACGTGGTTCGAGTCCAAAGACAGAAAAATAATCGCCTCCCGGAGGAGGCTGAATCTTGCTGCAATGAGGACAGAACAGCGTGACGTCGTTGTGTGCCACCGAACAGGACCAGCACGCAACGGGAACAGCAGAATCGAGAACCTTCAACATGTCTCAACCTTAACTTGCAAGCGATCGCTACGACGAGAAGGACGAACCGCAGCCGCAGGAGCGCGTGGAGTTCGGATTGATAAAGTTGAACCCCTGCCGCATCAGGGTTTCCTCGTAATCGAGCGTCATGCCGTGAAGATAGAGGAATGACTTGGGGTCGACAAAGACTCGAACGCCATCGAAGTCGTAGATGCGGTCACGCTCCCGCGGCCGTGTGTCGAATTTAATGGAGTAAGAAAGTCCCGAGCAGCCGCCGCCCATGACACCGAGACGCAAACCGCCCTCTTCAGGCGAGACGCCTTCCTTGGCCATGGCCACGCGTATCCGCTTGATGGCGCGGTCAGTCACCTGAAGCCCCTGCGAGGGGGCCGATACCGGCGCAGCGGCTGACTGGGGCTGAGCCGCCGGAGTCTGAGCCGCATGGGGTTGCGCCGCGAAAGCACCCTGCGCGGGCTTCGATTCGATTGACACCATGTTCGACATGAATTCCTATCCCGTTTGCCCCGGCGGACGCACTCCGCACTCCAAAGATACTGGGAGAAGTTGCCGGCCGCTGGGGCGTACCTTTAGTGCGCTGCTGTGGCCGTTGCCGGAACTTCTTCGGCAACGCCGTTCTTCTTCTTCCAGTCGCCGATCGCCGCGCGGATGGCGTCTTCGGCCAGTACCGAGCAGTGAATCTTTACTGGAGGAAGCGAAAGCTCCTTCACGATGTCGGTGTTCTTGATCCCGAGGGCGTCTTCCACGGTGCGGCCCTTGATCCATTCGGTCGCGAGCGAAGAGCTGGCGATTGCCGAGCCGCAGCCGAAGGTCTTGAACTTGGCCTCTTCGATGACCTGAGTCTCGGGATTCACGCGGATCTGAAGGCGCATGACGTCGCCGCACTCCGGCGCACCGACCAGGCCCGTGCCTACGTCTCCCGAACTTTTGTCGAGCGTGCCCACGTTGCGAGGATTGTTGTAGTGATCTACTACCTTATCGCTGTATGCCATTTTTCAATCTCCTCATGCGGGGGAAGCCGCAGTCTTTCTTTTGATTCGGCAGGGGCGCCCGCCGATGCTTGTTTCCCCGGGTTCGAGTTCGAAACCGGGGCACGAAAACTAGTGCGCCGCCCATTGGATCTTGGTCAGGTCGATGCCTTCTTTGACCATCTCGTACAGGGGCGACAACTCGCGCAATTTCTGCACGATATCGATCACTTTGGAGGCGACGTAATCGACCTCCGCCTGGGTGTTGAAGCGCCCGAGGCCGAAGCGGATGGAGCTGTGCGCCACATCGTCGCCTAACCCCAGCGCCTTGAGAACATAGGATGGCTCAAGAGTGGCCGAAGTGCAGGCCGAGCCGCTGGAGACCGCGACGTCGTTGATGCCCATGAGCAGCGATTCACCCTCAACATAGACGAAGCTGACGTTGAGGTTGCCGGGCAGGCGGTGCTCCATGGAGCCATTGACGTGGATGTAGTCGAGCTCCGACTCCAGCTTAGCCTTGAGGCGATCGCGCAATCCGCGCAGGTAGGCGGCTTCGGACTCCATCTCCTGATATGCGATTTCGCATGCCTTGCCGAGGCCGCCGATGCCGGGGACGTTGAGCGTGCCGGAGCGCAT
>VFSW01010410.1_pt1 | contig 13184 bp, 14 predicted proteins | sample 5358111 | NCBI WGS metagenome assembly VFSW01 (sample SAMN11554181, study PRJNA540505) | mine drainage metagenome | isolation source: sediment from site ElyBrook_90M | place: USA: Ely Copper Mine, Vershire, VT | collected 2017 | reverse complement strand
CAACCGGCAGATCGTCCCCAGCCAGGGCGACGCACCGGCGCCCCCGTCCACCCGCCTCCGTGCGGTCATCCTTGCTCCTACTACCCCGGGGGGGGGGGGGGGCCCCGCTGGGGGGCCCCCGGCGGGCGATTTGCCGCACCTTTTGAGGAGATCTCCCATGATTCTCGACCCCGGCTTCAATCTCACGCTCCGCCCGATGAAGTACCCCGTGTTCTTCGAGATGTACAAGTCCGCCATCAAGAACACCTGGACCGTCGAGGAGGTCGACTTCTCGCACGACGTGACCGATCTGAAGTCCAAGCTGACGCCCGCCGAGCGCCACCTGATCAACCGCCTGGTCGCCTTCTTCGCCACCGGAGACTCGATCGTCAGCAACAACCTCGTGCTGAACCTCTACAAGCACGTGAACTCCCCCGAGGCGCGCGTGTATCTGTCGCGCCAACTCTTCGAGGAGGCCGTGCACGTCGAGTTCTACCTGACCCTGCTCGACACCTACATCCCCGATCAGGCCGAGCGCGAGGAGGCCTTCTCCGCCGTCGACAACATCCCCTCGATCAAGCGCAAAGCCGACTTCATGTTCAAGTGGATCAGCAGCATCAACGACCTCGACAAGCTCGACACCGCGGACAAAAAGCGGCAGTTCATGATGAACCTGATCTGCTTCGCGTCCTGCGTCGAGGGCCTGTTCTTCTTCGCGGCGTTCGCCTACGTGTACTTCCTGCGCTCGAAGGGCCTGCTCAACGGCCTGGCCGGCGGCACCAACTGGGTCTTCCGCGACGAGTCCATGCACATCGCCGCCGCGCTCGAGGTCATCAAGACCGCCCGCGCCGAGGACCCCACGCTGTTCAGCCCGAAGATGGAGGCCGATGTCGTCGAGATGATGAAGGAAGCCCTGGAGTGCGAGATGGCCTTCGCCGAGGACCTGCTGGGCTTGGGCGTCGCGGGCCTGTCCGCCAACGGCATGCGCCAGTACCTGCAGTGCGTCGCCGACCAGCGCCTCGTGGCGCTCGGCATCAAGCCGATCTACGGCTCCAAGAACCCGTTCAACTTCATGGAGCTTCAGGACGTGCAGGAGCTGGCGAACTTCTTCGAGCGCCGCGTCTCGGCCTACCAGGTCGGCGTCACGGGCGCGGTCGGCTTCAGCGACGAGTTCTAACCCCGCTCTTACCTGCGACGGCGCGATCGACGTTGTTCGACGCCTCAATCTTGACCATTTCCGTCAGGTATCCTATACTACGGCATGCCCGCCCTTGATTCCGCGCCCGCCGGCGTGAAAGTCGGCGACACCCCCCTCCTCGACGCGTCGTTCGCGTTTCCGGAGCTGGGAAAAAAAGTCCGCGTTCTGGGCAAGGCCGAGTGGCACAACCCCGGCGGCTCCATCAAGGACCGCGCCGGCTGGTTCATCTTCCGCGACGCCATCGAGAGCGGCAAGCTCGCGAAAGGGAAGGTCCTGCTCGACTCGTCTTCGGGCAACACCGGCATCGCCTACGCGTGGATCGGCGCGCGCCTGGGCCATAAGGTCAGCCTCGCCGTCCCGGGCTCGGTCTCCAAGCACCGCCGCGCCATCCTGGAAGCGTATGGCGTCGAGCTCCTGTTCACCGACCCGCTCGAGGGCTCCGACGGCGCCATCCGCGAGGTGCGCCTCATGATGAAGGCCGAGCCCGACCGCTACTTCTACGCCGACCAGTACTCGAACCCGATGACGTGGCGCGCGCACTACGAGACGACCGGCCCCGAGATCTTCGCCCAGACCGAGGGCCGCGTCACGCATTTCGTCGCGGGCCTGGGCACCAGCGGCACCTTCGTCGGCGCCGGACGCCGCCTGCGCGAGCTCAGGGCCGGCGTCCGCCTCGTCTCCCTGGAGCCCGACGGCCCCATGCACGGCCTCGAGGGCCTCAAGCACATGGAGACGTCCATCGTGCCCGCGATCTACGACGACTCCGTGGCCGACTCGAAGATCGAGGTCTCGACCGAGCAGGCGCAGGCGGCCGCGCACGCGCTCGCGCGCCGCGGCGGCATCCTCCTCGGGCCTTCGGGCGGCGCCAACCTCGCCGCGGCCGTGCGCCTGGGGAGCGACCTCGCCGAGCAGGGCCGCGAGGCGGTCGTCGTCACCGTGTTTCCCGACGCCGGGGAGCGCTATCTCGGCGAGAGGTTCTGGACGCCGTGAGCCTCCGAGTCGGCCGGGCGATCGAGGCGATCGTCGTGGCGGCCTGCGAGAAGGCCTACCCGGACGAGGGCTGCGGCCTGCTGATCGGCCCCGTGCCCGCCGGCTTCGACAAGCCCGGCCGCGCCGTGCTCGTCGACGAGGCGAGGGCGCTTGCGAACGGTTGGGACTCGTCGGCGAAGACGAACCGCTATCTGATCGACCCGCGAGCGCTCGCCCGGATCGAAGACGAGCTGTCCGGCTCCGGCCGCGGCGTCGTCGGCTTCTTTCATTCGCACCCGGACGCGCCCGCGTGGCCGTCGCCGTTCGACCTGATGATGGCGTGGCCGTGCCTGAGCTACTGGATCGTGCGCGTCGAGCAGGGCCGGATCGCCGACTCGCGAAGCTGGCAGCGGACCGAGGACGGCCGGTCGTTCGTCGAGGAAGAGATCGTTCTGGAGGGATGATGAGCGTCGAGATCAGGCTGCCGACCGCGCTGCGCGCGTTCGCCGACAAGCAGGAAAAGATCGTCGTGGAGGCCGGGACCGTGGGGGACGCATTGAACGCCCTCTTCGCCCGGCACGACCGCCTCAAGGCGCAGCTGCTGGCCCCCGACGGGAAGCTCCGCTCCTTCGTCAACGTGTACGTCAACGAGGACGACGCGCGCGACAAGCAGGGCCTGGCGACGCCGGTCAAGGACGGCGACACCATCCTCATCGTCCCGGCGATCGCGGGCGGCGCGACCCTCGCGGCGGACGCCGAGCTGACCAAGGCCGAGCTGATCCGGTACAACCGCCACCTCATCCTGCCCGAGGTCGGCCCCGCGGGACAGAAGAAGCTCAAGAACTCGTCGGTGCTGTGCATCGGCGCGGGAGGGCTCGGCTCGCCGCTGGCTCTGTACCTCGCGGCGGCGGGCGTGGGCCGGATCGGGCTCGTCGATTTCGACGTGGTCGACGAGTCGAATCTTCAACGGCAGATCATTCACGACACGGCCGGCGTCGGGACCTCCAAGCTCGCGTCCGCTAAAAAACATCTCCTCGCCCTGAACCCGTACATCTCGGTCGAGACCCACGAAATCAAATTGAGCTCCGCGAACGCCGTCGAACTGTTCAAGAAGTACGACGTCGTGGCCGATGGAACGGACAATTTCCCGACTCGATATTTGGTGAATGATGCGTGCGTCCTGACCGGCAAGCCGAACGCCTACGGCTCCATCTTCCGCTTCGAGGGTCAGCTCTCCGTGTTCGCCGCCAAAGACGGCCCCTGCTACCGCTGCCTGTACCCGGAGCCGCCTCCGCCGGGGCTGGTGCCCTCCTGCGCGGAGGGCGGCGTGCTCGGCGTGCTGCCCGGCGTCATCGGGACCATGCAGGCCGTCGAGACGCTCAAGCTTCTGCTCGGCATCGGCCGGCCGCTCGTCGGGCGGCTGATGTTGTACGATGCGCTCGAGCAGTCGTGGCGCACGCTGAAGGTCAAGAGAAATCCCGCCTGCCCCGTCTGCGGCGACAATCCGGCCATCACCGCCCCCATCGATTATGAGGCCTTCTGCGGCCTCAAGGAGAAACCCGTGTCAACCATCGTCGAAATCACCGTCGAAGAGCTCAAGTCCAAGATCGACAAGAAGGAGAAGTTCATCCTGCTGGACGTGCGCGAGATCCACGAGTACGAGATCGCCAAGATCCCCGGCTCCAAGCTGATCCCCCTCGGAGAGCTCGAGAAGCGCGTCGGCGAGCTGGACAAGTCGGCCAAGCTGATCGTCCACTGCAAGATGGGCGGCCGCAGCGCGCGCGCCGTGCAGTTCCTGTGCGCCCAGGGCTTCGACGCGACGAACGTCGCCGGCGGCATCCACGACTGGTCCGAACGCATCGACCCGAGCGTCCCCCTTTACTGACGCGGGACGCTTCCTCCCAATGCCCGAACTGCCGGAAGTCGAGACCGTCCGCCGCGTTCTCGATGAGCGCTACGCGGGCCGGACGATCGCCGCGGTCGAGGTCGGGCGGCCGACCTTCTACCGCAAGCCCCCCCGCCGCGCGATCCGCGCGCTGACCGGCGCCGTGATCAAGGGCTTCTCGCGGCGCGGGAAATACCTGATCGCGGAGCTCGAGGGGCGGCCGAGCGTCGTGTTCCACCTGGGCATGTCCGGGCGCATCACCGTCGGCGGCGAGAGCCCGCACGTGCGCTTCCAGATGCGGATCGGGGCCGAGACCGTGCGCTTCCACGACTCGCGCCGCTTCGGGCGCGTCGGCGGACCCATTCCCGCGCTCGGCCCCGAACCCCTCGACGCGGCGTTCGACGCGGACTATCTCCGGAAGATGCTGCGCAAGCGCACGGCGCCGGTCAAGGCCCTCATCATGGACCAGCGCCTGATCGCGGGCCTGGGCAACATCTACGCGACCGAGGCCCTGCACCGAGCGGGCGTCCGGCCGGCAAGGGCCGGGAAATCGCTGTCGCGCGCGGAGAGCGTCCGCCTGGCCGAGGCCTGCCGCGAGATCCTCCGCCTCGGCGTCGAGGCGGGCGGCGCCACGCTCGAGGACGAATCGTTCCTCGATCCGCTCGGCCGCCCGGGGCGCATGCAGATGGGCGTGAAGGTCTACGGGCGCGAGGCCTGCGGCTCGTGCGGCGGCCCCGTGCTCGGCACGCGCCGCAGCATCGGCGGGCGCGCCAGCCGCTACTGCCCGTCCTGCCAGCGCTGACGCGTCGGCGGCCGCGATAATTTTCCTCCTGTTTCCTTGACACGGGCCGCCTCCGGGGCTACCCTACGCCTAAGGCTTCCTCCCATGTCACACGACTCCCCGTCGCTCTTCCTCAGCAGCGAGCGCGCCCAAGCTCTCTCCGCATGGCGTTCGTCGGAGCCCAACGTGGTCAGCCTCTACCTGCCCGTCGACGAAGCCGGCGCCTACCCCGCCGCGCTCGACCGCCTGCTCCGCGAGGCCGCCGCGGCCGAGCCGGCGCTCCGGGGGCTGCCGCTCGACGCGGAACGGCTGGCGCGCTTCGTGCGCGGCCGCTTCGTGCCCGGCTCCCGGCGCGGGCTGGCCGCGTTCTCCTGCGCGAAGTACGGAGTGTTCGAGGCCTTCGCCTCTCCCGAGCCCTTCTCCGCGTCGCTGACCGTCTCCGCCCGCCCGGACCTCGGCCCGCTGGCGAGCGCGTGCCGTCAGTACCGGCGCTTCCTGGTCCTGCTCGCCGACGGCCGGCGCGCGCGCTTCGTCGAAAGCCACCTCGGCGAGTGGGAGGAGCTCGAAAGCCTCGCCGGGGAACTCTCGGGCGGCGGCCTCGCGCGGGTCGCCGACCGGGCCGAGCATTGGCGCAAGGCCCGGAGCGCCGATCTCTTCGTGCTGGGCGCCTCCCCCGAGACTCACGCGGCGCTGGAGCCGCTGCTCACGGAAAGCCTGCGCGACGGGCTGATCCTCGAGCCTGTCCTGGCGCCCGACCGCCCGAACGAGGCGGTCACGGAGCGCATCGCGCACAACGAGCGCGAGGCGCGCAAGGTGCGCGAGAGCGTCCTCGTCGAGCGCTTTCTTTCCGAGCTGCGCGACGGCGGCGCGGTCGCGGGCCTGGAGCCCGCCGCGGCGGCGCTCCAGCAGGGCTGCGTCCGCCTTCTGCTCGTGGCAGGCGGCTACGCGAAGATGGGCCGCTGCTGTCCGGCCTGCGGGCGCCTCTCGGTGAACCACCGCTCGTGCCCGTGGTGCTTCCGCGCGACGGAACCGGTGCTCGATCTGGTGACGGAGCTGGCCGAGCGCGCGGTCGCGGCCGGCGTCGAGGTGTTCCGCGTCGGCTCGGATCCTCGCTTCGACGCGGCGGGGCGCATCGGCGTCTGCCTGGCCGTTCCCGCGGCCGCGCGGCGCGCGGCCGTGCCCACGGCGCGCGCCCTGCGCGGGCTCTTCGCTATGAAGCGGACCGCCCCGCCGCGGCCGGGCTTCGCCTAGGGCTCGGGCCGCGTCAGCGCGAAAAGAGCGAAAGTCGCCAGCCAATGCTCGCCCTCGTACGCGCCGCTGTCCACGTGAGGCAGGGACGCGTCGAGATGGCGCCGCGCCAGCGCCGCGAGCGGCGCGCGGCGCGAGTCCCCCTCCGGCAGGCCCGACGCGATCCCGCGCAGGCACCAGGCGCGGCTCAAGTTGAGTCCGTCCAGATGGACGATGCGCGGGTCCGAGCGGTCGGTCACGACCGCGGGCGCGATCAGGGCCTTCGGGCCGCCGCGGCCGAGCGCGGGCAGGAAGGCGTCGAGCCAGCGCGCGAACTCCGCGGGCGGCAGCACGCGCCGCATCAGGTCGGCCTCGAGAAGAGCCGGGGAAAAGAAATCCTCGCCGCCCGGCTCCCAGGCCGCGGGATAGTCCTTGTCGGCGAGGAAATACGTCCGCGCGCGCTCGACGAGGAGGGACTCAAAAGCCTTGTCTCTGGTCGCACGCGCGTAGTCCAGGCCGAACGCGAGCGCGAACGCGGTGTTCGGGTGCGTGCCGACGCGCAGCGGATAGGTCAGCTTCGGCAGGAAGGCCTCGTAGCGGCGCGCGAACTCGGCGGCCAGCGGCGCCAGCGCCGCCGCCCAGCGCCGCGCGTCGGGATCGTCCCAGCCCCTCAGCTCCTGATCGAGCTTGAGCAGCCACGCCCAGCCGTACGTCCGCTCGAAGGCCTTGCGGCTGGGACGGGCGAGATAGGCGAGCTCGCCGGCGACGGCCGCCGTCGAGAGCTGCGCGTCCAGCGTCGCGCGCAGGCGCGCCGCGTCGGGAAGGTCAGAGTGGAGCTTCAGCGCGCGGACCATCAGCCAATGGCCGTGCACGCTCGAGTGCCAGTCGAAGCAGCCGTAGAACGCGGGATGCGCGTCGCGGGGCCGGGCGAGGTCCGAGGCGTCGTCGGCGATGTGATCCTGCTTGTTGGGGAACTCCGTGGACGCGCACTTGAGCGCGAGGGCCGCGAAGCGCGCGGTCTCCTCGCGCGACGGCGAGTCCGCCGCGCTCGCGGGCATCGGCAGGAGAGCCAAAAGCAGGAGGATTTTCACGCGCCCATCTTAGCACATCGCGCCGAAGGCTCAGGATTCGGCGCGCTCGGAGTAGGGAAGACCAGTGAAGCCCGCGACGCGCTCGGCGACTTCCTCGCCGCCCTCGCCGGCCCAGTACAGCTCCAGGTCGGAGCCGTCCGGACGGCGCAGGCAGACGACCTCGGTGCGCGCGGTGAAGCGCTTCAGCAGGCGCGCCCGCTCGCGGCGCAGGAGCACGACCCGCGAGAATTCCTCGAGATCCCAGCTTCGGTTGCCGCCGACCGCCTGGCTGCCGACGCCCATGTAGCGCGCGACCATGCGGTGCTCGAGATCCAGGACGAAGCGCGAGCGGCCCCGGAGGAAGAACCAGCCCGAAGCCGCGAACAAGACCGAGGCGGCGAGGCGGACCGCCGGAAGAAGATAGCCCCGCCCCTCCGGAAACGCCCATTCCGCGGCGATCGAAACGACGGCCAGCAGGGCCTCCGTTCCGGCGACGGCCACCAGCAGGGAGCCCGCGATCGACGACGTCCGGTCGGGTTCCTGGCGGATTTCGAGGCGAGAACGCGTGGTCTTGATCATCTCGGCGGGCCTGCGTCCGTCGAAAAAGTGTAGCCCCGGCTTCCGGAGCCGTCAAGGGACTCGCCGCATATCATAGAATCCGAGCATGGTTCGGACGCGGCGGTTCTGGCTCGAGTGGGCGGGCGTCTTCGTCCTCTGCTTCCTGCTCTGTTCCTATTTCCAGTTCCAGACCCCCTTCATTCCCGAGGAAGACGGCTACTTCCACATCAAGTTCGCCTGGCTCCTGCGCCACCACGGCTTCTTCCGCGCCGGATTTCCTTGGGCCTACTTCAGCCTGTGGCGGGACGGCTTCAGCGACGGCTCCGTCTTCTTCCACCTCCTGCTGATCCCCTTCACGTTCATGGACCTGGCGACCGGCGCGAAGCTGGCCGCGTGCGTGCTTTCGGCCTTCACGCTTTCCAGCTTCTACGCCATCCTCACGCTGAACCAGGTCCGCGCGCGGCTCTACTGGTTCTGGCTGTTCCTGCTGGGCGGGGGCTACTTCTGGTGGCGGATGCTCATGCCGCGGCCGCAGATCCTGTCCGTCGGCCTGCTCCTGTGGAGCGTGCACTTCCTCATCAACGGCCGGCGCAAGGGCTTCGCGGCGCTCAGCTTCCTGTACCCGCTCTCCTACGTCGCCGCCTTCCTGCCCCAGGCCTTCGCGGTCATGCGCTGGGCGTACCTGAAGGCCGTCGAGCGCCGCTCTGAGGGCGCGATCGTGCTCTGGGGCCTCGGGGCCTACGGCCTGGCGATGCTTGCGCACCCCTACTTTCCGAAGAACCTCACGTTCTTCTACGTGCAGAATTTCTACGTGATGTTCCTTTCGCTGACGGCGAAGGTGAACCTCTCCCTGGGCAACGAGCTCCTTCCGGTCAGCACGCGCGACTTCCTCGGCGCGCACATCGTCGTGATCGCGCACCTGTTCGTCGCTTCGTTCGTGTTCATGCACCGCCGGCCCGCCCTCTCCGAGCGCACGCGCGTGCTTTTTCCCATCGCGGCCGTCCTCTTCGCGCTGACCTGCGCCTCCAAGCGCTTCATCGAATACTCGGCGCCCGTCGCCGCGCTGTTCTGCGCGTTCTTCGTCGTCGACGTCTTCGAGGGCTGCGGCGAGGAGCGCTTCCTCCGCGACTACGGGATCGCCGGCAAGGCCGCCCTGGCGGCCTGGCTGATCGGCATGGGCGCGGCGACCGGCGTCGAGGCGGGGATGGTGCGGCGGGATTTGAAAAACGTCGCGCCGCCGCGCTTCCAGAAATTGGCGGCCGTGCTCGCCGAGAAGGCGCCCCCCGGCGAGTTCGTCTTCACCTGCGATTGGGACGAGCCTCCGGAGCTCCTGTTCTACGACGACCAATACCGCTACCCGGTCCTGCTGGACCCCACCTTCATGTACTACCGGAACCCGGAGACGTGGAAGACCTGGAACGCCGTCGCGAACGCCCGGCTGTCGCCCGACGAGACGCGCGGCGCGCTGCTGGGGAAGTTCAACGCTCATTACGGCGTCTGCGGCTCGAAGTTCGGGGCCTTCCGCCAGCTGATCGGCGCCGACAAGCGCTTCCAGATCCTCGCCGAGAACGCCGCCGGCTTCGTCTTCGAGGTCCACTGACATGTCCGAGAGCGTATTCGACGAGCCGCTGAACGTCCCGTCCGGCGACGGCGCGCTCCCGCCGATCGACTGGAACGAGTTCAAGAAGGTCGTCGAGACGCGGCGCAGCGTGCGCGTCTTCGACGGCACGCCGATTCCGGAGGCCGACGTGCGCGAGGCGCTGGACCTCGCCCTCCTGGCGCCCAACTCCTCGAATCTCCAGCCGTGGGAGTTCTACTGGGTCCGCACGCCGGGCAAGCGCGCGGCCCTCGTGACGGCCTGTCTCTCGCAGCCCGCCGCGAAGACCGCCGCGGAGCTGATCGTCTGCGTGGCGCGGACCGGCACGTGGCGCGCGATGCGCGCGCGGATGCTGGAAGCCTTCGCCGGCCGGAAGGGCGTGCCGGCCTCGGCCGTGGACTACTACCGCAAGCTCGTCCCGCTCGCCTACACGAGCGGCCCGTTCGGGATCGCCGCGCGCCTGCGCGGCCTGGCGATGTTCGGCCTCGGCTTCTTCCGGCCCGTGCCCCGCGAGCCGGCTTCGGCCGCGGAGCTGACGACGTGGGCGGTGAAGAGCACGGCTCTCGCCTGCGAGAACCTCATGCTCGCCTTCCGCGCGCGCGGCTGGGACACCTGCCCCTTGGAGGGCCTGGACTCCCGCCGCGTCCGGAAGCTCCTCGCTCTCCCCGGCGACGCCTCCGTCGTCATGGTGATCGCCGCCGGCAAGCGCGCGCCGCAGGGCGTGTACGGCCCGCGCCTGCGCTTCGACCGGGCGCTGTTCATCAAGGAAGTCTGAGTCCGCCCGCGCGGAATCGCTGGACGCGGGGCCGCCGGATATCGTAATTAAGCTCAGGACCCCATGGACCAGCCGAAGCTCGAAGTCGAGTATCCCCCCGCCGACGAGGTCGTCACGTCGGACCATTACACGCTCCGCATCTCCTCGACCGAGGCCCTCGTCGAGGCGGAGGTGTCCATCGATCGCGGCTCCTGGCAGCCCTGCCGCCACGCCTGCGGTCTCTGGTGGTACGATTGGACCGGCTACGGCGCCGGCCCGCACCAGGTCGCCGCCCGCGGCATCGCGCGCGACGGCCGCGCGCTCAACTCCATGCTGCGGCGGTTCACCGTCGCCTTCCGCAAATAGGGCGAGGCGGCGCGGCTTGAGCGAAGAGGCCCGATGAGACCGACGGCGATCCTGTTGTCCCTCTGCCTCCCTCTCGCCGCGTCGGCTCAGGCTCAGGCTCCGGCGCCGGCCGAAGAGTCCGAGGTCTCGACCTCCGCCGCGCTCTCCATCTCCACGGTCGCCGTCACGGTCACGGCTCCGCGCGCGAACCCCGGCGAAGGAGCGCTCAAGGCCGTCCGCGCCGGAGGCGCGGGCATGGCCGCGGGGGGCCTCGGCATCCTGGCCTACATGGTGATGTTCGGCGCGGCGGGCCCCGTCGGCTGGGCGGCCGGCCTCCTGTTCTTCGGCGGCATGACCGCCTACCTCTCGAACCGCAGCCTGCACGGCCACGACGATTTCTCCCCGGACGAGGCGCGCAAGGGCGCCGCCGCGGCGCCGGGAAGAAGCCCGCCGAAGAACTGACGGGCCGGGGCCGGCCCTAATCCGCGGCCCCATGCGCGAACAACCCGGCGGCTCCGAGCGCGGCGATGCCCAGGCCGCAGAACTCCAGCACGGTCCGCGGCGAGAACGACCGCAGCAGCGTCGGCGAGGCCGCCATCAGCAGCAGGCATGCGCCCGTCTCGATGGCCATGCGCAGGCGAAAAATCCTCGGCAGACTCGAGACCGGGTAGCGCCTCTGCACGAGATCGAAGAAGGGCACGTCGTTGACCGGCCCGCCGAAGGCGGCGAAAACGCAGGCCGCGCCCAGCCACCCCAAGCTCCGCGCCGCGCCCATCGCAAAGAAGCCCAGGCCCATCCACGCGTAGCCGCCGTACAGGATCGGCAGGGGACGCCGCCGCCGGATGTTCCCGACGAACAGCGCTCCGGCGACGTTCCCGGCTCCGTAGAACGCGACCGTCCAGCCGAAGGCGCGCATGTCCCCCGGAGCGAGTTCGCGCACGCGCAGCGCGAGCACCAAGCCGAACGCCAGCCCCCACAGCGCCGCGACGGCGGCGCGGACGGCCATCACGTCCTTCATCAGCGGGTCCGCGGCGACCGCTCGGAAGCCGGAAAGCAGGCTGTCGCGAAAGGAGCCCCGCGCGCGCCGCGGCGCCGGCGCCGCCCGCGAGGGAGGCAGCCGCGAGACCGAGTAGGCCGACGCCGCGAAGCTCGCGGCGTCCAGCGTGAAGAAGTGGATGGCCGGCACCAGCGGCCCGAGCAGGCCGACGATCGCGGGTCCGACGGTGCGCGCCAGCCTCACGGTCGTGCCCATCAGGCCCGTGGCCGCCTCCAGCGTCTCCGGATCCGGAGAGACGTCCGGCAGGGTCGCCTGAAGCGCCGGATCGAAGAACGCGCTCAATCCGGACAGCGACAGGGCCACGAGCAGAAGGAGCGGCAGGGTCACGCCTCCGCGGTAGAACGCGGCGACGGGCAGCAGGACGATCAGCGCGCGCAGGCCGTCCACGGCGATCATCGCGCGCCGGTGGTTCCACGCGTCGGCCCAATGCCCGCCGACGAGGCTCAGGGCCAGCAGCGCGCCCGACTGCGCGGCCGCCAGGTAGCCCGCGTCCGCGCCGATCAGCCCGACGGCCAGCCAGATCAGGGCGACGCGGTAGATCTCGTCGCCGATCGCCGACAAGGCCTGCCCGCCCCACAGGAGCGCGATCGAACGCGTGCGCAGGGCCTTGAGCATCAGCATGGCGGCTCAGTGTAACGGGAAATCCCGCGCGGCGCAACGAGCGCGGCCGCGGGGCGCGCGCTAAGGCGCCGCGGCGGCCGAGGCGTCCTGGCGCGAGAGGCTCACGCCGAGGCGCTCGCCCGGACGGCGCAGGTTCTCGCCGGCGCACATCATCACGGGGAAGGGGTGCGCGTCGGCGGTATTCAACGACGCCGCGCAGAAGGCGCGCGCGTCCCCGGTCAGCACGGCCTGGACCTGGAGGTAGCGCGCGGGGCAGGAATCCCCGCCGGGCTTGGCTCCGGTCTCGCGGGGGCAGACGAAATAGACGGTGAAGGCCGCCGAAATTTTCTCGCCCGACGCGAAAGCGAACGCGCGGTCGAACTTCGCGACGTGCGCCTCTCCGGGGGCCATGGGGACGTCGAGCGCGAAGGACGCCGCTCCGCTCTCCGCTCCGGCGGGCAGGGCGCAGCCGTTCGTGCAGTCCTGCTTCCAGCTCGAGATATGGCCGGAGAAATCCATCGCCGCGGCCGACGCGGAGGCGGCGAGAAGGACGGCTAAAATCGTTTTGATCATCGCCCCATTCTATCAGTCTCCGCGGCCGCCGTCGAGGGATGGGTCTTTAGGCCCAGGCCGCATGGGACCCGAAGGCTCATGACGCCTTGGGCCCGAAGGCTTATTCTTTTCTCATGAACCCCTCTTCGCTGCTCGCCGCCGCCCTCGCCCTCTCCGTCCCCGCGTCCGCGCAGACCTTCGGCATGCCCGAAGGGCTCGGCGCCGCGGTCCTGGCGGCGCGCAGCCTCGGAGCCGGCGCGCCGCGGGCCGTCGCGGCCTTCCGCGCGGCCGCGCCGAGATTCACGGCGAAGGCCGTCGCGCCGATCAACACGGGCTTTCAGGCGCTCGGCGCCGCGGGTCAGACGGGCACGGTCGCGGGCCCCCCGATGGGCGGCGACGGCACCTACCGCGTGATCCAGAACGATCCGACGCAGATGGTGTTCGACATGAGCACGGGCTACGTGCAGGGCCGCTTCACGATCACGCGCAACGCGGCGACGGGCAAGGACCTGCTCGGCTTCTCGGGGCCGGCCCACTGCGGCCCCCTCTGCGGGGGGGCCAGGGCCCCCGGCCGCGACGCCGGCGTGGTAAACGAAGCCGCCGGCGGGGGGT